>Ga0075421_100007927_pt1 | contig 13017 bp, 9 predicted proteins | sample SoiMetdeltSBSDD5_FD_75292 | JGI IMG/M metagenome (GOLD analysis project Ga0075421, IMG submission 75292) | Bulk soil microbial communities from a Populus tree surrounding site in Tennessee, USA - Soil MetaG P. deltoides SBSDD5 | ecosystem: Environmental > Terrestrial > Soil > Tree plantation... | reverse complement strand
CAGCCTGATGGCCGACATCCTGGGCAAGCGCACGTCGCTCGCGGTCCGGCAGGCACGCGAAGGCGATGCGCTGGCTGCGGGGACCGCGCACATCGCGCCGCCGAACCGCCACCTGCTGGTCAATTCGGACGGGACGCTGTCGCTTTCGCAATCCGAGCTGGTGCATTTCGTGCGGCCGTCGGCGGACCTGCTGTTCGAGTCGACCGCGGCGAGCTTCAAGGAGCGCGCGATCGCGGTCGTGCTCTCCGGCAGCGGCAGCGACGGCGCGATGGGCGTGCGGGCGATCAAGAAAATGGGCGGCACCGTCATCGCGCAGGATCAACAGACGTCGCAGTTCCACGGCATGCCGGGCGCGGCGGTGCAGACCGGCAGCGTCGACTTCGTGCTGCCGCTCGATGAGATTCCCGCGGCGCTGATGAAGCTGGTCGCGGCCGGCGACGTGACTTGAACGATTCGAGCGACCGCGCAGCGAAGGACGCGGAGCGCGCCGAGCGCGAGTTCGAGTCGCTGCTGCTCTACCTGCGGCGGCACCGCGGGTTCGATTTCAGCGGCTACAAGCGCCCGAGCCTGATGCGCCGCGTTTCCAAGCGCATGCAGATGGTGGGCGCCGCTTCATTCGCGGACTACGTCGACTTCCTCGAGGTGCATCCCGAGGAGTTCCCGCAGCTCTTCAACAGCGTGCTGATCAACGTCACGAGCTTCTTCCGCGATCCGTACGCCTGGGAGTTCCTGTCGTCGCAAGTGCTGCCGAAGATCCTCGAGGGGAAGAGCGCGGACGAGCCGGTCCGCGCCTGGTCCGCCGGCTGTGCCTCGGGCGAGGAAGCGTACTCGATCGCGATCGTGCTGGCCGAGGCGCTCGGGCTCGAGGCGTTCCGCGAGCGCGTCAAGATCTACGCGACCGACGTGGACGAGGAGGCGCTCGCGCTGGCGCGGCAGGGGAGCTACAGCGCGAAGGAGCTGGAGCCGATTGAGCCGAAGCTGCGCAAGAAATACTTCGAGACGCAGAGCAGCCGCTTCGTGTTCCGTCCCGACCTGCGCCGCTCGGTGATCTTCGGCCGGCACGACCTGGTGCAGGACGCGCCGATCTCGCGGCTCGACCTGGTCGTGTGCCGCAACACGATGATGTACTTCAACGCCGAGACGCAGGCCCGGATCCTCGCGCGCTTCCATTTCGCGCTGAACGGCGACGGCGCCGGCGACTCGGCCGGCTACCTGTACCTGGGCCGGGCGGAGATGCTGCTGGGTCACGGCACGCTGTTCTCGCCGCTCGACCTCAAGTGCCGGATCTTCGCCAGGACCCCGCAGGGCGACTTGCGGAACCGGATGCTCGCCATGGCCAACCATACCCGACCCAACGCCGGTTTTGCCGACTCGCTGCGCCCCGGGTATGCCGAGCGGCTGAAGGACCTCGCGCTCGAGGAATCGCCTGCGCCGCGGCTGATCGTCGATACCGACGGCGTGCTGGTGCATGCGAACCAGAAAGTGCGGACGCTGTTCAGCCTCGGCGTCGAGGACATCGGGCGGCCGTTCAAGGATCTCGAGCTGTCGTACCGGCCGGTCGAGCTGCGCTCGCTGATCGAGCAGGCCTACACCGAGCAGCGCGCGGTCACGCAGTCGAGCGTGGAGCGCCGCTTTTCCACCGGCGAGGTGCAGTACCTCGATGTCGTGGTCGCGCCGCTGGTGGCCGAGGCGGCCGGCGCGGTCGGCGTCGGCATCACGTTCGTCGACGTGACGCACTACGTCAAGCTGCAGCAGGAGCTGCTGCACTCGAAGGACGAGATCCAGACCGCCAACGAGGAGCTGCAGTCGGCCAACGAGGAGCTCGAGACGACCAACGAGGAGCTGCAGTCGGCCAACGAGGAGCTCGAGACGACCAACGAGGAGCTGCAGTCGACCAACGAAGAGCTCGAGACGATGAACGAGGAGCTGCAGTCGACGAACGAGGAGCTGCAGACGGTGAATTCCGAGCTGCGCGATCGCACCGACGAGGTCAACCGCGCCAACGCGTTCCTCGAGTCGGTGTTCGCGAGCCTGCGCACCGGCGCGGTCGTCATCGATGGCAACCTGAGCGTCGAGGTCTGGAACGATCGCGCGGCCGACCTGTGGGGGCTGCGCGCCGACGAAGTGCTCGGCAAGTCGCTGCTGAACCTCGACATCGGCCTGCCGATCCAGCAGATGCGCGATGCGATCCGCGCCTGCGTCGCCGGCACGTCGCAGTTCGAGGAGGCGGTGCTCGACGCGACGAACCGGCGCGGCAAGAAGATCCAATGCCGCGTCAGCGTCCGCACGCTCGCCGGCCGCGGCGGCCAGAACCACGGCGCGATGCTGCTGATGGACGAAGTAGAGTCCTAGCTACGCCGTAGTTCGTTCGGGCTCGCGCGGGTCACGCCCACTTCATACGCGACGCCCAGAATGGCCTTCCCGCCTCCGGTGCCGGAGGCTCGCAAGGGAAAGGCGCGCCATGTTCGAGACTGCACGGGTCGCGGACGCCGGGTCGCGGCCCGAATCCGATTCGTATCCAGGGCCGGACTCGGCGCCGGCCACCGCACTGCCGACGGTCGCGGTCGTCGGCCTGGGCTACGTCGGCCTGCCGGTCGCCGTGGCATTCGGTAAGCAGCGCACGACGATCGGCTACGACCTCTCGCGCCGCCGGGTGCAGAGCCTGCGCCAATACCTCGACGCCAGCGGAGAAGTCTCCGCCGCCGAGCTGATGCAGGCGAAAGCGCTGCAGGCGACGCACGACCCGGCCGAGCTGGAGCGCGCCGAGTTCGTGATCGTCGCCGTGCCGACGCCGGTCAACGCGGCGCGCCAGCCGGACCTCACCCCGCTCGAGTCGGCGAGCTGCGCGGTCGGCGAGCACCTGCGTCCCGGGGCGACCGTGATCTATGAGTCCACGGTCTATCCCGGCGCCACCGAGGAAATCTGCGTGCCGATCCTCGAGCGCGCCTCGGGGATGCGCTGGCGCGAGGATTTCCACGTCGGCTACTCGCCGGAGCGGATCAATCCCGGCGATCGCGAGCACCAGTTCAGCCGGATCGTCAAGGTCGTCTCGGGCGACGACGCCGAGACGCTGGAAAAAGTCGCGTCGCTGTATGCCTCGGTCGTCGAAGCGGGCGTCTACCGCGCATCGTCGATCCGCGTCGCCGAAGCGGCGAAAGTCATCGAGAACACGCAGCGCGACCTGAACATCGCGTTCGTCAACGAGCTCGCGATCATCTTCGAGCGGCTCGGCCTGGACACGATGGAGGTGCTGAAGGCCGCCGGGACCAAGTGGAACTTCCTGCCGTTCCGCCCCGGGCTGGTCGGCGGTCACTGCATCGGCGTCGACCCGTACTACCTGACGCACAAGGCCGAGCTTGCGGGCTATCACCCGGAGGTGATCCTCGCCGGCCGGCGCATCAACGACAGCATGGGCAGCCACATCGCGCGCAAGACCGTGCAGCAGATGATCCACGCCGGCCGCCACATCAAGGGCGCGCGCGTCAACGTGCTCGGGCTGACGTTCAAGGAGGATTGCCCGGACATCCGCAACACCAAGGTCATGGACATCATCCGCGAGCTGGAGCAGTACGGCGTCGCGGTCTCGGTGCACTGTCCCGCAGCCGACCCCGAGGAAGCGCTGCGCGAGTACAACCTGCGGCTGTGCTCCTGGGACGCGCTTCCCGCGGCCGATGCGACGATCCTGGCGGTGGCGCACCGGCAGTTCCGCGAGGTGACGCCGCGCGCGATGATGCAGAAGATCGTGCGCCGCGGATGCTTCATCGACGTGCGCTCCGCGTTCGATCCCGAGCCCTTCCGCAAGGAGGGCGTCAGCGTGTGGAGGCTGTAGCGCTTCGGCCGCGGCCGAAGCTTCGCGTAGGCCTGTTCGCGGACCGGCGCACGCAGCCGCGCTGGGTCGCCAAAGCGTTTGCCCGCGTCGCGTGCTCCGAGTGCGCCGAGATCACGATCATCGGCCATGGCGACGCGCCGCCGGCGCGCGTGTCCTGGCCGTGGAGGGTCTACGGCGCGCTCGATGCCTCGCTCTTCGGCTCGGACGCCGATCCGTCGCAACCGCTCGAGCTCGCGGCGCAGGTGCCGCACGGCCGCACGCTGGCGCTGCCCGCGCGCAGCGCCTCGCAAGCCGGCGACTGGCGCGCCGAAGTCGCGCGGCTCGACCTGGATGTCGCATTCGCGCTCGGCGACGTCGACGAGGACGCGCTGTGCGGCCTCGCGCGCTTCGGCGTCTGGCGTTTCTGCTTCGGCGAGCCGCCGTCGGCACAGTGCGCGGCGCCCGGATTCCGCGAGGCCGTCGAAGGCGCGCCGCTGACCTCGTCGGGGTTGACGATCCGGCTCGCCAACGGAGAGGGCCTGCGCGCGGGCTTCCAGTCCTGGTCGCGCACCTACGCGTACTCGGCGGTCCGCAACCGCGATCTGCTGCTGCACAAGACCGCGAGCTTCGCGTTGCGCGCGTTGCGCGATCTGCATCGCTCCGGCACTGCGTGGCTGCGGCGCTGCGCGCGGATCCCGGAAACCGCGCGCGCGAGCGCAGGCCCCGCGCAACCGTGTGCGCTCCGCAACCTGGCGGGCCTGGGCGCCCGCGTGCTCCGGCGCAGCCTGCAACGCGCGCTGTGCGTCGACCAGTGGATGATCGGCTACCGCTTCGGCGCCTCGCACGACGTGCCGGAAGGGGATCTGAGCGAGTTCCGGCGTCTCGCGCCGCCGACCGACCGGCTGTGGGCCGATCCGTTTCCGTTCTGTGCCGGCGGCGCGCACTACATCTTCTTCGAGGAGCTGCCGTTTGCCGCGGGCAAGGCCCACATCTCGATGGTCCGCGTCGATCGCGAAGGCCGCTCGAGCGCAGCGGTACGCGTGCTGGAGCGCGACTATCACCTGTCGTATCCGTTCCTCATCGTGCACCGCGGCGTGCTGTACATGATTCCGGAAAGCGCTAAGAGCCGCACCGTCGACCTGTACCGCTGCGTCGAATTCCCCGACCGCTGGAAGCGCGAGAAGACGCTGCTCGAGGGGATCGCTTGCTACGATGCGACCGTCCATCGCGAGCGCGACCGGTGGTGGATGTTCGCCAACGTCGCCGAGGATGGCGCGCACGAGGACGACGAGCTGCACCTGTTCTACGCCGACGACCTGCTCGGGGAGTGGCGGCCGCACCCGCGCAATCCGGTCAAGTCCGACGTGCGCTGCGCGCGGCCCGCGGGACGGCTGTACCGCGAAGGCGAAGCGCTGCTTCGCCCGGCGCAGATCGGCGTGCCGCTGTACGGCTCGGGCATCTCGCTGAACCGCGTGCTGCGCTTGTCGCTGCAGGACTACGCGGAGGAAGAGGTGGCCCGCATCATGCCGCCGCCCGGCGATCGCGTGCTCGGGCTGCACACGCTGAATCGCGCCGGCGACTTGAGCGTGATCGACGCGTTCGTGCGCCGCGCGCGGCTGTAAGCCGATGCGCCTAGCGAAGCGTCGCCGGGCTTTCACACGCGTCATCGAAAATCCCTGAGCGCTTCGGACCGTACGCGCCCGCGCGCACCCGCATGCCGATCGAAGATCTGCTCCATCCTTGGCTGAAGCATTACCTCGGAGCGCCGCGCTGGCTGAGCGCGTCGGCGGGCAAGGCGTATGCGCTGCTGCCGCAGGGAATCCGCATCGGCAGCGCGTACTCTGGTTTTCGCAGCGAGATCGCGCAGGCGCAGGGTGCGATCGCGGTCTCGCGCCTTGCGAGCGGCAAGCTCGAAAGCACGCTGCGCTGGGCGATCGAGACCGTTCCTGCCTACCGGCGCTACGAGCCGCTGCTCAAGCAGGCCAGGAACCCGCTGCAGCTGCTCTCGCAACTCCCGATCACCAGCAAGCTCGACATCAAGCGCGACCCGGACCAGTACCTGTCGGATGCAATGCCGGTCTCCAAGCGGCTGCGCATGTTCACCGGCGGCTCGACCCTCAACCCGATGCAGTTCTATCTGCAGCGCGACCTGTCGCGGCCGAAGGAATACGCGTTCATGCAGGGCTTCCGCGAGCGCCTCGGCGCCGGCGCGAAGGATCTGACGCTGAGCTTGCGCGGCCGCTCCGTTCGCAGCGCCGCGCGCAAGGGCGGCTGCCTGTGGATGCTCGAGCCGATCAAGCGCCAGCTCGTGCTTTCGTCGGACCATCTCGAGGAGCGCTACATGCCGCAGTACGCGGCGACGCTGATCCAGCACAAGCCGGCATTCATCGAGGCGTTTCCCTCGGCGCTGTATCCGCTCGCGCGCTGGCTCGCCGAGCATCCGCTGCCCGAGTTCACCTCGGGACTGCGCGGCGTGATGCTGTTCTCGGAGAACGTCTACGGCTTCCAGATGCGGCTGTTCCGCGAAGTGTTCGGCTGCCCGGTGCTCGCGCATTACGGCCACTCCGAGCGCGTGCTGATGGCCGCGTCGATGCCCGACGACGATCGCTACTTCTTCTGGCCGCAATACGGATGGCTCGAGCTGCTGGACGGCGCCGGCAACCCGGTCACGCAGCCCGGCGCGCTGGGTCACATCGTCGGCACGAGCTTCGACAACCGCGTGATGCCGTTCGTGCGCTATCGCACCGGCGACCTGGGCGTGCTCGGCGAGCGCGGCCACCCGGACCTGCCCGGATACCCGGTATGCGAGCGGATCGAGGGGCGCATGCAGGAATTCGTCGTCTGCCGCGACCATCGGCTGATCTCGATCGCGACGATCGGCGCTGCGCACTTTCCGCAGCTCGCCGAATCCGACGCAATCCAGTACGAGCAGCGATGCCCGGGCGAAGTCACGCTGAAGATCGTCGCGCCCCGGGCGCCCACGGCGGAGCAGCAGCGGCAGATCGCGGCGGCCTTCCGCGAGAAGACGCAGGGCGGTTGCGATGCGCGCGTGATCCGCGTCGACGCGATCGAGCGCACCGAGCGCGGCAAGGGGCGCATGCTGGTGCAGCACCTCGACCTGAGCCGCTATTTCGGCGCATCGGTGGGCGGATGCTGAACCGGCTGCCAGCGTCGGGCGGAGGCTAGGCCATGTGCGGAATCGTCGGCTGGATCGCAGCCGCGGCAACGGCGCCGCCGCACGAAGCGCTCGGGCCGATGCTTGACGCGCTCGCGCATCGCGGACCGGACGATTCGGGCGTCTGCACGCGCCGCAGCGCCGCCGGCGAGGAGGTCGTGCTCGGGCACCGGCGCCTGGCAATCATCGATCCGAACGGCGCGCGGCAGCCGATGTGCGACGCCGCAGCCGGCCTGACGCTGACCTACAACGGCGAGATCTACAACTTCCGCGAGCTGCGCGAGACGCTGGTCGAGGCCGGCTATACGTTCGCGCGCGATTCCGATACCGAAGTGCTGCTGCGCGCCTACCAGCACTGGGGCGCCGAAGTCGTGCATCACCTGCGCGGAATGTTCGCGTTCGCAATCTGGGACGGGGCGCGCGGGCGCCTGTTCCTCGCCCGCGACCGGTTCGGCGAAAAGCCGCTGTACCTCTACGAGGACGCGCGCGGGCTGTTCTTCGCCTCCGAAGTGAAGGCGCTGCTGCGCCTGCCCGGCATCTGCACCGAGATCGACTCGCACGCGATCTGGGATTACCTGTCGTATCGCTACGTTCCCGGTCCCAAGACCTTGTTTGCGCGGATCCGCAAGCTGATGCCGGGATGCTGTGCCATCTGGGAGCGCGGCGCGCTGCACGAGCAGCGCTACTGGAGCGCGCCGGATCGCCTGCCGCGCGCGAACGGGCACACCGATCGGCACGCGGTCGCCGGGTTTCTCGAGCGCCTCGACGAAGCGGTGCGGATGCAGATGGTGAGCGATGTGCCGTACGGCGCGTTCCTGTCCGGCGGAATCGATTCGACCACGATCGTCGCGCTGATGAGCCGCCACAGCGGCATGGTGAAGACGTTCTCGGTCGGCTTCGGCGAGGACCGCTATAACGAGCTCAGTTACGCCGCCGAAGCCGCGCGCCACTTCGGCACCCAGCACCACGAGCTGGTGGTCGCGCATCGCGACGTCGTCGAGCGGCTGCCTGCGCTGGTCGCGTTTCGCGACGCTCCGGTGTCCGAGCCGTCGGATATCCCGATTCACATGCTCGCGTGCGAGGCGGCGAAGAGCGTCAAGATGGTGCTGACGGGCGAGGGCAGCGACGAGCTGCTCGGCGGCTATCCGAAGCACGTCGCCGAGCGATTCGCGCACGGCTACCAGCTGCTGCCGGGCGTGGTGCGCCACCGGCTGATCGCGCCGCTCGCGCAGGCGCTGCCGTACAACTTCCACCGCGTGAAGACCGCAGTGACGAACCTCAACACCGAGGATTGGCACGAGCGCTACGTGCGCTGGTTCGGCGCGCTCAACTGCGCCGAGCGCGAGCGCCTGACCGTGCTGCGCGCAAACGGCACGGGCTATCCGGCGGGACCGCCGTTCGACGCCGACCCCGGCAACAGCACGCTGCGCAGCATGCTGTACTTCGACCAGACGAGCTGGCTCCCCGACAACCTGCTCGAGCGCGGCGACCGCATGACGATGGCCGCTTCGATCGAGGCGCGCGTGCCGTTCCTCGATCACAAGCTCGTCGAGTACATATCGGCGCTGCCGGACCGCTTCCGCGTGCGCGGGCTGCGCAGCAAGTGGATCCTGCGCGAGGCCGGCCGCAAGCTGATTCCGGACCGCATCCTGTGGCGGCGCAAGGTCGGCTTCCGGGTGCCGGTCAACGAGTGGTTCCGCCGCGAGATGCGCGAGTTCCTGTCGGACCACCTGCAGGGCAATTCGTCGCGGACCCGTTGCTACTACGACGGCGCGGTGCTCGATCGGGTGCTCGCCGAGCATGTCGGCGGCCGGCAGAACCGCGAGAAGCTGCTGTGGTCGCTGCTCAATCTCGAGATCTGGCACCGCCAGTACGCGGGGGCGTGAGGGCCGCGTGCGAACCCTGCTGACGCTCGATTACGAGGTGTTCTTCGGCCCGCGCACCGGCTCGGTGCGGCGCTGCCTGCTCGAGCCGGTTGCGGCGCTCGCTGCGCTCGCCGAGCGCCATCGCGCGAAGCTCGTGTTTTTCGTCGATGCCGGATTCCTGCTGCGGATGCGCGCCGAGATCGGCCGCACGCCGCAACTGCGCGCCGATCACGACGCCGTATGCCGGCAGGTGGAAGCGCTCGCGCGCGCCGGCCACGAGATCCAGCTGCACATCCATCCGCATTGGGAGGATGCGCGGTTCGAGGGCGGCGCATGGCAGGTCGGGCTGGAGCACTACGCGTTGCAATCGTTCCCGCCGGCGCGCATTGCCGAGATCGTGCGCGAATATGCCGGCGTGCTGCGTGAACTGGCCGGCGATGCGTCGGCGTTTGCGTACCGCGCCGGCGGCTGGCTGGTGCGGCCATTCGAGCCGATTCGGCCGGCGCTGCTGGCGAACGACGTGCGCATCGACAGCACGGTGTTCGCCGGCGGACGTCGCGGCGGCGCGGTGCAGTCTTTCGACTTCCGCGCCGCGCCGGCAAAAAGCCGCTGGCACTTCGATCGCGACCCGCTGCGCGAAGCAAGCGGCGGCCCGTTTCTCGAAGTGCCGATCGCGAGCTGCCGCGTCGGCCCGCTTTTCTTCTGGAAGCTCGCCGCGGCGAGGAAGCTGGGCGGGGCGAGGCATCGCACCTTCGGCGACGGCGAGCCGATCGCGCTCGATCGGGGCGACCTGGCATCGAAGCTGCTCGCGCCCTCGACCAGCGTGGTCTCGCTCGACGGCTACAAGGCCGCGTGCGTCGCCGCCGAATTCGACCGCTACCGCACGCGCGGCCTGGAGGATTTCGTCGTCATCGGCCATCCCAAGGCGCTGACGCCGTTCGGCCTTGCGCGCCTCGCCGAGTTTCTTTCCTCGCGCCGCCCGCACATCGCGACGTACGCCGCGTACCGGGACGAGATCGCGCCGGCGCGCGACGCGCGCGTGGCCGCATGAAGCCGGCGCTCGACCTGGTCGCCGGGGCGCGACCGAACTTCATGAAGATCGCGCCGATCGTGCGCGCGCTGCGCGCCGATGCGCGGCTCGATTTCCGCCTCGTGCATACCGGCCAGCACCACGACCGCGAGATGAACGGCGTGTTCTTCGAGGAGCTGGACATCCCGCCGCCCGATGCGAATCTCGGCTGCGGCGGCGGCAGCCACGCCGAGCAGACCGCGCGCATCATGCTCGGCTACGAGGCGCTGTGCCGCGAGGCGGCGCCGCGAGCGACCGTCGTGGTCGGCGACGTGAACTCCACGCTCGCCTGCTCGATCGTCGCGCGCAAGCTCGGCATCGGCGTCGCGCACGTCGAGGCGGGGCTGCGCAGCGGCGACATGCGCATGCCGGAGGAGGTGAACCGGCGCGTGACAGACGCGATCGCCGACTGGTTCTTCGTCACCGAGCCGAGCGGAGTGGAGCATCTGCGGCGCGAAGGCAAGCCGATGGACCGCGTGCATGCCGTCGGCAACGTGATGATCGACAACCTGCTGCATCACGTCGCGCGGCTCGAGCGGATGGATGCCGCGCGCTTCGCGACGGACGCGGCCAGGCGGCGGCATCGCCGCTACGGCGTAGTGACGCTGCACCGGCCCTCCAACGTCGACGAGCGCCCGGCGCTCGAGCGCGTCGCGGTCGCGCTGCGGCGGGTCGCGCAGGAAGTGCCGCTGGTGTTTGCGGTGCATCCGCGCACGCGCGAGCGGCTGCAACGCTTCGAGATCGATCTCGGCCCGCACGTCGAGCTGCTTCCGCCGCAGGGATACCTGCCGTTCCTGCACCTGTGGCGGCACGCCGCGGTCGTGCTCACCGACAGCGGCGGCCTGCAGGAGGAGACGACGGCGCTCGGCGTGCCTTGCGTGACGCTGCGCGAGAACACCGAGCGGCCGGTCACCGTCGAGGAAGGCACGAACGTGGTCGCAGGCACCGACCCGGACGCGGTGCTGTCGGCGACGCGCGCTGCGCTCGCGGGCGCGCGCAAGGGCCGCCGGCCCGCGCTGTGGGACGGGCGCGCCGCCGGGCGGATCGTCGACATCCTGGCAAGGGAGCTCGCATGAACGCAACCGTGTCGCGCGCCGTCGAGCGCGTCGAGATCCTCGGCTGCCGCATCGACAACCTGACGATGGGGGAAACCCTCGAGGCAATCGCCGGGTTGATCGCCGCCGGCAGCCCCAGCCAGCATGTCGTCATCAACGTCGACAAGGTGGTCAAGGCGCGCCGCGACCGCAAGCTGCGCGATGTCATCGAAGGCTGCACGCTGGTCAACGCCGACGGCATGCCGGTGGTCTGGGCGTCGCGGCTGCTCGGCACGCCGCTCAAGGAACGGGTCGCCGGCGTCGATCTGTTCGAGGCGCTGATGCGGCGCTCGGCGCAGACCGGATGGCGCATTTTCCTGCTCGGCGCGCGCGAGGAGGTGGTGGCCGCGGTGCGCGAGCGCTATACGCGCAGGTATCCGGGCCTCGTGATCGCCGGGCATCGCAACGGCTACTGGCGCGACGATGAGGAGGCGGAGGTCGCCGAGCAGGTGCGCTGCTCGCGCGCCGACATCCTGTTCGTCGCGATCAGCTCGCCGAAGAAGGAGCTGTTCCTCGGCCGCTGGCAGCGGCACATGAACGTGCCGTTCTCCATGGGCGTCGGCGGTGCGTTCGACGTCGCCGCGGGGCTGACGCGCCGAGCGCCGCGCTGGATGCAGAACGCGGGGCTCGAATGGTTCTACCGCTTCCTGCAGGAGCCGCGCCGCATGTTCCGGCGCTACTTCGTCGACTCCCTGCCATTCTTCGCCCTGCTCGCGCGCGAGTTCGTGCGCCGCCGCAGGTCCCGCTCGTGAAGGTCTTGCTTTCGGTCCTCCCGGGCGCCGCCGCATGCATCGTGACCGGCTGCTGAGCTGGCGCGCCGGACGGCGCGGCGAGCGCCGGCGCATCGTCATGATCGGCAGCGCGCCGCAAGTGCGCGGCGGCATCTCGGCGATGGTGCGCGTCTGCTACGCGCACGGCCTGTTCGAGCGGGGCGACGCCGAATACCTGCCGACGCACGAGGACGGCAGCAAGACCCACAAGGCGTGGGTGGCGCTGCGCGCCTGGCTTGCCTTTCTCGCGCGCCTTGCCGCCGGGCGCGTGGCGCTGCTGCACGTCCACATCGCGTCGGGCGCGAGCTTCTGGCGCAAGCTCTTCTTCGTGCTCCCGGCGCACGCCTGCGGCGTGCCCTATCTGCTGCAGATGCACGGCGGCGACTTCGACGGTTTCTACGAGGCGAACCCGGGCCCGGTGCGCGCGCTGATCGGTTTCGTCTACCGGAACGCGCGCGCGGTGCTGGCGCTCTCGCCGGAATGGCGCGAGCGCATCGCGGCGCGAGTTCCCGGCGCGCGCGTGCTCGTCGTGCCGAACCCGGTCGCCATCCCCGCGCAAGCGGCGGCGCACGACGCCGATCCGCCGTGCGTGCTGTTCCTCGGCATCCTGCGCGAGGCGAAGGGTGTGTTCGACCTGTTGCGCGCCTGGCCGGCGGTGCGCCGGGCGGTGCCTCGCGCGCGGCTGGTGCTCGCCGGCACCGGCGAGATGGAGCGCGCGCGCGACGTCGCGGAGCGCGGCGGCTTCGGCGACGCGCTTACGCTCACTGGCTGGATCGGCGGCGCGGCGAAGCAGGCGCTGTTGCACGAAGCGAGCGTGCTCGTGCTGCCGTCGCATGCTGAAGCGCTGCCGATGTCGATCCTGGAATCGATGGCGGCCGGCCTTCCGGTCGTCGCCACCCGGGTCGGCGGAATCCCGGACCTCGTCGAGGAAGGGCGTACTGGGCTGCTCGTCGCGCCGCGCGACAGCGAGGCGCTGGCGGCGGCGCTGGTCGAGCTGCTGACCGATCGCGAGCGGCGACGCGCGATGGGCGCGGCCGGCAGAGCGCGGGCGCGCGAGCGCTTTTCCGCCGACGTGGTTGTGCCGCGCATCGAAGCGATCTGGCGCAACGCGCTCGGCGAAGGCAGGCCGCTGTGAGCGGCTGGCACACACTGATCTGGCATCGGACGCATGCCGGCCACTGACACGCTCGAGCCCGGCTTCGAGGTCCCCGCCGACACCACCAGCGTCGCCGCGCG
>Ga0075421_100007925_pt1 | contig 13017 bp, 12 predicted proteins | sample SoiMetdeltSBSDD5_FD_75292 | JGI IMG/M metagenome (GOLD analysis project Ga0075421, IMG submission 75292) | Bulk soil microbial communities from a Populus tree surrounding site in Tennessee, USA - Soil MetaG P. deltoides SBSDD5 | ecosystem: Environmental > Terrestrial > Soil > Tree plantation... | reverse complement strand
GCGCCAAATTCCACTGGCTGCTCGTCGCTGTCGAGTACCAGCACGACCTGACGTAGCACCACGTCTCCGGAAACTATGCGCTTCAGCAACCGGAGGTGGATGCGTTGTTGATAGGCAGCCTCCAGCGTTGGCGTCATGTCATGCTGGTGAACCAGGAGGCTTCGGTAGGGTTCAGGAACCCAAGCGCCGTCAACTTCTACAGCCGAAGGGAGAGGCAAGCCCGACTCAGAGTAAAACTCAGCTAGTGGATCGAGCAGCTTGGCTTGCTGCCTTATGGGTTCGTGACAGCTCTCAGTGTGCAATTGACCAACCACCTCTTGCGCTGCCATGAGTGATTCTGCATACCCTTGGGATCGCCAGGCATCTCAGGCATAGCGTGCATTGCGATGTTCGGGCAGGAAGAACTCATGCAAGAGCTTGTCCACCTGCAAGAGACCTTCACGGTTGAGTTGCAAGCTGCCATTGCTGAAGTCGAGGAATCCCTGCTCCTTTAGCTTGAGCAGGCCCTGCGAGAAACGCTTCCGCGGGTCAACACCGAACTTGACCTGGAAGTACTCCCGGCTGACGTGGCCAAGTTTCATTTGCAGGATGAATTCCCGGATCATGCGCTCATCAGGAGACGGAGTGAGGGCTCGATAGATTGGAAGGGTTCCTTCCTCAAGTTGGGCGAGGTAAGGTCCCCAGTCGTGTTCATTTTGGAAGTGAGTGCCTCCGATATGGGAAAACGAAGCCACCCCCAGCCCGATCAGGTCTGCTCCAGTCCACAAAAGGTCTCGATAGAGGAAACGCGTCCTTGACGGGTCTCTCACCGCCGTGTAAGCGCTGCCCACATGGTAGCCGGCCCGTTCCAATTCTTCGAAGGCACGCTTGACCCACTGGCGCTTGGTGGCCCAGTCGGCCACCGGAGCGACCGTTTGTCCGCGGGCCTTCATTTCCTTAAAGATAGTGGTATTGTAGGGAATCTCCATCTGATAGATCGTGACACTATCAGCGCCGAGCTCGATGGTTTTCCGCACAGTTTCAAACCAGTTGCCCGTGGTCTCACCCACCATCCCGGCGATCAGATCAATATTGATTTGCGGGAAGCCGATCGACCGCGCGAAATGGTAGGCGCGATCGATCTCCTTTGATCCGTGGGCCCGTCCGTTGATCTCCAGGATATGATCGTCAAAATTCTCAATACCCAGACTCAGCCGCGTGACGCCGATGTCCTTAATCACCCTGAGCTTGCTCTCGGTGAGGGTTCCAGGCTCACATTCAAACGTGATCTCCTCGGCTTCGTCCCAGGGCATCAGCGCTTTCATGCTGTCCGTCAATCGCGTTAACTGGCGCGAAGAGATGTAAGAGGGCGTACCCCCGCCGAAGTAGATGAATCTTGGCTTTCGTTCACCGACGAAAGGTTTGGATGCATAAATCTCGAGTTCGCGGATCGCAGCCTTGAGATAGCTCTCTATTTGATTTGCGTCTTTCTCTGTGTAGACCTTGAAGTAGCAGAAGTGGCACCGCTTTCGGCAGAAGGGAATATGCAGGTAAACCCCTAGGGGCGTGCCGGACGCGGGCTTGCGCTCCAGCGCTTCGTAGGCCTCGCCTACGTGTTCTTGAGCCCAGAAGGCATAGGGAGGGTAGTTGGAGACAAAGTAGTTGCCAACTTCAGTCTTTGTCTCGTCCATCGTCTGCGGATCCTTTGTTATCTCAGCATTCATCGCGTCACAATCGTTCTGCAGAGAGAGTTTTCGAAGACATCGTCAGCAACCTTAGAGACATCGTCCCCGAGCTGCAACCTCAACAACTTGTTCCTCACAACCAGAATAGTCTCTGAAAGTGGTTGAGTCAACCGGAGACTCCCAGGATGAGTGACTCTGGCACCCTCCGACCTCTTAGAGCACAACCGGGGAATCTCCAGTCCAAAGAAAATCTTCGCCGGTTCGAAGAGCGGTGTCATGTCTCCACTGCCCATGGTACTTTCTACTGGACTCCTGCCTTGGTTGCTCCCGTGAACGGTCCAGTCCCGGCCGTTCGCACTTTGAATCTCGACTACGCTCGACTGCGCCACGTGGATGTAGGAAGTTGGAGCCAGCCCTTGAAAATGAATCTGTCGCAGCTCATCTCCAGCACCAATCCTGAAATGCCCACAACAATTAACGCTCTTCTGAGGCGGCGCGAGGCATCAGCAACTGTAGCACTGGGGCAGCGACCAGGGTGGTTGCCAGCGCCATCAAGACCATCATGGCAAAGAGTGTTGGCGAGATGACTTCGAGGTCGAGACCCACATTGAGAACGATCAATTCCATGAGTCCGCGCGTATTCATGAGAGTGCCAAGGGCAGCCGCAGGACGCCAGTCTAGACCTGCGAGGCGGGCTGCAGCGACGGTCCCGCCAAACTTGCCGGCCGTTGCCACCAGGATGATCAGGCCGCAGATGAGCCACTGGTCTAAGCTTGAGACCAAATCCATTCGAGTCCGCATGCCAGTGAAAGCAAAGAAGGCCGGCAGAAGCAAGACAGTAACTACCGATTCCAATTGACGCGTGAAGGCGCGGGCCACGGCGCTGTCATGAGGGATGATGGCGCCGAGCAGGAAAGCACCGAAGATCGCGTGGATGCCGATATATTCGGTGACAAAAGCCGACAGCAACAGAGCGACAAAGACAAAGGCGATGGCACTCCGCGGAAGAGGCTCCGTCTTCCACTGCGCTACAACGCGGCGCAGGATCGGTCGAACAAGCAGGACCATTAGAGACAGGTAAGTCAGGGTTGCTGCCGCCACGACGAGCCCCTCACTGGCACGAGTTTTTGCGACACCCACCACGAAGGCGAGAAGGCACCAGGCTGTCACGTCGTCGGTTGCCGCACAACTCACAGCGATTACGCCCAACTCAGTTTGGATCATGCCGCGATCGACCAGAATCCGCACGAGGACAGGGAAGGCCGTGATCGACATTGCGACGCCCATGAACAGGGCGAAACTGGTGAATGAGACTTCGTTTGTGGAGAGCCGAGGATACAACGCCAGGGCCAGAAGTGCCCCAAGCAGCAAAGGCACCAGGATGCTCGTATGCGAAATCGCCACGACCGCCCGGGCTCGATGTCTGATTCGGCCGGCATGGAGTGATAATCCGACCGTGAACATGTAGAGGAGCACGCCCAGCTGCGCAATGACGCCCAAATAGGGAGCAACAGTGGAAGGGAGGACAATGGCGGAGACCTTTGGGCCAAGCAGGGACGGCCCCAGTAGAATTCCGGCGAGCACTTCTCCGATGACGGGCGGCTGCCCAAGGTAGGCAAGCCACTTTGCCAAGATGAGCCCTGTGACAATGACTGCAGTCAAGGCAACCAGAAGGTGTAAAAGAACGTTGGATTGGTCAGATGGCGTCTGAACAAATGACGCTACAGGCTTGGTCGTCGGGGCGGTGAGAGTTTCTCCATAGTTGCAGACGAAGAACAGGGCCAGGACGGCGCCTAGGATCATCAGGCCATACCCGACCGTCGTCCAGAAGACCCCTTTTCGAGAGGTGTCGGGGGCCATTGATGTCGACATGAATTCGTCCTGCTGAGCTGGAGTACGGCCGGTACGCTACACAATCGAGGGATGGAGTCTCCAACAAACTCTACACTCCGAGAGCTTGTAGCCTAGTCGGGCAGCTCTTCCTCCCTGGGTTCAGGTAACCAGAAGCTGGCAATCAGTCCCACCGCATAAACCAGCGCGGCTACGGCCGCCGCTGCGTAGGCCAGTCGGGTGGCCGGTGGACCTGCAGGCATCAAGCTCGTCATGTGGGTGGTGAGCACTGCTGCTGAGGTTCCAATCATGCGCCCACCGATGTTGGCGGCGAAACTCTCACCGGTGCCTCGCAGATAGGTCGGGTAAAGGCGCGGCAGGTAATTACCCCAGAAACTGAGTTGCCCCACCGTGAACAACCCTCCAAGAAAAATGCCCCATTTCAACAGTGTGAGACTGTGCACCGCCGGATACAGAAAAACCAGCGGCAGGACAATCAGCCCGGGAACCTGGAAAACACGCAATAGAGAGCGACGCGAGACAATGCGCACGGCTAGAAAGGCGAGAAGCATTCGTCCTGCCAGGCCGCCCATCTCCTGAATCGTCTGGACGCCGGCAACCGTGGATTGAACAATTTGCTGGCGCTGAAGCGTCGGCACACTGGCATCCACTTTAACCAGGGCAGGCACAATCTGTGGCAACTGCTGAATCGCGCCGAAGGCCGCACCCAGGCTGCAAGCGAAGATGAGCGCTGTGACGAGCGTGGTCCGGCGAAATTCAGGTTTGAACAGTTCCCCAAGTCCCGGACGCTTCAAGGTGCCTGCGAGCTTCTTCTGCTTCCACGTGGGTGATTCAGGTAGGAAGGGGCGAATGACAATCAGCGGAATGGCAGGAATCAAGCCTGAGATCAGCAGGTAGCGCCAGTTGTCGTGCCGTCCATGAATGGCGGGAAGAGACATCGCTGTTTTTGCGATGATGAGCGCCATCAGGCTGACCAAAAAGCCGCCGAGCGACGAAAAGGCCTGAGTCCAGCCAATGACGGACTCGCGACGCCTTGGTTCAGTGAACAACTCAGCCAGCCACGCTGTGGCAGCGACAAACTCCACGCAGACTCCAATGAATGTTGTCGTGCGGAGTACCAGAAGCATCGGCAGGGAGGTAGAAAAACCTGCTGCAAAAGCCGAGAACGCATACAGCAGAATGCTCCAGGTTAGAATCCTGCGCCGACCTAATAGGTCGGTCAGATATCCGCCGAGCAGCCCAAAGATGCCGCCGCACACCGCCGGCACATAAAACATGAGGTCACGCCAGCGTGCAAACTCGGCGCTTCCGAATTGCAGACCCCCCAACTGTTCCAGCGCGGGCCGGACAATGAGTGGGAGCATCAGTAACTCGTAGGTGTCGAAGGCGAATCCAATGGCGGCGATGATACAGATCAACCACTGCACCTGGGTCAAGCGAGTTTCAGTCGTGACTCGTCTACTCATCTTTTTGTCAGGCGCAGCAGGTCGTCAGCGCAGGCTGCGGAAAGTAGCGGAGCAGCGTCTGTTCGCCTGGCTTCCTGGTGAGCATCGAAACCCAAATCATCAGGCCTAAGGAAATCAAGGTCATTGGAACCACCGGCATCAGCCCGAAGATGGCCGTGCCACCAGGGGTGCGACTTAAAAGAACCAGTTCTCCGATCGTCCAGATGACCTTCTCGGAGCCTGCTGGAGGTGCAGGGACGGTGGATTGAAAGATCGCCACCGCACCGACTGCAAAAACAGTCCATAACGTGGAAGCCAACGCTCCCCACTTCGTACTACCTCTCCAAAACAGCGCTGCAAACAAAAGAATAGAGAGTGCGGCATATCCTGAGAAAGCATACTGGACAGCCAATTCGAAGATCGTGGCCGGCGCTTCCAGTGCGATCAGATAAGCCACGACCGTCAGCCCGATGACAAAGATTCTTCCCGTGTGCACCTGGACTGCAGGTCCGAAGCGTTCTTTGCCTCCGTAGAAGGCGAAGATGTCTTCGGTGAACATGGTCGAAAGGGCCAGGATCTGCGAGTCACTCGCCATGACAGCGGCCATGATTCCCGCGCCGAGAATTCCCGCAAGCCACAGCGGTGCGTAGTGCTCAAGCAAAAGGACGATTACGTCGTCACCTGCAGCCGCCTGGCGCAAGCGAGCGCGCTCTTCCGCGGGCAAGGCGGCTCCCTGGCTTGTCAGCTGCCTCCGGGCTTCCAGTTTGCTCGCAATCTGAGGGACATCGGTCGCACGATTTGCCATCACACCCAAAAAAACGCTGGGCAGCCAGATGGCGAGAAGGCAAAGGGGATAGAGGATCAGCGTTGGCTTGAACTGACTCATTCGTCTCGCTGTCAGACAGAAGATGCCGATATGCGGGAAAGCAATCGTTGAAAGCGGGATGAAGGTATAACTCAGAAAGAACGACGGTGGAATTCGCTCCCGAGTGAGCAGTGGTGCTGTGGCCGGGGAGCTCAGCAGGTCGGTGACTGCCTGCTGGAAGCCGCCCATGCCTCTGCCAATCACGCCGAAGGCGATGGCGCCGAAAGAGAGAAAGAGCAGAGTCTGCAGTGTGTTCACCCAGGCTGTGCCACGCATTCCACCGAAGAATACATAGCCCATTACTACAAGAGCCACGACCGCCCCACCGAGCCAGTAGGGAACCCAGCCGCCACTGATGGCAGACAAAGTGGCACCGCCACCCATGACGCCGATGATGATGTAAGGCACTAACAGGGCTGCCTGCACCGCAAAGATCACCGTGCCGATGTGGCCGCACTCCCAGCGGTCGCGGAAGAACTGCACTGGAGTCATGAAGCCAAACCGCTTACCGAGAGCCCAAAGTCGGGTTCCGATCAGGAACAATGTAAGGGGAATGATCAACGCCGAGGAGGAAGCCATCAATCCGAAGGTCAGCACGCCATTCGAGAACGCATGCCCGGAAGCTCCCAGAATGGTGAAAGCCGTCATGTTCGTTCCGAAGAGCGAGAACAGGAAAACGAGAGTCCCTAGGGAGCGGCTGGCCAGGAAGTAGTCCTCGGCGCTGTCGCGTCCGGATCTCCGCAATGCGAAAACGCCGATGTAGAGGACAACGGCCAGATAAGCGAAGACGAAGAACGCAGGAATCAATGGGCTTCGTCCTCCGTGGGGTGGCGTGGGGAGGCGGTCGTCTCAAGGTGGGTCGGCCAGGCGCGTTTCACCAGCAGCAACATCAAAAGTGATGCCAACAGAGTATAACAAACGTGATAGAAGAGTCCGATGGGCATGAAGCCGAGAACCAATGGGTACGGAGTGCTCCAAAACCAGACGTCTTGGTGCAGCAGGTAAACGATGATGACGATGACTGGCAAAGCAATGCGCATGGGCTCCTCGGCGACTCGTCGATAGCCTACTATCACATAGAGGTTTGCCGATTGCAACCCGCAAGAGAGATGCTAGAATACGTCGCGTGCTTGGAATCACTCATGCCGAGAAGGGGAGAATCCAGCCTGGATTCCGGGTTGCGTTGCCCGCAGCCCGAATGACACAGCTTCCTATGTTTCCCTCCAAAGTAGGTGTACCTGTCGCTGCCAGTAAAATCGTTCCAACTTTGAAAGGAAAGTCGATGAGTCAGTTACTCTGGTTCCGGTGTGCGCTAGCTTTCTTGCTAGTGGGGAACGCGGCGTCACTCGCTTCCGATTGGGCACAATTTCGAGGACCGAATGGGTCGGGTCTGGCAACTACTTTGGACCTGCCGGTTGAGTTCGGCCCGACCAAGAATGTCGTGTGGAAAACGCTGCTTCCTCCCGGGCACTCGTCGCCGGTCTTGACGAATGACCGTATTTTCTTGACGGGCTATGGGGAGAAGGAGCTCCTGGTGCTCTGCCTGGACCGGGGGACCGGCAAGATCTTGTGGCAGCGGAAGCTCGACAGGCCCCGCAAGGAAGAATTGCACAAGGCGAACAGTCCAGCATCACCCAGTCCTGTCACTGACGGAAAGCAAGTCTATGCTTTCTTCACCGATTTTGGACTGGTCGCCTTTGATCTGGAAGGCAGAGAACAATGGCGTTTACCGTTGGGTCCATTCAACAACCCTTTCGGTCTGAGCGCGTCTCCCATCCTTGCCGAAGACAAAGTGTTGATGATCTGCGACCAGGAAAGCGGGTCGTTCTTTGTGGCTGTCGACAAAAACACGGGGAAGGTAAAATGGCGCGTGGAGCGTCCCGAGTACTCGCGTGGATTTGCAACTCCGGTCCTCTATCAGCCTAAGAATGGGGCGCTACAAGTGATCATTTCCGGATCGCTGCAGTTGACGGCTTATTCGGTGGAGACTGGCAAGGAAGTCTGGTGGGTTCGGGGCTTGACCTGGCAGATGAAGTCAACACCCGTAATAGGCGACGACATCATCTACGTCCACGGCTGGGCTGGCGGCGCCGATGAGGGACAGCAGGAGAACGTGCCGCCGTTCGCGGAGGTATTGCAGAAACGCGATACCAACAAAGATGGAAAGTTGTCGCAGGAAGAAGTGGGGGACGAGAAAATAACGAAGGACTGGAAGTCGTTCGATTTGGATCGTGACAATTTTCTCAGTGAACGGGATTGGCGCTTCTATCGCTCTCGCAAGGCAGCACAAAATGCCGTCCTGGCCTATCGTTTAGGCGGAGAGGGTGACTTGACCGAGAAGAATTTTCTGTGGCGTTATCAGAAGACACTGCCGAATGTCCCGTCGCCGGTCTTACACGAAAAGGTCCTTTATCTGATGAAAGAGGGCGGTATCCTGACGGCGCTGGATGGGTCTACCGGCGTCGTCCTCAAGCAAGCGCGGTTGTCTGGCGCGCTGGGCGACTATTTTGCGTCGCCCGTTGCCGCCGATGGCAAGCTCTACACAGTGAGTCATGAAGGCAAGGTGTCGGTATTGAAACCGGGTAGAGACTGGGAAGTTCTGGCGGTCAATGAATTGGGCGAAGAATGTAACGCGACGCCTGCGATTGCGGATGGGCACATTTACCTAAGGACTCATCAGACACTGTATTGCTTCGGAAAACCGTGAGAGGACGATCAGATCTCGTTACCAGCGTTGCAATTCATTCGGCGACAGATGGCTTGACCTCGAGTATTCGCAAATACTCCCGTGAGCCTACCAGGATGTTGCCCTTAGGCTTTGAAGAACGGCTGGAATCATAAGCATTGCGGCCGACTGCTTCGCGTGCGGCTTTTTGCATCCACGACATTCTGCGTGTTCCGTATGGTGTTTCAGATGTGCCAACACTAGTCTTAAGGAGACCGTACGTCATGGTTTGGATTCTTTTCGTTTTAGGCGCTGTGATTTCATGGGGAATGTATGGCCCGGTCTTGCACAAGGGGCAAGTTCAACTCGGGAATCCGCTGAGAGCGCTGTTGTGTGTGGGATTTGCCTACTTTCTGATTGGAGTCCTCGTGCCGGCAATTTCTCTGGCGGGACAGGGCCAGCTCAAGGGCTTCAATATGGGAGGGACCCTGTCTGCCGGGCTCGGCGGAGCACTGGGAGCACTCGGCGCAGTTTGCATCATCTGGTCATTTCGGCACGGAGGTATCCCGACTTACGTGATGCCCCTGGTTTTTGGGGGAGCTCCGTTGGTCAATGTGCTCGTTTCGATGTGGCTGCATCCTCCGAAGACGGCACCTAACCCCTTCCTCTACGCCGGATTCCTACTCGTGGCTGTGGGAGCAGGAATGGTGCTGTATTTCAAGCCATCGTCGTAGATTTGAGGTAAAGCAGCTTTGCGAGCCGAGACCGCCAGCTACTTTTTTTCTCTCACATCAAACGCGTACAGATTGTCCTGATCCCTCAGATATAACCGACCCCCGCTGACTACCGGATGGCTCCAGGTAGGCAGCGACTCTTGTGGAATGCTGAAACGGCCTTTCTCGATATAGCCCTTGGGTGTGGCTTCTACAAGTCCGACCACTCCCTTTTCGCTGTAGCAGTAAAGGTGCCCATCGGCATACACAAGTGATCCCTTTCCGACGCTGCGATCCTTCCACACTACTTCGCCGTTATCAAAACGCATGGCCGTCAGTATGGCGCTGGAGAAGCCATAAAGCGTGTCGCCGACCAACACTGACGAGCTGTGATGGTTCTTCATATCTCGGTTGAAGTAAACCTCCTGGGCCGTCACACCCTTTCCGTTTGGTTTGATTTCCAGCAGCGCACAGCCCGTGCCGTAATCGGAGGACAGAAAGACGCGGTTGCCTTTCGCAATCGGCGTGGCGACGTTGGCTGTTCTATTTGCCACCTGGGAATACTCCCAAAGCAGATTGCCGTTGCGAATATCAACGCCCACGACCCGTTGATGCGTAAAGAACACGGCTTGTGGAATTCCCCCAACTTCGAAAGGGATCGCGGAAGAATAACCAGCCATGTCGCTCTGGGTTTTCCAAAGAACGGAACCGTCCTTCTTATTCAGGGCCACAATGGAAGCGCTCGGCCCGCCAGCGTTCACTAGCAAGCGCTCACCCAGGACCAGGGGAGACTCGCTGAGTCCCCAATTAATATTCGATCCGCCGAATTTTTCCAGGACATTCATCGTCCAGACAATCTTGCCGCTGGAGACGTCCATGCAACTGAGATCGCCCTTGCCGCCTAGCGCATAGAGCCGGTCGCCGTCGATCGTGGGGGTTCCGCGCGGCCCGTCTCCCCGGTCGTTCGAGAAACGCCCGCCGTGGACTTGTACCCAAAGAGGCTTGCCATCGCTCACATCGAGCGCAATGACGAACTCTCGATCTCCCTTGACGCCCATCGTGAAAATGCGGCCTTTGGAAATGGAAATGGTGGAATACCCGTTGCCGAGGCCATTGGTCTTCCAAATCCGGGCAGGTCCGGCGGAGGGCCATTCCTTTAGCAGACCGGTTTCCCTGGAAATCCCGTCGCGATTCGGGCCGCGCCATTGCGGCCATTCCCCAGGACTTCCCGTGTTGGCTTTTACCCACAATCCACAGAGGAGCGATCCGAGTGTTGCGACGGGCAACAATTTCCAGGCGAGAAGAGTCTTCATTCCGAGTCTCCTTTTCCGGCAGACAGTAAGGCTCAACGGCCCTCTCCGCCATTATAGACTGTGGAGTCTGAATCGCAAGGCCCAATGGCATTCAGAAACACGGCGCGGCTCGCTGCCGGAGCCCAGGGCAAACTGCTGTGACTCTGAGTAGGAGACTGACAAGGCCTGACGAACACGAATGGCCTCAGCTGCCAGAAACCGGGAGACGCCCCACAAGGCCTAACCGCGAAGTACGAGGAGCCCCGCAGAGTCTTCAAATCAGCGCGATATCAGGAACAGGCTGTTCGTTTTGGTCAGGAAGCTTCTGGACCGGAAGAACGGGTGCGGTTGGAAGGGGGGCCCAACGTTGCCTTTACTTTCTCATTGGGTGAGATCAGCGGATTGTTCTTAGTGAAGTCAATACCAACAATGCCAAAGAGCCAGGCGGGCATTTGAGCCTTCTCGATGATTAATGGGACCAGTCTCTGTCTTCGTTCGTCCATATCCAGAACCTTGCAGACGACGGCTTCTTCCTGACAATTCCCGCTTTCCAGATATCGCGTCGAGACGACTGCCAGAGTAAACCGGCTGTCCCGAATGCAGCGCTCCATTTCACTCAGAAAGTTGGCACTGGCGTCGAAGTCACGCTCATCGATAGCGACGCTATATCCCGATTGTTCGAGCTCCCGGAGCAACTTGCGGGCAAAACGCTTGTCGCGATCGCTATGGCGATAGCTGATGAAAGCGTCGTAACGATAGGCCTTCTCGTTCTTCTCGAGTGTCGATAATGTCGACTGATCTTCTGGCGGGGGGATTGGTTGAAATGCCTGCGCTGGCTTGGTCACCAGCCCAGGCTTCCTCGGCGGCCCAGTAACCTCCGGAACTCGGCTGCGAGCGCGTTTCCGGTCAGCGCAGTACACGGCCTGGGCTAGTGAGAGGAGGAAGATCGCAAAAGTCGGCAAGCTGGCAATATGAAGCCCGGCCAGGATATGACGCCGAGTCCTGATGGAGTCAGCAGTCCATACGAGCGATGGATTACTAACCGCATCTTCCAGCAACTGACGATCGGAATACTCAGGATGCTCCCTCTTGTATTCCAATGCCCAAGGAGCATACGTGCCGCCAGTAATTAGAGTCTTGCCGGCGTATCGCAGACTCCAGGAATCTTTCAAATAGTCATAGGAAAGAAAGACGACAAGAACGAGAGCCAGGGAGACCATCGTGAAGCCTCCCCAGAGCCGGAAATGTTTCCTTTCGTGCCATAGGCGAACCGGTATCGCCATGAGGCCGACCAGGGCCACTCCAGCCAATCCCGCGAGTCTGAAGGTCGCCTGCTCTTTGCTCTCTACGATACCTGCGGGCATAGGCAGTAGAAAACTTCCGAGCGCGACCGCCAAACACAGTAGCGCACAGATGAGAAGGTTCCAAGGCCCGCGAACAGATCGCAGCGGCTGACGAAATTCCATGACCTCACTGTGGCAAGTGACCTCATCGGGCTAGCTGCTGGCCCACGCTTCGAGCTCGCCTGGCATGTTCGCCCTTTGGCACTGCACCGAAGTTTTGCAACCGACTCAGGGGGCGGGGAGGTCCCACTCGATGGTGTCTTTGCCATCACCCACACGAACAACCGTTCGCTCGCCGGTTCGATTCGACTGTGGCTCTCTCGTCCACATGACATATCTTCCGGGAGGCAGCGGACAACTAGTGGGACTGCTGAACTTCGGAAAAAGATCGGGCCTTGCGTCTTTGACGACTTCTAATATTTTGGGGATATAGAGAACCTGTAAATCTCTCAGTTCCTGGCCTCCTCGCTTGGTTCGAACGACTAGCGTCACCAATCCGCCCAAACCAACGCCAGTCTTTCTGCAATGATCCGCCTTGATTTTCAGGTCGTCGGCTACCCGCCGGAGAATAGGATAGGGTGCGTCGTCAACCGGACTCATGAGTGTTTTCTCAAGCACTTGGAGGTCGAGCGTAAGACTCTTCGCGTAGGTATCAGGGATCTTCGTGCCGGGTTTCCAGCCTCGAATCATGAAATCGACCTCGGGCAAGGCGCTGGCCACGATTGCATTGGTTTCCGGATGTGCTGCTCCGAATCTCTGCACAATCTGATTGAGCCGCCCCCGAATCCTTTGCAGCGCCTGACCGGGAGGCAGAGGCTTCGAGGGTAGTTCCTGGCCTTCCATGCGGTCCCCGTTAGCCGCGATCGAGATCAGCAACATAACAATCCCGCCAGATATCGACTGGAACCTGATTCCTTGCCACAGAGCCATACACTAACCTCATTGAGGAAAATCGGCGGAGAACGAAATGTAAAACAGCGGTTTGCGGTGCGTCAAGCGGCATCTAGCAAGCAGGTTTCTCCCGCGGGAAGCTGGTGCGATGCAACGAAAGAACCAGCCACACCGGCTGACTCTAGCTGCGATGTCCCTCAAGAACTTCAGCCAGCCTGCGCATTCCTTGCGGAATGCCCCTGGCCAGGTGTGACTCGGCCAGGCCGACAAAGTCTCCGGCTTGCGGGC
>Ga0075421_100007924_pt1 | contig 13018 bp, 10 predicted proteins | sample SoiMetdeltSBSDD5_FD_75292 | JGI IMG/M metagenome (GOLD analysis project Ga0075421, IMG submission 75292) | Bulk soil microbial communities from a Populus tree surrounding site in Tennessee, USA - Soil MetaG P. deltoides SBSDD5 | ecosystem: Environmental > Terrestrial > Soil > Tree plantation... | reverse complement strand
TACGTCGGGACGTGGAGCCCGTTCGGCGAAGCCGATCAGATGACGCCTCTGCCGGATTTCGCGGCGGCGCTGAAAGCGTACGACAGCGATGGCTCGGGCACGCTCAGCCAGGCGGAGGTCGCGGCGTCCAAGCTCAAGGTCTTCGCGCGCCCGGAGGTGCCCGACGTGCCCGGCGCGACGATGGCCGTCCCGTTCGCGATGGTCGACGTGGACAAGAGCGGCGACGCGAGCGCGGAGGAATGGGCCGGGCTGCTCGCGACCGTCGGTCGATTGAACAGCGACCACGGCCTGCTCGCGATCAAGTCGGGAGGACGCGGGGACGTCACCGCGACGAACGTGGTGTGGCGCGAGAAGCGATCGGTGCCGGAGGTGCCATCGCCGCTGGTCTACGAGAACCGTGTGTACTACGTGCGCAACGGCGGCATCCTCACATGCCTCGAGGCGGCGACCGGCCGCGTGATCTATCGCGAGCGCATTGGTGCGCCCGGGCCGTATTACTCGTCTCCCGTCGCCGCGGGGAACCGACTCTTCATCGGGTCTGGCGACGGGGCGCTCGTCGTGGTCGCGCCCGGAGACGCGCTGAAGGTGCTCGCGAGGAACGAGCTGGGCGAGCCGGTGTTCGCCACGCCGGCGGTGTCATCCGAGGGCACTCTCTACGTGCGCACGCCGTCGGCGTTGTACGCCTTCGCGCAGCGATGACTGAGACGACGACGGCGGCCACGACCGCCAAGGTTCTGGCCGCCGCGGGCATCGACCGTGTCTTCGGGTTGCCCGGCGGTGAAATTCTCGTCCTGATGGACGAGTTGCGCCGCGCCGGCATCGACTTCGTGCTGATGCGGCACGAGGCGAACGCGGGAATCGCCGCCGCGGTCTACGGCAAGCTGCGGCGCCAGCCCGGCGTCGTGCTGACCACGCTCGGTCCTGGCGCGGCGAACCTGATGCTGCCGCTCGCCAATGCCTATCTCGATCAGGAGCCGCTGCTGGCGATCTCGGCACAGATTCCTGACGACTTTCCGTCCAGCCATACGCATCAGCGACTGCCGCTGCACGACGTCTACCGTCCGGTGACGCGCATGGCGGCGACGATCACCGCGGCCAATGCCAGTAACGTCATCTCGCGCGCGCTCGACGCGTGCATGACTCGGCCTTTCGGAACCGCGTATCTGACGTTGTCGGCGCGAGAAGCGCTCACACCGAGCGACGGTGCGGTGACCGGCGCTGCTCGCAGCGATGGGCAGACGTGCCCGGACTCGCCCTCTTGGGCCCGTGCCGATGCCAGCGAGAAAGCGCGAGAGCTGACGATGCTTCTCGCGAAAGCGAAATGCCCGCTGCTGCTGCTGGGCCTCGGAATCGATCCGTCGAATGCGGACCGGATCCGCCGGTGGGTGAGCGCGTGGAGACTGCCGGTCGCCGTCACGCCGAAGGTGAAAGGCTTTGTCGACGAAACCGACCCGAGCTTCGTCGGCGTCGTCGGAGGAATGGCCGCCGACGGCCTGATGTGCGAAACGCTCGACGCGGCGGACCTGCGTATCGGCTTCGGACTCGATCCGGTTGAAGTCGACAAGACCTGGCACGCCGAGCTGCCGATCCACTGGATCCTCGAAGCGCCCAACGTCGGCGGAAATGTTCCGGACGGGACAACGCTCGTCGACCACGCACCGCTCCTCGACTGCTTGATCGCCGCGGCGGCGCCCGCGGAGTGGCCCGATGCGTTCCGCCGCTTTCAGCAGAGGCGGCGCGATCTGTTGAATCGGCCGACACGCAACGCCGAAGCATCGCCGTCGCCGGCTGACAAAGAAACGATGTGGCCCGGCGACATCGTCGGTGCGCTCGCCGAAGCGTGCCCGCGAGAAACGATCGTCACGACCGATGTCGGCTCGCACAAGTATCTCTTCGGTCAGTTCTGGCCCAGCCGCGATCCCGAGACCTTCTGGATGTCGAACGGTCTGTCCGGCATGGCCTACGGGCTGAGCGCGGCAATCGGCGCGAAGCTGGCGCGGCCGGACGCGCCGGTGCTGGCCGCGGTCGGCGACGGCGGATTCTCGATGAACGCGCAAGAGCTGGAGACGGCCGAGCGCGTCGGCGCGCCGCTGGTGATTGTGGTCCTGGAAGATGGCAGCTATTCACTCATCAAGTTGTCGCAAGAGGGGAAGCGGCTGCCGTCGTACCGGACCGACTTCTCGCCGATCGACACGGTGAAGCTCGCCGAGGCCTGCGGCGTCGAAGGCTTGCGGACGACGGATCCTGCGGAGCTCGCGTCCGCGGCCAGGGCCGCGATCGCGCGCGGCCGCAGCCTGGTCATTGCCGTGCCTGTCGCCTACGCCGACTACCGGCGGCTATTCTGAACGTCAACGACGTTAGCGAACGACCGAAGCGCTCAACTATGGACCAACCGAACATAAGAGCTATCGCCGCTGCATCGCAAGTGTGATGCAGGACATAACTCGTAAGGCCGCGCACCCGCGCAAACACAATTCTGTAACGCGGCTTTCCGCAAATGATCGGTTAGCTGCAGATTTCCGGGTGATACGTGTGCTGGATCGGCGATATGCTCGTTCGCGACCGGAGGCTGTGTCCGATCGTCGGCGCGTCGCGCGCGGCGGGCGGGCGGATACGGGACGAAGAAGGAGACCGAACATGAAACTACGGATTGTGGTTGCGACTTTTGTAGCTGGTCTGCTCGCGACAGGCGGAGCATTCGCGGGCGAGGTCAAAGGACCTCCGACGACGGGTCACAACACGCGGGAGACCGGTGCGCCGTCGCACGCGAACTCGGCTTGTGCCTTCAGCGGACTGAACGACATGGATTCCGAAGAGGGACAGGTCGAGTCGCAGGTTCAGACTGCCAGGGACTCGTGGCTCTACTATGGGCTTCCGCACGGCGCCCCGGGCAAGCTCGGACTCTGCAAGGGCGGAACGAACTAGAACACAGGTCTCATCGAGCAACACGCACGCCCGAAGAGGTCGCCGCTGCCGGCGACCTCTTCGTCTTCCCCGCAGGGTTCCGTCGTCCGTTGATATACTCTCCGCCTCCAGCCCCGGGCCATGTCGAACCACCATCAACGTCGGGCACGGTGTCACGCGGCCGTCGTCGCGCTGTCGATCTGTGTACTGCTCACGCCCGGGCTGTCGGGACAGCCCGCGTCCCCGCCGGCGATTGGGATCGTCGATCAAATCCGCGGACCGTGGAAGCTGGTGCAGCGGAATTTCCTGATTTCCCGTGGCGAGATGATCTACGAGGGCCAGACCGTTGGCGTCGGCCGCGCGACGTCGGGATTCATCTCCATCCTTCTATTCGCGACCAATCAACGCTGGGACAAGAAGTGTAGTGAGGCGGAGCCGTGCGAGGGCACGTACAGGCCATCCGCGGGCGCCGCTCGCGCGGAGAGCCGGAAGGGATTCCTCACATTCTTCCTGGACTACTGGACGCCCGATCGCCCGCTCGAGCCCATGCTGATGGGGTCGCGCTCCGCCGGGGATCGCGGGCCGGGCCACGCGTTGCTGGAGCGTTCGGCTCAAGGTGTCAGCCTGAAACCGGCGCTCTCAAACGTGGCGCCCGGCTCGTATCGAGTCACGATCGTTCCCGCGCCGGGGTCGACGTCGGAGGGCAGAGCGGGCTGGGAAGGCCCGCTCTCCGTTGGAACGGAGGGCCGATCCGATATCGCCGGGCTCTCGACCGGCCTGTTCATCCTGACGCTCAGTTCCGAGTCAGGTCAGACCGTCGGCTCGAACGCTGTCCTGCTCGTGATCGACGACACAGAGCCGCACCTGCGCGCCGCCTGGGAAGAGGCCCAGGCGATGGCGCGTGCGTGGACGTCCGCCAGCCCCGTCACGCTCGATACCTGGTTCGCGCGAGCGCTGTACTCGATCGATGCCCGCCGCAAACGACCCTGAGCGTTCGGCTGGATCCTGGACCGATCTGCTGAGCTGGGTATTCTTCCGGGCAAACGACGGCTCGACCTTCAGAGAGCTGTTGATGGTCGGTCTGCCGGCGTTCCTGCTGGCGGTGGGTCTCAACGCGGGATGCCAGCGGCTGGGTTTCTACGACCGAGCGGAATGGGCGGACCTCGACAGGCTCCAGCGGTCGGCGCCCGCGGCGCGGTCCAGCCGGATCGTTGTCGTCCTCATCTCGGATGACGACTACGCCGGCCTCTTCAAGCGCACGAGCCCGCTCGATCCGGCCAAGGTGACGGCGCTCGTGAACGCCGTCTGCCGATTCGATCCGCTGGCGATCGGCGTCGATCTCGTCACGTCCGATTGGAGCGCACGCGATGCTGACGTTGCGAAGGCCCTTGCGCCCTGTCCGATCGTGTGGATTGCCGACGTCGAGGGATTGACCGCGACGCCGATGACAGTCGGCACCATGCCGCCAGTGGCCCTCGGGAATGTGCTCGGACGCGCACCGGGCAGCGATGTGTGCTGGGCGCTGTCCGTTCTGCAACCCGACGCCGATGGGGTGATCCGCCGTTACGCGACTCGATATCCGGCGGTGCCACCTGGGAGCGACGTTGCTCAGCCGCATCGAACGTTCATCTGGACGTTGGCCACCAGCCAAGCCACGTCTCCGCCGTGTCGGAGCGAGCCGTCGCTCGACGATCGCGATCGCGAGAAGAAGATCCCCTTCCGGGCGAATGGATCCTTTCCACGTGTGAGCGCGCGCATGATCCTCGAGAGCGCGGACCCATCGCAGGTGCAGCTCTTCACTGCCCTCCGCGTAGGCGTCTTCGGGGAGAAACCGATCGTGATCATCGGCGGTGCGTACCGGCAGGCCAGGGACCGGCACCGTACGCCAATGGGCCTGCTCTATGGCGCCGAGATTCTTGCCAACGCGGTGTTCACGGAGCGCGAGAACGCGGAGATCGTCGATGCCGCTGGCGTGTCGTCAATACTGATCGACCTCGCCGTTGGCACTCCGCTTCTGGCGCTGGTCACCTGGTTGAGGCTGAAGTGGCCTTGGGCCGTGCTGACGTCTACGATGCTCGCGGTGGTCGCTGCGTTTGCGATTTCGTGGTCGCTCTACCGGTACCTGGGATACTTTCTCGGAGTGTTCGGCGCCATGGCGGGCATCGTGCTCGGCATCATGGTCGAGGCGTGCTGGGATTCGCTGAAGGAATGGGCGAGTGAGCTGCGTGAACGCCTCGCCAATCTCTCGTGAGCGGTACATGATCATGTCGAGGCCCTCTCGCGCTCTGCTTCTCGTTTTGGCTTTCGCCACGGCGTTGCCGACGCCCTGCTCGGCTCGTGCCGAAGGACGACGGATGGCGTTGGCAATCGGGATCGACTCGTACGCGCACTTCAAGGGCCTGAGCGGCGCCACGACCGACGCGTGGGCGCTCAGCGCGGTGCTCGCGCAAAAGGGCAAGTTCGACGTGACCACGATCGTGGATCCGGCGACAGGGACCGATCTGCGCGCCGGCATCGCCAAGTTCGTGGCCGGGCTGCAACCAGGCGATCACGTGGTGATCTACTACGCAGGCCACGGCATTCAGTCGAACGGCGTCAACTATCTCGTGCCTCCCGATCTGCCCGCCAGCGAGTCGAGCCTCTCGAAGATAGCGCTGACCGTCAATGCGCTCCTCGCCGAGGTCGGCAAGAAGTCGCCGGGCGTGACGGTCTTGATCCTGGACGCCTGCAGGGACAACCCGCTCGGAGGAGGCACCGCGGGCCTCGCGTCGATGCAGTCCGGTCAGCTCGGCTCGAACACGTGGATCGAGTTTGCCGCCGAGGCCAATAAGACTGCGGCCGACGGCAAGTTCATGGAACAGTTGATCGTGGAGCTGCAGAAACCCGGGCTTCCGATCAACGAGGTCTTCCAGAACGTGCGGAACCGCCTGAATCGCGTCACCAACGGCGGGCAGGTCACCCTGTCGCTCAACAAGCTGGAAATCAATTTCTTTTTCATACCGGGCGAAGCCGTCAGCGCCGACAGCGCGCTGGCCACGCTGCAACGCGCCGCCGAGGCGCTGCCCCAAGGAGACCTCGGTCAGACGCGCGCGGTCGAAGCGTTGATCGGCGCGGGCCGCTCGCTGGCGGGCACGGACCTGCTCCAGGGATTGCCGTTGATCAAGGCGCAGCTCGACGGCGCTCAGTTGTCCACCGCGCGGATGCTCGGCACCAATCTCAATGGCGCGCGCCTGCACGGGGCCAACTTGTCGGGCGCCAATCTGGCCATGACGACTTTCAGCCAGGTCGACGCCACCAAAGCGACGTTTGCGGGCGCCTCGCTGACCTTCACTGACGCGACGAGGGCGAACTTCACGGAAGTTCACGCCGAGGACTCCAACTGGTTCGCCGCGCTCGCCGAGAAGAGCCTTTTTGCCGGCGCGCATCTCCAGCGTGCCGGCTTCATGTTCGCGAACCTGCGTGGGGCGAACTTCAATGGCGCGCATCTCGAAGGGGCGTTTTTCGTCGGCAGCGATCTGACCGGCGCGACGTTCGAGGGGGCGACGCTCGACAACACCGATTTCACCGGCGCGATCGTGAGCGGCGTCAAGCTCACGCCGACGCAGCTCAAGAACGCCTGCGAGACGACGCTGGACGGCCTCGGTCCCGGAATGTTCGCACGATCCTTCGGGGTCACCATCATCGAAGTGATACCCAACAGCCGTTTCGACGGCGGTTACGAGTACCGGGACTTCCTGAACAAGCGCTACCCGTTCAATCTGGAATCGAATGGCCTGCCGGCGTGCCGGAAGCGCGAGTTGAAGGAGCGCATCTGGTATCCGATCTGGTCGAGTTCCCGCGGTGAGCAAGTCAAGACCGACGCCGGTTTGAGCATTTCGCAGAAGCTGATGCAGCAGGCCGGGCGGCGCGCCTCGGTCAGGGACCGGGTGGATCAGCACTTCGCGTGGCTGTGGAAGACGCAGCAAGGAAAGTGATCCTCACAATGGTGCGTCTGTCGAAAAGGGGAGATGCGATGCGCGTGACAGCTTTGCTGGGTGTGGCGTGCGGCCTCCTGCTGTGGCCGGTGGACCCTGCCGCATCGAGCCGCCAGCCGGCGGCGACGAAGGCCATCGACGGCGCGTCGCCGTTCACGTCCTATCGCGCAACGCTGCTAACCGTCCGCTTCGTGCCGGAGGCCGCCGATCCAGAAAAGCTGATCGATCCGACGATGCGCCAGATACAGGCCGAGCAGACCCTGTGGACGAGATTCGGCCGGACCCTCGAGGCGCAGGGACCGGGACGGTGGCTCCGCAAGCTGTTCGGCCAGGCCTCGGACAAGCCGGATCTGATTCATGAGTGGCCGGCCTTTGCCGAGAAGCCGGGGTCGCTGCGCGCCCAGCTCCTGAGCTTCTATCTCAATCCGGATGCGGCGGCGCCCGGCGTCGCCGACGTGTTCCTGTTCTCGCGCAAGCAGGTCGAAGATCGTGATCCTCGGTTCGCGGCGCAGGAGCTCGTCTCCGTCTACAAGCAACACCTCGAACTCGCGGCGGCAAGAGTGCCCAGCACCTTGTGGCTGTCGCTGCCGCTGCCCTCGTATACGTACGACTTTCAGGCGAAGGCCCTTCGATTCTCGTCAAAGCCGACCGGCCGTATCGCCAAGGACGTCGATCCGGCGGATGGGGTCGACATTCTCCATCGTGCGAGCGACGCGCTGGCGTTGCCGGCGCGCGCGCGGACGACCGCCAACTACTCCACGTTCGGCGCCGTCCGATCCATGCGGCAGTCGGATGCGGCGCCGGTCAGACCGGATTCCCCGACCAACACCTGGCGCAGCGCCTTTTCGATCGGCTCGAGCGCCGACACGTTTCCGTGGGTCGAAGTCCTGGCCACAGACCGCCAATTGCGTCTCACGTCGTTGCCGATTGACATCAAGGTCGCCGAGCGGCTGACCAAGACGTCGGCGGACCTCAGGGCTCGCGTGTTCCTGACGGCCGAGGGGGCGGAGTTGAGCACGGCGAAGGTCGACCGAAAACTCACTCGAAAGTTCACGGTGCTGTTCGTGCGCGTGCAAAGAATCGAGGTGCTCGGTCCGGACGACGAGCTGCTGAAGGAGATTCCAGGCGCGAGCCTGCCTGCTCCGGCCGAGGCCGCGCCGCCTTCCCCGCAGGCCGCGACCGTGGCGGATCTCGAGCGGAAGTCCGACACTGCGCTGAAGACCGCGAACTGCAAGGCTCGCGCGATGCAGGCGAATCCCAACGAGAAGAGCTCCGTGTACCGGCGTGCGTTTGCGGCGTGCATGAGGGAAAAATGAACCGACGGCGGTGATTCGGCCGCGATCATACGGGCGATGTGTCGGGTTCCGCCGGTCGGATGCGATCTAACTGTCGATGGGTTTTTTTCGGCCTCTCGATCCCGCACTCTGGCGATCGCTCAGCCCGTTGCTCGATCAAGCTCTTGACCTGGGACCCGCCGAGCGGCAGGCGCTGCTCGCGGCGCTCCGCGCGCGGTCGCCGGAACTCTCGGCTGCGCTCGGAAGCCTCCTGTTGGAACACGATCGCGTCCTGGCCGAGGGGTTTCTCGAGTCGGCCCCCAATCTCGACGGCCTCGCGTTTCACATCAAGGACCCGCAGTAAGATCGTGCCGTGCTCAAACACGACACCTTGTCGCTGCTCGCGCTCGTCCTGGCCGCGAGCGCTGCGTTGTGGAGTCAGGAGCCGAAGGGCGCGGCCTTGAAGAACCCGGTGGCTTCGACCCCGGAGTCGCTCGCTGTCGGCAAAAAGGCCTACGACGGCAACTGTGCGCCGTGTCACGGCAATCTCGGTCAAGGCGCAGTGAAGGCCGGCGTGACGCTGTCGATCATCGCGGAGCAGGCTGGCAAGCAACCGCCGGATCTGACCGATGACCAATGGGACCACGGGTCGAGCGACGGCGAGGTCTACTCGATCATCAAGAAGGGCGTTCCCCCGACGATGATGGCGGGCTGGGACGGACGCATTCCCGACGCCGAGATCTGGAGCATCGTCAACTACATGCGCGCGCTGGCGGCGAAGAAGGACGTGACGGTCGCGGTCGCGCCCGCGGCCGCCGACGCGACCCCGCGCCCGAAGCTGGTGCTCGCCGACTACGCGCAGCTGCCCATCACGGCCGACAACAACGGCGACAACACCAGGGCACAGCTCGCGCGCGTGAACTTCATGCGCGACGAACCGGGCGGCCGGCGATTCTTCGTCAACGACCTCAACGGTCCGCTCTACATCCTCGACAAGCAGACGAAGCGGTTTACGACCTATCTCGATTTCAATGGCCTTGCCGGCCGTCCCGGTTTGTTCGCGCGATTCACTTTCGAGCGCAACCTGGCGACCGGCCTGACCAGCGTGATCCTCGACCCCGACTACGCGCGCAACGGGGTCTTCTACACGATCCACATGGAGGATCCGACCGTCGAAGCGCCCGACGCGCCAAAGTCAGGTGTGGTCGCGGGCCTCGACCTGTCCGGGTATCAGACCACACCCTCGATAGCCACGCCCACGATCCCCGGCGCCCGCATCACGCGCGAATCGATCATCATCGAATGGACCGACCGTAACGTCGCCAATACGACCTTCGAGGGTACGGCGCGCGAGCTGCTCAGAATGCAGTTGTCGTCGCCGATTCATCCCCTTGGAGAGATGGCGTTCAACCCGACGGCCCGTCGCGGCGATCCAGACTGGCGAGTCATGTACGTCGGCGTTGGCGACGCCGGCACGGGCGAACAGAAAGATATCCGCAGGCTCAACCCGCAGCGGCTCGACAACCTGAATGGGAAGATCCTGCGGATCGTTCCCGATCTGCGCGAGCACACGTCGACGAGCACGGTGAGCGAGAATGGGCGGTACCGCATCCCCAACGACAACCCGTTCGTGTCCGTCGACGGCGCTCGCAAGGAGATCTGGGCCTCGGGCTTCCGCAATCCCCATCGGCTGGTCTGGGACGTCGATCCCGCGCAGCCACGCGCCCCGCGGCTGCTGGCGTTCAACATCGGGCTCGCGTCGTGGGAGACGGTCGTGATCGTCAAGAAGGGCGCGAACTACGGGTACTCGTTACGGGAAGGCCCGCAGGCAATGACGATCGAGGGCATGCAGCCGGTGCCCGCGGACGATACGATCCCAATGCAGATCACCGAAACACTCACGCGCGGGACGATCACGCCCACGTATCCGGTGATTGCCTATCCGCATAGCGCACGCGGCGGCGACGCGATCGCGGGAGGGTTCGTCTACCGCGGAAAGCGGGTTCCCGGTCTCAGGGGCAAGTTGCTGTTCGCCGACATCACGACCGCGCGGGTGTGGTATTCGGAGATGAAAGATGTTCTGAGCGCCGACGACGGTGTGGCGGCGACGCTGGCGCCGATGCACGAGGTGGACGCCGGCTTGCGCCGGCTCTCCGAGGAAACCTTTCGGTCGCGCGGAGGACGGGGCACCGGCCTGCCCGGTACGGCGGCCATCGCCGGCCGCGGCCGCGTCGACGTCCGCTTCGCCGTGGACAACGCCGGCGAGCTCTACGTGCTCACGAAGAGCGACGGCATGATCCGGCAGGTGGTCGGGTTCATGGCGAAATAACAGCAATTCCGCGATTCCTTGACGCACGGATAATCCGCCCCAAGGCAGACTTCCGCTCTTTCCCTGCCGGTGACACACCGACCGCGAACGGCGTTATGCTACGCCAGAACCGGTCGTCTTGCGGGTGAGGGAAGGATCATGAATCCATTACAGAACGAGCCGAGAAGTGCTGCCCTCGACGTAGCGACCGAGGAGCCGATGCGCGCTCCGATCGCGGACGCGTCGAGCGGTGCGAACCTGGACAAGGTGCGCGACATCCTGTTTGGAGGACCGCTTCGGGACGTCGAGCGGCGCTTCACGCGTCTCGAGGAGCGGCTCACCAAGGACACGAGCGACCTTCGCGCCGAGATGCGGCAGCGGCTCGACGCGCTCGAAAGCTATCTGAAGGGCGAGGTCGAATCGCTCGCGGAAGCGATCCGCGCGGAACGCGACGGCCGTGGCGACGCGGTGGCCGCGATCGCCGGCGAGCTGCGCGAGACCGGTCGTGGCTTCGAGCGCCGGGCGGCGGCGCTCGACGAGCACATGGCCAAAGGGCAGCGCGAGCTGCGGCAGCAGATGCTCGATCAGTACCACCGGCTCAGCGAGGACACGCGCCAGAAGATGGAGGACGTGCTCGCGACCATCGCCCGCGAATCGCAGGAGTTACGAGCCGACAAGACCGATCGCCGGGCGCTGGCGTCGCTGCTCACCGAAATGGCGATGCGCCTGACCAACGAGTTCAGGTTGCCGGGCGCCGAGGACGATCATGGCTGATACGCTCGAGAAGCCGCGGGAGCCCGCTCCCGACCGCTTCGACGAGCTGCGCAGCCTGATCGTCGGTCCCGAACAGCGTGAGCTGCGGACGCTCGCGGCGCACTTGCTGGATCCGTCGGTGCAGGTGCGCGACGTCAGCCGCGTACTCCCAGACGCCATCGCGCTCCGCTCGAACGACGGGCAGCTGACGCGCGTGCTGGCCCCGACCATCGAGGAAGCGCTGACGGCGTCGGTACGCCGCGACCCGCGGCCGCTGGCCGATGCCCTCTTTCCGGTCATGGGTCCGGCGATTCGCAAGGCCATCGCACACACGCTCGCGGCCATGATGGACTCGCTCAACCGCACGGTCGAGCAGAGCGTGTCGCTGCGCGCGCTGCAGTGGCGGTGGACGGCATTCCGCACCGGCAAGCCGTTCGCCGAGATCGTCCTGCTCAATACCTTGCAGTATCGCGTCGAGCAGGTGTTTCTCATTCACCGCGAGACCGGGCTGCTCCTCCAGCACGTATCCGCCGACGCCGGCGCCGGTCAGCACGCCGATCAAATCTCCGCGATGCTGACGGCGATCCGCGACTTCGTCAGTGATTCGTTCAACACCGGCGCCGGTGATTCGCTGGATGCGCTTCGCATTGGCGAGCTGAGCGTCATCGTCGAGCAGGGGCCGCGCGCGGTGCTGGCGTGCGTGGTTCGGGGGATGCCGCCAGCCGACGTGCACGCGACGTTCGAGAGCACGCTCGAGTCGATCCATCTGCGCCTGGCTCCGGAGCTCGAACAGTTCCGCGGCGACGCGTCGCGATTCGAGACCGCCCGCCCGTTGCTCGAAGCGTGTCTGCTCTCGCAGTACCGCTCGGCCGGCACTAGTCGTTCGTACCGCCCGTGGGCGATTGCCGGGCTCGTCGTTCTGGCGCTGATCGGCGCCTGGGGGTTCATCCGCATTCGCGATGCTCGGCGGTTCGAGGCGTATCTGGCGCGGCTGCGCGCCCAGCCGGGGATCGTCGTCGTGTCGGCACAGCGCGAGAGCGGCCGTTTCGTCGTCTCGGGTCTGCGCGATCCGCTCGCTATCGAGCCCGCGACCCTGCTCGCCGGTACCGGTCTCACCGCCGAGGTGATCGATGCCCGATGGCAGCCGTATCAGGCGATTGACTCCACCTTCGTCACCACCCGAGCGCGCGATTTATTGCGGCCGCCCCAGGACGTGTTTTTTTCCTTTCGCGACGGCGTGCTCACGGCGGCGGGCCCCGCGCCCGCGCGCTGGATCGCCGAGAGCGAGCGGATCGCGCCGGCGTTGGCCGGTGTGCGGCGGTTCGCGTACGACGGTGTTGCTCCCGAGCTCCGTCTGCGGCAGGCGCTCGAGTCGATCGCGCTGTTGTTTCCACGCGGCGACGCGCGGATCGCGCCGAACCAGGATGCCGCCATTCGCGACGCGGTCGCGGCGTTGACCGAGCTGAACGATCTCATGCGCGGGCGCGGCGCGCGCGCTCGGATCGATCTCAGCGGCCACACCGATGCCGATGGCAGCGAAGCCGAGAATGCCCCGCTCAGCCGTCGTCGCGCCGAAACCGTCCGAGCGCTCCTGCCGGTGGCCCGCCTCGATGCTCTCGATATCGAGATTCGGGGAGTGGCGAGCGCCGACCCGCTGACCGCGGGCGACAGCGAAGACGACAAGCGGCGTAACCGGCGGGTCGCGTTTCGCGTGACGTTGCCGGCCAACGACGCGCCGGCGGGACGGGCACGGTGATCCAATCGAAGATTTGCATGCTCGGCGGATTCGGCGTCGGCAAGACCAG
>Ga0075421_100007923_pt1 | contig 13018 bp, 12 predicted proteins | sample SoiMetdeltSBSDD5_FD_75292 | JGI IMG/M metagenome (GOLD analysis project Ga0075421, IMG submission 75292) | Bulk soil microbial communities from a Populus tree surrounding site in Tennessee, USA - Soil MetaG P. deltoides SBSDD5 | ecosystem: Environmental > Terrestrial > Soil > Tree plantation... | reverse complement strand
CCGCCTGCGATCCTGTAGTCCTCACAAACCACATGATCGACAGGCGGCTGCCCCACGTCCAACCCGGCCCCTCACCCACACATCCCCGCAGGTCACAACCCGAAGTACGGCTGCCGTACTAGAGGTGTATCTCGTCAAGCGTCTCGGCGTGCTGGATTAAGCTGTTCCCCACATGTTGTGACGATCTGCTGGTGGGACTGGCGGCGGGGGTGCTGGGCGCGGGGGTGCGAGTGTGCGCGGAGGTGTCGCGGTGATCGAGCAGTACGTGCTGGGTCTGCACGAGGTTGACGAGCTGCAGGTCGCGGTCGTCGGCGGAAAGGGCGCGCACCTGGGTGGGTTGTTGCGGATCGGCGGTGTTCGCGTGCCGGCTGGTTTTTGCGTGACGACGGACGCCTTCCGGCGGATCATGGCGCAGGCGCCGTCGATCGGCGGCCGGCTCGATCGGCTGTCGCGCCTGGACCCGGACGACCGGGGAGCGATCCGCGCGCTCAGCGCGGAGATCCGCCGGACCATCGAAGGGGTCGCCATTCCTGGTGATCTCGCGGCGGCGATCACCCGCGCACTGGCCCAGCTCGGCGAGCGGGCCGCCTACGCCGTCCGATCGAGCGCGACGGCGGAGGACCTGCCGGCGGCATCTTTCGCCGGCCAGCAGGACACGTATCTGAATGTGGTGGGACCGGCCGCGATCCTGGGGCATGTCAGCCGGTGCTGGGCCTCGCTGTTCACCGAGCGCGCCGTGACCTACCGCCAGCGCAACGGCGTCGACCACCGGAAAGTCCAGATGGCCGTCGTCGTGCAACAGATGGTTTTTCCGCAGGCGGCCGGCATCCTGTTCACGGCCGATCCCGTCACGTCCAACCGCAGGGTCGTCTCCGTGGAGGCCAGCTTCGGCCTCGGTGAGGCCCTGGTCTCCGGCTTGGTGAATGGGGACGTCTACAAGGTGCGCGACGGCGAGGTGGTCGCCGAGGCGGTCGGCACCAAGCAGCTCGCCATCCACGCGTCGCCGGGGGGTGGGACGCGGAAACAGGCGATCGACCCGCAGCTGCGGGAGCAGCCGGCGCTGAATAATGCGCAGGTCGTGGAGCTCGCGCGGCTCGGCCGGCGGATCGAAGCGCATTTCGGCCGGCCCCAGGATATCGAATGGTGCCTGGTCGACGGCGCCTTCCAGATCGTGCAGAGCCGGCCGATCACCACGCTTTTCCCCATCCCCGAATCCGGCGACCGGGAGAACCGCGTCTACGTCTCCGTCGGTCATCAACAGATGATGACCGACCCCATGAAACCCCTCGGACTGTCCTTCTGGCGGATGACGACCCCCGCGCCCATGGCGGAGGCCGGCGGCCGCCTGTTCGTCGACGTCACCCAGAGGCTGGCCTGGCCGGCGAGCCGTGCCGGCATCCTGGAGGCACTGGGGAGATCCGATCCGCTGACCGGGGACGCGCTGCGGACCATCCTGGAGCGCGACGGCTTCATCCGGCCGCTGCCCGACGAGGGTCCCCCTCGGCCGCTGTTTGGCGGCGCGCCAGCTCCGATCGAGACCGATCCGGCCATCGTCACCGAGCTGATCGAGCGCAGCCAGGCCTCAATCGCTGCGGTGAAGCGTGACATCGCCACGTTGTCCGGACCGGCGCTGCTCGACTTCATCCAGGCCGACCTCCAGGAGCTGAAGCTGATCCTATTCGATCCGCGCAGCCATCAGGTGTTCATGTCGGCGATGCAGGCCGTGTGGTGGCTCAACGATCAGCTGCAGGAATGGCTGGGCCAGAAGAACGCGGCGGACGCGCTCACCCAGTCCGTTCCCCATAACGTCACCTCGGAGATGGGGCTGGCGCTCCTGGACGTCGCGGACGTGATCCGCCCGCATCCGGACGTGGTCGCGTTTCTGCACCGTGTCTGGATGCGGGCTGCCGAGAACGAGGATTTCCTCGCAGAGCTGCCCACACTCCCGGGCGGGCAGCAAGCGCGAGACGCCATCGAAGCGTGGCTAGAAAAGTACGGCATGCGCTGCGTCGGCGAGATCGACATCACCCGCCCGCGCTGGAGCGAGCGCCCCGCCACGCTCCTGCCGGTGATCCTCGGCAATATCAAGAACTTCGAGCCGGGCGGCGGCGCGCGGCGCTTCGAGCACGGTCGGCAGCAGGCCTGGGCGAAGGAACAGGACGTGCTGCAGCGCCTGCGTGCCCTGCCGGACGGGAAACGCAAGGCCGACGAGACAAAGCAGATGATCGACCGGGTCCGGACCTTCATCGGCTACCGGGAGTATCCAAAATACGGCATGATCAGCCGCTACTTCGTGTACAAACAGGCCCTGCTCAACGAGGCCGAGCGCCTTGTGCGGGCTGGTGTGCTTCGTGCGCAGGACGACATCTTCTACCTCAGGTTCGAGGAACTGCACGACGCCGTGCGCACGCACCACGTGGATCATCAGCTCATCCGCCAGCGCAAAGACGCATTCACGTCGTATCAAGCGCTCATGCCGCCCCGGGTGCTCACTTCGGAGGGCGAGGCGATCACCGGCGCCTACCAGCGCGACGACACGCCAACCAGCGCCCTGATCGGCCTACCGGTCTCCGCCGGCACCATCGAAGGCCGGGCCCGCGTCATCCTGGATATGGCACAGGCCAACCTCGAACCCGGCGACATCCTCGTCACCGCCTACACCGACCCCAGCTGGACGCCCCTGTTCGTCGCGATCACCGGCCTGGTCACCGAGGTCGGCGGCCTAATGACCCACGGCGCAGTGATCGCCCGAGAATACGGCCTGCCAGCCGTCGTCGGAGTAGTAAACGCCACCCGCCTGATCCCCGATGGCCAGCGGATCCGCGTACACGGAACCGACGGCTACATCGAGATCCTGCCCTGACAGATCACCTCGAGAAGGCCTATCCGTCGCGTCGCTCACCCGCGCTCGATCTCCTCATTTACATAAGTTGGGACTAGCACAACGCCGGTGGGTGCAAGATCCGCAATGATGTCAGCGTGGCCAGCGCGACATAGGTGAGTGTAGGTGCTTGTATCCATCACCCACCTGCGTGACTTAGTCCCCATGTCCTGCAAACGACCTACGGAAATCGTCGAAGCGTGGGGCATTCCTGCGGGGTAGATCGGCCTCGAATAGGGTCTCTCGAAGTAGTTCAATAGTTCGATCGGCGGTAAGCTGCTCTGATGCGTATCCATCTATACAGGCCGCCGTGAAGCCTGGAGAAAGATGTGGGCTGGCTAGCTCATCGGTCCACGAAAGTGCCAAGCGTGCGTAATCCCCCGCTCGGGGTTCATTTTCACTTAGTGCACGATGCTCGTCCTGGCTGATAAGTTCAATATTTCTCAGCTGGCTAATGGTGGCTGTCCAGCTTAGTCTGAACGACGCGCCAACCGCGAGAGCTCGATCCCGCGTGGGCCAGCTTGTATGCCTGCGCCAGACGGCGTATACCCCCGTGCGGGGGGCGAGAAAGTGGATGGCGAAGGAGTTGATCATCTTCTCGCCGTCCGTGGAGGCCTGCGAGTCATAGGTGTCACCGCAAAGCCAATGTCCAAGCTCATGCGTCAGTGTCATTCGACGTCGACCCGCGGGTGCCTCGCCGTTAATTACGGTGGCCCCGAGGGTGGGTGTAGTGTCGCTTATTTCGACGCAGCCGCCATCGGGCCCACCAGCGCCGAGGGGTGCGGAGAAGGTATATAGTCCTATTCTCTGGCACGCTTCACTGAGGTCTTGGATGGGCTCATTTCCTAGACTTAGCTTCCGGCGGATATCCTGCGACATTCCCTCCGCGGCTAAGTGGTCTCGGGGGGTTCCGCTTCGGTGGGTCCGCTCGACCGGGGCGAGGAGCTTCATTTCTAGAAGTGTTCGAATGTCAGACGCGAATAGGTCCAGCTCTGTGTCTAGGGCTCGTGTGGTTTCGTGGGCGTTTATTGTGTCGCGTCGTCGGCTAACTATTGCGGGAACGGGGGCATTGACAAAGAAGGCCAAGGGCGTCCAACTGTCCTTGCAATTGCGACAAGCTCAGACGCGCTGAGCTTGCGCTCGCCCTTCTCCAACCTGGTGATGGCAGTCCGGTCGAGGCCCACGGCTTGAGCGAGCCCCTCCTGCGTCATGCCTGCGTCTTCGCGGGCCTGAGCAAGGCGGCTGCCGAGCGCGAGCTTGTCCACATGTGTGATTTTCACACATCGACACCCGGGAGTCGAGGCGGTGCTTGGCTCGGGCACCAGGTGACCCCGGACCAGGGCTGACCGTGGCCAAAGACGTGTCCTCACCCCTCCGCGCCACCGCACTCAGCCCTGAAAGGTCAGGGTTAGGGCCTGCGGGCCCGCATCGCCGCCCGGCGAGCAGGGAGCCAGCCGTGCTTGATGTAGATGGGCATGGGAGACACATGGCACCCCGTGGCGGGGCCCTTCGTCCCTGGAACCGCGTGTGTTCGTGGGCGAAGGGTCGGTACATGACCACAGAGCAACCTGTTCGGGGTGCGCAACGTCCACCCCTGCTGCGCAGCCGGCGGGACCGCGTGCTGGGCGGAGTCTGCGCCGGAATCGCCGAGCACGTCGGCGTCGATAGCGTGATGATCCGGCTCGCCGCGATTGTCCTGGCCATCTTCTCCGGGGGCGCGGCCGTGCTGGTCTACCTGCTCGCTTGGATACTGATCCAGGAGGCGGCCGGGCCGGGCCGGCCGGCCGGCGAGCGTCCGCCGCCCGCGTCCGGTGAGAGTGGGGCCCGGGAGGCGTGGAACGCGCTGGGTGGACAGCTGAAGGTGCTGGCAGCCGATTTCCGTGCCTCTCGGCCGGCATCGACGTCAGACGAGGTAGCCGGCGCGAGCCAGCCTCGTAGCCCGGTGGCGGCCGTTGACTCGGCGATGACCGCGTTGGGCCAGCGCCTGCGCGATCCGCAGGTTCAAGCCGGAGCCCGGCAGGCGGCAGCGGGTCTGTCAACGGCGATCAGCGTCAGTGTGGACCAGCTCAACCGTCGCGGCCGTGGCGGTGAACCGCCGGTCCCCGGCCCCGCCGCTTCCTCGGACACGGCCGGCCGCTCGCCGTGACTGACGTCAACGGCCGCCGGCCGCCGGCAATCACCGATGTCGCCAGCCGCCGGCCGCTCGCCGTGCTCGCCGGCTTGGCCCTCTCGGCCGTGGCCTTGGCGGCGGCGCCGGCTCTGATGCCGGACAGCTACTCCTGGGTGACGCACACGACCAGCGAATCGGCCGCCCAGGCGGTGCACGGCGCCTGGCTGGCCCGGCTGGGATTCCTGCTGTTCGGCCTGTCGGTGATCGGGTTGGCGTTGCAGCGCCGGTCCGGCTGGGGCGGCTGGGCGGCGGCGATGCACACGCTCTTCGGTGCCCTGATGACAGCAGCCGCTGCGTTCTCGACCCGGTCGTGGGTCGGCAGCGCGGATTTCGATCCGATCGAGAACCTGCTGCACTCGATCGCCGCCAGTGTCATGGGGCTGGCGTTCGCGTTGGGTATCGCGGCCTGCGCGATCCACCAGCGCGGTGGCCGCGGCAGGTGGTGGCTGTTCGACGCCGTAGCTGTCACCGCCTCGGTCGTGCTGCCACTGGGCATGGCCGCCTGGCCGGAGATGGATGGCGTGCTGCAACGGGCCATGTTCGCCATCGCGTACCTGTGGTACGGCGTGGAGGCTGCCCGGCGGCCGGGCAAGCCTCGAGCCGTCGGCCAGCCCCGAGCATGGCCGGCGAGGTACATCGGTCCGGCAAGTAAGGACAAGGACGTAGGACCGGCCATGCCGGCCGCGCGCGCGCGGATCCGTGACCCACAGCCTGGCCCATCCCGAAGAGGGCCGGGTCCGAACGCCCGTCCCAGCCCGTCAGGCGAGGGTGAGGAACAGCTTCTCCAGGCGGGCCTGGTCGGCGGCCGCCTGGTCGGACCCGTCGGAGACGCAGCGTTGCAGGCCGCTGGCGATCAGCTTGAACCCGGCCCGGTCCAGTGCCCGCGACACCGCGGCCAGCTGGATGATGACCTCCTCGCAGTCGCGCCCGGACTCGATCATCTGGATGAGACCGCCGACCTGGCCCTGCGCTCTGCGCAGCCGCTTGACCACGTCGGCGGCGACGTCATCGGCGAGTTGCACCGGTCCTCCCCGGAGTTAGGCGGGCCGCTTGGCCGAGGCTCGCACCTCGTTCATGTCGAGCCGGCCGACCGCGTCGATCAGCTGCTCCAGCGCCGGCGCTGGCAGCGCGCCGGGCTGCGCGTAGAGCATTACCCCGTCGCGCACGGCGATCAGGGTGGGGATCGAGGAGATCCCGAACGCCTGCGCCAGGCCGGGCTGGGTCTCGGTGTTCACCTTGCCGAACGTGATGTCCGGATGCCGCTGCGATGCCTGCTCGAAGACCGGCGCGAACATCCGGCAGGGCCCGCACCAGGACGCCCAGAAGTCGACCAGCACCGTGCCCGGCCGGCTCACGACCTCCTCGAAGTTCTCCGCGGTCAACTCGACCGTCGCCATCTCCACACCCTCCATCTACATACCCCCCGCGGTATAGCTAACGATGGCGGCAAGTGGCTTGTTCCTCCTGCTCATATACCCCGGGAGGTATGGTGGCAACGGAGGTGCTGAGATGGACATCGGACTCACGGTGCGGCTGGGCGTGCCGTTCGCGCCCGCGGTGGAGCGGACCAGGGCCGCGCTGAAGGATCAGGGCTTCGGCGTGCTGACCGAGATCGACGTGCGGGCCACCATGCGGGAGAAGCTGGGCGAGCAGATGGAGGACTACCTCATCCTGGGCGCCTGCAACCCGCCGCTGGCCCATCGTGCCCTGCAGGTCGACCGGCGGATCGGCCTGCTGCTGCCTTGCAACGTGGTCGTCCGCACCGACGGCGACACCACCCTGGTCGAAGCGATGAACCCGGATGTGATGGTCGAGGTCACCGGTCGGCACGAGCTGGCGCCCATCGCCGCGGACGCCACTCGGCGCCTTCGGGCCGCGCTCGATAACCTCGCCGCTCAGCCCGCGCTGTCCGGCGGCTGAGCATCGGTCGGCTCGGGTCAGGGGAGTTTGACGTAGCCGTTGCGGGACTTCCACAGGAAGTACTTTTCGAAGGCCAGCTTGGCTGCGTGCGCTGGCGGGCCGGGGATCATGACGCCGGCCTTGCGCGGGGGCAGCATCTTGTCGGCGAGGATCAGCACGCCGTTGTTGCCGGCGTCCATCACGCAGATCGCCGGGATGTCGGCGAACTCTTTGTGCCGCAACACGTCGGAACCGCGGATGTCGGCCGCGATGTTGTGCGCGGCGATCTTGGCCTGGGTCTCGGTGGGAAACCCGGTCTTGGGCACGCCGACCGGGATCGGCGTGGTCCACGGCACGGGGACCGCCGCCGCGATGCCGACCGCGTAGATGTCCGGGTAGGCCTTCGACTGGTAGGTGTCGTGCACCGGCACGTATCCCTTGTCGTCGGCCAGGCCGGGTGTGTCGGCGATCACCTGCTGGCCGAGGAACGGCGGCACGATCATGGCGTAGCTGAAGTCGAGCGCATGGCCGTCGCCCAGGATCAGTTTGCCGGGGCCGATCTCGGTCATGTGGACGCCGGTGTGCACGGTGATGTGCTCCTTGCGGCAGAACATCTTCAGCAGCTTCTCGCCGCCGGGCAGGCCGCCGATGCCGAAGTGGCCGAGGAACGGCTCGGCCGTGACGTAGTGCAGCTGGACCTGTTTGTGCAGCCCGGCGCGGCGAAGCTGGTAGGAGGTGTTGAACAGGAACTCGTAGGCGGCGCCGAAGCAGCTGGTGCCCTGCGTCGCGCCGATCACCACCTGGCCTGGGTCGTGGAGGAAGCGCCGCCAGCCCTCTCCTGCGTGGATGGCGTCCTCCAGCGTGGTGATGGTGTACGCCGAGTTGGCGGTGTCCAGGCCGGGTACCACGTCCATCTCGTTGCGGTACCCGGTGGCGATGACCAGGTAGTCGTAGCTGTAGTCGCCCGCGGTCGTGGTGACCTCCCGGGCGATCGGGTCGATCGCGGTCGCGGCGGCGTGCACGAACTCGACGCCGTGCTCCTCGAACGTGGGCGCCAGTGGAAAGGTGATCTGCGCCGGTGTGCGTTTGCCGAAAGGCAGCCAGATCAGCGACGGGTTGAACAGGAACCGATCCGATGCGGACACCACTGTGACGTCCACATCCCCGTGCAGGTCGTGCTGGACGCTCAGCGCCGCAGTCAGCCCGCCGAAGTTACCACCGAGCACCAACACTCTCTTCCGAATCATGACGGCTCCCAACCGCGTCGACTTGGCCCGCCACCCATCGTGAGTTGGTAGCGGCTGCCGGTCTGGAGGCGATGCGCTCAAGCCGGCAGGCCTTTGGTCATGTCCACACCGGTTGGCGCGTGCCGCCAGGCAGTTCCAGGCGGCCGGTTGCCCGCGGCGCCGGCGCACCGGGCAAGGAGTGAGCCATGCAGGCCCTACGGGAGATCAGCCTCGCTCGGCCCGGAGAAGGGTGCTGGACACCGGTCCGCTGTGGTTCGTGGGTGTGCTGCTGATCTTCTCCCTGGCCTCCGCGGCGTCGTTGCGGATGCGCCGGCACGGCGTGACCGTGCGGGGCGATAGCCGGCCTAACCCGCTGTTCTGCCAGCCCGGCTCGAGGTGGCGTCTGTCGGGCGGCTTCGCCTTCTCTGGGCCACGTACCGGGTGAGGAGAACCGGCACCGGCCCGCTGCAACGCCTCGCCGAACACACCGTCATCCACATGACACTGCGATTGGAGAACACCTGGACCCGCGATAGAATTTTCTGAAAGTCGCGGTAGTCTGCGGGCTCCTTGCAATCATGTAGCATTGTGATCAGCCCGGCTATACGACTGAAGTTCTCCTGGTGCATCGGGTGCGGGAAAAGGGGCTCAGGTCGTCCGGGTCAAGGAGATTTAGCCGCAGGCCGGGCTTGAGCGGCATCCGTTCCTCCGAGTGCACTGTCTGTCGATACCGATGCGGCCAGTGTAGAAAGAGCCGGCTCAGACCCGGATCCGTGAGTAGCGTTGTGGTCTTGGTATGGAATGGGTGACGGGTGCCCATTCTGACCTGGGATGATCGTGATTGCGAAGTCATGATCAGTCAGGTTGGAAGGGGCACCCGTCAGGCGAGCAGAGTACGCGGTCGGGGTCGTCGGGGTCGGAAGACCCCGACGAATCAGCGACCCGCCCGACGCTACTTCGCGGCCTGGTCCAGGTCCACCAGGGCCGCGGCGAGCTTGAAGTACTTGCTCGTCCCCAGGTCCCGCACGGTCTTGATGTTGAATGCCACGGCCAGCTTCTCCGCGTCACCCTCGCTGACCCCGGCCAACGCCGCGACCGGCGCGTCGAGGACCTCGGCCACGGTCAGCCCCTCGTACGCCTTGTCCAACTGCTTGGTCAAGTCCACGGAAACAGCCACTGGTGACTTCCCCTCACGTCTAGTAGTCGATCATGACGTTGTCACTCTATCGGGCACGAGTCCGCATCGCCGTCTATGACCGGATCGACGCGCACGACCACCGGGATGGAGCACCGGACCTCGCGGGGCACCGACGCGACGGCATGACATTGCACCCCAGCGTTCACAGTCGACGGGCTCAGCACGACCGCCTGTACGGGCAGGTTTGAGACCGGTGGCGTCGGTTTCCGCACCCGTAGGAGACCAACGGGAACGGGTCTGAATGGTGCCCCCGGCAGGATTCGAACCTGCGACCAAGAGCTTAGAAGGCGCTTCTAGCGACTGGACTATGCCGTCTACCAGGCCTTTCTCTGGCTTGAGGTCCCGTATCGTGTCCCCAGAACCCGGCATAGGACCACGGTTGTCTCCACGTGCGTCCCCACGCCGGTGGAGCGATTAGACACCACTCAACAGGGCGTTGCGGAGGGGTCCGGCACGCAGCTGGCCGACCTGCTGAGCGTGGGGCCGGCCGTCTTGCCGGCTGTGGCGACGTGGACGACCGGACCATGGCCGGCGCGTTGGGAAGATGACGGAGTGTGACGGGTTCACCTGTACCTGTCACACCCCGTCATCAACTCCCCCCGGGGAGGCAACGGCGCGAAGTCCTGGCAGCGGTGGCGTTGGATCCTCGCGTTCAGGCGTGGCGCCAGCGCCAGCGCCAGCGTCGTCGGGAGGGGCGGGGGCCTCGTCCCCAGTTCGTCTCTTCGCTGGGGGCGCCGGAGGTGTAGTGGATGCTCAGCGTGTGGCGGAAGATGTACTCGCCCTGACGGCCGGGGCGCGGGTCCCATGCGTCCTCGCTCCACCAAGTCAGTCCGACGATCTTGAGGTCTCTTTCGTGTCGGGCCGTCCAGTGCAAGCCCTGTAGCAGCACGCCTCGTTGGGTGAGACCTCGAAAGACTACTGTGCTCGCGACCGGAAGGTATCTTTCGATGGCGTCGAATGCGTCGTGGTCACGCCTGTGTGCGTCGAAGTCAGGTAGTGTCGGCTCGTTTCGGCTCACTGTTCCGGCTCCCACGTGTCGTTATTCTGGCTCGGGTTTCAGTCCAATGCTGGTGGTGTCGCCGACGGTATGGTGGCACCAGTCGTAGACGCGGTGGCCGTGTACGGGGTCATACAGCACAATCCAGGCGAACGCCTCACGCCAGGACCAGCATGGCCACTTCTGCCGGCAGGCGGCACAGCAACCATTCTCCGTCGGGGCATGTGGCAGGAGTAACGCCCGTAAGGCGGCAAAGGTGCAATGCACACCATCGTTGGCCCACAGATCGTCATTGCTGACATATGTGCCGTCGATGACATTCTCAACAATGCGCCGGGCCTCGTCATCCTTGCACGCCGCCAGCAAGCGCCTCCGTTCAAGCTTTGGCGCGACACGCCGGAGCGGCGTATTGGCGCATCGTGGGCGGACGCCGCTGCGGCCGATGCCGCGCTGTACGGCTGAGGAGGCAGTAGAAGGCCGCTGCGGCCGCACGGGCTTGTGCGGGCTCATCGGTGCTCCTCGTTGGCTTCTTGCAATGCCGTGCACAGCGCGGCCACGTCGGTGTTCGACAGCACTGCGACCGTTCCGGGTGGCGCGACCATGACGACGCCGCAGCGGTCGGCCTCCACGATCACTGACTGGGGACGGCCCACTGCATCCCGGCACGGCACCCGTTGCTGTGACCCCATCGGAGATCACTGTTCGTTCGACACGTACGGCTGCTGCCGGGTCAGCGCGGCCGACTCCCGGCGGGCCGGGCCGTTCTCGAGCTGGCACATGTTGATCGTGGTCATTGTGTCGCTTCTCCTCCTTGCGGACCTTTTGCCACTGAATCAGCGCTGGTTATGAGGGTGATGGTGATGTTGTGTGAACGTCAACGGCCTGGTAGCGACCCACCGCGACCCCACGCGACCTAATATGGAAGGCGCTGATAGCAGCGGTTGAAGGAGGCGCTGATGACCGAGACCGGTGGCCTCGTTCGGCCCCCGCGGACGGTGTTGGAGCAGGTTATGCGGGATCGGCGGGAGACGGCCGAGGAGTTCAGCCGGTCGGCACTGCGGTGGGCGCGTGAGCATCGGGAGTCGGGACGTATCGGGGCGCGGCATGTGCAGCGGTTGGCGTCGGGCCGGCGGGCCGATGGGCGGCCGCTGGGTCCGGTGCTGCCCGCGACCCGGCGTCTGCTGGAGGGGATGCTCGGGATGCCGATCGACGTGTTGCTCGGCCCGCCGAAGGCGGACGGTTCGGTGGTGGCGCCGGCGGTGGTTGAGTTCGGGTCGGAGTTGCGAGCGTTGTTGTCGACGGCTCGGCGGGTTGATCCGGCTGTGGTCGATGTGTTTCGGCGTCAGCTTGCCGAGATTCGTTCTCTGGATCGCCAGATCGGTGCCTTAGCCGTTCGGGAGGAGTTGGCGGCCAAAGCGGAGCAGGTTCGCCGATTTTTGGCGTATGCCACCGCGCGGCAGGTGCGGCGGTCGCTGGCCGGGGTGTTGGTCGAATTGCACACGCTGGCTGGTTGGCAGTCGCTTGACATCGGATGCGCCGAGGACTCGTGGCGGCACTACGAATGTGCGAAGTCCGCGGCTCGGGAGGCCGGCAGTATTGCGCTGCTCGCGCATGCGGCTGCCGAGCAGGCATTCGTCCTGCTCGATGTCGAGGAAGTCGGGTCGGCTGTCGAAGTGCTCGGCCATACTCGGCGGGTTGCGCTTGGGAAGGTCCCCGCTATGTTGGCTGCCTGGCTATCTGCGGCTTATGGTGAGGCGCTGGCCGCTGCCGGTGATCGTGAGAGCTGTTTGCGTGTATTCGATGACGCGGAGCGGTTCTTGTCCTCGGATGGTGGCGGGCTTGGTTCGCCGTATTTGGTGCTCGATGTAGTGCATCTGGCCCGGTGGCGGGGTCATGCGTTGGCCCGCTTTGGTGATCCTGATGCGATTGCCATGCTTCGATCTGCGCTGGCCCGGCTGGATAGTTCATTTAGTCGTGCGGCAAGTGGCGTGCATGCCGACCTCGCGTTGGCACTGGCGGCCAGAGGGCAGCTCGACGCTGCGCAGGAGCACGCCCACCAGGCCCGCGAGCTGGCGGCTCAGGTGGGGTCGCGGCGCCAACAGCGCCGGTTGGCGGCCGTGGCAGCTGTGACGGATGCCAGCGCGTCTTCAGATCGCGGGTCCGGATCCCTGCATGAGGACCGTCTGTGACGGGTTGGCGGGTGCCGTCACATGCGTCGCCGGTCGCGTTCCCGCTGTTCAGCTGGCATGCGGGCCCGTCACAGGTTGTGTGACGGATGTGACGGGTCCGCGTGATCTTGTGACGGATCAGGACGCAGTCCGGTGCCGTTCCACGGCGGCTCGTAGGTCGGCTGTCGGGTAGCCGCGGACCTGCCGGATGCGGCCGCCCTCGTCCTCGATGCGGTCGCGTTGGGGCCGGCAGCCGAGGTCGGCCATCTGCCGGCCGAAGTTGATCGGTTCGAGGTCCAGCGCGTCGGCCAGCTCGGCCGTAGGTACGAATTCTCGGGTATGGACTTCGTTGCCAAGATAAGTAGCCGTAATGGAATAATCTATTCTTTTTGCGCCTTGATCGTGTAATTCCAGTTGCCATGGAACTCGTGCCGGTCGATGGGAATGGACCGCTTTTGGTGTTCGGTGAGTTTGATTTT
>Ga0075421_100007922_pt1 | contig 13019 bp, 14 predicted proteins | sample SoiMetdeltSBSDD5_FD_75292 | JGI IMG/M metagenome (GOLD analysis project Ga0075421, IMG submission 75292) | Bulk soil microbial communities from a Populus tree surrounding site in Tennessee, USA - Soil MetaG P. deltoides SBSDD5 | ecosystem: Environmental > Terrestrial > Soil > Tree plantation... | reverse complement strand
GCCGAGCACCTTCGTCCGCCAGTGCGTCAGGAAGCGGTCCCGATCGCGGGAGGGAAACCGCGCCCGCCGCACCGCCTCCTCCTCGCGCTGCTGCTCGTAGAACACCTCGAGGCGATCTGGATGACGATGCCGCCCGGATGCCCCGGGCCCAGGCCGCGAAGGCGGTACACGAACCTACGGGTCGCCGATCATGTACCTGAGTTCATGATCGACTGCAGTGTGCGAACATGCGAGCGTGCTGGCGCGGTGTCCACTGAGCGGCCACCGCTACCTGGGGTTGGCGGGTTCGGTCGCGCTGGCCGTCGGGGCGTACCAGGTCGGGGCCCGGCCGGGGCTCGCGGACCGCGACGGGCTGCCCGGCCTCGCCGAGGGCCCGGCCATCGCCGCCTGCCTCGCGGGTCTGGTCGCGCTGACGGTCGCGTGGTGGGGGCTCGGGCGCCGGGTGGACAGTGGGGCGTCGCCCGACGGGCGGTGGATGCTCACGACCGCGACGCTGTGGGCCCTACCGCTGCTCGTGACGCCGCCGCTGGCCAGCCGGGACGTCTACGCGTACGCCTGCCAGGGCGCGCAGTTCGCCGCGGACGAGTGCGCGTGGACCGACTCGGTGCCGGCGATCTGGCGCGACACCCCCAGCCCGTACGGCCCACTCGCCACGCTACTCGCCGCTGGCGTGGCACGCGTGTCCGGAGGAAACGTCATCGTCGCGGTCGGCCTGTTCCGCCTCGTCACGCTCATCGGAATCGGGTTGGGCGTCTGGTACGGGTGGCGCCTCGCGATCCGGTTCGGGGTCGGCGCCGGGTCGGCGGCGTGGCTGGGCCTGGCCGCTCCGGTCGTCCTTTTGCACGCCGTCGGCGGGGCGCACCACGACGCGCTGATGACCGGTCTCGTCCTCGCCGCGCTGTGGTACTCGGTCGGCGGGCGCGGGGCCGTCGGCGGGCTGCTGCTCGGGCTCGCCGCCGCCGTGAAGGTGACCGCGCTGGTGGCGCTGCCGTTCGCCGCCCTCGCCGCGACCGTGGCCATGCCGTCGGGCCCGTCTCGAGGGCGCCGGCTCGTGCGCGAAGGGCTGGTCGTGAGCGCCGCGACGGTCCTGAGCTACGCCGCGCTGGCGGTGCCCAGCGGCCTCGGCGTGGACTTCCTGGCCGGGTTGACCCGCACCGGAGAGCTGGCCGAGTGGACCTCGGTGCCGACGGCGGTCGGCATGACGGTCGGCTACGCGCTGCGCGCGGTCGGGCTCGACGCCGGCTTCGACGCCGCCGTGGCGGTGGCGCGCGGGATCGGCGTCGCCACGATCGTCGCGGTCGCGGCGGCGGCCTGGTGGTGGGCGTGGCGGGCCACGCACGACCGGTCGCGACGCGCGGTGCTCGGCGCCGGTGTCACGTTCGGCGCCGTCGCTGCGCTCGGGCCGGTCTTCTATCCGTGGTACGCGATCACGCCCCTCGCACTGCTCGCAGTGTCCATAGTGGACGAACGCCCGCGGCGGTGGCTCGGCGTTGCCGCCGGGGTGCTCCCGTTCCTGGTGCTGCCGAACGGGGTCGGGCTCGCTCCGCGTACAAAAGCCGAAGGAGCGATCGCGGTCACGGCCGCACTTGTCGCGGCGGCCGTGGTGATTGGACGCCGCGCCGCCCGAGCCACACCCACATGGACAATGTGGCCAATGCGAGAGCGAACCCGAACCCGAGATCCTCGATCGGAGCGTTGACCAGACGCGGCCCGAGGATGGCCGCGTCGTCGTAACGCACGACACCGCGGCCGGTGAGGACGCCGTTGAAGGCGAGCTGGAACGCCAGCACGATCGGGTAGGTGACCCAGAAGACTCGGCGGGCGACGAGCCGGGTGCGCAGCACGAAGAGGTCGAGGCCGAACGCACCGGCCACACCCAGTAGCACCGCCATCGTGTAGCTCACGTCGGGTCGCGCTCGTCCCCGGCCCGCCACCCGGTGACCCGGCGCACCGCCTCGAACCCCAGGACCGCGCAGACCGGGATGACCAGGAAGAAGAGCAGCTCCTCCAGCGGCAGACGCCCGGGCAGCGTCACGCCGAGCACCTGGGCCGGGTCGTAGGCCCAGTGTCCGGCCGCGATCGCCGCGAGGTCCCACAGGACAAAGACCGCCGCGACGGGAAGCACCGCGAGCGCCAGCCGTCGCCAGCGCCGCAGCACTCCCACCCGGAGCACGGGCTCGAGCCACAGGGCGGCCGACAGGCAGGCCGTCAGCACGGCCAGGTAGGTAAAATGTCCCATATATGGGGAGTCGATCAGAAACCGAGCGCCTGTGCGCGGCGCTTCACCTCGGTGGCGCCGTTACCCGCGAGCGCGGTAGCGGGCGTGCCCGGCAGGCTGTCGTCGGGCGAGTAGAGCCACCGCAGGGCCTCCTCGTCGTTGTATCCGGCGTCCCGCAGAAGCGTCAGGACCCCCGGAAGGTGCTTGATCACGTTGCGTTCGGCGATCAGCTCCGCTGGCACGCTCAGCACGCCCTCGCGCCGCACGGCCAGCAGGGCACCGTCGCGGATCATCTGGTGCACCTTCGTGATGGGCAGGTTCAGGCGCTCCGCGACGTCGGGGAGATTGATCCAGGCCGACGGCGCCACCGGCAGGTCATGCGGCGCCGATGTGGTTTCACTCACTCATTTACCCTGCCACGGAACGTCACGCCAACACCACCGCGCCACGATCCGCCCGGCAACGAATGAGGCCAGCACCCCATGTCGCAGTTAGACTCGCTGCCGATGGACACGAAGGTCGCCGATCCGCTGAGCGGTGCGCTCATCGGGGGGCGCTATCGCATCCGCGGGCGCGTGGCCCGGGGTGGCATGGCGACCGTGTACCACGCGACCGACGAGCGCCTCGAACGCAATGTCGCGGTGAAGATCATCCAGCCGGACCACGCGCGGGACGACCGTTTCCTGCAGCACTTCGCCGAAGAGGCCAAGACGGTGGCCCGGCTGACCCACCCCAACGTGGTGGCCGTCTATGACCAGGGCACGCACGAGGGGCTGCCGTACCTCGTCATGGAGTACGTGCGCGGGCGCACCCTGCGCGAGGTGCTGCGCGACCGGCGCCGGCTCGACCCGTCCGAGGCCCTCGCCGTGCTGGAGCAGGTGCTGGCCGCGCTGGCGGCCGCACACCGCTCCGGTCTTGTGCATCGCGACGTCAAGCCCGAGAACGTGCTCGTCTCCCCACCCCCGAACGGCTCCGGCGATCTGATCGACGCTGTCGTGAAGGTCGCGGACTTCGGCCTCGCCCGCGCGGTCGAGGCCGCGAACCAGGAGTCGGCCGGCCAGCTCATGGCGACGGCCGCCTATGTCGCGCCGGAGCTCGTGCGCGACGGACGGGCCGATCCGCGAGCCGACGTGTACTCGGCCGGCATCGTGCTCTTCGAGATGCTCACCGGCCGGGTGCCCTTCGATGGTGACCGCGCGTCCGAGGTGGCCTGGCGGCACGTGGACCAGGACGTGCCGCCCCCGTCCCGGGTCGTGCCCGAGCTGACCGGTCTGCTGGACGACCTCGTGCTCCGCGCGACCCGCCGCGACCCCGGCGGCCGGCCCATGGACGCCGGCGCCATGCTCACCGACGTACAGGTCGCGCGCGAGGACGTCGCGGCGCTGGCCGGGCCGACCCGCCTGCTCGCCCACCCGACCGTCGTCGTGGCCGCGGTCGACCGCCGGCCCGCGTGGGCGAGGCTGCCCTCGGCCCGGGGCCGCCGAGCCACGCGCGAGTCGTCGCGGGCCGTGGCGCGCGGCGGACCGACGAATAGCTTCCCGCTCTACCGCCAGGGTTCCGGCGAGGGTGAGGGCGCCGGCCGGTTCGCGGCGGGCACCGTGGGTGCTCTCGTCGACCGGGTGCGGCACATGCGCGGCACGAGCCGCGGCCGGCGGCAGCTCATCGTGCTCGCCGTCGTGCTCGCGGTCGTGCTGGGCGTGGGTGGCTGGTGGCTGGGTTTCGGCCGCTACACCAGCGCGCCGAGCCTGGTGAACCTCACCCGCGACAACGCCGTCGCGGAGGCGACCCGGCTGGGTCTTGACATCCGCGAGGGTCCGGGCATCTTCGACGAACACGTCGCCAAGGGCACGGTCATGCGTCAGGAGCCCCGGGCGGGTGGCCGGGTGGTCCGGGGCGGATCGATCACCGTGAACCTGTCGCTCGGCCCCGAACGCTATCCGGTGCCCGAGTTCGCCGGGCAGACCGCGGCGTACGCGCTCACCGAGCTCGGGAAGTACTTCGTCGTCCAGCAGGTGCCCGGGTTCAGCGACACGCTGCCGAAGGACTATGTGGTCGGCACGGACCCGCCGGCCGGCACGCAGCTGCCGCCCAACTCCCCCATCAAGGTGATCGTCGTCAAGGGTCCCTACCCGGTGCACGTTCCCGGCGTCATCGGCAAGCCGCTCACCGAGGCGCAGGCGCTGCTGCAGAACCAGGGCTTCGACAGCGTCGAGGTCCAGCGCCAGCAGAGCAACGAGCCGCGCGACCAGGTGCTCGAACAGAGCCCGCCGGAGGGCACCGGGATGGAGAAGGCGGCCGGCACGAAGATCGTGCTGACCGTCAGCGAGGGGCCGCCCGGCGTACCCATGCCCAACGTGATGAACATCGGCTGCGGCGACGGGCAGCAGCAACTGCAGGCGCTGGGGTTGCAGGTGCAGGTCGACGGGTTCCCGTTCGCGCCGTACGTGCGGGCGCAGGACCCGCAGCCGGGCACGCCGGTGCAGGCCGGGCAGGCGGTCCGGATCACGTGCGGACTCTGAGCCGGCGGTCCATCGGGGCGCACGCGCCCACGGCCGGCGGCCTCGCCACCATCGCACTGCCCTATGTGGACGCTGCTGCGGCCCGTGCGGTGCAGGTGTTCGTCTCCAACCCGCGCGCCTGGGTGCTCTCGCCCGGTGACCCGGCGCAGGACGAGGCGTTCCGCGCCGGGTGCGCCGAGCGCTCCGTCCCCGCGTACGTCCACGCCAACCTGCTCGTCAACGTCGCCTCTCCCACACCGGCCACAGTGGAGCGTTCGACGCAGACGCTGGCCCACGCGCTGCGGCGCGGCCGTAGCATCGGGGCGAAGGGCGTCGTGTTCCACGCTGGCTCGGCGGTCAACTCCTCGCACGCCCGCACCGTGCTCCGGCAGCTGCGGAAGGCCATCGTGCCGCTGCTCGACGAGACCGCTTCCGTGGACGGGCCTTCGCTGCTCGTCGAACCGAGCGCCGGCGGCGGTCACTGCCTCGCCGCCCGGGTCGAGGACCTGGGACCCTATCTCGACGCGCTCGGCTGGCACCCGGCCGTCGGGGTCTGTCTTGACACCTGCCACGCGTACGCGGCCGGCCACGACCTCGCGGCACCCGGCGGCATGACCGCGACCCTGGACGCGCTCGTCGCCGCCGTGGGCCCGGGGCGCCTCGCCCTCGTGCACGCCAACGACTCCAAGGACCCGTGCGGCTCGCTGCGCGACCGGCACGAGACCATCGGCGCCGGACGCATCGGCGAGGCGGCCTTCGCCGAACTGCTCGCCCATCCCGCGACGGCCGGCGTACCCGTGATCGTCGAGACCCCCAGCACCGGCCACGCCGGCCACGCCGCCGACATCGCCCGCCTCACCGGCCTCGCTCGGGGGCCCGCCCGCTCCCGGTCCCGGTCAAGATCTCGGCTTGGGGGAGCAGCGGAGATCGTTTGGCCCGACAAATAGGACGAACCTACGCCCGCCGCTCCCCCAAGCTGGGATCTTGGAGGTCCCCACCGCTGGTGTGCCGGGCGTCACGTCCCCGACACAGCCCTTGCGCGTACGGCCAGATTAGGGAAGCCTTACTCAGGTAAGCCTAACCTTCAGAAAGATCACTCCTCATGTACGTATGCGTGTGCGCTCGGGTCCGCGAGTGCGAGGTCCGTTCCGTGATCCGGGACGGAGCGCGCTGCCTGGAGACCGTCGGCGACGCGTGCGGCGCCGGGACCTCCTGCGGCACCTGCCACGACCGCATCTGCGACCTGATCGAGGAGGAGGCCGCCCGCGACGGCCAGCTGGTCGGCGCGCAAGCGTCGCGAAACGCGCTGGTCGGAATCAGCGCATAAGCGGTGCGCACGGCTTAGGCTGACCCCGTCTCGAACGGAGGGGTGGTTGGCGCATGCAGGGCGACCAGCGGGTCATCGAGTTCCTCAACGATCAACTCACCGCCGAGCTCACGGCGATCAACCAGTACTTCCTGCACGCCAAGATGCAGGAGAACTGGGGCTTCACGAGGCTCGCGAAGCACACCAAGGCCGAGTCGATCGACGAGATGCGTCACGCCGAGATCCTGACTGACCGGATCCTGTTCCTCGAAGGGCTGCCCAATTACCAGAAGCTCTTCGCCCTGCGTATCGGCGAGACCGTCAAGGAACAGTTCGAGTGCGACATGAAGGTGGAGGTCGAGGCGGTCGACCGGCTGCGTCGCGGCATCGAGTACATGCGCTCGGTGGGTGACGTCACCTCGGCGCGCATCTTCGAGGACATCCTCGCCGACGAGGAGCATCACATCGACTACCTCGAGACCCAGCTCGAGCTGATCGAGAAGCTCGGCGAGCAGCTCTACCTGCAGAACGTCACGGAGCACCCCGAGCCGTCCTGACCGCCGTCAGCCCTTCAGCACCCCCGTCAGCACCTCGATCGCGCGGTCGATGCCCGCATCGTCGAGGTCGAGGTGGGTGACGAGCCGGGCGGTACGGGGTCCGAGCACCGACACGAAGACGCCCTCGGCCCGGGCTGCCGCGCCGAGCCCCGGAGCGTCCAGTGTGGACTTTGACAGGTCGAGCGGGACGATGTTCGTCCGTACGCGCGCCGCGTCAACGATGCCGAACGGTGCCAGGGCGTCGGCGAGCCGGCGAGCGCGGGCGTGGTCCTCGGCGAGCCGTCCAATGTGGTGGGTGAGCGCGTACCGGCCGGCGGCCGCGAGTACGCCTGCCTGTCGCATGCCCCCACCCATTCGCTTGCGGATCCAGCGGGCCTGGGCCACCCGCTCCGCGGACGACACCACGAGCGAGCCGACCGGAGCGCCTAGACCCTTGGACAGGCACACCGACAACGTGTCGAACAGCCCGCCGTAGGTCGCGAGCGGTACGCCGTCGGCGACGTGGGCGTGCCAGATCCGGGCGCCGTCACAGTGCAGCGCGACCCCGGCGTCGTCGGCGACCCGCCGCAGCGCCCGCAGCGTGTCCAGGGGGATCACGGCGCCGCCGGCCCGGTTGTGGGTCTGCTCCACCGCGATCGCGCGGGTCGGTACGGCGAAGAAGCCGTCCGGACGCACCATCGCCGCCACGGTGTCCGCGTCCAGGTCGCCGCCCAGGGCCGGCCACGTGCGGGTCGAGATGCCGCCGATCGCGGCCGCCGCCCCGATCTCGTACGTCACGACGTGCGCGTCCGCGTCGCAGAGCAGCTCGTTCGCGGACGGTACGAGCAGTTGCACGCAGATCTGGTTCGCCATCGAGCCGGTCGGGGTGAACAGGGCGGCCTCGTGCCCGAACAGCGCTGCCACCTCGGCCTCGAGCGCGTTGACCGTGGGGTCCTCGGCGTAGACGTCGTCGCCGACCTCGGCCGCCGCGATCGCCTCCCGCATCGCGGCCGTCGGTCGGGTCACCGTGTCACTGCGCAGATCTACCGCCACCGTGGGCCTCCCCAATTCCAGCGATCATGCTGTGCCAACCCGTTCCGCTCGCAAGCTTCGCGAAACGAAGGGGGGTCGACACACCGCCCACAAGGAACCTTAGTTCATGATCGACGCCAGCAAACGTCAGCCGCGGAGCATCTCGGCGACCAGGAACGCGAGCTCGAGCGACTGCTGCGTGTTCAGGCGCGGGTCGCACGCGGTCTCGTACCGGCCGACCAGGTCCGCCTCGCCGATCGCCTGCGCCCCTCCGAGGCACTCGGTCACGTCCTCGCCGGTCAGCTCGACATGCAGGCCGCCCGGGTGGGTGTCGAGCTGCTGGTGCACCTCGAAGTACCCGAGCACCTCATCGACGATCCGGTCGAAGTGCCGGGTCTTGTAACCATTGGAGGACTCGTGCGTGTTGCCGTGCATCGGGTCGCACTGCCACACCACCCGGTGCCCGGCGGCGGTGACCTTCTCGATGATCGGCGGCAGCACCTCGCGGACCCTGTGGTTGCCCATCCGGGAGACGAGCGTGAGCCGGCCGGGGATGTTGTCGGGGTTGAGCCGTTCGCACAGCTCGATCGCGAGCTCGGGGGTCGTGCCGGGCCCGAGCTTGACTCCGATCGGGTTGGCGATGCGGCAGGCAAAGTCGATGTGGGCGCCGTCGAGCTGCTTCGTGCGTTCCCCGACCCACAGGAAATGTCCGGACAGCCCGTACGCCCGGCCGTTGACGACACGGGTCAGGGCGCGGTCGTACTCGAGCGCCAGCGCCTCGTGGGAGCAGTAGAGGGTGACCGTACGCAACGCCTCGTCATCCCTCATCCCGCAGGCGCGGATGAACGCCAGGGCCCGGTCGATCTCGCGGGCAATCGCCTCGTACCGCTCGCCGAACTTCGAGGTGCGGACGAAGTCCCGGTTCCAGTCATGCACGGCGTGCAGATCGGCGAGACCACCGCCGAGGTAGGCCCGCATCATGTTCATCGCCGAGGACGCGTTCGCGTACGCCCGGATCATCCGCTGCGGGTCGGCGACGCGCGCCTCGGGCGTGGCCTCGATCGAGTTGATCATGTCGCCGCGGTAGGCCGCCAGTCCGAACGCGTCGATCTCCTGGGACCGGGGCTTCGTGTACTGGCCGGCCACCCGCGCCACCTTCACCACCGGCATGCTGGCCCCGTACGTCAGAACGACCGCCATCTGCAGCAGCGTGCGCGCGTTGGCCAGCAGGTGGCTCTCGGTGTTGTCGGCGAAGGTCTCCGCGCAGTCCCCGCCCTGCAGCAGGAACGCGCGCCCCTCGCACACCTCGGCCAGACGCTCGCGAAGGTGGTCGACCTCGTAGGGTGCGACGATCGACGGCACGGTGTTGAGCACGCCGCACACCGCGTCCACGGCGGCGGGGTCCGGCCACGGCGGCATCTGGGCCCGCGGCAGGCCGCGCCAGTGGTCCAGGCCCAGCGCCTCGATCTCGGCGGAATCCACGGCCGGACGGCCGATCTCGACCCCCGGGAACCGGAACTGGTGCCACTCCTGGCGCATGGTCAATAGAGTACGGTCGCGAGTTGCGGCCCGTGCAGCGCGGGCCAGAACCGGCGGTCGGTCTCAGGGCGACCCCGGTTGTCCAAGATCATCTAAGCTCGGTAGGCGGCGGGGCCGCGGGCTCCGGGCATTCCGGGTAGATGGGTCGATGTGCCGACGGCAAGGCATCTGTCGGCCAATTGTCTCCACCAAACAGTGGTCTTGTGATGTTGGTCGATCACGGGCAGCGTTTCATGGACGTCACGACACCCCCGTGCACCTCTGTGACGGCCGGCAGCCCCGGGTCGGCGAGCTCGTGAGCCGACCATCGAGGCCAGCGGCGATCGACCCACATGCCGAAGCGGATCCAGTCAGCGGGACAGGACATGACAAGGAGTGAGCACCCGTGACCCACCCGCACTCCGAACGCGTCAGCCCGACCGTGCCCATCGGGCGGCGCGTGGCCGCGATCGCCACCGCCGTCCTGGTCGGCGCCGGCCTCAGCCTGCTCGCCGCGGCTCCGGCTCAGGGAGCTGGCGTCGGATACGTCCGGCTTGCCCACCTGTCGCCGGACAGCCCGGAGGTGGACGTCTACCTCGACCCGACGGGACCCAACAAGCCGAACTTCAAGTCGAAGGTCTTCGGCGGCGTCGGTTACGGCGTCGTCTCGGCGTACCAGATCGTGCCGGTGGGCAGCTACCTCGTGTCGATGCGCCCCAAGGGCGCCCCGCCGAACACGCCCACGACGCTGACCGCCACCGTCAACGTGCTGGCCGGAAAGGCCTACACGGTCGCGGGTGTCGGCAAGAACGTCGACCTCGGGCTGCGCGTGCTCGTCGATGACCTGAGCCGGCCCCAGTCGGGCAAGGCCAAGGTACGCATCATCCAGGCCTCCGGCATCGCTCCACTGCTCGACATCTCGCTGCCCAACGGCACCCCGATCGCCGTCGGGGTGGCGTTCGCGACCACGACCGCCTACCAGCAGGTCGCGCCGGGCACGTGGTCGCTGCAGCTCAAGCCGGCCGGATCGGGCACCGCCAGCACGGTCAACACCACCCTGGACTCCGGCGACGTGTACTCGCTGATCGTTCTCGACGATGCGAACGGTCGGCTGAAGGCGGAGGTACGCGTCGACGCCCGGGGCGGCTCCAGCGTGCCGGTCGAAGGGGTCGGCACCGGCGGCGGCGGGCTCCGCTCGTCCAACCCGCTCGCGATGATCGGGATCGGTGTCGCCATGGCGGCGGCCCTCGGTCTGCTGTCGGTACGGCTGTTCCGGCTCAGTCGCCGGCGGTCGTGAACGACGCATCGTCGCCCGTAGCCGCGGTCGGCGTCGCCCGCGTTCCCGCGATCGGCGTCGCCGCGGTCGACCCCGCCAACTTCGCGGTCCCGGAACCGGCGCCAATGTCGGAACCGGCACCGATGTTGCAACCGGCACCGATGTCGACGTCAAGGGCCGCGCGAGTGCGGCGACCGCCAAGATTACAGCGACAGATCGAGCTGACCGTCTTCGCGATCACCGGGCTGCTGGTGCTCGCCCTCGGGACCCTGGTGGCGGTGGGCGGGGCGGGCGAGCGCTGGAGCCTGCCGAACGCGGGCTGGGTGGAGCCGTGCGTGCACGGCGCGTGCCTCGAGGTCGGGATGGCGGCGGCGCCGGGCGGGCCGACCCGGGTACAGATCCCGTCTATCAAGGTCGATTCGCTGCTGGAGCCACTGCACCGGGACGCGAACGGTGTGCTGCAGGCTCCGGTGGCCTTCCTGCGGGCGGGGTGGTACGCGGAGGGCGTGGTGCCCGGCGACCCCGGACCCGCCGTCATCGCCGGCCATGTCGACTCCCTGGACGGGCCGGCCGTCTTCGCCAAGCTGCACGAGTTGCGCGCGGGTGACACGGTCGTCGTGGTGCGCGGCAGCGAGCCGGTCACCTTCCAGGTGACCGCAACCGGTCGCTATCCGAAGAACCAGTTCCCGACCGATCAGGTCTACGGACCGACGCCCGGCGCCGAACTACGGCTCATCACGTGCGGCGGCGCGTTCGACGAGGCACGCGGTTCCTATCACGACAACGTCGTGGTCTATGCCGTTGCCGTCAGCGACTGACCACAGTGGAGCTGGCCGGGCTGGTAGCGGGTGGGTTCACCGGTCCCTCGGGCGCGCCCGGCCCTGGTTGTGACACTGGTCGACGATCAGCCGCCGTCGAACTCTCCATCGCGGACGCCGGCCACGAAGGCCGACCAGGCGTCCTCGTCAAACCGCAGCACCGGACCGCCGCGGTCCTTCGTGTCACGCACCTCGATCGATGTCGCGGCGCGCCTGACCTCCACGCATGAGCCGTCGTTGCTGCTGATGGAGCTCTTGCGCCAGGTCGCGTCCAATGAACGCACTTCCCCGCCTCTCTCCCTCAGGCCAGCGCCTCCCACGCCTGCTCGATCTTTTGTTGGGAGTCGGCAGGGCTGAGCGCTGCGGCACTGAGATGGTCGAACACTGCGTTGTAGGTCTGCGCATCCTCGGATTCCGCGAAAACATCCCCGGTCATGCCTTCGATGTAGACGATGTCCGGATCGTCCGCAGATGGGAAGCGCACAATGGTAAACGAACCAATCATGCCGGGGTGAGCACCGTGAGTGAACGGAACTATCTGGACAGTGATGTTCGGCATCTTGCTGGCTTCGAGCAGGTGCTTGAGCTGTTTGCGTAGTACGGTCGGCCCCCCGATCTGATGCATGAGCACGCCCTCGCCGAAGATTGCCCACAGCTTGAGGGGGTCGATGCGCTCCAGCAGCGCCTGCCGGGCGAGACGGATCTTGACCTTGCGCTCGGTCGTGTCGTCGCGGTTGCGGGGGATCGTGTCACTGAACAGCGCGCGGGCGTAGTCCTCGGTCTGTAACAGGCCGTGCACGACCAGCGCCTCGAAGACGCGTAGCTCGGCCGCCTCCGACTCGAAGCCGATGTAGGTCGAGTATGGGCCCGACAGTGTATCGGCGTACTTGCTCCACCAACCGCGTTGCTTGCCCTCGCGCGCCAGCGACAGCAGCTCCTCGGCGACATCGGCGTCGTCCACCCGGTAGAGGGCGAGGAGATCGCGCAGGTCCCGCCCGCGCAGCCCCACGCGTCCGGTCTCGACCCGGCTCACCCACGACCCGGATCGCTCGATCGCCGCGCCAACCTCCTCTCCGGTCATGCCCGCCCGTTCCCGCAGACTGCGCAGGATCAGGCCGAGCCGTCGCCGGCGAACGGTCGGGCTGCCGTCGGTCATCACCACCCCCTGGGATTGGCCGCAACTCGCAGTGTCATACGCCTCACATGCCGTTACAAGCATGCGAACGTCCGGTCTCTTAGCTGGGTTTACCAACAAATACAAAGTGGGATCGATACTTGCATGTGCGGATTTGAACTGCGATCATAGATAATCGAGCATCCAGTTGTCCCTGTCTATATGGTCATTACGGCCGGACAGACAGGTAGACCCGGGGGGCGCGGGGGTGTGCGGTCGTCAGAAGGGGCGACCGCACACCGGCCTTTTGGCCCCTGGCAGCTAACGAAATCGCGGCCCTTTCGGACGTGCGCAGTCGCCGCCTATCGGCGCTATACCAGATCGATGCCGGCCGTCACGTGACAGACTGTTGACCGTGGTGGATCAGGTCGATGTCGTTGTCGTTGGTATGGGTGTCGGCGGTGAGGAGGTCGGCGGCCGGCTCGCCGAGGCCGGGCTCCGCGTGGTCGGCATCGAGGACCGCCTGGTCGGCGGCGAATGCCCGTACTGGGGCTGCGTGCCGAGCAAAATGATGATCCGGGCGGCGAACTTGCTGGCCGAGGCCAGGCGAATCGAGGGGATGGCCGGGCAGGCCGAGGCGACGCCGGACTGGGCCCCACTCGCGCGCCGGATCCGCGACGAGGCGACCGACAACTGGGACGAC
>Ga0075421_100007921_pt1 | contig 13021 bp, 10 predicted proteins | sample SoiMetdeltSBSDD5_FD_75292 | JGI IMG/M metagenome (GOLD analysis project Ga0075421, IMG submission 75292) | Bulk soil microbial communities from a Populus tree surrounding site in Tennessee, USA - Soil MetaG P. deltoides SBSDD5 | ecosystem: Environmental > Terrestrial > Soil > Tree plantation... | reverse complement strand
GCAGTGGCCGCCCTCTATGCCCACGTCTACGACCTCCCGGTCGACGCCGTCACCCCCGCCGCCGCCCACCGCGCCGCCGCCATGCGGATCTCCGACGCCTGGGTTGAGGCCGGACGTGACCCCGCCAGCCCCTCCCTCGCCGCCGAGCGCGAGGAATTGATCAAGGGATACACGCTCCTGCGCGCCGCCGTCTCCTAATGCCCCGCCCCGCCCCCGCCCCTTCCGGCTCTTCCGGCTCCTCCGGCTCTTCCGGCTCCTCCGGCTCCTCCGAGATCTTGGATGATCTGTGTCGCTATGACAGCACAGATCATCCAAGATCTACGAGGGAAGGGGGCAGTCACTGTCCTCTGTGGATGATCGACCCTCGGCGCCCAATGGTCGGGATCGCGAGTCGCGTCCGGTTAGGTCGCGTGTGACTCATCATGCAACGCCGTGACCCGGCGTGTCGTCCCGCGAAACACCGCCGGGGCATCGGCGTCGCGCTCACCGTGCGTCGGCCTCGCCCGACTTTGCAGATCCTGGAATCCCTCCAGTCTGATAGGTCCGGAAATCGCCAAGATCGATCAGGCTGGGGGTCGTTGGGTCCGCCGGCGGTCGGAATAGGTCGGCGGAACCTCCACTTCCCATGGCGGCCCGAGCAGGGTTGAATCGCTCCTTGTGCCGTGCGGGTGGGAGCGCTTCCTCCCGCCGCGAACCACCTCGTAACCACTGCCTTGGTAACCACTGCCTTGCTGCACCGCCGCGCGCCCGACGGCCGCGAGATACAGCGGTGGGGCGGATGCGGCAACATCCGCCCCTGTCCTCCGCTACGCGTTGTCACGCGCGGATACACGGACAGGAGCTAGCTTAATGCGTCTCGCGCTACCGGCGGCGTTGCGTCGCCGATGGGTCACCCGCGGTCTCGTCGCGGGTGCTGTGGCCGCAGCCCTCGCCGGCGCGGTCATCACGTTGATCCCGACCGCCCAGGCCGCGCCGGGCGACTATAACTACGCCGAAGCGCTACAGAAGTCGATCTGGTTCTACGAGGCCCAGGTCTCCGGCCCCAAGCCGTCGTGGAACCGGGTGTCCTGGCGCGCCGACTCCGCGATGACGGACGGCTCCAACGTCGGTGTCAACCTCACGGGCGGCTGGTACGACGCGGGCGACCACGTCAAGTTCGGCTTCCCCATGGCGTCCACCACGACCCTGCTGGCCTGGGGCGCGATCGAGTACCGCACGGCGTACAGCAACGCTGGCCAGCTCACACACCTGCTCAACAACCTGCGCTTCGTCAACGACTACTTCATCCGGGTCCACCCGTCGGCCAGCGTCCTCTGGGGACAGGTCGGCAATGGCGGCGCCGACCACGCCTGGTGGGGCTCGGCCGAAGTGATGCCGATGGCCCGCCCCGCGTACAAGATCGATGCGACCTGTGGCGGCTCGGACCTGGCGGCGGAGACGGCGGCCGCGATGGCCGCGTCCTCCATCGTCTTCCGGCCGACGGACGCGGCCTACGCCGACACCCTGCTCGGCCACGCCCGCCAGCTCTACTCGTTCGCCGAGACGGTGCAGCGCAAGTACCACGAGTGCATCACCGACGCGGCCGGCTACTACCAGTCGTACAGCGGGTTCCGCGACGAGCTGGTGTGGGGCGCGGCGTGGCTGTCCCGCGCGACCACCGGCACCGAGGCGGCGACCTACCTCGCGAAGGCCGAGTCGGCCTACACCCACACCGACCTCAACGAGACCGGCACCACGGTCAAGAAGTACAAGTGGACCCTCGCCTGGGACGACAAGATCTTCGGGTCGTACGTCCTGCTCGCGAAGCTCACCGGTAAGCAGGTCTACAAGGACGATGCCAATCGCTGGCTCGACTACTGGACCGTCGGCTACAACGGCGAGCAGGGGCGGCGCTCTCCCGGTGGACAGATCTTCATCGATGTCTGGGGGTCGCTGCGGTACGCGGCGAACACGTCCTTCGCCGCGTTCGTCTACTCCGACTGGCTCACCGGCGACGCGACCCGCAAGACGCGCTACCACGACCTCGCGGTGTCGCAGATCGCGTACATCGTCGGCGACAACCCGAACCACCGCAGCTACATCATCGGCTTCGGCACCAACCCGCCGCGCAACCCGCACCACCGCACGGCGCACGGCTCGTGGGCGGACAACATCAACGAGCCCACCGTCAGCCGCCACATCCTCTACGGCGCGTTGGTCGGTGGTCCGGAGACGCCCAACGACGCGTACACCGACGACCGCACGGACTTCGGGATGAACGAGGTCGCGACGGACTACAACTCCGGCCTGACCGGCGCCCTCGCTCGCATGTACTCCGAGTTCGGTGGCACGCCGCTCGCGAGCTTCCCGGTGAACGAGACCCCCGACGGCACCGAGATGTACGTCGAGTCCGGACCCAACTCCACCGGCTCCAACTTCACCGAGGCGCGGATCGTCATGTTCAACAAATCGGCCTGGCCCGCCCGGGCGCTGACGAACGCCTCGTTCCGCTACTACTTCACCCTCGACGGCAGCGTGACCCCGAGCCAGGTGACTCTGAGCTTCGCCTACAACCAGTGCAACGGATCACCCACCATCACCCAGCACTCGGGCAACGTCTACTACGCGACGGTCACCTGCTCCGGTGCGATCGCCCCGCAGGGCCAGTCGCAATGGAGACGCGAGGTCCAACTCCGCATCGCGTACCCGACCGGCGTCGCGTTCGACACCTCCAATGACTGGTCCTACCGGTCGGCCATGGGGCTCAACAACAACATCACGCTCTTCGACGGCGGCGGAACCCGCGTCTTCGGCAACCCGCCCAGCGGAACGGCCGACACCACGGCGCCCACCACGCCGGGCACCCCGTCGGCGACCGGCGTCACCGCGACCGGAGCCACGCTCAACTGGACAGCGTCGACCGACACGGGCGGTTCCGGCCTCGCCGGCTACAACATCTACCGGGAGCAGGGCGCCACCGACCCGCTGCTGGCGCAGTCCGCGACCAACACCGTCAACGTCACCGGGCTGATTGCCTCGACGCAGTACCAGGTCTACGTCCGCGCCCGCGACGGCGCCGGCAACCTCTCCAACCCCTCGACCACGACGACGTTCACCACCTCGACGGCGCCGACGGACACCACGAACCCGACCACGCCCGGCACACCCTCTGCGTCGGGCATTTCGTCCAGCGGCGCCACGCTCTCGTGGACGGCGTCGACCGACAGCGGCGGCTCCGGCCTCGCCGGTTACAACATCTACCGGGAGCAGGGCGCCACCGACCCGTTGCTGGCCCAGTCCAGCACCAACACGGTCAACCTCACCGGGCTGACCGCCTCGACCCAGTACCAGGTCTACGTGCGGGCGCGGGACGGGGCGGGCAACCTTTCCAACCCCTCGGCGACGACGACGTTCACCACGTCGGCGGGCACCGGCGGCACGTGCACGGCGAGCTTCCGCATCGTCGGCCCTCCGTGGCCGGGTGGGTTCCAGGGCGAGGTGACCATCCGCAACACGGGCACGACCACGATCAATGGTTGGACCATCACGTGGTCGTTCCCGAACGGCCAGGTCATCAGCAATCTGTGGAACGGCACCTACACTCAGTCCGGCGCCGTCGTGACGGTGCGGGACCTGGGCTGGAACGCCACGATCGCACCCAACGGGACGGTCGTGATCGGGTTCAATGCGAGCCGCGGCGCCACCAACAACCCGCCGACCGGCTACACGCTCAACGGTGCGAGCTGCGCCATCGCCTGACATCGCCCAGCGTGGGGGCCGGGCGCCCGGCCCCCACTTCCCGGGAAAGTGGTGCTACGTAAGCGAAATGAAGCACCACTTCCCGGGAAGGTGGTGCTAGGTCGCTCGCAGGCTTCGAGCCTGCAATTCCGGCTTTCTCTCGCAAGCTTCGAGCCTGCAATTCCGGCTTCTCTCGCAAGCTTCGAGAAGCTGATCAAACGGGCGTCTCGCCTTTTGGACGCTTACCACGTACCGTCACCGCATGGAGGCTCAAGGATGCGTCTTCTGCGCGATCATCGATGGCCGCGCCGAAGCGAGCTTCGTCTATGCGGGTGACGCGGTGGTCGCGTTCATGGACATACGCCCGGCGACCCCGGGCCACGTGCTGGTGGTGCCCCGCCTGCACGTTCCGCACCTCGACGACCTGGACGAGGACCTTGGCACCCTGCTCTGGCGGGTGGCGCATCGGACGGCGCGGGCCCTGCGGCGAAGCGGGCTGAGGGCCGACGGCGTGAACCTGTTCCTGGCCGACGGCGAGGCCGCGTTCCAGGAGATCTTCCACGCGCATCTGCACGTCGTGCCGCGCTACCCCGGCGACGGCTGCCGGATCGAGGCCGATTGGCAACGCCGCGAGCGGTCCGAACTCGACGCCAATGCCGCCGTCATCGGACGGGCCCTCGCCCAACTCGTCCCCGCCCTTTGAACCCGCCCCCTTGAACTCGCCCTCTGAACTAATCACGCACCTCAAAGTGTTGGTAGTCCCTCAACGATCGGAACTCCCCGCCCCAGCCGAAGCCCTCGGAGGCGAACGCCCGCGTCACCACGTCGCCATCGATGACCATGCCCGGCCGCACGTCGCGCCGGTCGAGAAAGCTCCGGCCGGCGGGCGGCAGCACGACCGTTCCCCGGACGTACGGGTTCTCCAGGGGATTGATGTCGATGGCTTTCCCGTACGCGTGCCGTGACCACGAGGTCGAGCCCTCCGCGAACCGGCAGTTGAACATCGACGTGTTGTCATCGGCCATCGACGCGTGGTCGCTCCCGCCGTACGCGTCCACCCGCACCATCCGCCGGATCGGGAACCGCGCCTGGTAGAGCCGGTCGAAGACCCGCACGATCGCGGCCGCCAGATCGGCGTGCACCACCAGGTCGCCGGTGTGGATGGCCCCGTCAAAGCCCCAGTGGGCCACGCGCACCAGGCGGAGCGCGCTCAGCGGCACCGGGCAGCCCGGCCGCCACGACACTCCGGTCATCTCCTTCACGACCGCCGCCGGCAGTGGCTCGATCGTGGCGCGGAACGCGGGCGCGGTGGTCGGCGTGGCGGTCGGGGTCGCGGCGGGCGTTGGCACGAGCGGCGTGGAGGCGGCGGGCGCGCTCGTCGACGGCCGGCCGGTCGACGGGGCGGCCCGCGGTGCGCTCGGACCGCACGCCGCGAGACCGATTGTGACGGCGGCGAACCCGGCCAGCCGCAGAGTAGCGTTGCGGGCCACGATGTCTATCTTTACCGCGTCCGACCCTCGGCGCGCCCGCATCATCGCCGAGCTGCGCGCCGCGGGCTGTGTGTTCGCCGAAGACGAGGCCGACCTGCTGATCACGGCGGCCCTCCGGCCCGACGAGCTCACCGCTATGGTGGCGCGTCGCGTGGGCGGCGAGCCAATCGAGCACATTCTGGGCTGGGTGGAGTTTGCCGGCGTACGTGTCAGCGTCGGGCCGGGCGTCTTCGTGCCGCGGCGCCGGACGGAGTATCTCGTGGCCGAGGCGGTGTCGCGATTGCCGACCGGGCCGGCCATCGCCGTCGACCTGTGCTGTGGCTCCGGCGCAATCGGCCTCGCCCTGGCGTCCGTATCGCCCGGCCGGTTGGAGCTGCACGCGTCCGATGTGGATCCGGTGGCCGTCGCGTGCGCCCGCCGCAACCTCGCCGGTGTGGGCGGCCAGGTGCACGAGGGCGACCTCTACTCCGCCCTGCCGGCCCGGCTGCGCGGCCGCGTGACCGTACTCGTGGCCAACGTCCCCTACGTGCCGACGGACGCGATGGCGTTGCTGCCGTCCGAGGCCCGCCTGCACGAGCCCCGCGCCGCCCTCGACGGCGGCCGGGACGGGCTGGACGTGTTCCGCCGCGTCGCCACGGGCGCCGCGGACTGGCTCACACCCGGCGGTCACCTGCTGGTGGAGGTCGGTGAGGAGCAGGCGTCGTCGGCCGTCGCGGCGCTGGCGACGGCCGGGCTGGCGGCGCGGGTGGCCCGTTCCGATGAGTACGCGGCCACGGTGGTGATCGGCACCCGCCTTACGCGATGACAACCCGACCGGCACAATGATCGGCAGCGCATTCATCCATCGATGGGGGCCATCGCGGGTGTACGCCATCGTCGGAGGAGCCGGCGTCGGCAAGACGACCCTCGCCGTGCGGTGGGCCCACCGCATCCACCACCGGTTTCCCGATGGGCAGATATTCCTCAACCTACGCGGGCACGCACCTGGCTCCGCGCTGAGCCCGGCTGACGCGCTCACCCGGCTGCTGACCGCCCTGGACATGCCGGCAGAGCGATTACCGTCCGATGTGGACGCTGCCGCCGCGGCCTTCCGCACTCGGATGGTGGACTCGCGCGTGTTGGTCGTGCTCGACGACGCACTCGACGCCGAGCAGGTCCGACCGTTGCTGCCCGGCGGGACCGGATGCCTGACGCTGGTGACGAGCCGCCATCAGCTCGATGGTCTGGCGGCGCGCGATGGCGCCGTCCGCATCCCGCTCGATGTGCTGTCCCCGCCGGAGTCGACAGCGCTGCTGACCAGCGTGCTCGGTGACGGAAGGATCGGCCGGGAACCGGCCGCCGTGGCGCGCCTCGGCGACGTCTGCGCGCACCTGCCGCTGGCTCTGCGCATCGCCGCCGCCCACCTCGAGGGCCGCCCGGAACACGACATCGCCACCTACGTAGCGACACTGTCCACAGGCGACAGGCTCGCCCATCTCGAGGCGCCAGGCGATGACCGGACCGCGGTGAGGGTGGCGTTCGCCTCGTCCTACGACTGCCTGTCGCCCGACGGCCCGGCCAATGCCGCGCACCGGCTGCTGACCGAGCTTCGCTCCTATCACCTCATCGCCGAGGTCAGGCCGGGCCGGTTCGGGTTTCATGACCTGCTGCGGGCGTACGCCGCACAGTGCGCGCCCCCGGACGCCGCGACCGCGTTGGACCGGATCTACCGCCACCATCTGCGCGGTGCGAACGCCGCCGCGCGTACCCTCTACCCGACGATTCTGCGGCTGGACGTGGCCGACGACCGCCCGTCGGTCGTGGTGACGGCGGCCGATGCCGCGGCCTGGCTCGCGACCACGCTGCCCAATCTCGTCGCCACTGTGCTGCACGCCGCGTCTCGTGGGCCAGACCCGACGGCCTGGACGCTCGCCGACTGTCTTCGCGGTTACTTCACGTCTGGCCAGGGCGCGGCCGACTGGCCCCGGGTCGCCGAGGCCGCGCTAGCGTCGGCCGTTGCCGCGGGAGCTCGAAGGCCAGAGGCCATGTCGGCGCTGAGCCTCGGCCAGTGCCTGACCTACCGGGGACGTCGCGACGAGGCGCCGCCGTACCTTGACCGGGCCATGCGGCTGTGCCGGTTGGAGGAGTGGGACGAAGGGCAGTCGGCGTGCCTGGCGAGCCTGGCCCACCTGGACTTCCTGGAAAACCGGCCGGAGGAGGCGGTGCAGCGCCTGCGGGACGGCCTGGTGATCAACCGGCGCCTGGGCCGTCGCGCGGCGGAGGCGAAGCAGCTCGCCAACCTCGGGGCGGTCTACATCGAACTAGGTCGCCTGGAGGACGCCCGGCTCTGCCTGACCCAGGCCCATGCCTTCCACGTCGAAGCCGGCCACCGCGCCGACGAGGCCGCGTGCCTGAACAACCTGGCCGACATCTGCCACGCCTGTCCGAGCCGGACGAGGCGGCCGGGTACGCCGAGCGGTCGGTCGCCATCAGCCGCGAGCTGGACATGCTCGAGGCCGCGTCCTCCGCGCACGCCCGGTTGGCCCGGGCCGACCGTGACCGTGGACGCGTCGAGGCCGCGACCCAGCACGCCAACGAGGCACTCACGATCGCCACCCGCAGCGGCGACCCCCGGGTTCTCGCACAGGCCCTGGCCATGCTCGGCTCCCTCGACGCGGAGGCCGGCGAGCTGGAACGGGCGCAGGAGCGGTTCAGCGAGTCACTGCTGCACGGCGGGGCTCACGCGTCCGCTCGCATCGAGGCGCTCATCGGCCTGGCCGCGATCGCCCGGGCCCGGGACGAGCTGGCCCGGGCTCTGGCGTACGCCGAAAGCGCGCTGGCCACGGCGGAGGAGCGCGCCTTCCAGCCCGGACTCGGAGAGGCGCTCATCGCGCTGGCCACGGCCCAGCTCGACTCCGGCGACGCGACCAAGGCCGAGGCGACGGCGCGCCGCGCCCTTGACGCGTCGCGTCGATCGGGCTTCCCCGCGGGCGTGGCGCTGGCGCAGGCCATCCTGCGCGATCCCCGCCTTGCCCACCTCCGCGAGCAGCCGTCCGACTGACCGGCGATCACGGGGTCAAGCGATAGTCGGGTTTTGGCCAATCCATCGATGATGGTCACCGTGGCACCTAGCGTGCCGGGTCAACCTGGTCAATCATCGAAGGAGGTTGATCCGTGATCCGTTCCACACAGGCGCTGCTCCACGCGGTTTCTTTCGCAAGCGTCAAGAAACGAGCCGGTCGGTTCGGGGTAGTGCTACTCGGGGCGCTGCTCACGTCGTCCGCGCTAGTGATCGGGGGCGCCGGACCCGCGGCCGCAGCGGTACCCGACCGCTGGGGTTTCGCGTACATGAATGTCCCGGTGCCGCCGGGACCCGGGACGCTGATCGACACGACTCGCCAATGGGGCAGCTGGAAGACGTTCGCCCCGGGCGCCTGGGCGACGGTCGATCCGATCGGCGTCGGACGCTACCGCGTGCACTTCCCGTTCACCGCCTCGGTCGGCGGCGTCGCCCACGTGACGGCGGTGGCGCCTGACGCCCGGCACTGCCAGGTGTTCAACAACTTCGCCAGCGGCACCGACCAGCTGGTCGACGTGCAGTGCTACAAGTTCCCCGGCATCCCGGACTGGTCCCGCTTCACGGTCGTCTACTCGACGAGCTCGGGGGCGGCACCCATCCCGGGCCTGTACGCGTACGTGTACGCGAACATCCTCGGCGGCACGATCAACTCGTTCAACTCCAGCGGCGTGCCCAACAGCGTCGTCCACATCGGAGTCGGCCAGTACCGCGTGACCCTGCCGAACATGAGCGGTGGCAGCCTGGACGGTGATGTCCAGGTCACCGCGCAGCATCCGAACAGCCCGCGCCGGTGCAAGGTGGGCTCGTGGACTCCGGCGGGCGGTCCGTCGCTCAGCGTCCACGTGCTCTGCTTCGACGGCACCAGCGCCCTCGCCGACAGCTGGTTCAACCTCACGTTCCAGGCCAAGCGGGCCATCTTCGGCGCGCTGGCCCCACCGTTCAACCTCGCCTACCTATGGTCGCTCGGTCTGGGTACCGGGGCCGACTACAACTCGATGGGCTGCGTCAACTCGGTGATCCCCGCCGGGGTCGGTCAGTACCTCGTGCTGTTCCCGTGCGTCGGGGTCAAGGAGACCCACGTGCAGGTGACCGCGTACGGCTTCAGCCGGGATTGGTGCAACCTGCAGGAGGTGTGGCAGTTCAATGGCACCACCGTCGTCGTCCGCAACGTGATCTGCTTCAACGGTGCGGGCGTCCAGGCGCCCAACGAGTACATGGTCACCTACTCGTCGCGCGCGTAAGCTCCTCCCGATCCTTCGCCCGCCGACCCAGCGTGACCGCGACGGTCGGATAGACCAGCACGGACAGAACGCCGGCGCCCACCAGGGCGGCGGCGTTCTGCGGCAGCATGGTGCCGTTGCGCAGGCCGATCTCGCTCAACGCGACGAGCAGTGGCAACGACGTCGCGGTGATGAACATCAGCTGTAGGCGTTGGACCCTCGGCAACACCCGCCGGTAGACGAACAGCGCCGGCACTCCCCGTGCGAGCAACAGCAGCACGAAGAAGGCGAGCAGACGCAACGGATTCTCCACAATGGACTTAACGTCGAGCCCCATCCCGGAGTAGACGAAGAAGACCGGGATGAAGAAGCCGTAGCCGACCGCGTCGAGCTTGCGCTCGAGCGCAGCGACGTCGCCCGGGGCCCACCGCCGCAGCACCATTCCGGCCAGGAACGCACCCAGCACCGCGTCGAGCCCGAACTTCGCGGCAGCGGCGAGCAGCGCCAGCAACAGCACGATCGTCCACCGCAGCGTGGTCTGCGAGGTCGCGTGCTCCCCCTCGCGGATCACCCGGCCGATCCGTTCGTTGCGGGCCAGCCGCGGAGCGAACGTGAGCGCGAACGCGAGGCCGGCCATCGCCCCGAGCGATCCGAGCGCGACGAGGCTGCCGTTCGCCCCGAGGAACAGCGCGATCGCGACGATCGGCAGAAGCTCACCGACCGCGCCGGCCGCCAGCACGTACCGGCCGAACAGACCGGACAGGAGGTCGTGATCGCGCAGGATCGGCAGCAGCGTGCCCAGTGCCGTGGTCGTCAGGCCGATCGCGATCGGCCCGAACGCCTGCACGAAGCCCACCGCATCGAGCGTTCCGACGATCGCGATGGCCAAGACCGCGGTGACCCCCCACGCCAGGAGGGCGAGCCGACCGGGACGTTCCCGGAACAGATGAGGCTCCAGCTCATAACCCGCGAGCAGGAACACGAAACCCAAGCCGACGTTGGCGAACAGGGCGATGGCATCCGTCTGGGCGTAGCCGAGGCCGTGGGGACCCACCAGGATGCCGCCGAGAATCATGATGACCACCTGCGGCACGAGCGACCGCGGGATCATGGCGGCGACAATCGGCGCGAACGCTGACACGAACGCGACGACGAAGAGCGTGACGATGCCCTCGAGCAGGCCGTCCATGCCGATCACGCTAGGTCACCCGCCGACGGTGGCGGGCCGATTCGCGGAGGCCGGCCCGTACGGTCAGACCGGGCGGACGGAGTCGAGCACCTCGTCGACGACGTGGTCCCATTGCCGGTGCGTGCCGGGGATCGACACGTAGAGGACCGCCGCCGTCGGCCGGCCCACATCGATCACGGCGACAGCCACCAGCTCGTCCTTCGCGTCGAGGCCGTCCTGGTCGAAGTGCAACCGGAACTTCGTGACCCACGCCGGCCGGCCGCCGAGCGTCGTCAGCTCGTCCTGGATCAACTCCATCTCGTTGGGCTGGGGATAGTACTCGGCCCGAACGTCGGCCGCGACCTGCCGACCGGTGCAGACCAGGTCGACGACCATGCTGTCGTTGACGGCCACCGGAACGGCGGCCGAAAGGATCGACGCGTGGTAGTCGCCGCCGCCGTACTCCTCCGTCACGAAGTGCTGGCCGACCGCGTACGGGATGGCGAGCGTGCCGCCGCGCCACAGCAACGGCCAGGTCTCCCACGGCGGCCCGTACGCCCGGTAGGAGATCCCCGCCTGCTGGTCCACGGTCCGCGGGCCGTCGGCCTCGATCGGTGGGTCGTGCGGGGCGGGTCCGGCCTGTGACGTGGGCGGCGGGCACAGCTTCGCCAGCGGCGGTCGCACATCCTCCGTCGGTGGAGCCTGACGGGTCGCCAGCGGATCCTTGCTGGTGCCGGGCGATCCGTTGAGGACCATCACGAGTCCCGTGATCAGCCCGGCGATCAGCACCAACCCGGCCGCGCCGGCGAACCACATCATGGTCCGGCGGGGCAGGCCGTTGCCGCCGTTGGCGATCACGTCGTGCGTCCCGGCCGACGGCTCGGCGCTCACCCAGATCGGGCGTTCGAACGGCGCCGTCGGTGGAGGCGGTGAGGGTTGGGGTGGCGGTTGATGGGGCGGCTGCCCGCCCGCAGATGTCACCGGCCCGGCGGGAAAGAACTCCTCCCGGCCCTGGGGCCCATCGCTATCCGGGTACGGTGACATCTCCCTCAGGGTACAGGTGCGCGAACCTCCCCACGCCGGCCTCAACCGCAGCCGAACTGCTTGTCGAAGTCCGCCTCCGTGATCAGGTTGCCGCCGTCGTCGAGGACCTTGCCGGCGCGGGCGTCGGCGAGGTCGAACAGCGTTCCGAAGAACTCCTTCCCGAGCCACACCTGAAGGTCGATCGTCGCACCGACGCCCTGGGGGGCGATGTTGTCGGAGGTGACCGTGAATCCGTCCGGGACAGTTCCGAGATCGAGGCGGTGCACTGGTCGCGGCTGCGCCGCCTCGATCTCCCACAGTGGCGGTTCGACCACGGTGTGCCGGGCCCGGTCGTAGTTGTAGACGCGGACCCTGGACAGCGACGGGCTGGTGTCGCGGCACTGCCGACCGACCAGGATCGTCACGCGGTCACCGTCCTTGGCCACGCCGATCGGCATCGGCGCCTGGCAGGCGGACAGGCTCAGGATCACCGCCGCCGCGGCGCCCACCAGACCGGCCGTGCGCCCGCGCATCGAGTCGCTCCTTCGTGATCTCGGAGTGGTCAGTACCGGTAGTTGCCCTTGCGAAGGTCGGCGCCCATCTCGAAGATGTTGAAGCACGCGCTCGCGATCTTACAAACCTCGCCGTTGGAGTACCGGATCTGACCATCGTTGTTCCGGTCGGCCAGCTCGAAGATGGCCCAGGATCCAGCGCTCGAGATTCCGTAGAGCACGCCGTAGGTGACCGGGTTGCCGCCCAACAGCGCGTTCTGGGTGCTGTGGGCATGCTCGTGGTCGGCCATGTCCGGGTCGGCGCGGTAGTCCTGCTCACTCTTCTTGGTGATGAAGACATTGCCGACCGTCACTCCCCCCCGCGGGATGAGCCGGGTGCCGCCCGTACACGCGATCGTCAGCCCTTCGGTCCAGTCGCATTCGGTTCCCGCGAGCAGTGCCCAGCCGAGCCCGACCGACGTCGAGGGGAGGTTGATGCCGAAGCGGGCGACGTGCCAGATCTGTTCTGGCGTCGGGGCGTACTGCATGATCTTCTGGCCGATCTGGCGGAGGTCGGGCAGGTTGGGGATCTTCCAGCCGATGAGGTCGGTCGCCTTGGACTTGCTGCCGCTGGTGCCGGTCCTCGGCGTCGCGGGCGGAGGGGTGGCCGACGGGCAACTGTGGCTCACGTAGTCCTGCATGGTGCAGCCGCCACCGCTCTTGGGCGCGGCGGTGCCCTTCTTGGCCGACGCGACCGCCTTCTTGGCCGCCTCGACGGCCTTCTTGACCGCGCTGGCCACGGCCGAGCCGATGGCGGAGCTCTTCGCGACCGCGGCGCTGCTGCCATCGGGGCC
>Ga0075421_100007920_pt1 | contig 13022 bp, 13 predicted proteins | sample SoiMetdeltSBSDD5_FD_75292 | JGI IMG/M metagenome (GOLD analysis project Ga0075421, IMG submission 75292) | Bulk soil microbial communities from a Populus tree surrounding site in Tennessee, USA - Soil MetaG P. deltoides SBSDD5 | ecosystem: Environmental > Terrestrial > Soil > Tree plantation... | reverse complement strand
CCGAGCCCGAGCCCGCGGCCGATGCCGGCTTCCGCTGGCCGGTTCGCGGCAAGGTGATCGCCACATTCGGCCAGAAGCCCAACGGCACCCGCAATGAGGGCATCAATATCGCGGTGCCCGAGGGGACGAGCGTGCGCGCCGCGGAGAGCGGTGTGGTCGCCTATGCGGGCAACGAGCTGAAGGGCTATGGCAACCTCGTTCTGCTGCGCCACGAGAATGGCTGGGTCACCGCCTATGCCCACAACAAGGACCTGTTCGTCAGGCGCGGCGACACCGTCAAGCGCGGCGATGTCATCGCCAAGGCCGGCCAGACCGGCTCGGTGACCAGCCCGCAGCTTCATTTCGAGCTGCGCAAGGGCGCCACCGCCGTCAATCCGGTGAAGTACCTGTCGTCGGCAACGGCATCGAACTGAGGCAGGTAGGCATTAGGCAGTAGGCAGTAGGCATTGGGCACCACCCACTGACGACTGCCTATCTGACGACTGCCTATTAGGGCCCTTGACCTCCCGCCGTGCCGGTGAGGATAACAGCCCCCCAACTTTCCTTCCCTTCAACCCGGAGACAGGCATGATCACGCTTTGGGGTCGGCGGAATTCGCTCAATGTTATCAAAGTATTGTGGGCCGCGGCTGAGGCCGGGGTCGAGCTTGAGCGGCATACCGTCGGCGGCTCTTTCGGAGGGCTGGACGACAAGGCCTTCCTCAAGCTCAACCCGATGGGTCTGGTGCCGGTGATCCGCGACGGCACGATCGTGCTTTTCGAATCCCAGGCGATCATCCGCCATATCGCCCGCCGCTACGGCCGCAAGACCATTCAGCCGCGCGGTCAGAAGGCGATGGCGCTGGCCGACCAGTGGATGGACTGGTCGATGAGCACCGCCCAGGCGGCGATCGGGCCGCTGTTCATGAACACGGTCCGCCGGGAAGAGGACAGTCGCGATCCGGCTTTCATCAAGAGCGCCGCGAAATCCGCCGCCCAGGCCTTCAAAATCGCCGACCGCTGGCTCGGCCGCAAACCGTTCTTTGCCGGACGCAATTTCTCCACCGCCGACATTCCCCTCGGCTGCGTCTATTGGCGCTATCAGAACCTCGAGATCGACCGGCCGCAATTCAAGAACCTCGACCGGTGGTTCGACGGTCTCAAGCAGCGCGAGGCCTATCGCCAGTGGGTGATGGTGCCGCTTGGTCGCAATCCCGCCGAATGGCTGAAGAACGAAGCGGAGCTTCGCTAAAATTACCGGCCGGTCAGCCGGACCCCTTTGCGGCCGGCCAGATCCTGCACGAATTGCCAGGCCACCCGCCCCGACCGGGCGCCGCGCGTCGCCTGCCATTCAAGCGCCGCAGCATGGATGGCCGCGGCCGCGCCGGGAATTCCGAAATGGTCGACATAGCCATCGACCATTGCGAGATAGTCCGCCTGCGAGCAGTGATGAAAACCGAGCCACAGGCCGAAACGGTCCGATAGGGACACTTTTTCCTGCACCGCCTCTGACGGGTTGATCGCGGTCGAGCGCTCGTTCTCGATCATGTCGCGCGGCAGGAGATGCCGCCGGTTCGATGTGGCGTAGAAGATCATGTTTTCCGGCCGGCCCTCGATGCCGCCTTCGAGCGCCGCCTTGAGCGACTTGTAGGAAGTGTCGGCGGCGTCGAACGACAGGTCGTCGCAGAACACCAGGAACTTCCATTGCGGCTGCTTGCGGATAATGGCCATCAATTCCGGCAGCGCCTCGATGTCCTCCCGGTGAATCTCGATCAGCTTGAGGCGGCCGGAGCCGCCATCGACATCGGCGTGGACCGCCTTGACGAGCGAACTCTTGCCCATGCCGCGGGCACCCCAGAGCAGCGCATTGTTGGCCGGGAGGCCGTCGGCAAAGCGTCGGGTGTTCTCGAGCAGAATGTCGCGGACCTGATCGATGCCCTTGAGCAAGTCGAGCTCGACCCGGTTGACCTTGGCGACCTCGCTCAACCGGTTGCCGGCGGCATGCCAGACAAAGGCGGCATGGGCGCTGAAATCCGGCGCCGCCGGCGGCGCGCCGGCCAACCGCTCGAGCGCCTTGGCCATGCGCTCCAGCCGCTCGACAATCTGCTGTTCCGCCTCGCCTGCCATGATGGATCACCTGGAGAATAGGGTCGCTGCGTGAATACAGCCGGGAAGGGGAGGGGACAAGCATCCCCGGCGGGTTGCAAATGAGGGAGGCGCCGCTATATTCCGGCGCCAGTTGCGCCGCGGCTTGGGTCGAGCGGTCGGCGAAAGGCATTGCCCCAAGGTAATGCCGCCATTCCGGAGACTTCTCTAGATGTTCATCTCTCCTGCCTACGCCCAGGCTGCCGGCGGAACGCCAGGCGGCGACATCATCTCGATGATCCTGCCGCTGGTGATGATCATGGGTGTGTTCTGGTTCCTGCTCATCCGCCCCCAGCAGAAGCGGCTTAAGGAGCACCAGGAATTGGTCAAGAACGTCCGGCGCGGCGACACGGTGGTGACCGGCGGCGGCATTGTCGGCAAGGTGCACAAGGTGCTGGATGACAATGAAATCACTCTGGAAATAGCCGAGAACGTCCGCATCCGGGTGTTGAAATCGTCGATCTCCGAGGTGCGGGCCCGTGGCGAGCCGGTCAAGGAGGAGGCCCTGACCAAATGAGGCAGCCGGGAATTTCCTCGCCAAGAGCCATTTCGGGATAGGCGGCAATGCTCTTTTTCAGCAAGACGAAGATGATCGCTACCCTCGCCATGGTGGCCTTGAGCTTCTATCTTGCGCTGCCCAACGTCCTCCCCGCCAACATTCGATCCATGCTGCCGCTGTTCAACGGCCCGATCGTGCTCGGCCTCGATCTTCAAGGCGGCAGCCATGTGCTGCTCGAAGTGGATCAGGCCACCTTGAAGGACCAGTACGCCAAGCAGCTCATCGGCGACATCCGCCAGGCGCTCCGCGCCCAGAAGATCCCCTATTCGGGTCTCGGCCGCTCGGGCGATTCCGTGTCGGTCCGCATCACCGACCCGTCCCGGATGGATGCCGCAATGACCGAGCTGCGGAAGCTCCAGCAGCCACTCGATACCGGGTTTTTCGGCAATGGCGGCACGACCAGGCAGTATGACATCCGCCAGGATGGCGATCAGATCATCTTCACCTTCACCCCGGCCGGCCTCGAATACCGGATTGGCCGTGCCATCGAGCAGTCGCTCGACATCGTCGGCAAGCGCATCAATGCGCTCGGCACCACCGAGCCGATCATTCAGCGTCAGGGGGTCGATCGCATCCTCGTCCAGGTCCCGGGCCTGCAGGACCCGGCCCGCCTCAAGGATCTCCTCGGCCAGACCGCCAAGCTGCAGTTCCGGCTGCTCTGCGACAACCAGCCGACCAGCGCCACCGAGCGTCCGCCTGCCGATTGCGAAGCCTTGCCGGACCAGAAGCAGCCCAACCAGATCTACTGGGTGCAGACCTCGAGCCGCGCCACTGTCGATGGCGAGGACCTGAACGATGCCCAGCCGGCCTTCGACAACCGCACCAACGAGCCGATCGTCAGCTTCCGCTTCAACCAGCAGGGCGCGCTCAAATTCGGCCAGCTGACCCGCGACAATGTCGGACGCCCCTTCGCCATCGTGCTCGACAACAAGGTCGTCTCCGCCCCGCGCATCAACGAGCCCATTCTCGGCGGCTCCGGCCAGATCTCGGGGAACTTCACCACCCAGGAGGCCACCGATCTCGCCATCGTGCTGCGCTCCGGCGCGTTGCCGGCCAGGCTGAGCGTGGTCGAGGAGCGCTCCGTCGGTCCCTCGCTCGGCTCGGACTCCATCCGGGCCGGCATCATTGCCTCGATCATCGGCCTCGTCACCGTGCTGCTGTTCATGGTGCTCTGCTACGGGCTGTTCGGCATCTTTGCGGTGATCGCGCTGGTGGCCCATACGATCATGATCCTCGGCATCATGTCGTTCTTCGGCATCACCCTGACCTTGCCGGGCATCGCCGGCCTGGTGCTCGGCATGGGCATGGCGGTGGATTCCAACGTGCTCGTCTATGAGCGAATACGCGAGGAGATGAAGCTTGGCCGCTCGGTGATAGGATCGATCGAGACCGGCTTCCGAATGGCGTTCGGCACCATCTTCGACTCCAACGTCACCACGCTGATCGCCGGCGTGGTCCTGTTCGGCCTGGGGTCGGGACCGATCCGCGGCTTTGCCGTCACCCTCGTGCTCGGCATCCTGACCACCATCTTCACGGCATTCACCTTGACGCGGCTCATCGTCGCCACCTGGATCCGCACCGCGCGGCCCAAGGTCGTGCCGCTGTGACCCCAAGGAGCTGATGCATGAAGTTCAAGCCCATCCGCTTCATTCCGGAGTATGCCGGAATCCACTTCATGAAGGCCGCGCGCTACGGCTTTGTCGGCTCGGCGATCCTGATCTTCTTTACCATCATCATCTACTTCGCCATCGGCATCAATCTCGGCATCGACTTCCGTGGCGGCACGCTGATCGAGATCAGGACGGCCGCGCCGGCCGACCTTTCGGTACTTCGCGAGAAGCTCGGCGCGCTCGAGCTCGGCAGCGGCGTCGAGCTGCAGGAATTCGGCGCACCGACCGACGTGCTGATCCGCCTGCCCACCCAGAGTGACGAGAGAGCGGAGCAAGCTGCCGTCGAGAAGGTGCGCCAGGCACTTGGCCCCGGGATCGACTATCGCCGCATCGAGACCGTCGGGCCCAAGGTCTCGGGCGAGCTCGCGCGCGGCGGCGTCATCGCCGTCGTCGTCGCCATCTTTCTGGTGATGATCTATCTCTGGTTCCGCTTCGAATGGCAGTTCGCCGTCGGAGCGGCGGCATCGCTGGTGCATGACGTGGCCCTGACGATCGGCTTGTTCGTCGTGCTGCAGCTCGACTTCGACCTCTCGATCATTGCCGCCATCCTGACCATCGTCGGCTATTCCTTGAATGATACGGTCGTGGTCTATGACCGGGTGCGCGAGAACTTGCGGCGCTACAAGCAGTTGCCGTTGCCCGATCTCATCGACCAGTCGCTGAACGAGACGCTGCCGCGCACCATCATGACTTCGCTGTCGGTGCTGCTGGCCCTGCTGTCGCTCTATTTCTTTGGCGGCGAGGTGATCCGCGGCTTCACCTTCACGATGATCTGGGGCGTCATCGTCGGCACCTACTCATCGATCTATATCGCTGCGCCGTTCCTGATCTTCACCGGGGTCAGCACTGGCGGGCAGACCGACCGCGCCAAGGCTGCTGCCACCCCCGAGGCAGCGCGGCCCTGACGGCTCGGAGGTTGCTTGGAGGTTGCCATGACGGAGCGGTCGGGGAAGAGCTTCTATCCCGGCCGGGCGCCGATCGACGCCTATGGCAATGGCGGCTTCCGCTTTGCCGGCATGTCGCACCGCGGCTCGCTGTTGATCCTTCCCTCCGGCATGCACGCCTGGCCGCCTGAATCCATGGCCGAGATCGTGGTCGATAGTTTCGCGCCGGCCTTTGCCGAGCAGGAAACCATCGGCCTTATGCTGTTCGGCACCGGAGAAAGGCAGGTCTTTCCTTCGGCCGACATCCGGCGCGAATTTGCCCTGCGCGCGATCACGCTCGAGGCGATGGACACGGGCGCTGCCGCCAGGACCTATAATGTGCTGCTCGCCGAGGGTCGCGCCGTTGCCGCCGCATTGATCGCCATCTGATCATGGCGATGGCGCTCGATGATGCGGCACAGCATTGCGACGAGCTCCTACGCAGCGAGGACAAGGACCGCTGGCTGACCGCCCTGTTCGTGCCGGAGGAGCGCCGGCCGCTGATCCATGCCCTCTACGCCCTCAATGTCGAGCTCGCGCGCATTCGCGGCCTCGTTCGCGAGCCCATGCTCGGCGAGATCCGCCTGCAATGGTGGGAGGACGCGGTCACCGGCATCTATACCGGCGAGACGGCCGACCACCCCGTCCTGCAGTTGCTGGCGCGCGCCATCGAGGCGGGCGATCTGCCGCTCCATGCCTTTCGCAATATGATCGAGGCGCGAAAATTCGATCTCTATGACGATCCGATGCCGTCGATGACCGACCTCGAGGGCTATCTGGGCGAGACATCGTCGGCACTGATCCAGCTCGCCGCCCTGGTCCTCGCCGGCGAGGAGGCACTGCGGACCCCGACCGTCTCCGGCTATGCCGGCGTGGCGGTCGGAATTGCCGGCCTCATGCGATCCTTGCCGCAACATCGCGCCCGCGGCCAGTGCTACATCCCGCTCGACTTGCTGGCCCGTCGCGGGCTGACACCGGCGCATGTCCTGGCAGGCCGTGCCGATGCTGCCATGGCGGTGCTGCTTGCCGAGCTGCGTCACCTGGCTGAAAGCCGTCTCGGCGAGGCCCGTGCTGCCCAGGCCGAGGTCCCGGTGGCGGCGCTCCCGGCCTTTCTGCCGGCGAGCCTGGCCGACACCTATTTGAGAAAGCTCGCCCGGATCGGCGCCGCGGTGCTGACCAAGGGGGCGGCGGTGCCGCAGGTGTTGCGCCAATTGCGGCTGCTCAGGGCTTCATGGGCCGAACGTTTCTAGCCACCCGCAGAATGCGCTGAGCGCCCGCCCGGTATAGGCCCGCTTGCGCGCCTCCTGCTTGGCCGCTCCGCGCAGCCGCTTGCCGGTGCTGTCGCGGGGCAGGGTGACCGGCGGGAACAAGCCGAAATTGACATTCATCGGCTGGAACGACGAGCGGCTTGCACCATCGGTCATTGCAATATGACCACCGGTGATATGGTTGATCAGCGCGCCATGCGCCGTGGTGGCCGGCGGCGCACGGAACGGCCGCCCGAGGGCTTGCGCCGCCGCCAGCCGCCCGGCGATCAGGCCGGTGGCGGCGCTTTCGACATAACCCTCGACGCCGGTGATCTGGCCGGCAAAGCGCAGCCGCGGCAGCGCCCGCATTCTGAGCTCCTGGTCGATGAGCCGCGGGCTGTCGAGGAAGGTGTTGCGGTGGAGCCCGCCAAGCCGTGCAAACTCGGCATTGCCAAGGCCCGGAATGGTCCGGAAGATCCGCACCTGCTCGCCATGCTTCAGCTTGGTCTGGAAGCCCACCATGTTGTAGAGCGTGCCGATGGCATTGTCCTGCCGGAGCTGGACGACCGCATAGGGCTTGACGTCGGGCGCATGGGCATTGGTGAGCCCGCGCGGCTTCATCGGTCCATGCCGAAGCGTCTCCGGCCCGCGCTCCGCCATCACCTCGATCGGCAGGCAGCCGTCGAAATAGGGCGTGTCCTTCTCGAAATCGCGCATCGCTGCCTTTTCGCCGGTGAGCAGCGCATCGATAAAGTTCTGATATTGCAGCTTGCTCAGCGGGCAGTTGATGTAGTCGGCGCCGCTGCCGCCCGGCCCTGCCTTGTCGTAACGCGACTGGTACCAGGCGACGGCAAAATCGATGCTATCGCGGTAGACGATCGGGGCGATGGCATCGAAGAAGGCGAGCCCGCTGTCGCCCGTCACCTTGGCGATGGCATTGGCCAGCGCCGTCGATGTCAGGGGCCCGGTGGCAATGATGCTGTTGCTCCAGTCGGGCGGCGGCAGGTCATCGACCTCGCCCCGCTCGATGGTGATCCGCGGATGCGCCGCGATCTTGGCCGTCACCGCATCGGAGAACCCGTCGCGATCGACCGCAAGCGCCGATCCGGCCGGCAACCGGTGCCGGTCGGCGCACTCCATGATCAACGATCCGGCCAGCCGCATCTCCTGATGCAGGAGGCCGACGGCATTGAGCTCGGCATCGTCCGAGCGGAAGGAATTGGAGCAGACGAGCTCGGCGCAGCCACCCGATTTATGGGCGTCGGTCATCCGGTCAGGGCGCATTTCATGCAGCACCACCCGGCAGCCGGCATTCGCCGCCTGCCAGGCAGCCTCTGACCCGGCGAGACCCGCCCCGACTATGTGGACAATGTCCGCTTCGTCCATGGCCCGGAGTAGCATGACGCCGTCGAGTGGAGCAATCTGCCGACTTTGCAGCCGGCTGCGCCTCCACTACTGTTCAGGCCGAATTTCCATTCGATATCGGGCAGATCCTCATGCTGACCGTCTATGTCCATGACAAAGGAAGCCTCGCGCCCTCAGACTGGAAGGGCGGCGTGTCGCTGCCGCCCGAGACCGTTTGGATCGATCTCCTGCGGCCAACCTCGAGCGAGGAGGCAACCATCGAGGCGGCGCTCCGGATCGACATCCCGGTGCGCGAGAAGCTTGCCGAGATCGAGGCCTCGAGCCGCCTCTACACCCAGGGCGACGCCATCTTCATGACCGCCACGATCATCAGCCGGGCCGATGGCGACAAGCCGGAGATCGACGCCATCACCTTCATCGTCAAGGGTCAGATTCTGGTGACGGTGCGCTATTGCGAGCCGCGCTCCTTCGACATCTTCATCGCCCGCTCGCAGCGGCCGGAAGGGTGCCCGCCGACCGGTGACGGCGTGTTCATCTCGCTGCTCGAAGCCATCGTCGATCGCGCCGCCGACCATCTCGAGCGGGTCGGCACCATCGCGGCGGCAACTTCAAAGGAGGTGTTCCAGGCCGCCGACGGCAAGTCGCGCAACTTCACGAGCCTGCTGCGCCGCATCGGCGAGGAAGGCGACTTCACCTCCGATATCCGGGAAAGCCTGGTGTCGCTGTCGCGCCTCACCGCCTTCTACACGGCCGTTTTCGACCTCGATCGCAAGACCGAGGGCCGCAAGGTCCAGCGCTCGCATTTGAAGACACTGCAGCGCGATCTCAGCTCCTTGACCGATCACGCCTCCTTCCTGTCCGACAAGATCAGCTTCATCCTCGATGCGACGCTCGGCATGATCACGATCGAGCAGAACGCCATCATCAAGATCTTCTCGGTCGCCGCAGTGGTGTTCCTGCCACCGACCTTGATCGCTTCGATCTACGGCATGAACTTCCAAATGATGCCGGAGCTCGAATGGATCGCTGGCTATCCCTTCGCACTCGGCCTCATGATCGCATCGGTGCTCGCGACCTTCATCTATTTCCGCCGCAAGGGCTGGCTTTAGGCAACTTGATCCGGAATTCTCGAAAATTGTGCCGTTCGGCACAACCGGCAGCTCGAATTGCACTTATGTTTTGCAGGCAACTCACCATCCGGGGGAAAGACGATGACCAATATCGGTGGATCAGGCAGCGGCTCGAGCTATTGGCCACAGCGCCCATCGGCACCACCAGATCCGCCGCCTCCGCCACCGCCGAGCTATGCTCGGGTGGTTAGTGTCCTCAAATCAGGAGGGATCAATCCCGACAGGTTTTTTGACAGGAATCCGAAAGAGCTTGACAAATACTTGCCATGGGCCGAGGCGTTCGGCGTCAATTGGAACAACGACAAGGAAGTCCTCAAATTCTTTAGCGACATGCTGAACGCTTATACCCCGGCTGAACGAGCGAACTTCGTCAATCTTCATGTCGACAAGAAGGGATGCACACCCCTCCATAATGCGGTGCTTATGAGGGACCCCAAGGTAGTCCAGCAGTTCCTATCATGGGGCGCCGATCCTTCGATTACCGTGAAGCCAAGCGATCAAAGAGCGGTCCGGCATCTCGCGGGTAGAGCGATAGGAGCAGATCCGCACTATCACGAAGGCTATGTCGGTCGAAATGCTCTCACCTTGATGGCAGCCATCGGTCCTGGATTCAGCCCGGCTGATGATGATTTTGAAAAATCCAATAAACTCACAGCAGTGCATCATGTTATCCATATGCTAGCAGCCTGCACTGTCGCGAGTACCACACCTGGACACGCTGAAGTGCCACTGACGGTGACTCGTGACGACCGCGGCGACACGCCGATCATGGCGGCCGTCCTTGCAAACCACGATCGAGCGGTGAGCGACCTTGCCAAAAGCGATCCGGCAGCAGCAAGATCGCCAGATCATTGGGGATTTCGACCTCTTGACCAAGCCGTTGCACGGTCCCCCGATTCCGTTGCCTCCCTTGTCGGCGCAACGCTACCGATGGGGAGTCCCTATGATCAGAACGCAGTCGATGAGTTGAGCAACGCCTTGCGCTGCTTCGCCCGCTGTTCAGAAACACACAGCCCGGTGAACAACGATCGCATCATGCTTTGCTTTTTTTTCCCAGAGCCCGCCGCTCCTACCCTTGCAAAGGTTGCTTTCGAGGAATTGCAGAAATCGGTCGGTTGGGCACCGGACACGCTTGCCGACTGGGAGAAGCGAAGGGGAGGTCGGCTGGCCGCTGAGGGTCCCAAACGCAGTTACGCTTTTGCCGAAACATTCCTCAAGGGCGGCTATCACAAACATCTGCCCCATAAGGGGGCCGAAGTTCGGGCCTGGGCAGTGGATCAGAAAAACGAATTTCTGATCAGCCTCTGCGATACCTACAAGGTCCCATGACGGGGGTATCCGTTCCCGGTGCCCGACGGCTTGATTAATCTCCCGCCGGGCGCTTGGCCTCGTCGAGCAGCCAGTCATGGAACAGCCGGGCGCTGTGGCTCATGGTGGCCTCGCGCGGCCGCACCAGGTAGAAGCCGCGATCCGATTTCATCGCCTCATCGATCGGCCGCACCAGGTCGCCCTGGGCGATGAAATCCTCGGCAAGCCGCCGGCCGCACAGCGCGATGCCCTGGCCGCTCAATGTCGCCTGAATGAGCACCATGTAGTTGTCGAACACCTCGCCGCGCTGCGTCGGCTGATCGCGCACCCCGAAGGCCTGCAGAAAATTTTCCCAGGTCACCCAGTTGCGATCGAACTTCGAAAGATGCAGCAGGGTCTCCGAAAGCAGGCCGGCGACACCGCGCACCGGCCCGCGGTTTTTCAGATATTGCGGTGCGCAGACCGGCCAGATCTCGTTGTCGAACAGGCGCACGGCGTCGACCGCCGGCCATTCGCCGCTGCCATAGCGCACCGCGAGATCGATCCCGGCCGCGGCGAGATCATAGACCGGCGACGACGCCACGATTCGCAGCTCGACTTCGGGATGGGCCGCACGGAACTTGGCCATGCGCGCCATCAGCCAATAGGACGCGAAGGTCACGCTGGTCGCGACCGTCAGCTCGGCCGGCCCGCGATGGCGGCGGATGTCGGCCGCGACGTTGGCGATGTGCTCGAGCCCCATCGACACTGCCCGGTGCAGCCGCTCTCCCTCGCGCGTCAGCTGCAGGCCGCGGGCATGGCGCTGGAACAAAGTCGTGCCGAGAAAATCCTCGAGCAGCTGAACCTGGCGGCTGACCGCCGACTGGGTCACCGACAGTTCCTCCGCCGCCCGCGTGAAGTTCATATGCCGTGCCGCCGCCTCGAACACGACGAGGCTGTTGGTCGGCGGCAGGGTGCGGCGGAGAGCGACGGCCATCTAGTCCGCGAAGTCGGGACTCTGCTTGGCAAGAATGGACTTCATCTCCTCGAAATGCGCCAAGGACTGGTCGCGATATTCCTCCCATTCCTGCGCGGTCTTCTCGGCGACGCTGTCGCTCATCACATTGAGCGGCCGGCCGGTCGAATAGGCGAGCACCAGCGTCTGGCATGCCCGCTCGAGATAGTACATGGTATCGAAAGCCTCACCGACCGTCTCGGCAGCGACCAGGACGCCATGATTGCCCATCATCATGGTGGTGCGATTGCCGAGGATGGAAGCCAACCTATCGCCTTCGTCGGCGCTGTTGGCCATGCCGCCATAGCCCATGTCATAGGCAACGCGGTTGAAAAACCGCGCCGTGTTCTGATCGACCGGCTTGATCTCCGGATCAGCGAGCGCCGCCAGCGCGGTGGCATAGGGCGGATGCAGATGGAGAACACAGCGTGCCTGGGGCAGCGCCGCATGCATCCGGCCGTGAATATACCACGCCGTCGGATCCGGCGCGTCGTCCCGCTCCATGGTCGATCGATCGTCGGCATCGAGCTTGAGCAGATCGCTGGCCCTGATGCGCGAGAAATGGCGCCAGCGCGGATTCATCAGGAATGACTTGCCATCCGGTGAGATCGCCAGCGAAAAATGGTTTGCAACCGACTCATGCCATCCGTGCATCGCCGCGAGGCGGAAGGCCGCCGCAAGATCGACACGCAAATGCCACTCGTCGCTGGCACCAGCCTGTTGCGGGCGAAATTCGGCGACACGGGTCATTCGGTCCTCCAGATTTGCTGAAACGCCTCAAGGCCGGGCAACCGGCTCAGGAAAAACCATAGACCTCCGAGGGGAACCGCTCAACCGCATGGCACTGCCGACAGCTTTCACCGTCAACCGTTGGCCGCGCATGCGAAACCCTGTCTGGGAAGGCGCTAGATTGGAAGCATCTAAGATGAGGTCGGACCTATGCGGAAAGTGTTAGTCCTGACGGCTTTGGTCGTGCTGGCACCAATACCGGCGACCGCCACGGCGACAGACCCGGTCGGGTTCTGGTCGGCCGGGGAGGGGCGGTCGCAAATCGAGATCGCTCCCTGCGGTGAGATGTTGTGCGGCAAGATCGTCTGGCTGTCCGAGCCCAACGACAAAAAGGGCAATCCGAAGCTGGACCGCAGGAACCCGGATGCGACGCTCCAGACGCAGCCGCTCCTTGGCCTGACGATCCTGTCGCAGCTCAAACCATCATCGGACCGCGATGATCAATGGGAGGGGAACGTCTATAATCCCGAGGACGGCCGCACCTACAGCGTGTATCTTCGACCCAACGACACTTCCATGGAAGTCGAAGGCTGCCTCGCGTTCCTTTGTCGCACGCAGGTCTGGCCGCGGGTCCAGCAGCAACAGAGCCAGCAGCAGCAGTAGAGCCTCGAGCTTCACTCCGCCCTGAGCTCCTTTTTCGACAGCTTGCCGATCAACGTCTTCGGCAGGCTGTCGCGAAACTCGATCGCCGACGGGATCTCCATGCGCGAGAGCTTGCTCGACAGGTGGCGCATCAGCGCCTCCTGTGTCAGCTCGTGACCTTCCTTCAGCTTGACGAAGGCCTTCGGCGCCTCGCCGCGATAGGGATCGGGCACCCCGATCACCGTCACCTCCGACACTGCGGGATGGCTGTAGATCGCCTCCTCGACCTGCCGCGGATAGACCTTGAACCCCGAGACATTGATCAGGTCCTT
>Ga0075421_100007917_pt1 | contig 13024 bp, 15 predicted proteins | sample SoiMetdeltSBSDD5_FD_75292 | JGI IMG/M metagenome (GOLD analysis project Ga0075421, IMG submission 75292) | Bulk soil microbial communities from a Populus tree surrounding site in Tennessee, USA - Soil MetaG P. deltoides SBSDD5 | ecosystem: Environmental > Terrestrial > Soil > Tree plantation... | reverse complement strand
CCGAGCAGACGCGCGCTTTGAATGGCGAACTGGCCCACTGGCCCGCAGCCCCAGACGGCGATGGTGTGACCTGGTTTGATGTCGCAGCTCTCCGCCGCCATGTAGCCGGTCGGCAGGATGTCAGAGAGGAAGAGTACCTGTTCGTCGGATAGCGTGTTGGGCACCTTCAGGGGACCAACATCAGCAAACGGGACGCGCACGAACTCCGCCTGTCCGCCGGCATATCCACCGTACATGTGCGAGTAGCCGAAGAGTCCCGACGCCGAATATCCGTACAGCTTTTCAGCGATCCAGGCATTCGGGTTCGAGTTGTCGCAGAGCGACCACAACTGCTCTTTGCAGAAGAAGCAGCGGCCGCATGCGATCGTGAAAGGCACCACCACGCGGTCGCCGACCTTCAGGCGATGGTTATCTCGACCGACTTCGACGACCTCGCCCATGAACTCATGGCCGAGAACGTCTCCCTTTTTCATCGTCGGGATATAGCCGCCGTAGATATGCAGGTCGGAACCGCAGATGGCGGTCGCGGTGATTTTGACGATGGCGTCGCGGGGGTTCAGGATTTCGGGGTCAGGAACGCTTTCAACCCGAACATCTTCTTTTCCATAGTAACGGACAGCTTTCATCGTGGGTCCTTCAGGTCAGCGGGACCGTGGCTCGTGGAATCTCACCAGCCTCGAGCAGTTGCTTCAGATGGCGGAGATCCTCTCGGATCATGCTGGCGGGGTTGCTGCCGAACAGAGCCGCGACCAGCGCACCGGCGCGACGAGCGGGCGGTTCGTACTGAAGATGTACGGATACCTGCGTGCTGCGTCCGCCGCGAACCGTTGAGAAGTTGACCGAGCCCGCAGTCACGATGTCAGAGCCCGGCAGTGAGCGCCAGCCGAGCACCTTGTCTTCGACTTCGTTGATGATCTCGGCGTCCCATTCAACCGTGATGTGCGCGGGGCCTTTCGCTTCCCAATGCGATCGTCCGTTGCCCAGATCGGTGACGCGCTGCAGATGACTCATGAAGCGGGGCAGATTTTCCAGGTTGCGCCAGAACCGGTAGACCTCGGCTACTGGCTTCTCGAGACGGATCGCCTCGCGAACGTGTAGGCCGCGACTCTGCGCCAGGGCCACGCGGGTGTCGTCACTCGTTGTCGAGCCGTTGAAACGGGGCCAGGATCCGGACACACCTCGAAATGCCAGTGGTGTCGCGGCCAGCGCCAGGAACAAGCCCGGCAACGAGCGCCGGCTGAACCCATATGCAATCAGCGCAGTGGCCGACGCGAGACTCACCCACTGCTCGACTTCGTCGTAGCTGAAGGTGTCTTCCTGCGTTTCGAGCGATAGCATTGTGTCTTCCATGCGCACTCCAAGCCGTGATGGCGTTGCGCAATGGTGAGAAGCAGGTCACGTACCACGGCGTACGCGATCAATCGCGATTGCCGCAGTTGCTCGAGTGGAGAGACGCGCGCTCAGGCGCGGGTAAAAAGGAAAACGTAAGGGAGGGAGCGATTGTAGGTGAAGCCGAAGCTCCCCTTCAGGCTGCGTTCGAGCATGCCCGTGGCTCGTCCGCGCGAGCCGTGCCCAGGACGAACAGTGTGATGACGGCAATCGCGAGAGTTGTCGACCCGCCAGTGCGTCTGATCGTAGCTTTCATGTTCTCGCCCTCCGGTTTGAATCGCTTACGACCGAGGCGACATTTGGCGACCCACTTGTCGTGCGTTGTGTGGCTCGGCTGGGCAGCGCTTCCGGCCGTGCCCTATCGTGCCAGGAACCCGTGCGTGATGCCCCCGACCGAGTACGTGCCGACGATGTCACCCTGAGGGTTGATACCCGATGCGGCGGTGGAGGAGGCACCAGGGACGTCAATGCTTATGAAGCTGCCCGCCCTGTCGAGCAGAAACCCGTGAGTAATGCCCCCAACCAAGTACATGCCAACGATGTCACCCCGAGGGTTGATATCAATGGGCTGTGTCGAGGAGGCGCCGGGGAAGTCAATCGTCGTGAGGTTGCCATGCTTGTCGAGCAGGAAGCCATGAGTGGTCCCGCCAGCCGCGTACTGGCCAACGATGTCGCCGCGAGGGTTGATCCCGAAGAGCCCCGTGGAGGAGGCGCCAGGCACCTCAATCGTCGTGAGGCTGCCGTGCTTGTCAAGCAAGAACCCATGAAGCGTGCCCCCAGCCGAGTACTGGCCAACGATGTCACCCTGAGGATTGATCCCGAAGGGCTGGGTGGAGGTAGCGCCAGGGACATCAATGGTGGTGAAGCTGCCCTCGACGAACAGGAAGCCATGAGTGACTCCCCCGGCCACGTAGAAGCCGACGATGTCACCCTGAGGGTTGATGGCGCGGGGCCGAGTAGCTACGGCTCCAGGGACTACGAAGTCGGTAACGATGCCCTGGTGGATCAGGAAGCCATTAGGAAAGGCAGCCCCGACACCGTAGAAGCCGACGATGTCACCTTCAGAGTTGATATCACGTGGCAGGGTGGCCGAAGCCCCAGGGACGTCAATAGTGGTGAAGTCAATCACCTGGGCACTGGCGGGCGCAAGTAGCGTCAACACCATCACGAGCGCGTAGCAGGTCGCAATTCCGATCCTTCGCATGGCTGAATCTCCTTCGAAACGGTGAACCCAGGTCCTCCGACGCGCATGCGGTCAGCCCGTGGCAGAGCACGAGGCGCACAGTGCCGTGCCCCACGACAGGGGCCAGGCCGGTGCGACGACGGGCAGATTCCACGTCCTCGTGGCAACACGCACGTCAAGGTTGCGGCCTACTCGAGCGGCTCGAACGGGATGCGCACGAAGCTGGCGGTGCCGGTGCGATCCACCAACACGACACCCTGCGGATCGAGAAATTGCAACCGCGCCCTGACGCTGGCTTCATCTCTGTCGTCACTGAGCGTCGCCTCCCCGCGAAGTCTGCCGAATTGAACCAACTGGCCGGTGCTGGCGTCGTACCAGATGTCCCAAACCGTATAGCCAAACTTCCGCCCGCCCAGGTGGCGCCAGACGCCGTGTAACGAGGTGTGCGCCGGACGACTGGGGGCAGTGCTGACTTCCCCTTGCACGGAGTAGATCACGGTTCCGTCGGCGCTGAAAGTGATCAGGCCCTTGGAGCCGCTGGCGAGTGTGACAAACCAGGAGCCCACGATGCCCCACGGCCGCCCCTGTCTGCCGTCCTCGTCGCTCCCTGCGTGCTGCAGCTCCTGACTCTGACCAGGTTTCGCGATGGATTGCGCCTGCTGAGCGAGCGCGTCGGTGCGGAGATTTCGAAACGTGAACGACCCGAGCGAGCCCTCTCCGGCGAAGAGCTCTTCGTCGGTGATGCTATTGGGCGCCACGGCGATCGTTGGCAGGATACTTCCCGAGAACCGCATCCGGACAGGCCGCTCCTCTGCAGAGGCGACGGCGACACCGAGGGTGAGCATCAGCGCCAGGCTTGCGACGTGCTTCATACGTTCCTCCTGTGAAATGGCACGACTTGGACCGCCCGTGTTGCCGAGAAGGCGCGAACGGTAGCAGATCGGCCCTTCGTGAGCTGTTCAATTACGCACACGTGATACCCATCTTCGAGCGTGGCGACGCGCCGGGATCGTGGCGATCTCGGCGAGGCGGGTGCTGTCCAACGGCGACGAGTCGCGGTGTTCGAAACACCGCGAGTTCGGGGCCTTCTGTTGGGAGTCACCCGCACCGGTTCGCCGACGAGGCGACGAGGATCGCCGACCCCGGCCGTCACGAGACAGTGCGTCATCGAGCCGTCGCCGTCCGCGGCGGTCGGCCGTTCCCGACCTGCTACAAGATCGCCTCGATCTTGCGGGCTGCCTCGGTTATGTCCGTAACGAGCTCGAGGAGGGCGTGCGTGGCGTCACTCGAACAACTGGCATCGGCGGCTCCTCTGAGGCGAGTCTGCTGGAGCTTCCCGCCATCAGCTCGCACGCCTTCAGCTTGTCATACATCACGATCGTCGGACCGAACGGTGTGTGCTTGATCGCCTTCACGGCGTCCGCGATCTCTCCCGGCCATTGATCGACCGGAATCAACTTGCCGTCTCTAAACAGCTTGCGAATGTCCGCCCGAGCATGCCGGGTGATGCCTTCGAGCGCCTCGTCCGCGTCACCATTCGCTTCCGCCCGCGAATAACTTTGCCCTGCGCTGACATGCCGCAGGGGAGCCTAACCCACGGAGAATGAACGAGCAATGATGTTTCTGGCGACGCACGTGTGCCAGTCGACCCTTTTCCTCCCTCGTCGGCGCTCATGCCACTAGGCGCCAGTGGTGCGGCGCACCTGGCCGTCCACGGGATCGTGCCGCTCTGCATCACGGGCCTGGCATCAGCAGACGATGAGGCGCATGTGTGCCTCCCCGATCACTTCCGGATCACGATTTGACCCACAAAGCTGCTTATAGCTGGATAAAGCTAATAACAGTTAGTGAGAGCAACGACTCGGCTTTCTCAGGAAATCGTGAGGTGGGTGGTCGGGGCGACTGGATTCGAACCAGCGACCTCTCGGTCCCGAACCGAGCGCTCTACCAGGCTGAGCCACGCCCCGACGGAAAGGCTAGTGTAGCATGCGGAACAGCGACCTCACGAGCCTTGAGCTCGGAGTGGCAGGGAGACTACTTTATTGCCATGCCGATTTACGAGTACGAGTGCCGCGGCTGCGGCCATGAGTTCGAACAGCTCATACGCACGGGCGACACGCCCGAGTGCCCCACTTGTCATGGACACGATCTGGAGCGTCTGCTCTCGCACAGCTCGGTCAGTACAGAGCATACGCGTCAGAACTCGTTCAACAAGGCGAGAGCACGAGCCAAGCTCGTGCAGCGCGATAAGGACGTCGCACAGGCCGAGTACGAGAAGAAACACCACGAGGAAGGCCACTGAAGATCACGTCGGCTGAAGCGTCAAACCCTCCACGTACGCGAGCGCATCGTACGCCGTCATGTCCGGCTGCAGCGGCGTGATGGAAATGTAACCATCACGAACAGCCTGATAGTCAGAGCGGTCATGCGGCTCCCACTCGTTCTCACCTTCTTCGATCCAGTAGTACTCACGGTGCCGCGGATCCGTCCGCTCGCTCACCACCGTCACGTGATTGCGCTTCGCTTGCACGGTGACTCGAAAGCCCTTCGTCGGTCCCATGGGAACGTTGATGTTGAGCAACGTGAATTTCGGCAATCCTCGTTCGAGCACCGCCTGGGCGACGGTCGCCGCCGCGCTCGCAGACGGCCCGAACTCGCAGTCGTCTTTGATGCGTTGAGTCGAGATCGCGATGCTGGGGATCTCCAGCAAGGCGCCTTCGAGCGCGCCCGAGACCGTCCCTGAGTAGGTCACGTCGTCGCCCAGATTCCAGCCCTTATTGATCCCGGAGACGATGAGATCGGGCTTGCCTTTGAGAACGTGCGTGATCGCCAGGTTCACGCAGTCTGTAGGAGTCCCGTCTACGGCAAAGATGTTCGGTGCGATGAGGTCGATACGCAACGGCCGCCGCAGCGTGAGCGCATGGCCAATGGCGCTTGCCTCCTGAATCGGCGCAACCACGGTAATGTCCCCGAGTGGTCGCAACGCATCAGCCAGAGTCTTGATTCCCTCGGAATGGACACCATCGTCATTGGTCACCAGAATGAGCGGCATGTGCACTTGATCTTAGCAAGTGCAAAGTCCAAAGTGTACCTATGACCCTGCAGGACGTGCTCGCTGCGCGAACGGCAGATGCGGCGCCCGAACTGGTCGAGCACCTGGACCGGGCACGTCTGCGTTGTCATGCCTGCGGGCATCAATGCCCGATCCCCGAGGGCGCCACCGGCGTGTGTAAGGTCCGATTCAATGAGGGCGGGCGTCTTCGAGTGCCATTCGGATACGTCGGCGGCGTGCAGTGCGATCCGATCGAAAAGAAGCCGTTCTTCCACGCATACCCAGGTGCGCTCGCCTACAGCGTCGGCATGCTCGGTTGCGACCTGCACTGTAGTTATTGTCAGAACTGGGTCACGTCGCAGGCGTTGCGCGACCCAGTCGCCGGATCGCACCCACGAGACGTCACCGCAGACGCGCTTGCCGACGAAGCGGTCGACCTGGGAGCGCAGGTCGTGGTCTCTACGTACAACGAACCACTCATCACGGTCGAATGGGCGGTCGAAGTCTTCAAGCAGGCCCGTCGTCGAGGGTTGATGACGGCATTCGTGTCGAATGGAAACGGGACCGAGCGGGTGCTCGAGTATCTGCGCCCCCACATCGATCTTTACAAGGTCGATCTCAAGAGCTTCAACGATCGGCGCTATCGCGAGCTCGGTGGGAGATTGCAGCCGATCCTCGACACGATCGCATGGCTGCATCGCGCCGGCGTGTGGCTCGAGATCGTGACGCTCCTGATCCCGGGGTTCAACGACAGCGAGGACGAGTTACGGCATCTGACGGCGTTTCTCGCGGGAGTGTCAGCGGATATTCCCTGGCACGTCACAGCGTTTCATCCCGACTACCGGATGACCGACGTTGGATCGACCACGTCAGCCATGTTGCAGCGTGCGTCGCGGATCGCTCGTGAAGCGGGCCTGCGATACATTTACGCAGGCAACCTGCCGGGGCGCGTGGGAGACCTCGAAAACACCTATTGCCCTCACTGTCGAGAGCTGCTGGTGGGCCGGCATGGCTACCTGATACAGAAGTACAACCTGACGCCCGACGGCAGCTGCCCGTCCTGTGGAGCGCAGGTGCCAGGCCGATGGGGTCGGACCTTCGGCGGCCAGCGCGCGTCGATGCCCTTCTTGCCGCACGATCGCCGGCGTTTATCCGTGATCTGAAGGTAGGGCGGTCTTGTTCTACAGACCCGGCGTCTGGCCTGTCATAATGAATCCAGTGATCCTCGACAGACACCAGCGGCCGCTCCGGAACCTGCGTTTATCCGTCACCGACCGGTGCAATCTGCGCTGCAGCTATTGCATGCCCGAGACGGATTACGTGTGGCTGCCGCGCGAGGACATCCTGCACTTCGAGGAGATTGAAACGCTGGTCGATGTCTTCACATCGCTCGGTGTCGACAAGGTCAGGCTCACGGGCGGCGAACCGCTGCTGCGGCGCGATTTGCCAGAGCTGATCGAGCGCCTGGCTGTCCGCCCGGCAATCCGCGATCTGGCGATGACGACCAACGGCGTACTGCTCGCCTCGCAAGCGGGCGCGCTTCGTGACGCGGGGCTCCACCGTCTCACCGTCAGCCTGGACACGCTCAGACCCGAGCGCTTCCAGCACCTCACCCGATTCGACGAGCTCGACCGCGTGCTCAATGGCATCGCCACGGCCGCTCCGCTCTTTCCAGGACTCAAGCTCGACACCGTGGTCATCCGCGGGGTAAACGACGATGAATTGGTGGACCTGCTGGAGTTCGGCCGAAGGCACGGCGCCGAAGTGCGTTTCATCGAGTACATGGACGTCGGCGGCGCAACTCACTGGTCGATGCCTCGAGTCGTGTCGCGTCGCGAGATGCTCGATGTGCTGACGGCGCAGTATGGCGCCATCACCCCCGTTATCGAGGAGTCTTCAGCACCGGCCGACCGATACACGCTGCCGGACGGGACGACCTTCGGCATCATCTCGTCGACGACCGAGCCGTTCTGTGAGAGCTGCGATCGCAGCCGGCTTACGGCGGATGGTCTCTGGTACCTCTGCCTCTACGCAGCGCATGGGACTGACCTGCGTCGTCCGCTGCGCACCGGCGCGAGCAGCGAACACCTGGCGCAACTGATCAGAGCGACCTGGGAAGTCCGCAGCGACCGCGGCGCAGAGGAACGACTCGCGTCGCGCGATCGATCGCCGCTCATTCCGTTGGATCGGTTGCGGCGCGATCCTCACCTCGAGATGCACACCCGCGGCGGATAGATCAGTCCTCAGGGTAAAATCCAGACATGCCTTATCCAGAACAGTTCATTGCTCCAATGCGGGCGGAGCTTACCGATGCTGGTGTGCGGGAGCTTCGGTCGCCGTCTGATGTCGACCAGGCGCTCGCCGCGCCGGGAACGGTGATGATCGTCGTGAATTCTGTCTGCGGATGTGCGGCCGGGAAAGCGCGGCCGGGCATCGTGATGGCGCTCGAGCACGCGCGGCGACCAGACGTCGTGGCAACGGTCTTCGCGGGTGCTGACATCGAGGCGACCGAGCGCGCCCGTCGGGCCTTCCTTCCTTACCCGCCGTCCTCACCTTCGGTGGCTCTCTTGCGGGACGGCAAGCTCGTCTACATGCTAGAGCGACGGCAGATCGAGACGCGTGACGCTCGCTCGATTGCCGACATGCTCAGACAAGCGTTCGAAGAGCACTGTTGATCGGTCTTCGGTCCAGGTCTCAGCCAAGGCCCTTCGACTGAAACTCGCGCAGGCACTGGCTCAGCGCGATGAGCTCTCGATCCAGCCGGTCGACTAACGCGCGTGTGCCGTCGAGTTGACCGTTTCGTCCCAGGGTCTCCAGCTCGAAGGCAGTCGCCGTCGGTCCTCCATCGATGAAGTTGGAGATCGATCCTTTCAGCGAATGAGCGGCGCGGCGTACTTCGTCCACCGACCCTGCGGTCACGGCGTCACGCAACCGTTGCAGCATATCCGGGTACTCGGCGAGAAAGATTCCGGCGAGCTGCACCGCGAGCTCGCGATCGCCGTCCAGGCGCACGAGCATGCGCTCGGGCGTCCATTTCATGACTACCTTTGAATTAACTATCGCCCCAAATCTGGCGAAGGCGGGCATCGCGCCCGCAAGTCCAGCGATAGAACCGGTACTGCACGGAGTGGGTGTTGTGGTAGTCCTGGTGATAGGTCTCCGCCGGATAGAATGCGGTCGCCCCGGTGACCTTCACCACAATCGATTGCTTGAAGCGCTTCTGCACACGCTGACGCGACGCCTCAGCCGCGGTGCGCTGTGCATCGGAGTGCACGAAGATCTCGGGCCGATATTGATCGCCCACATCGCAGAACTGACGGTGAGCCACGAACGGATCGACGTTGCGCCAGAAGTGATCCAGCAACTGGTCGTAGGTCACGACCGAAGGATCGAAGACGATCTCGACCGCTTCGACATGTCCTGTTCCGCCGCGTGAGACCTGCTCGTAGGTCGGATTAGGGGGACGACCACCGGTGTACCCGGAGGTCGTCGAAATCACGCCGCGGACCGCGTCGAAGTCGGCCTCGACGCACCAGAAACATCCGCCGGCGAACGTGGCCTTCTGAAGCCCGTTCTGTGCAGCCGCAGTCGTCGGCGCCGCCTGGCTGCCCGCGTGCAACCGGTCGAATCCGCCACGAAGCCATACGTAACCGGCGGCCAGCACGACCGCCGCGATCAGGATGACACGCTGCGTTCGCATAAGCACTCCTGCACGGTCGGACGTGGCCTGTTCAAATGACTCCCGACTCCATCACGAAATCGAGCGCCAGGCCGTTGATGCAGTATCGGAGGCCGGTGGGCGCAGGTCCATCGCCGAACACGTGCCCGAGATGACTTCCGCATCGTGAACAATGCACTTCGGTTCGCACCATCAACCAACTGCGATCGATCCTCGTGCCCACCGCATCGTCGAGGGGGCGCCAGAAACTCGGCCAGCCCGATCCACTCTCGAACTTGGTCTCCGACGAAAACAGTCTCTGACCACAGGCTGCGCAGACGAAAGCTCCAGTACGCTTCTCTGCGTTGAGCGGGCTGGAGAACGCCCGTTCCGTGCTGTGACCGCGAAGGATCCTGTAGCGATTAGATGGCAACGCCGCTCGCCACTCGGCGTCGCTTTTCTGCATGGGAAACACCTCGCCCTCGGCAGACGTCGCGTCTCTACTTGTCAGCCAGAGTGACACCGGTCCGAGGACTCCAGCCGCCGCCAGCACAACCACTGCCTGCCGCCTCGACACGCTCATGCACGGGCCCTCATCTTCTTGGACCACATGCCACACGGCATGGATTCACACAGGTTAACGCAATTCGGGTCCGTGAGCGCGCAGCCACTGGCGCGCGTCGCGATACCTGGGGCAGGCCGCTGCGACCAGGCGCCAGTAGGCCGCGGAGTGATCGAGCCGCTTGAGGTGCATCAGCTCATGAATGATGACGTAATCGCGAACCCACTGTGGCATGGCGACGAGCCGCCAATTGAGGCACACGTGCCCGTCACGCCCGCACGAACCCCACCGCGTCCGCTGATTGCGGATGCTGACGCGCGTGACCGACAGACCGTGTGTGTCAGCGAGCTCCCGCAACCGCTTCGGGAGCTCCGCCTGCGCCTGCGCGCGAAGTCGCCGTCGGTCGTCGGCGGAAAAGCGGCTGCGCGACAACACCGCCCGCTGCCGCAGGACCCATTCGACGTGGCGCTGCGCGAAGGCATCGGCCTCCCGGCGCGATCCTCCGCGCGGAATCGTGACGCGGACACGGCCATCGTATTCGACGCGGAGCAGGTATCGGCGCGCGCGACGATGACGCACGAAGTAGATTGGTGCAATCGCGCCGGCGGTTGGAGGCGCGAGGGCATCGTCGACCACCGGCGCCCGCGCTCCGGCCTCGCCGAACGGAAGCCCCAGTTGCACGACGACAGGATACCCGATTCGCCCCGGGCCCTTGACAACCCCTCCGGTGCTGATGTTATTTCTATAACACTAGTGCGAGGTACATAACATGCCCGAGAACCTGCATGCGGTGCTGACCAGACGGGAGCGCCAGATCATGGACGTCCTCTTCAGGCGCGGCCGGGCCACCGCTGCTGAAGTCATGGAGGACCTTCCCGGGTCGCCCAGCTACTCGACCGTCCGCACCCAGCTGCGCGTGCTGGAAGAGAAGGGACATGTCCGGCACGAGGAAGAAGGCGTGCGCTACGTCTACACCGCCGCGGTGCGGCGTCATGCCGCCCGCAAGTCGGCACTCAAGCACCTCGTGGACACCTTTTTCGACGGGTCGGCGGAGAAAGCGGTCGCAGCGCTGCTCGGCGGTGAAGCCACGCGCGTCTCCGGCGAGGAACTCGATCGCATCGCGGATCTGATTGCCAAGGCCAGGATCGCCGAGTTCGCACAGAAGGCCCGAAAGGACGGCGCGCGATGATGTTCCTGCTCAGCGTCACCATCAAGATCGCCCTTCTCATTCTCGTCGCGCTCGGCGCCTCGGCTGTGCTGCGCCGACGATCGGCTGCGTTGAGGCATTGGGTGCTCACCACTGCGCTCTTCGGGTGTCTCTGCATCCCTGCGTTGGAACTGCTCATGCCGGCGTGGTCGATTCCCGTGCCGGTCACCTGGTCCGCGTCACCTGCCAGTTCGACGCTGCGCCTGGTCAGCGAACCAGGCGCCTCGCCAGTCACTCGCTCGACGGGCACTGACCGCGCGAACGTTTCTCGACTGAGCAGGCTTCCCTCCCTCGCCATCATCATGGCGTCGGCGTGGGTCGCCGGTGTCGTCGTTGGCGTTGCGATTCTGATGGCGGGGCTATGGCGGCTTCGAACGCTCTCGGCTGAATCGGAGCCGGTATCCGCGGGTCCGTGGCGCGATCTCGCTGATGACGTCACCCGACGGTATGGGCTTCGCCGACACGTTCGGCTGCTTTCCTCGCGGCATTCAACGATGCTCGCGACGTGGGGCGTGCTCAATCCGACGATCTTGCTTCCCGCCGCAGCGCAGGGGTGGACCCACGATCGCATCCATGCGGTCCTCCATCACGAGTTGGCGCACGTGCGACGCGGCGATTGGGTCGTTGCGTTGACAGCAAACCTGTTGCGCGCCGTCTACTGGTTCAACCCGATGCTCTGGATTGCGTACCACCGATTGCGTCACGAAGGTGAGCGCGCCTGCGACGACCTCGTCCTCGCGTCCGGTATCAGTGGTTCGGAGTACGCGGCGCATCTGCTCGGCGTGGCGCGCGAGTTCGCGCAGCGCCGTTCCTGGTCACCGGCTATCGCCATTGCCCATCACTCGACGCTCGAAGGGAGGGTCCGAACCATGCTCGCCGCGCGTGTCAATCGTGAACCACTGTCTGCCGTCATGCGTGCGACTACTGTCGCTGTGCTGTCTGCCGTCACCGTGTCGATCGGGGTCGCCACCGTGTCGGGAAATACTCAGGTCGCGAACACCACGATTGCGACAGGTGCGAACACGCCGATTACGTCCGCGCCGGACGTTCGCGCGGTCCCGCAGGGTACGGTGCCCATTCTCTCGCCCCGACCGGAAACACGGCCCGTTGCCTCTCCATCGGCACATTCGTCGGCGCCGGCTGCTCAGGGCCAGCCATCAGGAGGCACGATCGAAGGCGTCCTTTACGACCAGTACGGCGGCCTGTTGCCAGGCGCATCGGTCAGGCTGACACAAGTGGACAACGGCAGCTCGCAAAATGCTCTCACCGATCGGAGCGGCTCGTTCGCGTTCCGTAGTCTGGCGGCCGGCGACTACGAGCTCGTCACCGAACTCCCCGGGTTCACGGCGGTCAGGAACGTGATTCGTGCGGAGCCGGGCTCAACTGTGCGCCGCCACATCATGCTGCCCATGGGGACCGTTCAGGAGACGATCCACGTCACCTGCTCCAGCACAGATCTCAATACGTCGAGACCAACGGCTCCGCCGGGAACGACGACGCCGGGGCCGACACAGCGTCGGGGCCAGGTTCGAATCGAGCCAAAGATGCAGAGCACGTTCACCGGCGGCATCGGCGGGCAAATCAAGGCACCGACGAAAACGCTGCATGTCAACCCCGTCTGCCCAACCGGGGTGACGGCGCAGGCGACGGTCGTCAAGCTGACGGGACGCATTGGGATCGACGGTCAGTTCAGCGATCTTCACAGCACCAGCACCGACGCGCCGGCGGCATTCGTCGCCTCGGCGATGGACGCGGCGCGCCAGTGGGAATTCACTCCCACGCTCCTAAACAACACACCTATCGAGGCCAACATCAGCGTCACGGTCAGCTACAGCTGGAATTAGAAAGGACGCTGAAACAAATCAACTCCCAATTCCCACCTTCCAATTCCCAATAACAGGTTGGGAGTTGGAGTTTGGCCTTCGACTTTCGCTCAGGCCACCCCGAGCATGGTCGAGGGGTGGGAGTTGGGA
>Ga0075421_100007914_pt1 | contig 13026 bp, 9 predicted proteins | sample SoiMetdeltSBSDD5_FD_75292 | JGI IMG/M metagenome (GOLD analysis project Ga0075421, IMG submission 75292) | Bulk soil microbial communities from a Populus tree surrounding site in Tennessee, USA - Soil MetaG P. deltoides SBSDD5 | ecosystem: Environmental > Terrestrial > Soil > Tree plantation... | reverse complement strand
ACGCGGTCAGTCATGCCGGCCTGCGCCCACGCCTGACCTTCGGCTTGCCCTGAGGCGTCTCATCGATCCGCGTTCATCCGCCCGATCCGTGTCATCCGCGGGCCATTCCTCTATACTTCCAAGCCCACGACCCGCATCAGCTCGAGCGCGTTGCTCCGCCGCACGACCCCGGGCCGCATGCGGTAGTCGAAGACCATCTTCCCGCCTTCGAGCCGGTCCTCGAAATGGACGTTCTCCGCCGCGGCGATCTCGGTGAGCGCCAGGTCATGCGTCGTCAGCAGCCCGATTGCGCCACGCTCGGCCAACCCCCGAACGACGGCCTCGGCCCCGATCCGCCGGTCGTGAGAATTGGTCCCGCTGAGAATCTCATCGAGCAGGAAGAGCAGCGGCAGCCCCCCGCGCGTCAGGTCGACGATCTGCCGCAGCCGCGTGATCTCGGCGTAGAAGCGCGAGCTCCCGCTCTGGAGGGAGTCGAGAATGTGGATCGAGGCCCCGACCGCGAGGGGCGAGAGCCGCAGCCGCCGCGCGCGCACCGGCGCCCCAGCGAGCGCCAGCACCGCGTTCGTCCCCACCGTCCGGAGCATCGTGCTCTTGCCCGACATGTTCGACCCGCTGACGATGAGCACCTGCCTCCCGCTGCTGAGGCTGACGTCGTTGCGCACCGCGCGCGCTTCGGGCAGCAGCGGGTGGCCGAGCCCCTCGCCTTCGAAACATGCCCCCCCCTCGGCCAGCTCAGGGAACGGATCCGCGGGGTGCTCGTAGGCGTAACCGGCGAGCGAGCCGAGCGCCTCCAACTCAGCCACCGCGTCGAGCCAGCGCGCGACGGCCGGCCCGGAGCGCCGGCGCCACCGGTCGATCGCGTAGGCGATCTGCGTCGGGAGCAGGAGCAGAAACGCGAAGGGCGCGAAGAACTGATTCTTGGTCCAGTCGAGGGCGTCGGTCAGGCGGCCGAGCCGGGCGATCTGCCGCGACGGCGGCTCCCCATCGGCGTCCAGCGCCGCGCGCAGTTCGGCCAGCCGCGGTGAGGCAAACCGTTCCCGCTCGAGCCGGGCGAGCACGTGCGCGAGCAGCTTCAAGTCGCGGCCCGGCCGCTCGACCTCGCCGATAACACGCCCGACCCCGGCCCGCGTGCGCAGCAGGAAGAGGCCCTCCGCCATGACCGCGACCAGCAGCGGCTGCCGGTATCCCAGAGCCAGCCAGAGGAGGAGCGCGAGCAGCGTCAGCGCGCCGAGCGTGCCGGCGACGAGCGGAGCCGCCCGCGAGGCCAGCACGGGCGGGGCTCCGGCCCAGGCGCTCAGCTCCTCCGCATGGACCCCTGTCCGGACCTCGGAGGCGAGCAGCGCAAGGTCTTCGCGCAGCTCGAGCCGCGGGCGCAGCTCGGCGATTGCCTCCTGGCGCGCGCGCACGACCGCGGGCGCGGCCGGGGCGCAGAGCCAGGCGGCCAGCCGCTCCTCGCCCGCCCGCGTCCGCGCCGTCGAGAGCAGCTCGAAGAGTGACCCGGGCCCGAAGAGGTCGAGGTCTTCGGCGTAGGGGTGCGACTTGTCGGCGAAGCGCTCCCCCATCTCTCCCGACCCGGCCCAGCGGTCCTCCAGGCGCGCGATCCCGCGCTCGTAGAAATCGGCCGCGCGAGTGAAGTCATCGCGCCGCGCGATGACTTGCTGGTGCGTGACCATCATCGCGATGAAGACGATCACCGGCAGCAGGAGCCACCACGGCGCGAGAACCCCGAGGAAGGTGAGGACGACGAGGCCCGCGCCGGCAGCGAAGACAACGCGCCGCCAGAGCCAGATGCGGCGGCTGCTATCCTCCTCACGGGCGGCCGCGGCCCGCCGCTCATCCCTGCGGCGCAGGTATTCGAGGCCGGGTTGGTCGGTCATATCCGGCGTCGAATGTACACCAAAATCGATACCGCTGGCGAATTGGGAGAGAGATCGCGAAACACACGAACAGGCGCGAAACACGCTATCGTCTCAAGGTGTTTTCGCGATTTTCGTTCATTTTTGCGTGTTTCGCGTTGCCTCACTTCTCGCCCGAGGGCGATTCCGTCTTGACCAGCTCCGGTTTCCGCACCGGCGGGCGGCGAATCTCCTGCCGCGCCGTCGGCCGCCGCTTGCGCTCGAACTTGTCGAGCTTAACCGGCCGCCCCGCCTGGGCCGAGCGATAGAGCGCTTCAATGATCCGCACGTCGATCAGCCCCTCGACCCCGGACGGCTCCGGTTCCTTGTCGTTGAGCACGCAGTCGGAGAAGTAGAGCAGCTCGGCCGCGAATTGGTCGCCCGGGGGGAAGGCGCGCTCGCGCGTCTTCCCATTGACGGTCAGGTAATGCTTCAGCTCGTCGGTGTAACCGTAGGCCGGGGCGACGCGCAAGTCGCCCTTCGTGCCGACGACCTGGTAAGACTTGACTCTCTCGGCCCCGAAGCTGCAAGTGAAGCTGGCCAGCCGGTCCCCGGGAAACTTCATGACGACGCCCGTCATCTCCTCGATCTCGGCGAAACGCTTCTGGTCGGCGCTCGCCGTGACCGCGAAGACCTCGGTCGGCTCGGCGCGGAAGAGGTAGCGCGCCGCGTTGAGGCAGTAAATCCCGATGTCGTAGAGCGTGCCCCCGCCGGTCTCGTCCAGCAGGCGGATATTGCCGCCGACCACCTGCTGGGTGAAGACCGAGTTGAAGACGCGCGGCTCGCCGATCTTGCCCGAGTTGACGACCTCGGCTGCCCGGAGGTTGGCCGGGTCGAAGTGCAGGCGGTAGGCGGTCATGAGCTTGACCTTGTTCTCCTCGGCTGAGCGGATCATCTGCTCGCACTCGCGCGCCGTGACCGCGAGCGGTTTCTCGCACAGGACGTGGACCCCGGCCCGCGCCGCGCGCACCGTGTAGTCGCGATGCAGGTGGTTGGGCAGCGCGATGTAGACTGCGTCGACCTCGCCACCCCGCAGGCACTCCCCGTACTCTTCATAAGAGTAAAGGTGCTTGACGCCGTAGCGCCGGCCTAGCTCCTTAAGCTTGGTCGCGTCGTCGGAGACGAGGGCGGTCAACTCGGAGTTCTTGCGGGCATTCTTGAAAGCGGGCAGAACCGCGACCTGGGCGATATGGCCCAGGCCAACGACTGCGTAACGGATTTTAGTTGTTTTTTGCCGAGCCGGCATCTGATGTCTCCCCTGCGTCGCGCGCCTATGGCTTGAGCACGACCTTGATGTAGTCGCCCTTCTCTTTCTTAAATTTCGCGTAGGCGTCCGGCGCCTCGTCCAACCGGAGGCGGTGGGTGATGACGAAGGATGGGTCGATCTCACCCTTCTCGATCCGCGCGAGCAGCGGCCCGAGGTAGCGGTGGACGTGCGTCTGCCCCATCTTAAAAGTCAGCCCCTTGCTGAAGGCCGCGCCGAGCGGCACCTTATCGAGGTAGCCGCCGTAGACGCCGGGGATCGAGACTGTTCCGCCTTTGCGGCAAGAGTTGATCGCCTGCCGCAGCGCGTGCGGCCGGTCGGTGGCGAGGTACATCGCCGCCTTCGCCCGGTCGTAGACGGCGTCCGCCGTCTTCCCGTGCGCCTCCAGCCCGACCGCGTCGATGCAGGAGTCGGGGCCGAGGCCGCCCGTCATCTCCTTCAACTGGTCGAAGACGTCGGCCGCGCTGAAGTCGACCGTTTCGGCCCCGCAGGAGGAGGCCAGCCGCAGCCGCTCGGGGACCTGGTCGATCCCGATGACGCGCTCGGCGCCGAGCAGGAACGCGCTCCGGATGGCGAACTGCCCGACCGGCCCGCAACCCCAGACCGCGACCGTGTCCCCCGGCTTGATGTCGCAGTTCTCCGCTGCCATGTAGCCCGTCGGGAAGATGTCGGAGAGGAAGAGCACCTGCTCGTCCGTCAGCGAGTCCGGCACCTTGACCGGGCCGACGTCGGCGAACGGCACGCGCACGTACTCGGCCTGGCCGCCGGCGTACCCGCCGAACATGTGCGAGTAACCGAAGAGGGCCGAGGCCGAGAAGCCGTAGAGGGCTTCGGCCATATGGGCGTTCGGATTGGAGTTGTCGCAGAGCGACCAGAGCTGCCTCTGGCAGAAGAAGCAGCGGCCGCAGGCGATCGTGAAGGGCACGACAACACGGTCACCCCGCTTCAGGTTGTTGCACTCCCGGCCTGTCTCAACGACCTCGCCCATGAACTCATGGCCGAGGATATCCCCCTTCTCCATGGTCGGGATGTAGCCGTTGTAAAGGTGCAGGTCGGAACCGCAGATCGCCGTCGTCGTGACTCGGATGATCGCGTCGCGCGGGTTAAGGATTTGCGGGTCGGGGACCGTCTCGACCCGCACGTCGTTCTTTCCGTACCAACAGACTGCTCGCATATTTCCTCCGGAGTCTCACGCGGAACACGCGGAAAGAGCGGAAGATACAGAAAGTGTTTCCGTGTTTTCCCCTGATTCCGCGTGTTCCGCGTGAGACTCTTCTGTCTCGGTTAAGCCCGGGCGGTCCGGCCTGAGGATTGGCCCTCGGTCGAGGGCAGTTCGCCCGCCTCCATGACCTGCTTGAAGTGGCGCAGGTCTTCCATTACTTGCTGCTCGGGCTCCTCGCCGAAGAGCTTGGCGATGAGCGCGCCCAACTTGCCGGCCGGAGGCTCATAGCTGATCGCGACCTTGACCACCGTCCCGCGGCCGTTCGGCGCTTTCTCGAAGCGCACGGAGCCGGCGTTGGGCACCTCCGACCCCTCGAGCGAGCGCCAGGAGATGAGCTCGTTCTCGTGCTCGTTGATGATCTCGGCGTCCCACTCGGCCGCCATTCCGGCAGGGGCATTCGCCACCCAGTGCGAGGTCTTCTCGCCGGTCACGCGGACCGACTCGAGGTGGTTCATGAAGCGCGGCAGGTTCTCGAAGTTGCGCCAGAAGCGGTAAAGCTCCTCGGCCGGCTTATTGACCGTGACGCTCTTCTCGACCTTGATCCCATCGCCGTGATGGACGCTCGGGTCACCCTGCCGGACCCGCGCGGTGCTGATCTTGAAGGCGTCGTAAACCTCGCAGTGGCCCGTGGCGCCGCGCCAGATCAGGCCGGCGCCCGCGACGAGCAGCGCGGCCCGGCCCCAGCCCCCGCGCGTCAGCCCGATGACCGTCAGCGCGCCCCCACCGACGAGCGACGCCCACTGCTCCGCTTCACTGAGGTTGACCCTGCGACTCGCTAATTGTCTCTCCGTCATTGCCATGATTTTCCTCCTTACGCTGGTATTTCAAAAATTCTTGACGAGCAACCGGCGTGCCCGGATAAGTGGCCGGCCGCGCCCTGACAGCGGCGGCACTCTGCATCGATTCAGGGCGGGGAAGTGTACCGCTCCTCGACCGCGGCGCGGATGCGGGCGCGACTTTCCGCGGGCGAAAGGGCTCTCGCCCGTTCGATCTCGGCGGCCTCCTCGCTGAGCTCCTCATCCCCGATCACCTCGCGGAACCAGTACGAGTAATCGCCGCGGCGCAGGTGATGGAGCCAGGTCTCGTCGTCCACGCCGTCCGAGAGTTGAAGAAACGTGACCAGGTTCTGCGCCCGCAAGTTGAGCTTGTCTTCGGGCCCCCGGAAGAAGAAGCTGCGCTCGGCCGAGATCTCGCCCTCGGCGTATTTCCGGCGGTGGCGCCGGCGCTCGGCGCGCGGCGGCAGGCTGCGGAACCAGACGGGCGGGCCGCCCTCGCGCCGCGACCAGAGCAGTCCCTCGCCTGTCTCTAGCGCCACCACCTCGCATGCCGGCCCCGTCTCACGGACCGCCCGGCAGAAGCTGCCGATAGTTGTCTCGGGCGCCTCGCCGATGGCGATCACCGTGTCGACGATCTCGAGCAGGGCCGGCGAAACGTGCTCCGGCTGCATCGTGATGAGCATCATCCCGTAGGTCCCCTGCGGGATGGTGAGTGGGGCGGGCTCCCAAGCGACAGGGAGGAGGTGGTGCGCCTCGTCGACCACGATCCAGTGCGGGTGGCCGGTGCGGGCGCGCAACTCCTGCAGCCGGGGCAGTAGCAGAACGAAAAAGTCCGGCCGGTGCTCGAGGGCGAGCCCGAGCAAATTGATGACTAAGTTGCGCGACGGGTCGGCGAGCAACTCGACCATCTCATCCGGGTTGGGCGGGTGGTTGCTGTCGCCGAGCACGACCACGTCCTCGAGCATGGCGTAATCACCCTCGGGGTCGATAATGCATGTTTGATAGCCGCGCTCGATGAGGCGCTCGATGATCCCCGTCGCGAGCGTCGTCTTCCCGCCCTGCGACGAGCCCGCGAGCAGCGCGTTGACCCCGTAAGGCCGGAGGCTGACCTCTGAGCCATCAACGCTCTCGCCGAGCGGGATGTGGTAGCGGCTGAGCCGCCCTCCCAGTTCAGCGAGGTCCGTGGCCAGCATCCGGTCGATCAGCTCGACGACCCCGACGCCATGGTCGCCGCGCGTCACCCAGTCGGCCTGCTCCTGGAGCGAGGGCAGGGCGTTGGCCACGGCCACGGCACACTCGCAGAGCTTGAGAAAGGCGTGATCGTTCTCCGCGTCGCCGACCCCGACGGCGTTGTGCGGCGAGAGGCCAAGCTCGGCCAGCGCAGCGCTCAAACCTGAGGCCTTGTTGACGCCCGAGGGCAGCACCATGACGGCGCCTTTGTTAAAGACCACCTGCAACTCGAGCCCGTGGTCGCGGATCACCTCGAGCACCGTCTTTTCGTGCGGGTGCCAGGTCGCGACAATCGCCCGGCCGACCGAGATTGGGCCGACACCACGCGCGCGGAGCGCCTCGACGAATTCCACGGGAGGCTCCTCGCCGAGCACCTTCTCCTCGCGCGTCGCCGGGCGATAGAGTAGCGCCCCGTTCTCGGCGACGACACGCTCGAAGAGGTCGAGCCGGGGGAAGATTTGTTGAAGATCATCCAGCTCGCGCCCAGTGACCAGGATCAGGGTCCGGCCCGAGCGGCGGAGGCGTTCGAGCGCCTCCACGGTCTCCGGACTCACCCGCCCGTCATGGGCCAGCGTGCCGTCGTAGTCGCAGGCCAGGGTGAAATAGCGCATATTAATGTCTATTTCTTTTTGGCCGCCTTACGCCCCGACCCGCTCTTCTTCCCGCCACCCGACTCTTTGTTGACCGTTGCCCAAGCGCGGCTCTCCGCCTCCTTCGTCGAGACGCCGCGCTCCCGGTAGCCCTCCTCGATGTGTTCGGCCTGCCGCTTCTGCTTATCCGTATAGCTCGATTTATCCCCTCTTGGCATTTAACTCCTCCTTTTGGCTAATTCGCCCATGCCGGAAGCGCATGCATGCTAATTCGGTGCCTCATCCACATCGGGTCTGTGATTTGCCTTTCCAGCGGCGGAAGCGAGGTGAACGACATGAAGAAGAACCAGGGCACGGGGACGGGACCGGCCGCGGCACAGCCGGCGCGGCGGGTCTCGAGGAAAGACCAGATCCTTTCGCTCTTTACCTCAGGGATTGGGAGCGTCGAGGATTTGGCGGCAATCACCGGCGCGCGGCCCAGTTACGTGGCCTCTGTCCTCCAGGATTCGGGTCTCCTGGCCGGCTACTTTGACCTTTACACCACGACGGCGCACCCGATGAACATCTACTCTAAGTTCTTCGCGGGCAAGCTGGGCTTCAAGGACGAGGAGACGGCGCGGCAGAGCGTCGCACTGCTCGACCGCCTCTACGGCCAGTTTGCGCTCGCCAGCGACCGCGCCGGGCAGCACCACGCGCTGCTCATGGGGCTGACCATGTTCGACCGCGCCCGCTGGACCGGGAAGGAAGTTGAGGCGGACGTCTTCGGCCAGTGGCTCATCTCCCGTCTCACCGAGGGCCGGGAGGACTTTACCAAAGATGAAGCCCGGTGGCTCAAAGAACTGGAAGCGAGCCCGTCCTAAAGGGTGTCAGGAGTTCCGGCGCCGGTACAGTCGCCTGCATTGATTTCGTGCGCTGGGGCCGGTCGGGGACAGAAAAGTCAGGGATTGCAGGGTTAGGGGACATTGGCACCCGCGTTGCATTGGCGAGGGAGCGTTATAGAACGCGAAGAGTTTTTACGAGCGTCTCCTCTTAGGGGGCGAGAGGCTGCCTGGGTACCGGCGATTCGGGGGAGACCGCCGGTCATTCAGGCAGCCATTTCTTTTTTCAGCGCCCGGGCCGGTCCCGGCCTGTGAAGATCAGCCCGATCCGCGTCATCTGCGGGCTATTCCTCTGTCTTGCGCAAAGGGCGGCCGGCCGAGATGCCGAGGTCCTTGCCGTCATCGACCGCCAGCTTCCCGTTGACGACGACGTACTTCATCCCGGCGGCGAGCAGTTCCGGCTGCTCGTAAGTCGCGCGGTCGGCGACGGTCTTCTCGTCGAAGACGATGACGTCGGCGTAATACCCGGCTTTGAGCAGGCCGCGCTCGGGGATGCGGAAGGTCTCGGCGACCAGGGCGCTGCCGGCGCGCACTGCGAAGGGCAGAGTGATGACCTTCTTACTGTAGACGTACTCGCGCAGCTTGCGCGGATAGGTGCCGTACTTGCGCGGGTGGCCGCCGGAGCCGTCGCTCCCGGTCATGACCCAGGCGCGGCGCATGAAGTTCTCGATGTCCTGCTCCGTCATGTTGAATGAGGCGACGCCCGCGCCGCCCGCCTTGATGATCCCGAGCGCAGCCTCGACCGGCTTCTCCCCCCGCTCCTTCGCGACCGCGCCGAGCCGCTTGCCGATGAGGCCGCGGTCGTGCGCCGAGGTGATCAGCAGCGACTCGGGCCCGCCGCGCCGTTTGAGGTTCGCCTCCATCTCGGCGACGAGCCGCGGGCGCACGCCCGGATCGTCGATCCTCGCGCGCAATTGCTCCTGGCCCCCGGCCTCGGCCCAGCGAGGCACGAGCGCCGCCGTCAAACTCGTGCCCGAGGCCGTGTACGGGTACTGGTTCGCGGTCACCTCGATGCCCTCGCCCCGCGCCCGCTCGATGACCTCGATCGCCTCCCGGCTCTGGCCCCAGACGTCGGCGCCGAGCGCCTTGATGTGCGAGATGTGGACCGGGATCCGCGCCTCGCGCCCGATGCGGATGGTCTCGCGGATCGCCCCCATGAGCCCGACCGAGTACGAGCTCTCATCGCGCATGTGCGTGTCGTAAATCCCGCCCGCCTGCGCCACGACCTTCGCCAGCTCGATCACCTCCTCGGTCTTCGCGAAACTCCCGGGCGCGTAGTAGAGCCCGGTCGACATGCCGAACGCGCCCTCCGCCATGGCTTGCTTGACGAGCGACTTCATGCGCGCCAATTGCTCCGCCGTTGGCGGGGCGTCGCTTACCGCCATGACCTGGCGGCGCACCGTGCCCTGCCCGACGAGCAGCGCGGCGTTGGTCCCGATCCCCTGCGCCTGCCAGGCCGCCAGCGCCGCGCCGACGGGGAAGGGGCTGTTGCCGTCGTTGCCAGTAACCACCGTGGTCACGCCCTGCAGCAGATAATTCTCGTTGCCTTTGCGCCGCGGGTCGGACAGGTCATCAGCCGTGTGCGTGTGCGGGTCGATGAAACCCGGCGCGACGAGGAGGCCGCGCGCGTCGATCACCCGCGACGCGGCGACGCCCTCGCGCGCCGCGTCACCGACGAAGACGATGCGATCGCCGCGGACGCCGACGTCGGCCGCCACCGGCTCCCCCCCCGAGCCGTCGACGACGCGCCCGCCCTCGATCAGCAGGTCGAGCTGCGAGGTCTGACCCGCCGCCCGGCCCGGCTTGAGGTGGCGCTCGAAGAAGTCAAACGCCGCCGCGTAAACCTCGACCCAGTGCCGGTGGAGGAGGAAGTCGTGCACCTCGTCGGGGAAGACGATCTGCTCGAAGGTCACCTTCTGCTCGCGCAGCCGGCGGGCCAGGTCCACTGTCTGCGCGAAGGCGACGTTACGGTCGTCGTCGCCGTGGATGAGCAGCACCGGCGAGCGCCACTTGTCGACCGCGGCGACCGGCGACGCTTCGCGCGCCACTTTCTGCGACTCCTGATTGCCGTAGTCAATCCAGGGCGAGGACGAGATGCGCAGCGACCAGTCGTGGACGCCGTGGATGTCGACGCCCGCCGCGAAGAGGTCAGAGTTGCGCGCCAGCCCGAGCGCCGTCAGATAGCCGCCGTAGGAGCCGCCCCAGAGCCCGATGCGCGCCGCGTCGATGTCGCTCCGCCCCCGCAGGTAGTTTGCCCCGGCGACAACGTCCTGATACTCCGACGCCCCGCGCGCGCCCCGCTTCGGCGCCTCGCGGAACTCGCGCCCGTAGCCGACCCCGCTCCGGAAGTTGACCGAGAGCACCGCGTAGCCGCGGCTCGCGAGGTACTGATTGAACGCGTAAGCGTTGTGGTAGTAGTAGCGATAGTGCCACCCGAGCAGCATCTGCCGCATCGGCCCGCCGTGCATGAAGATCACCGCGGGCAGGCGCGCGCCGGGCGTGGCACCCGCCGGCATGAAGAGCTGGCCGTGAATCTTGAACCCGTCGGGGCTTGGGAAGATCACCTGCTGCGGGACGACGAGCCGCGCCGCCGGGAAGTCCTGCGGGAGCGCCGCGGCCGCGAGCATCTCGCCTTGACCGCCCTTGATCGGCATGACGAAGGGCATCGCCGGCCGGCGCGCGTCGGCGCCGAGGTAGGCCAGGTGCGCGCCCGACCCAGTGACCACCGGGCCCCACTCGATCTTCTCGCCCGTGGTGATCGCCGCCGGCTTTCCGCCTGCGACCGCGACGCGCCAGAGGTGGCGGCGGTCGATGTCGTCGCAGTTCGACGAGTAGATGACCTCCCGCCGGTCGCGCGTCAGGGTGACGTCTTCGACCTCGCACGCGCCCGGGGTGAGGAGGCGCGGCGCGCCGCCCGCGGCCGGGAGCGTGTAAAGATGCATCCACCCGTCTTGCTCCGAGGCGAAGACGAGGCTCTCACCCGCGGCCCACTGGAGCAGGTTCGGCCCGGCCAGGCGCGGCAGCGACCCGGCGAGCGTCGCCTCGCTCCGCCACAACTCGCGCGCCGGCCCGCCTGCCGCCCCGACGAGCATGATCGCCCACGGGTCCGGCAGGTCTTGCGAGAGCGGGCGCGGCTGCATGCCCCGCGCCGGTTGGCGGACGAAGGCCAGGCGCCGGCCGTCGGGCGACCAGCGGGGGGAGCTGTCGCGGTCGACCGAGGGCGCGAGGTAGCGGACCGTGCTCTTCTCCAGGTCGTAGACGCCGACGAAGCTGTGAGTATTGCGTTGACTGACGAAGGCGAGCTGCTTGCCATCCGGCGACCAGACGGGCGAGCCGTTCGCGCCTCGCGCGACGAACATCTGGTGCGGTTCTGAGCCCTCGGCGATCGAGACCACCCAGATCTGGCCATCCCGCGCGAAGACGATCTGGTCCCCCGCGGGTGAGGCCACCGGGTCGCTCCCCTCGGCCAGCCGCCGGACGCGGCCGTCCTCCCACGCGGCGGCGTAGATCGCCTGCGTCGCGCCGGCCGCATCGCTCGCCGGGTTCGGCACCTCTCCTGCCTGATTCTCGCCGCCGCCGCGGACGTAGACGACCCACCGGCCGTCGTGCGTGAAGGCCAGGTCGGTGATCTCCTGGCCGTCGTCGGCGTCGTAGCTCGTCAGCCGCCGCGCCGCGAACCGCGGCCCCTCGGCGACCCAGACGTCGCGCCGCCCCCGCGCGTCGAAGACCCAGGCGACGCGCTCGCCCGACGGCGCGGCGACAAGGTCGGCCGGGAAGGGCGAGCCGAGCACCTGCTCGAGCGTGAATGGCTCCTGCGAGGCGCCGCGATGCGGTGCCGAGAGCAGGCAGAAAGAGAAAGCGACGAGCCAGCGCACGGTCTTCATATCGGATCACCTTTCCGTCCCGGGGTGAACTTTTCGCGCTGATCATAATGGAATGCGGTGGGGGCGCAAAGGCCGGGCGTCCCCCCGCTGCACAAATAAACTGCAAGACCCTGCGCCCCCCGGCGTTCAACCGGCGAATCAATCAACCCACCGCGCATGATCGAGAGTGGGAGCCATGCCTTTGCTGGAGGTGATCTATGAAAATCTGCCCCGTCTGCCAGGCGAGCTTCGCGGACAGTTTTCAGTACTGCCCGCATGACGCCTCGGCCCTCGCGAAGTACGACCTGCGCGCCGACCTCATAAGCGCGCGTTCTCTGCGCCTGACTCTGCCCGAGCCCGAAACGTTGTTCGTCCGTCTGGCGCGCGCGCTGCGCGCCGCCGCCGCCGATTTTTATGATGACCCGCGGGGCTTCATCCGCGAGCTGCTCAGTCAGGAGCGCCGCGACTCGCGACGCCGTCGCCTCATGCTCGCCGGCTTCGTGCTGGCGGCGCTCGTCGCCTCCGCGGGGCTGCTCGAAGTCAGACAGGTGAAGCCCGCGCCCGCGCCGCGGCCGGAGCCCGCGCCCTGGGTCGAGGTCGTGAGATTGATCGCTCCGGCCCCGGGGCCGAGCGGCGGAGGAGGCGGAGGCGGGAGGCTTGAGCCGACGCCTCCGAGCCGGGGCCGTCTCCCGCAGGCCACACTCCAGCCGCAGATCGTCATGCCAGACCCCGAGCCGCCCCGGGTGCAACGGCCGCTGCTGCCGGTGGCCATGACGGTTCAAGTCGACCCTCATCTGCTGCCGCCGTTCGAAGTCGGCCCGGTCGGATTACCGGACGGGGCGATCGGTCCGCCGTCGAGCGGGCCAGGGGATGGTGACGGGATCGGCAATGGGCGGGGCACCGGGATCGGTCCGGGCGAGGGCTCGGGCATCGGGCCGGGGCGGGGCTTCAATAAGGATGGCGGCGACCCGCGCCTCGGCGTCGCCCCGCCGCTCGCGGGGACCGAGGGCGCCGGGAGGCCGACGATCCTCTATCGGGAGAAGGCGCGCTACACCGAAGAGGCGCGGCAAGACAAAGTGCAGGGGCGCGTAGTGCTCAGCGCCTTCTTCACCGCCGACGGCCGCGTGACCAACATCCGCGTCCTCAGCCCTCTGCCCGGTGGGCTGACCGAAAGGGCCATCGAGGCGGCGCAACGCATCCGCTTCCAGCCGGCGACTCGCAACGGAGCCCCGATCACCGTGCGCGCCAACCTCGAGTATCACTTCACGCTCTACTAAAGGGAACACGGATCGGGACGGATGCGACGGA
>Ga0075421_100007909_pt1 | contig 13027 bp, 14 predicted proteins | sample SoiMetdeltSBSDD5_FD_75292 | JGI IMG/M metagenome (GOLD analysis project Ga0075421, IMG submission 75292) | Bulk soil microbial communities from a Populus tree surrounding site in Tennessee, USA - Soil MetaG P. deltoides SBSDD5 | ecosystem: Environmental > Terrestrial > Soil > Tree plantation... | reverse complement strand
GGCCGGTGAGCCTGAGGGTCAAGGACTGCCTCGACGTGCGGATGAGGAGGCACTCGACCCGATCCGGGCCGATGACCACATGGCGGATGCACGGCTGATCAGCGAGGCCCAGGTCGGCCACGCGCCAGCCGTTCTCGACGAGGGCAAGGCCGCCATCGCGCACCGCAAGATCGACGATGACGAAAAGCTCATCATCGTCGCGCCGGGCATCTCAATGACCGACAAAAAAATCATGGATGCCATCTGGTTCCAGGAGCAGTATCTCGATACGGAGATCGTGAGGTCAGGATCGTCGAACGGAGGCGCCAGTCTGCGTAGTGCTGGCGGCTGTCGTAACCGGTCCGTATCCGCGATTTGGGGAACCGTGTTCCATTAACCACGTGTGCAGGCGGGGCTCGGCCCGTGACCGAGAAGCGACGCGACAGTATTTCGCGCGGTCCCCCGCATGTTCGTTACTGCATGCTCCCACCAGAGGACGTGGGCAGTCAGCAATTCTCCCACGCTCGATCTTGCCAGAGTGGAGGGAGGGGAGCCAATGTGGGAAGCAATAGTCGTAGACTTGCAGTCGCGAAAATCGAAGCCGGAGCGTGTTGAACTACGAACCCTGCAGCTCATAAACGAAATTCGTCCCAAGTTACTCAAACAGGGACTTCTCGTCATTGGAGTCTGGACTAATCTGCAAATGGCCTAAGTGGGGCTGCGCCGTTGGTATCGTCTGTGCCGGTCACCGCTTGGTGCCGCTGCCGCCACATCGTTGACAGCGAACGACCTTGTCGCCCTTCTTGAGCGTGCCTTTTCCTTCGCAGTTCTTGCATTTCTGCTTCTTCGGGGCGGTGTTTTTCTGCATGGTCTCGTCCTTTGGGGGCGCTGGCTTGGGAGAGGCGTGCGGAGCGTGCCAGCGGCATGCGCGCACCGCTCGTACGGTAGGGATGGGAGCGGAGCGGCAGCACATGGCCGTCGGTGCCGGCTCCACCGACCTACTGGCGCGGGGATCGGCCCCGGAGCAGCGGGGCGCGCTCCGGGACCGACGCGTTCCCCCGTCATAGCTGCGCCGCCAGAACGCGACGCATGGGCGGGCAGCTATAGCAAGGAGGTCACGAAGGAGGAGAAGAGTCGACGTAAATCATACGACTTCGACGAATAAGTGGAGCCTCGGTGGTACCTCGTGTCCTCCCGTTCACGCCGCTGTTGTCTCTCGCAGTTCGTGGCGTAGCCCGTGGATGCGGCCCAGCACTCGCGTCCCGCATCTGATGTGGCGAGTAGACCGAGTGGCTTGCGAATCCGGGTAGAATGCTTAGGTAGTTTCTGCGCGCCGCGGGGCACTGGCCCCGCTCTCCAACGGAGTTGGCGCCCACCTATCCATCTTGGGAACCGCACAGTAGCAGCTTTCCAGCGCATGCGCCTGGGCACGGCGCGCACTTGAGTACGGGAGATCAGGAATGAACGGAACCAGAAATGGACGGCCGGGGCCGCCGGGAAGGCGAGCGCCCGCCGTGCGCGCCAATGCCGCGAACCGCCAGCGGCAGAACGGCTCGGCCGGCAACGCACATCGGAACTATGAGCGCTACATTGCACTCGCGCGAGAGGCGGCGTTGAATGGCGACGCGGTCGAGGCCGAGAACTTCTATCAGCACGCCGAGCACTATTTTCGAGTCACGAGGGAGCGAACGGATTGACGTGTGCAATCTCTACTCGCTGAACAAGAACCGTGACATCCTGGCGCGGTTCTTCCGCGTCTCGCACAATCGCACCGTTTCGTTCGAGCCGTCATCAGGAACATTTCCGCGGCACGTTGCGCCCGTGGTGCGCCGTGCGCCTGACGGCGAGCGCGAGATCGTTCTGATGAACTGGGGCCTCTTCCGAATTGAGAAGGGGAGAGCGCCGAAGCCGGTGATGAACGTCCGCGACGACCAAATTCAGACGAGCCCGTTCTGGCGTGACTCCTTCAAGCAGCGGCGCTGCCTCGTGCCTGCGGGGCGTTCTGCGAGTGGTGGTGGCTGCACGGGGGCACTCAACGCCGTCGCCCAGATGCAGGCTGAGCGTACCGTCGGCGCTTCCATGAACTTTCGCGAGATGCAGGAGCAGGCGCGGGAGGTCGACCGGCGCCGCGTGGAGATCGAGGACGGTGGTGGTGCCCTCTACTCCCTATCACTTTTGAGGGGTCGAATTCCTCCACTTTCATCCGAAAAAATTCTCTCGTCGGTTCCGGTGCGCTTTTTGCCGCCCGCCCGCGCCTCCTTCTCGGCCTCATTCCAGCGCGGAAGGAATTCTCGTGTTGCCTGCTTGTTCCGCCGCTCCATCTCGCGCACGTGCGCAATGTGTTCGGGGTCCTCGTGCCGGTCTCGGAAAGAGCGCGGCTGCAACCCTTCCTGGAACAGGCGCAAGTGGTTGGGGCGCTCGTGGTTGCGAGCATCGCCCGGAGTGAGGATTGAGTAGCCGGTGTTGGGCGGGCTACCGAATTCCTCGTCCTTGATTTCGGAGTTATCGCCAAGATCGTTGAGGTCGACATCACCATCGACGATCAAGCCCTTGGCCAGGTCGTCCAACCGCGACACCCGCAGCCCGAGGTGCCGCTCGGGATCGGTGACCGGAAGCTCCTCCCGAGCCTTCTGCTTGCGATACTCGGCAACATCTTCCCGCGTAAGGACATCGCCGTGCTTGCGCTTGAAGGTGCCGAAGAGCTCAAGGGCTCTGCGCCACCACGAGCGCTTGCCGTCGGCGCCGCGCTCATAGGCGTGGGGAGGCGCGACGTTCAAGACGCGCGCAAGCTTATTCTCGTGCTCGTGCTTCATCTGCATGGGTCCGACTAACGGTGCACGCACAACCACACGACGCGAACACAAGATCGGTGATCTTTATGCAGCGGTCATGCACGGAACTCAAGATTTGCTCGATTTGGCTGAGCAACCCAAAGGTGATCTCCCGCGGAAGCTCGTTGTGTCTCGTCTGCGAGATGTGATGTATGGGCGAACGCTGCGCTCACGGACATTGGACGCTGAGGTCGCGGATTTTGGGTGCCCCGCGGCGCTCGGATATTGGAGAAGGCGCGCGCGCGGGCGCCTGGTTGAATCGTGCAGCGGGGTTGGTTGGCGGCGCCGACCGCGGCAGTTGTTGGAACGAGCTCGGGGGTCGTGGCGGTGTGTTGAACGGTGGTGTTCCTTGGTCGGCGCAGGGCTCATTCGAAGGCGGGGCAATATTTCCACATCTTCGCGCTTGAGAAACATCTCCCCATATCGTTCGTCCTCATCTCACTCGCCTGTGGCACGAAGGGCGGTATGCAATGCCGGCAGCACGGCAATATCGATATCAGCTGCCTGCCGTATTCCGAGCGCCTCCAGCGTGCCGCTCCCCACGACGACGTATTGCCCGTACGGCAAACGCAATTGCTTGATTCGTGAAATGATGGTCATGCGGAGCCGCATATGGGGGAGGTGCCGGAGATGAAAGTGGTGTCTCGGGATTGACGGTGGCGCGACTAGTAAGAGGACGTCGCCTCGATGAGGCCGTGCCGGCCGATATAGATGAAGTCAGGCGGCGGGAGCGCAAGCCCACCCCCGCCTTGCCGCCTCAATCGATAATGCTCTTGTCCTGACGCAGGCAGCGCCGGGCGAAATAGTGGAAGGTGGCGGCGATCGCCAGTTGCTTCAGCCGGTAGTCGTGAGCCTCCTTTGCGAGCTCGGGATCGATCGGCTGGATCTTGCCAGCGCTCATCGCCATCAGCTGCAACCGCGCTGCGCGCTCGATGAAGACCGCAAGAACGGCCGCTTCCTCGACGGACGCGCAGGCAGTGAGCTGTCCGTGATGCGCGAGCAGGATGGAGCGCTTGTCGCCGATCGCCTCCGCGATGATCCGGCCCTCGTCGTCGCCAATCGGCGTGCCCGGCCAGACCGAAAGCCACGCGCAGTCGTCATGGAATGGGCTCGTGTCCATGTGCGAGACGGCGAGCGGAACACCGATCATCGACAGCGCCGAAACGTGGGGAGGATGCGTGTGCATGATCGCGTTCACATGCGGCTTGGCGCGATAGATCCACAGATGAAAGCGGTTGGAAGGGTTGGGCATGCCCTCACCTTCCAGCACGTTGAGGTCATCGTCGACCAGCAGCAGGTTCTCGGCGGTGATCTCCTCGAGCCCGAGCCCGAAACGCAGCATGTAGAAAGTATTCGGATTGTCGGCCCGCGCCGAGAGCTGGCCGGCGAGACCCGAGTCGTGGCCGTCGGCCGCGAGCATCCGGCAGGCAAGCGCAAGCTTCTGCCGCGTCGACCATTCCGGCACGACGAAGTGCTCGTTCATCCGCTCGGTGGTCTGCTTGTGATATTCAGCCTTGTCCCTGACGATGACGTTCATGAGAACCTCCCTGACGATCGACCTTTCAATAGCATACAGGACACTTGTTCTCCTCTAGCCCCCCGGAAGGGGTGCCCGAGTTCCCGCGGCCCGGCGGACGATGGGGCCGGTTGCGGATTCCGCTGCCGGAACCACCCGCACCCCCGCGGGAAGATGCTCTTCAATTGATCGCCGCCGCGCCGGCTATTTCTTGGCGAGGAAGTTCGCCTTGCCCATGATGTCGATATGGCGCTTCTCGTCCTGTTCCATGAACCTCGACATGTCGGAGCCGGTCAAGAAAGAGTCCCGGTAGGCGCCGCGGGAGACGAACTCGTTCCATTCCGGCTTCTCGCGCACTCGATCGAGGAGCTTGACGTAGAAATCGAGCTGATCCTTGCTGACGTCCTTCGGCATGAAGATCGCCCGCAGCATCAGATACTCAGCGTCGATCTGCGATTCGCGGCAGGTCGGGATGTCGGCCCAGGACATCTCGCCCACGATTTTCATCTTGAAGGGCATGCGCTCGCTGTCGAAAACGCAGAGCGGCCTCACTTCGCCCGCGCGCCAATGGGCGATATGCTCGATCGGATTGTTGACGTTGGAATCGATGTGCTGGCCGACGAGCTGGGTCGCGATCTCACCGCCGCCCTTGTAGGGAATGAATGTGAATTTCGTGCCTGTGGCCTGCTCCAGCATCACCGTCACCACTTCGTCTTCGCGCCTGGAGCCAGCTCCGCCCATCTTAAAGGTCTGCGGCTTTTCCTTCACCGCCCGGATATATTCCTGCGCGGTCTTGTAGGGGTTTTGCGCGTTCACCCAGAGCACGAACTGATCGAGCGCCATCACCGCGACCGGCGTCGTATCACGCCAGTTGAACGGCAGATCAGTAGAAAGCGGCACGGTATGGATGTTGGCAAGGCCGATCATGATCTTGTGGGCGTCGCCGGAACTGTTCTTTACATCCATGAAGCCCTGGCCGCCGCCGCCGCCGTTCTGGATGACGACGATCATCGGCTGCGGGCTGAGCTTGTATTTCGACACGACGCCCTGAATCAGTCGCGCCATCTGGTCGGCGCCGCCGCCGGCGCCGCCGGTCACAACGAAGGTGATGGGCTTACTCGGCTTCCATTCCGCGCGCGCTCCATCCGTGCACAGAAGCGCAAGGCCGACGGCGGCACATTTCAGCAAGGCCAGGGATCTGGTCGAGGGTTTCGATCTTGCTGGCATGAATGTCTCCTCCTCCTCCACGGTTTTGCATCATTCGGCTTCGTCTGCTTGGCGTATCCTCATAACTCCTATTGGAAACCATGTTTCCTATGGAAGCGATTTCGCCGACGCCGGTCACACGGTTCCGTCAACCGCCGCTAGGGTGTCACGATCCGTCGAGGCGCTCGCAGCCTGCTCCATGCGGCAGTGATCAGCGGCCAGAACAGCAGCATCAGCGCCAGCAGCGTGATGGAACCGGCCAGCCAGTTCGACACGAACACCGTGAGATCGCCTTTAGAGGCCAGCATGCTCTGCCGGAACGCGTCCTCGGCCTTGTCTCCGAGGATCAGCGAAAGCACGAGCGGCGCGAGCGGATAGTCGAGCTTCTTGAAGAAATAGCCGACGATCCCGAACAGCAGCATCAGACCGACGTCCAACATCGAGTTGTGCACCGTATAGGCGCCGATCGCGCACAGGATGATGACCATCGGCGCAATGATGGAGAACGGAACCCGCAGAATCGCGGCGAAGAGCGGTACCGTTGAAAGCACGATGAGCAGGCCGGCGACATTGCCGAGATACATGCTGGCGATCAGGCCCCAGACGAAATCCTTGTGCTCGATGAAGAGAAGCGGACCGGGCTCGAGTCCCCAGATCATCAGCCCGCCGAGCAGGACTGCGGCGGTCGCTGAACCGGGAATTCCGAGCGCGAGCATCGGCAGCAGGGCGCTCGTCCCGGAAGCGTGGGCGGCGACCTCGGGCGCGAGCACGCCCTCGACTTGGCCGGTCCCGAACCTGTCACTGTTGCGCGAGAATTTCTTGGCGATGCCGTAGCCCATGAAGGAGGCGGCGGTGGCGCCGCCCGGCGTGACGCCCATCCAGCAGCCGATGATCGCGCTACGGATCAGCGTCAGCCAGTGGCGCGGCAGCCGCGCCCAGGTCTGGAACATCACCCTCGGGCTGAGATTGGCCGCTTTGCCCTTGAAGGCGAGCCCCTCCTCCATCGTCAGCAGGATTTCGCCGATGCCGAACAGGCCGATCACGGCGATCAGGAAATCGACGCCCTGCATCAGATTGGGCACGCCGAAGGTCATGCGGATCTGTCCGCTCATCGTGTCCATGCCTATCGCTGCCAGGCCGAAGCCGATCATCATCGCGACGATCGACTTCAGCGGCGCGTCACGGCTCATGCCGACGAAGCTGCAGAACGTCAGGAGATAGACGGCGAAGAACTCCGGCGGCCCGAACTTGAGCGCGAACCGCGCCACCAGCGGCGCCAGGAAGGTAATCAGCAGCATGCCCATCAGCGCGCCGAAGAAGGACCCGGTGAAGGCCGCGGTCAGCGCCTCGCCCGCCCGTCCTTGCTGGGCCAGCGGATAACCGTCGAAGGTCGTTGCCACCGACGAGGGCTCCCCCGGAATATTGAAGAGAATGGAGGTAATGGCGCCGCCGAACAGCGCGCCCCAGTAGATGCATGACAGCATGATGATCGCCGAGGTCGGCGCCATCGTGAAGGTCAGCGGCAGCAGGATCGCAACGCCGTTCGGCCCGCCGAGGCCCGGCAGCACCCCGACCAGGATGCCGAGCACGATACCGAGCAGCATCAGCCACAGGTGATAGACGCTCAGCACAACGCCGAAGCCATCCAGCAGTGAGGTGACCTGGTCCATCTTGCTCCCCTCCGATCGTCCGCCGGCTCAGTAACCCAACAGTGCTTCCAGCGGTCCTTTCGGCAGGGGCACCAGAAACTCGATCTCGAACAGCCAGAACACGGCGACCATGCTTCCCACGCTGACGGCGAGAATCCTGAACCAGCCGAACTTTCGCGAGGCAATCATGAAAGCCGCGATGAACAGTACGGAAGCGGTATAGATCCCGAGCCAGGCGATCAGACCGCAGTAGATTCCCGTCGGAATGAAGACTGCCAGCACTAGGCGAAAGCGTTCCCAGCTCACGAAGGGTTCGACCGCCGTCGGAGACCCGTCGAGAAACGCCCGGATCGCGATGCCGGCGCTCGCGATCATCAGAATGCCACCGATGCGGATGGGGAAGTAACCGGGTTCGGGGCTGTTGTTCGACCAGCCGATGCCGAGATGAACGCTGTCGATGATGATCGCCAGACCGGCGAGCAGTATCCCGATGGCCACGATCAGCTCGACCACGCGGCGCGAAAGGCCCATCCCCACTCCCGCTTGCTCTGTCTGCTGTTAACGGATCAGTCCAAATTTACAGGACACAAACACGCCGCCGTGAAGTCGGTGGGAGCGAGGCCGCGATTGCGGGATGCCTGGCCATTCCATCCTCACATCGCTCAGTCCTCAGGATCACGTTCCGTCACGGGATTGCAGCACCGATCTTGGCGCAGCTTGGCGTACGCATGGATCAGGGCCTCCCCTGTCTGGCCTGCTTTGCCGAGGAAGCCGGTCAGCACATTGTGACTGCATGCGCGCCACAGTTTTAGCTCTCGACTGGTCAGCGAAACCACCTTCACGCCCTTGCCCTCCAGCTCCTTGTACGCCGCGTCCTCGAACTCGATGAGATTCCGGGCCGCCTCCTTGTCCGCAAGCTCGGCGACCTGCTGCAATATGGTCTGCTGGTCCTTTCTCAAGGAGCGCCAGAATTTCTGGTTGACGACTACGACAAAATTCGAGCTGGCATGCCCCGTCTTGGTTATCGTATCCATCGCCTTGTAGAGGTGGCGGGCCATCACTGCCGTGATGCTCGTCATGCCCACGTCAACCACCCCGGTCGCATAGGCAACGGGCTGCTGATTGGCCGCCACGTCCTTGGGGATTCCCCCGCACAATCGAATCGTCTCGGCAATTGTAGGGCCGGACTTTCGCACGGTCTTGCCCGCCAGCTCCTTGGGATTCGCCATCGACACGCCCTTCGACAGCAGCAGGATGCTTCCCTCAGGGATCCACCAAAGCACCCTGGCGCCGCCGTTCTCCAGGATCGCCTCGTCGATGATCTTGCGGATCTCGCTATTGGGGGAGCGCGACGCTCTTTCGACGGCCACGTCGTTGAACATGAACGGCAGATAGTAGGCATCAGCAACCAGGATCGTCTCGGCATATCGGGACAGATTCACGTGCCCTAGCTCAACCTTGCCCTCCCTCACGGCTGCGGCCACCTGCCCGTCCTCGAACAGCTTGCCCCGATCATAGATGTCGACGCGAATTTTGCCGGCGCTCTTGGCCTCGACGAGCTCCTTGAAAAGTTTCATGGTCTGAAATTGCTGGCCATTGGGTGGAGCCTGCGTCGAGAACCGGATCACGAGCTCGGGTTCTGCGGCCCAAGCTCGACCGCCGACGATGAGGATAGCGAGGACCAAAGCGCCGCTGCAAAGCTGCCTGAGCATTTATGCCACCTCCTTCCAAATGCTTGCCTACGAAGCGGGCCCCGGGCGCCAGTCGGAGCTTCCCTGCGTGGCAAATCCGATCGCTCGCTGCGTCGTCGTCCCTGCACAGACCACAGCAACGTCGGCGTGGCCAGCCAGATTAGAGAAGGTTGGGATGCACGCAACACCAAGTGAATCGCTGGACAAGAGTCTGCCGCCTGCGGCGGTGGGCTGCAGAGCGCGGCGTAAGCGCCCCTTCTCCCCTTGGGGAGATGGTGGCCCGAAGGGCCGGATGAGGGGGCCTTCCCAACGAAAGTAACTCCCCCTCACCAGTTCGGCCAATGACTTACGGCCGTCCGTGGGGTCGTGCACGTGGGCCGCACAGCGCACGCGGCCGTAAGTCATGGTCCTCACATCCTCTCCTCAAGGAGAGTGGTGGACAGCGCGAGCCGATAGCGTGCGTCTCCAAGCCTTTCATCCGTAGGGTATCAGGGACGCGACCACACGGTCCTCCGGACGGTCGCTTCTCGACAATCCCTCGATGACACCGGCACGATCGGCAGCGTTCCGGTTCTGGCTCATCTTCCGCTTGCCGTCGAGCCTCGTGATCGGCATGCGCAGCCCAACGGTCCCTCTGAGCTGCGACTTGATAAAGTCGGCAGGAGCGTCCGTCACGGCCCACCGTTCCGACCGCGTTTGCTCATGCAGATTGGTCAGTCGTGTCACCACATCGAGAAGCCGATCCGGATCGTCGAAGAACTCGACGGGGCCGTAGGCATGGACGGCCACGTAGTTCCAGGTCGGCACGACCTTGTGCGTCTCCTGCTTGGTCACGTACCACGACGGCGTGACATAGGCCTGAGGCCCGGTAAAGATGGCCATCCCTCGCTGGTCGGAACCAGCTTCCACTGTGGATTGGCTCGCGCCACGCGCGCATAAAGCGTGCCGTTCTGGCCTTAGCTCTCGTCGAGAAGCATCGGTAGTGGCGTTCCGACAAGGCCCTCCTCAGTCGCGGCGACAAGCGTCGCAGAGCGAGCCTCCCGCATTGCCCGGTGAATGTCGGCCAGGTCATCAAGAGCGAACTCCCTGGACGACACGTATGCCTTCGCTTCGCCTGTTATCATGTTCCGCATGTACGGCGACTCTCGCTTGCTGTGACGCTTCTGTTGCGGGATGGAACACCTGCCGAGCCCGCGAGAATGACCGGACAACAGGTTCCGAAAATGGCATGCCCCGGAAGACATCGGCGCTGCAGCGATTCCGGCAAGTATCGGAGGGACTTAGTCTGTCATCAGCGCTTCCCTTCCATGCCCGTCCATGACCCACAAGGGAACTCGGCGGTTTTTTGCGCGGCGAACCCTCGCTCATCTCGCGTAGGCTTTGGGCACAGGTGCCTGCCGCCCAGGGGATCCTGACCGGAGCTGACATTTCCCAGAAGGCGTGGCTTAGCGGTGGCCGAGCAAAGCGCTTTTCGTCAGCTCAGTCCCGCCGTTTCAAGAAAGGCCGTCAAACGTGAAAGGTCGGCGGCGTTCTTGTAGCAGCGATAGAGGATAGCCCTGCTGACCCACTGCAAATCGATCTCCGGTCGCGTACGGCGAAGCTGCTCGACGCGCTCGCGCGCGGGCGCCTCGTCACTGAGCGCTACCAGGCACGCGGCTTGGTAGACGTGATCTAGGTCGCGATCCTCTTGACAGCGTTGCAAGGCATTCAGCGCTTCGCGGTATGCGCCGAGCCCGAACAGCACGATCCCGCGTTCCCGCCAGTACCAGTCGGGATGCAGTGGATTTCGCTGCATGGCCAAGTCGACATCGTTCAGCCCTTCCTCGTGCCGGCCAAGGTAACTCAGGTAGAGGCCACCCTTGACAAGCAGGTGGGCGTCGTTCGGGTTAAGGTCGCGCGCGCGTTCCAGGTGATAGGCAGCGGGATCGAATTGCCGTTGGAACGCGTGAAGGGCTCCCTTGACGCGGTGCGCCTCGCTATCCGTTGGGTCGATCGCCAGGGCCCTCGAAACCAAGCGCATGTTGCGATCGAAATGCTCCTGCGTGGGCTGTAGGGGCCAGAGGTGGGCAGCGGCGCAAGCACGCCAAACAAGAGCGCGGGCATAGTTCGGGTCAAACTCCAACGCGCGGTCGAACCAGGCCACGGCCTCCTTGGCTTCCTCCGCTGTCAGATGGCCTGACTGGTGGATTGAGATCCCACGGAGCACGCAGTCGTAGGCGGCGAGGTTGTTCGGCGGCTTCCGTCTTCCAAGATCCAACTGCCTGTGGCGAACAGCTGGCTGAATCGTGCCTGCTACTTGCGCGGCGATATGATCCTGAAACTCGAACATGTTGGAGACGACGCCATCGTAGCGCTCTGACCACAGCTGGTTGCACGTCTCAGCGTCCACCAGCTTCACGGAAATGCGAAGGCGATCGCCATCTCGCCGCACGGTGCCCTCGACGACATAGCTGGCACCTAGGTCTTTGTTGACTTCGCGGGCATCGACAAGCCGGCCCTTGTAGGCGAACGCCGACTGGCGAGCAATCACGCAAAAGTCCCTCATTCGCGAGAGGGCGGAGGTTATCTCCTCCACCAACCCATCCACTAGGTAATCGTCGCTTGGCCTGCTGAGGTTGTCGAAAGGCATAACGACAACGGCCGGCTGCCCTCCGTCACGGCTGATGGCAGACCGATCCTGCGTCGGAGCAGCGGTGCTCCCGTACACCGTTGGATAGGCAGGATGCTGGTGACCAGCGAGCGGATTGAGCTGCGCGGGATGCGCTTCCTGAACGTCAGCCACGAACCGAAGCCCTTTGCGGGCGACGGTGCGGATCAGCCGCTGCGCTTCGCCGCTGTCGCCGATCGCCTGCCGAGCTGAAGTGATCCTGCAGTACAGCGTCGATTCCGAAACGATGCGGCCGTTCCACACCGCGGCGATCAGGTCGTCCCTGCTGACCACGCGGGTGCGATTGCGGATGAGGAACAGCAGGAGATCGAAGACCTGAGGTTCGACGCTGATGAGATCGGTCCCGCGGCGCAACTCTCGCCGCTCAGTGTCGAGCGAGTAGCCCTCGAAGAGGTAGGTCATTCTGTTGGTCCCCCGCCTCAGCCGGCGTGCCACCTCAAAGGAAAAAGACAAGAGAAAATCTGGGACAAGTCAAGACCATCTCAAAGCCCTCCAGACGGGCAGCAGGCATAAGTGCGAGACGCCGCCGGGTGACGCCCGCGAATGTCCAAGTCTTTTCTTCAGCCGTCCGGAGTTCCGTCCCATGAAGTCAGCACGCCTGCTCCTTGTCGCGCCACTGGCGCTACTTGGGGCCGTTACCCTGAACGCACAGCCGCAACAGCATGGACCCATCGGGCTGAAGCTCACACCCATTCTTGACACGACGACGACATTCACCGGGCAACAGATCCGGTTCCCACAAGGTGAGAATCAGCTGGTCGCCGTGCTCGCTGAGGTGGCGCCTGGCGGCCAAGTCGGACGCCACATGCATCCGGTGCCGCTCTTCGTCTACATGCTTGACGGCACGCTCACCATCGAGATGGAGGGTCATGGGACACACGCTTTCCAGGCCGGCCAGGGTTTCGCCGAGGTGACACACACCTGGCACAACGGCCGCAATCTGGGTGACAAGCCCGCGCGGTTCCTGATCGTCTTCGCCGGCCAGAAGGGCACTCCCAACCTCATTCGCCCGTGATCGGCAGGATCTCGCTTCTGCTCACCGAACTCACCGTCGAGATGAAGCCGCAGCTCGGAGATGCGTCATGACGTTCGATCCCGCAAAGTACAAGGAAACGACTCGTGAGCAGTGGCAGGCCGCCGCCAAGGCTTGGAACGACTGGGGCCAGCTCTTGCGCGCATGGCTCGGGCCGGCAACCGAACTCATGCTCGACATGGCCAAAATCGGCCCGGGCAGCCGGGTGCTCGATGTCGCGGCGGGTGCAGGCGATCAGACCTTGCAAACAGCCGACCGGGTCGGCCCGCGCGGGTATGTGTTGGCAACCGACATCTCGTCCAAGATTCTCGAGTTTGCCGCACGCAATGCTCGCGCAGCCGGGCACGCCAATGTGGAAACCAAGGTGCTCGACGGCGAGAATCTGGACGTTCCGGAGGCGAGCTTCGACGCCGTCATCTCACGCGTCGGTCTGATCTATTTCCCCGATCAGCAA
>Ga0075421_100007908_pt1 | contig 13029 bp, 10 predicted proteins | sample SoiMetdeltSBSDD5_FD_75292 | JGI IMG/M metagenome (GOLD analysis project Ga0075421, IMG submission 75292) | Bulk soil microbial communities from a Populus tree surrounding site in Tennessee, USA - Soil MetaG P. deltoides SBSDD5 | ecosystem: Environmental > Terrestrial > Soil > Tree plantation... | reverse complement strand
CTGCTCGCGCTCGTGAAGGAGCTCATCGCGGCGCAGCTCGTCGTGGAGGAATCGGCCGAACGGTTCGCGTTCCGTCATGCCCTGACGCGAGAGGCCATTTACGCCGAGCTTCTCGCCCGCGAGCGGCTCACGCTGCATCGCGAGGTTGCGGCCGCGCTGGAGCGCCAGCATGCGCACTCACTCGACGGTGTCGTCGAGGCGCTCGCCTATCACGCCTGGGAGGCGGGAGACTGGGAGCGCGCGGCGAAGTATGCGGCCCGCGCCGCCGCGCACGCCGTCGCACTGTCCGCGCCGCGAGAGGCCGTCGCACAACTCGACCGCGCGTTCTCGGCGTCGGAGCGTGCGGGGATGGAGCCTACGATCCAACTGTACCTCGCACGCGGAAGCGCGACCGAGACCCTGGGCGAGTTCCAGCGGGCCAACGATGACTTCAACGCAGCCCTGGCGCGCGCTCGGACGGCATCGAATCGCCGCGCCGAGTGGGATGGCTTGTACGCGTTAGGCAAGCTGTGGGCGGCGCGCGACTATGCTCGCGCGGGCGAATACCGGCGCGATGCCCTGGAGGTCGCACGCGCTCTCGGTGATGAGTCGCTCGTGGCGCGGAGCCTCAATCGCGTGGGCAACTGGCACGCCAACCTCGATGAGCCGCAGGCGGGACTGCCGCATCACGAGGAAGCGCTCGCGATCTTCGAGCGCCTCGGCGACGAGACTGGTGTGGCGGAGACGGTCGATCTCATCGCGATGGCGCACCATGTGGGCGGTGAGCAGCGTGCGGCGGCGGCACACTTCGAGCGCTCCGTGAAACTGTTCACCAGCCTCGATGATCGGCGCGGGCTGGCCAACGCGCTGGGTGTGCTCGCGTTATGCGGTCCGTCGTATCAGTCGGCATCGACCACGCCGTTCATCGGGGCCCTCGTACCCGAGGAGCTTCGCTCACCGCGCTCGATCCGGCTGGCGCGCGAGATCGGCTGGCGCGCGGGCGAAGCGTTTCTGCGGTTCATCATCGCCGACTGCCTCGTGGCCTATGGCGAGTACGACCGCGCGATCCCGCTCGCGCGCGAGGCGCTCGCGGAGGCCGAGGAGCTCGAGCATCTCCAGTGGATGACCGGCTCGCTGCGGATCCTCGGTGCGCTCTCGCTGGAGCTGATGGCCCCAGACCTCGCCCGCGAACATCTGGAGTCCGCTCACGAGATCGCCCAGCGACTCGGGTCTCGCGTGTGGATCCGGTGGACGGCTGCGCCACTCGCGGTAGCGCGTGCACGAACCGGGAGTTTGCCCGAAGCGATCGAGGTGCTGGATCGCGCGGCTCGTGTGGTCGGTTCGGCTGCGGCGTCAGGCGTGCCGAGCGGCCCGTGGAAGGCGGCGCCTACGCTCGGAGAGCGTAAGCTCTGGCTCGCCCGTGCCGAGATCGCGCTCATCGAAGAACGACCAGAGACGGCGCTGCAGATCGTCGACGCGCGGCTCGAGGCCGAGCGTGCCGGCGATCCCGCGAGCGTCCTCGGCGTTCCGCGCCTCACGCTCCTTCGGGGAGAAGCGCTCTCGATGCTCGGGCGGTACGAGGAGGCCGAGCGGACGCTCGAGCGCGCACGAGCGGAGGCGACCGAGCAAGGCGCCCGAGCGACGCTGTGGCGGATCGACGCGGCCTTGGGGCACGTGCACCGTGCCCAGCGAAAGCGTCTCGAGGCGCGGCGCGCGTTCGACGCCGCGCGCGTGGCGGCGGATGAGCTGGCAGGGAGGGTGCCTGATGCGGCGCTTCGGGCGCGGTTCATCGAAGGGCTCGATGTCCTCATCCCCTCGGCGCCGGCGCCGTCGGCTGGTCGAGTCGCCAGGGAGGCGTTAGGCGGCCTCACCCAGCGCGAGCGCGATGTGGCCGAGCTGGTCGCGCAGGGCAAGGCGAACCGGATCATTGCGCGCGAGCTGGGGATCGGCGAGCGCACGGTGGAGGGCTACGTCGCGAGTGCGCTGGGGAAGCTCGGGTTCACGTCGCGGACGCAGCTCGCGGCGTGGGCGGTGGAGAAGGGGATCAGCCGCCCGCCGGCGCCCGGGACCCCTATCCGTCTGCGGTAAGCCAGATAAGACGTCTCCGGCGGCTCAGCTCCGAGGCGGTCGCCCCGTACAAACCAGCTGATTTCCCCGTACCGAATCTGAAAGTCCGCGTGGTTTCCACGCGGTAACGCCTCGCTGTCTCCGGTATTCTGCCCCCGTAATCAACGCTCGACACGATGTCGAGCGTCGGTGGAACCCGTTCGGAGACAGTCCCATGCGTACCACACCCGCCATTTACGTCGCGGCGATCCTCGCGATCGCCGCGTGCTCCAAGACCACTCGCCCCGACACGGCGGTTCCGAGCCCATCGCCGGCACCGTCCGCCTCCACGGCTGCCCCGCCCGGCATCCAGTGGGGCCCCGCACCGTCGGTTCTCCCCCCGGGTGCCCAGATCGCCGTCATCGAAGGTAACCCCGGCTCCACAGGGACGTTCACGCTGCGCCTCAAGCTCCCGAACGGCTACAAGATCCCCCCGCACACCCATCCCACGATCGAGAACATTACCGTCCTCGCCGGGACGTTCCTGGCGGGAATGGGCACCCAGTTCGACGAGTCGAAGCTCGAGGCGTACGGGCGTGACGCGTTCTTCAGCTTGCCCGCCGAGCACGCGCACTTCGCCGTGGCGCGCGGCGAAACTGTGGTGCAGGTGCACGGCCTCGGTCCCTTCGTGGTGACTTACGTGAACCCGCCCAACGCGACCCGCTGAGAGGCGGCCATGTCGCGCCTAACGGCTTCGTCCGCGGCGACCGCCGGTCGATTTGTCCCTTTTTCTTCTCTGAATCCGACCATCCAAATGACTGCACTACCCGATACCGCGTCCGGCCCGCTCGAGCTCGACCCGATCGGCGAGCGGGTACGCGCGACCTGGAGCTCCGGCGATTTCGGCCGCATCGCGAAGGGGTGCGTCAGAGGTTCGGCCGAGTTCATCGCCCGGTTGGGGTTGGTGCCGCAGGAGCTCGTGCTCGACGTGGCCTGCGGCAGCGGGAACCCGGCCATTCCCGCGGCGCGGACCGGCGCCTCGGTGACCGGCATCGACTTCGCCTCCAACCTCCTGTCCCAGGCTCGCACGCGAGCCGCGGCCGAAGGCCTGTCGATCCGATTCGATATCGGCGACGCCGAGCGAATGCCGTACACGAACGGCCAGTTCCAGACCACCGTGACGATGTTCGGGGCGATGTTCGCCGGGCGACCCGACCGAGCGGCGTCCGAGCTCCTTCGCGTCACGCGGTCGGGCGGCCGGATCGCGATGGCCAACTGGACGCCATCGAGCTTCTACGGCGAGATGCTGAGGACGACGGCGAGCTACGTGGCACCATCCGCGGGTATTTCGTCGCCTCTGTTATGGGGCACCGACGACGCCGTGCGCGCTCGGCTCGGGCCCGGTGTGAAGTCGCTGACGCTGACGCGGCGACTGATCACGTTCGAGTACCCGTTCGGGCCGGAGGAGACCGTGAACCACTTCCGTCTCTGGTACGGGCCGACGCTTCGGGCATTTGCGGCGCTGGATGAGCCGAACCGCAACGCCCTGCGTCGCGACCTGGAGCGGCTCTGGACGGACCATAACCGCGCGACGGATGGGACGACGCGCGTGCAGTCGGAGTACCTGGAAGTCATCGCTGTCGTGAACTGACCTGAACTGACCTGACCCGCCTAACACGGAGAACCCAGCCCATGTCGTCTACTGCCACTACCCGCGCAATCACCCGCACATCGGCGATGATCGTTGCGGTCGCCATCGCCGCCACGGCAACCATGGCCGCCGCACGCGTCGGGATCGCCGCCACCGAGCCGGCCACGAAGGCTCCGGCCGTTCACGCCGGACCGAAAGAACCGAGCAACAAGTGGCTGGAGGGGCTCACGGCGAAGCACAAGCAGTTCTTCGACGCCCCGGCGCCTAACGGTGGCATTCCGCTCGTGCACGTGATGAACTACTACGATACGTATAACAAGGCGTTCGCCGTGAAGGACGCGGATATCGACGCGGTGCTCACGTTCTACGGCTCGACGACCTTCTACGGTCTCAACGATGCCGCGTGGGCGAAGTACCAGATCGGCGAGTTCCTGGAGACGAACGACGCGACCGGCAAGCCGGCAACGGCGAACCCGTGGCGCGCTGCACCAAATATTCTCGGCATGACGCTGCCGCAGGCGAGCATCGAGTCGCTGCACAAGCGCGGCGCGACCCTTATCCTCTGCAACAACGCCCTCACGATCTTCTCGGCGCTGCTGGCCCAGAAGCGCGGGCTTGACGCGAACGTGGTGTACCAGGATCTAAAGGCGAACATCCTTCCGGAAGTGGATCTGGTGCCGGGGATGGTCGTGGCCGTGGAGCAGGCGCAGCGGGCCGGCCTGAGCTATCACCGCCAGTAGTGTGAATCGTTAGGGTTTCGGCTCTCGCAGCTCCGATTCCCGATTCCCGAAGACACGAGGGGGAAGCCGCATGCGGCTTCCCCCTCGTGTCGCTTCGCAATTCAGCCCCTTCGTTCAAGTCTCCGCCGCGTGAGTGAGCCATCATCCGCCAGGGTGAAATAAGCTCGTACGGCATATCGACCGGAGCGACATGATGAAGGGTGTGGGCAGGACAGGGCGCGTGGAGCGCTTCGAGACGGTCGTCATCGGCGGCGGCCAGGCGGGACTCTCCGTCGGACACGACCTCGCGCAGCAGGATGCGGATTTCGTGATCCTGGATGGCGCGTCGCGCATCGGCGACTCGTGGCGTCAGCGCTGGGACTCACTCCGCCTGTTCACCCCCGCGGCGTATAGCGGGCTCCCGGGCATGCCCTTTCCCGCACCGTCGTCGCACCTGCCGGACAAGGATGAGGTTGCAGACTACCTAACGCGATACTCCGAGCGGTTCGACCTGCCCGTGCGGCTCGATACCCGGGTCACGTCACTCCAGCACGACGGTCGCCGCTTCGTGTTGGCGACCGACGGCTCCGCGTTCGAGGCGGATCAGGTCGTCGTCGCAACGGGACCGTTTCAGCAACCGAAAATTCCGCCAGTCGCTCGACGACTTTCATCGGACATCCGGCAGCTTCACTCGAGCGAATACCGCAGCCCGTTCGCCCTTCCTGACGGTCCGGCGCTGGTTGTTGGCGCGGGGAACTCGGGCGCGCAGATCGCGCTCGAGCTTGCACGCTTCCGAAAGGTGTGGCTGGCGGGCAGGAATCCTGGCTCGCTCCCGCGGCGGCTGCTCGGGCGTGACCTCTTCGATTGGGTTTGGCCCGTCATGTTGCGCGCCACGATGGATACCGCGCTCGGCCAGCGTTTTCGCAAGCGAGCGCAGCGCGGCGACCAGCGAATCGGCATCCCGGAACGCACGATCTCCTCGGCGGGCATCGATCGCGTTGGACGGCTCGTGGACGAGCGCGGCGGATTACCGGTGTGCGGGGATGCTGTGCTCGAGCCAGTCGTGATCATCTGGTGCACCGGGTTCGAACCTGATTATGGATGGATCCAGCTCCCGGTTGTGGACGATGCGGGCGCGCTCCGGCATCGGCGCGGCGTCTCGACGGATGTGAACGGGCTCTACTTCACGGGCCTTCGGTTCCAGCACCGAGTGAGCTCGTCGCTGATCGGCGGTGTGGGCCGCGATGCCGCGTTCATCGCTGCACAGATTTGCTCTGTTGTGGATCAAGGGGTCAGACCCCTTGAAACCTCGGGATCAAGGGGTCTGACCCCTTGATCGCTGGATCGCCTTGATCCTCCCAGCCCCAGTGTCCCCGTAACACCTTTCCGCCGTCGTAACCGGCGAGCGGAGAAATGAGCACTGGTGGAGGATTCGGGCATTTCGTGACGTGGGACGGCGGCTGCCTGATGATTGGCCGAGCAATGGGCATCATCCCCGTGCACGCGCATTACGCCATCCAGATCGCCTTCGGCTCCGAACCGGGGATCCGGTTCCGCTCGAGCGAGCGGGACGATTGGACAGAATACCGCGGAGCGATCATTCCGTCGCGACAGCCGCATTCCATGGACGCCACGGTCGTCCCCTTCAACGTTGTCATCTTCATCGAGCCGGAGACGCGGGAAGGCCGCGCGCTCAGCGAGATCTACCTCCGCGATGGCATCGCGAGGTTGCCTGACGACAAACTCGCGGCTGTCGTGCCGCAGCTGTTCGCCGCCTGGCAGCAGCACCGAACGGAACAGGCCGTCACCGCGGCGGCGCATCGGGTCGTCCACGCGCTCACGGGAGGCGTCGAACCCGCGGTCGTCTCCGACGAGCGGATTCTCCGCGCCATCTCGTACATCAAGCGTCACCTCGACGCCTCACTGACGCTCGAGGAGGTCGCCGGGGAGGCGTACCTGTCTCCGAGCCGCTTCCGGCACCTCTTCGTGGAGGAGACTGGAATGGCGCTCCGTCCGTACATTCTGTGGCGCCGCTTCCTCCGCGTGTGTGAGCTGCTCGCGGGTGGCGAGTCGCTCTCGACGGCCGCACATCGTGCCGGATTCGCGGACGCTGCGCACCTGACGCGAACGTCCCGCCGAATGTTCGGGTTCCCACCATCGGCGCTGCAGATGGCGGCGCCGTTGGACAAGACCACCGTAATCGCCGAAACACCGGCCGTGGCGAAACGTTAGCCCCTTCGTTCAAGAGCCCAGCCGCTGCATTCAAGAGCAGCAAACCTCTCTCGGCTAGCATAGAGCCACGTCCAACGCGACGTGGCTCTCCGCTTTCTCTCCAACTGCCAAGAGGTTCCAATGTCTGCCATACGCAATCTCCGAAACGCGTCGTCCCGCACCGCGCTCCCCCGTGCAATCGCCGCCGCCGTCGTTCTGAGCTTGCTCGCCGGCTGCATGATGTTCGCGAAGGCGCCCGAGAATCTCGACTACTCGCGCACTCGCCGGAGCGAGAGCGGCCTCTATCGCGGAACCATTCTCCCCCAGGGCGACTCGATCTCACAGGGACGCCTGCAGCGGTGGACGCTGCACCTGGAGACCGCGAACGGCGCGCCGGTGGACAGCGCCACGGTCTGGGTGGACGGCGGCATGCCGCAGCACGGCCATGGCCTCCCGACCAGGCCACGCGTCACGCGCGCCCTCGGCAACGGTGACCATCTCGTCGAGGGGATGAAGTTCAACATGGGCGGCTGGTGGGTGGTGAAGTTCCGCGTCAACGCGACCCCCGGGAGCGACTCGCTCGTGTTCAATGTCAAGCTCTGATCGATCGCAACGCTCGCGCCTAACGTCTCGGGAGCCGTCCATGCTTCGCATGCTTTCGCTCGGAATCGTCGCGACAACGGTCATCACCGCCGCGGCAGCGCAAACGTACCAGCTCACGGGTCCGCACTGGACCCGTGAGCAGCGCGAGATGCTTCGCTCGTTGTCGCTGGCGAGCCTGGGGCCCGTGCCGGCCGATCCATCCAACCGGTACGCCGACGACACCGCGGCGGCGCGGCTCGGCCAGCGGCTCTTCTTCGACACGCGATTCAGCGGCAACGGAAAGGTGTCGTGCGCGACGTGCCATGATCCCAATCGCGATTTCCAGGACGGCACCCCGCTGGCGCACGGCGCCGGGACGACCAGTCGACGCACAATGGCCGTCGCAGGGACAGCCTATGGTCCATGGTTGTTTTGGGACGGTCGCGCGGACAGTCAGTGGGCGCAGGCGTTAGGCCCGCTCGAGAGCGCGGTCGAGCACGACGGCGACCGCACGCAGTACGCGCACATCATCGCGGCTCATTATCGCAGCGACTACGAGGCCGTGTTCGGTCGCCTGCCAAAGCTCGAGGGACTGCCCGAGCACGCGGGCCCGGTCGCGGATTCCACGCGCGCCGCGGCGTGGCGCCGGATATCCGCGTCGGGCCAGGATGACATCACGCGAGTCTACGCGAACATCGGCAAGGCGATCGCGGCGTACGAGCGTGGGATCGGCTTCACACCCTCCCGTTTCGACCGATACGTGGAGTCCGAGCTCACGGGGCGGACGCACACCGCTGCCGATGCGCTGTCGCCTGACGAGGAAGCGGGACTGCGACTCTTCATCGGCAAGGCGAACTGCAGCACGTGTCACAACGGCCCGCTCTTCACCGACAACCATTTCCACAACACGGCGGTTCCGGCGTCCGCGGACGTCGCCGGCATCGACAGCGGCCGCGCGGTCGGCGTCCGTCAGGCGGTGACGTCGGAGTTCAACTGCACGAGTCGCTACAGCGATGCGAAGCCCGAGGACTGCGACGAGCTGCGCTTCGCGGTCACGGAGGGTGAGGAGCTCGTGCGTGCGTACAAGACGCCGTCGCTTCGCGGTGTGGCCGAGCGCGCGCCGTACATGCACGCGGGCCAGCTGGCGACGCTGACCGATGTGGTTGCGCACTACAACCGCGCGCCGGCTGCGCCGTTCGGCCACAGCGAGCTGAGGCCGCTGAAGCTCTCGGACGCGGAGCGCCGACAGATCGAGGCGTTCCTGCGCACCCTGAGCTCCCCACTCGTGGTTCCCGCCGGAACCACGCCATAGCCTAACGATCGAATGCTACTGCACCACGCTGTTCTGCTGCCGCACCGTCATGCCCAGGTGATACGCGGCGAACGACCAGATGTCCGCGAGCTCCGCGATCCGGCGGTCGAGCGGGCGATAGCCATGGCTGCCCTGCGCCTCCACGCGAAGGAGCACTGGCTTCTCGCACCCGGGCACGGCGCTCTGCGCCTTCTGCAGTGTCGCCGCGAACTTGTACGAGTGGCTCGGCACCACGCGGTCGTCGTGGTCGGCAGTCGTGAGCAGCGCGGCCGGATAGCACACCCCCGCCTTCACGTTCTGCAGCGGCGAGTACGCGCGGAGATAGCGGAACGCGGCTGTATCCTTCGACGATCCGTATTCCGTCGCCCACGCCGCGCCGCCGGTGAACGCGTCGTAGCGGAGCATGTCGTGCACACCGACCTGCGGGACCGCGGCGCCGAAGAGCTCCGGCCGCTGCGTCATCACCGCGCCGACGAGGAGACCCACCGTTCGATCCGCCATTGATCGCCAGCTTCGCCGACGACGTGTACTTCTCGCGAATCAGGTACTCGGCCGCCGCGATGAAGTCGTCGAACACGTTCTGCTTGCGCTCGAACTGTCCCGCGCGGTGCCACTCCTCGCCGTACTCGCCGCCGCCACGGATGTTCGCCACCGCGTATACGCCGCCCTGCTCGACCCACGCGATGACATCAGGCCGGAAGCCGGGCGTCTCGCTGATCGCGAAGCCGCCGTACGCATACAGCATGGTCGGGTTGTTCCCGTCTTTCGCGAGACTGCGCCGATGCGTGATGAACATCGGTACACGAGTCCCGTCTTTGCTCGTGTAGAACACACGCTCGGTTTCGAACTTCGCCGGATCGAACGTCAGCTTTGGCGGATTGAACGGCTGGCTTTTGTTCGTCTGGGCATCGTACAGGAAAGCCGTCGCCGGATACAGTGGCGACGTGAAGCTGAAGAACAGCTCCGGTCGGTCGAGCCGCCCGACGATGCCGCTCGCACTGCCAAGTCCCGGCAGGGGGACTTCGCGCTCGAGCTTTCCGTCGAGCGTGTAGAGGCGCACCACCGACGCAACGTCCTGCAGGGTGAGGACACCGATGCGTCCCGCGACAAGCGAAGCGCCTTCGATCGGCGCGCTCCCCTCGGGGATCACCGTCTTCCACGCGGTGGGGCCAGGCGTGCTCGCCGGCGCGGCGACGATCTTTCGCTTCGGCGTGTCCTTGTCGACCTGCAGGAAGAGGCGGCCGTTCGCCACGCCTAACGGGAAGTAGTTCGCGTCCTGGCCCGTCACGACCGCCTTGACGGTCGCCTTCACGGAAGGCCGCATCGGGTTACCGAGGTCGGCCATGTACAGCTCGTTCTTGTCGGTGCCCTTCGACGTCGTGACGAAGAGGTATCGCCCCGATTCGTCCACGCCCCCGAACACGAACCAGCTCGGGTTGTCCGGGCGAGCGTACACCTTCACGTCCGAGGATTGCGGCGTTCCAAGGCGGTGATAGTACAGCGCCTGGTTCTCCAGCTTCGCCTTGAGCTGCTGTCCGCTCGGTGGCTCGGGGTAGCGGGAGTAGAAAAATCCCTTTCCGTCCTTCGTCCACGACGCGCCGCTGAACTTCGCCCAACGAATCGTGTCGGCCGTGTTCCTTCGGCTCGCGAGGTCGCGGACATAGAAGGTCACCCAGTCCGACCCGCCTTCGCTCTGCCCGTACGCCAGGGACTTGCCGTCGGGCGACGGTGCAAAGCCGGAGAGCGCGACGGACCCGTCGGGCGAGAGCTGGTTCGGGTCGAGCACGAGCTGCTCGGGACCGGTCAGCGTTAGGCGCGAGTACCAGACGCTCTGTCGCTGCAGCCCCGAGTTTTTGGCGTAGAACCAGCGGCCTCCCTACCAGAAGGGCAGGCTCGAGCGCGGATAGTCGTAGAGCGCTGTGATCCGCTGCTTGAAGACGTCTCGACCTGGAAGTGCGGCGAGGTACGGCATGGTGAGCGCGTTCTGCGCACGTACCCACTCGGTGACGCTGGTGCTGTCGATCGCCTCCAGCCAGCGATATGGATCGGCCACCTTCGTCGTACCGTAGGTGTCGACGTGGTCGACCGTTCGCGTGGGAGGGTATTGGACCGGTCGCAGCGGCGGCTGCGGGCTCGCCGCTGCGAATGGAACTGCTCCGCTAAGCGCGAGGGAGAAGAGGCGAGCATACGCGCGATACATCGACGTCTCCGTGAGGAAAGCCGGGCGAGCGGCTGTTCCTTTAGCCGGCCCGGCTCGTAGGCCTTTGAGAGCTAGCGCGGCCGGCGCTTCGGGTCCCGGCGCATCGCCCGGCGCGCCGGCGATCCCGGCGGTGTGGGCTCGCGGACAGCCCGGATCGGTCGGGCGCTTATGAACAGCGCCTCGATGATCTCCGGACTTGCCCAGTTCAGCGGGCCACAGCGCGCAAAGCGCTGCTCGCGGATCGAGTCCTCGCTGGTGAACCGCAACACCAACCGCGGGGACGGTCCGTCGAAGGACGGGACGACGGTCTCGAGCCGAGCAACTTCCTCCGCCATCCACCGTCTCCCACTCGGCTCGGTGTATTTGGCCACAAACCCTTGGCGATTGGGCTGGTCCATAGGTCCACGGGTGGGATTCACCTCTACAATAAAGCAAGGACTGGTCCGCAATCACGAGTGGTTTCGCGACCGACCCGATACCGTTACTCAGTCATTCCGCAGCCGAGCCAGCGCAGTCGCCAGGTCCTCCTTTGCATCGCGGTTCGCAAACCTGACTTTGGTGCGGACGACGTCATATATGAGGTTGAGGAACCCCGAATCGGAGAGATCTCCGCGCACGGGGCGAAGTCGAGCGATCACGTCGGCGACCACGGACTCATCCGCGCCGATTTCGCGTGCAATGCGTTCGGAATCGAGCTCATTCATGGCAGGACCCTGGTGCGTTCTGACAACCAGGATGGGATGCAGACGAGATCCGTTCTGTGACCTACGCAACAGGCTGTTTGTTAGCAAGCTCTCCAGTTTAGAATAGACCCGGGTGGAATTCCGTAGCATCCTGACTCTCAGTCGGATCGAATCGCGAGCAGTGGGTCTGCCCGGGTGGCCCTCCAGGCCGGGATCAGAGTCGCGACCAAGCCGATGGCGACGAGTACAACCGTCGTTGTCGCCCAGGTCCCGCGGTCGAGCGGGCTCACCCCATAGAGCATTGCCGAAAGCAGTCGGGTGACGGCGATGCTTCCCATGAGACCGATCGCCACGCCGAGGCCGATCAGTCCAAGCCCTTCGCGCGTGACGAGGGCGAGCGTCGTCCCCGCCGTGCTGCCCAGGGCGCTCCTGATGCCGAACTCGCGAGTCCGCTGCGCGACCGCGTAACTGAGGACCCCGTAGATTCCGGACATCGCGAGGAGCAGCGCCACCGCGGCGAACACCGACAGGAGCGTCAGGTAGAATCGCGCTCGGCCCGTGCTCTGCGCGATGACTTCCGGCATCGTCCTGACATCCGTGATCGCGACCTGGGGGTCCACCGACCGGATGGCTGCGCGCACTTGAGCCGTGACGTCCTGCGGATCACCGCGCCGCACACGAACCATGAGCGGGAAGCTCGACGAACCCTGCCCGGCCTGGCGGTATGGGCTATACACCTCGCCATGCGGATCGTCGACCGGTCCGAAGTTTCGGATGTCGCTCACGACGCCGACGATCGTCGAGAATGTCGTATCACTGGTGTGAAACCGCTTGCCGATCGGGTCCTTCCCAGCAAAGTCGCGTCGCACGAGCGCCTCGTTGACCACGACCACCGCTGGCGACTCCGGACGACCATCGTCCTGGGGACCGAGCAGCCGACCGGCAACGAGCTTCTGCTTCGTCACCCGGAAGAACTCCGGCGTCGCGACCCGGTTCTCCGTCATCGGGAGACGCGTCGGATCTTCGCCCGGCTGGCCCTCGTAGCGGATGTTGAAGTTCCAGCCCCAGTTGTCGTACGGGATCAGCGAGATCGACGCGGCGGCATCGACACCGGGAATCGCGCGAATCTTGTCGATCGCCGGCTCCAGGAATCGCTGCACCGTGTTTCCGTCGGGATAGCGCTGTGGGGAGATCGTCGTCTGCAGCGTGAGGATTGGCTCGGGATCGAACCCCGGATCCCGGCCCATGAGCGACGCGAAGCCCTTGAGCACGAGCCCAGCGCCGACGAGCAGCATGAGCGATAGCGCGACCTCGGCGATGATGAGCGTCTGCAGCACGCGATGATGCGCGCGGCTCGTGCCGCCACCTCGGCCATCGCGGAGCGAGTCCTGTGGGTCGACCGCCGAGCTGCGCCACGCCGGGAGCCCGCCGCAGACCACAGCAACGAGAACTGCCAGTGCTACCGCGAACGCGATGACGCGATAGTCGACGGAGACGCCAGCCAGCTGCGGAAGGCGAACGGCGGCGAGTGCGCCGATGGTCCGCACTCCGACCCACGCCAGGAGGAGGCCCACGAGCAGCCCGACGGCCGTCATGACCAGACTCTCGCTCAGCACGGGTCGCATGAGCTGGGCTCGTGTGCCGCC
>Ga0075421_100007906_pt1 | contig 13032 bp, 14 predicted proteins | sample SoiMetdeltSBSDD5_FD_75292 | JGI IMG/M metagenome (GOLD analysis project Ga0075421, IMG submission 75292) | Bulk soil microbial communities from a Populus tree surrounding site in Tennessee, USA - Soil MetaG P. deltoides SBSDD5 | ecosystem: Environmental > Terrestrial > Soil > Tree plantation... | reverse complement strand
TGCGGTCGTCGGCAGCCTGGTGCCTTTCGCAGGAACAGCGGTCAGCAGAGCAATCAAGGCCTTGCTGTTGGCTTTCAGCCTCGACGTGCCGACGACGACCGTCTCGCCAACGTCCATCGAGAACGACGTGTCGATCACCAGCCGGCCGCGCGACGAGTTCTTGCTCTGATACGTCATCGCCGACTGTGATCGCTGCCGTCGCTCCATCGCTTCAAGCTGCGACTTGAGCTCCTTCGCGACATCCTCCTGATTGGCGCGTCGCGCTTCTGTCAGCTTTTGCCGCGCGGCCAAGATCTCGCGTTCCATCTTTTCGGTTTCTCGTTGCCGCTCGGCCACGGAGGCCATTTCTGCCACCGCATACTCGGATACGCCAGCGTCTCTCAATGTGAAGCGGACCGACACGCGCACGCCTTCGCCGCGGCTCGTCGCCAGGTTCACCTCGTAGTCCTGCTCTTCGGGACCGCGCAGGCGCGTCGTGGTATTGCCGGTACTCTGCCCGAGAATCCAGGCTGCATCGACCAGCTTGTAGGACTTGTAAGGCAGGAACTCCTTCATGTCCGTCAGCGCCCGCCGTGCCGCCGGGGGCACGTCGTCGGGCGCCGTCGCGGCCTGCAGGTCGGCGACCACGAGCACCACGCTGAACCCCTGCGGCGCGCGAAAGGCGTCACGGCTCTGCGCGGGCGGCGCAGGCTGCGGGGTAGTTGGCCGCGGTGTCTGCGCCGACGGCGGCGGCGTGCGCGGCGTCTGTCCTGCTGGCACTGAACTACGCGGCGCCTGCGCTGGCGGCGCGGGCGTCGGTGGCGCTTGTTGCGCCCGCACCCCGATTCCGCTGGCCAGCGCCACGGCCGCCGCGATGGCCGAGACGTGTCGAACGCCGCACGTCATGGAAGGGTCTCCTTGATAGTGAACTCCGGATCGAATACCCAGATGATCCGGGTTCCGCCAGGTGTCGAGAATTGCAGTTGCCGGCGCTGCTCGATTGGCGCGGTTCGAATAGTCTCTGGCTGTGGCCCTCCGTTTTCCACGTCGATCGTCCACTTGCGGCCGGCCACAATGCCCGCCGCAACCATCAACGCCACCATCGTCGCCATCGCCAGCGGTTGATGCCAGGGGGTCCGCACAACGTCGGGCCGTCGCGCCGCATCGAGCACGGTGCGACGGATCGCGTCCACCTGCATCGTCGACAGCTCGGAATCGGCCGCCGGATCGCCCTCGCGCAGGATGTCAGCAAGGTTTTTCATTGTGCCTTCCTGCTTTCCAGGATCTTCGCCATCTCCCTCCGGCCGATCGACAGATGCCACCTCACCGTCACCGCGCTGACGCCGAGGAGCTTCGCAATCGAAGGTATCGGCATGCCCTCGAGCTCGTACATCACGAGGATGGCGCGCCGCTTCGGAACGAGTTGCCCCAGCGCCTGCTGCACGAGAGAGCGCGCGATCAGCGCCGGCTCCGGATCGGAGGACTGGTACGGCCCATCGAGCTCGCCGCTCAACGCGCCGTTCCGCTGCACAGCCAGCCGCCGCCAGCGGTCGCGGCAGATGTTAATGAGTACACGCACCAACCAGGCTTCTTCGTTGGGCGTCCCGTTCGGCACCGAGGCAGGCGAGCGCGCGGCGCGCAGGAAGGTTTCCTGGACGACATCCCGTGCGTCTTCGCTGCTCCCGCTCAGCCGTCTGGCCAGCCGGAAGAGCCTCTGGTGATGAGTATCGAACAGCGTCCCCAGACGCCTGGAAAAGTCCTCGGCGGCCCCATCCGCTGCCGCAGGCATCGCGATAGCCTGTCCGGTCATACGTCTGCTAAACGCCGCAAGCCCCGGGATTGTTGGCATAATTCGTTCGCGCGCCCCGCGTAACAGGGTTAATGCACGGGCCCCTTGTCCCAGCTGGCGCCGGTCGATTCCGAGATAATTCTCATATGTTCCTGAAGCGCGGCAATCAGGTTGGGCACCACCTGGAGCGGTACCGCGATTTTCGCCCGGACGGGTGCCCGCACGACGTGCTCCGACTCAGCGACGTGAATGTCTTTCTCGGAAAGCGGAAGGACCTCGCAGAACGACAGCGTGAAGTCGAATGGAGTATGGGAGATCGCGCAGAAGTTTGCGTAAATCCGGGGCACATCGCCAGAGTCGTCCGGGGCGATGGTGAAATTGATCTGTTTGCGCTCGTTCATGGAGCGCATTCTACAGAAAAAGGCCGCTAGTACCGCCGCATCACGCCGACAACGACTCCCTGAATCTGCACCTGATCGGCGGGCACGACGATCGGCTGGATGGTGGGGTTGGCGGGCTGCAGCCGGATCCGGCCCTGTTCCCGATAGAGTTTCTTGAGCGTGACGTCCGAGCCATTCAGCAGCGCGATGACCATTTCGCCGTTGTCCGCCGTCCGGCGATCCTCGACGATCACGTAGTCGCCGTCGCGAATGTGCTCTTCAATCATCGAGTCGCCCTTGACGCGCAGCACGTAGCTGTCGCGCTTGCCGACGAGCGCTTCGGGCACAGCCAGCGACTCGCTGCCGACAACCGCCTCGATTGGCGAGCCGGCCGCGACGTAGCCCAGCATCGGCAGCTCGACCGCGCGCGCACCCAGTCGCGTCGAGACGAGCTCGACCGATCGGCTTCGATTCCAGGCGCGTTTGATGAACCCTTTTTCCTCGAGGTTGGTCAGGTGCTTGTGCACTGTGGCCAGCGACGACAGGTTGAAGCGGCGTCCGATCTCTTCCAGGCTCGGAGCGTAGCCGTGCTGCTGGATGAAATCGTTGAGGAAATCCAGGATCTCCCGCTGACGTTTCGTAAGTGGCAGCATGATGCGCGCACTATACGCAAAGGAAAAGCGAAAGTCAAACGGGAGACGGATTTGGCTGAGGTCCGTTTAACATTCATTCTGGCAATCGGGTCTAACCCGATGAGAGCCGACGGGTTGCGATGGAAAACGGAATGCTGTGCGGATCGAGATGCTGAGCCGGGTCTGGACTGGTGTCGTGACGCCTGACTGGAAACTGCGCGTTAGCGGCACCGGCAATCCGACGGCTGCGGACCCGATGTGGGCCTCGGCAGAGGACCGTGACCTCGTCACGGCGACTCTTGCGGGTAAACGGGAAGCGTTCGACGTCATCGTCGAGCGGCATCGCCGGCAGATCTACCAGCTTTGCTTCCGCTTCGTCGGCAATCACGAGGACGCCAGCGATCTCGCCCAGGACGTCTTCGTGCGCGCCTATCGGGGACTGCGCGGATTCAAGGGAAACGCGTCGTTTTCAACGTGGCTGTACCGTATCGGCGTGAATGTCTGCTTGAATCGGGTGTCGCTCAAGCGGCCCCGCATCGAAGCGATTGACGAACGAAAGCTGCCCGAGAGTTCGTCGGAGCGGCCCGACGTTGCGGTGATGCGGCAGGAGCGCGCGCTCGAAGTGCGTGCCGCGATCGCCAAGCTGCCGCCGAAACAGCGCGCGACGCTGATTCTGCGGATCTATCACGAGCTGCCGCACGATGAGATTGCCGGTGTGCTCGGAAGCTCAGTGGGCGCGGTGAAAGCAAACTTCTTTCACGCGCTGGCGAATCTGAAGAAGTTATTGCGATGACGCATCTCTCGGAATCGGAGCTCCTCGACGCGGCGGAAGCCCGGCTGTCTGCTGAGCGGCAGCGCCACGCTGAGACTTGTGCAGCCTGCGCTCGGCAGATCGAGGATCTGCGTGACGTGCTAGCGCGAACAATCGGCACAGACGTGCCCGAACCGTCTCCGCTGTTCTGGGATCATTTCTCCGCCCGTGTCCGCGACGAGATCGCGAACGAGACTCCCGGCCGTTGGGGATGGACCTCGGGCCTGCGGGCATGGCCTGTGGCTGCGGCTGCGGCCGTGGTGGTCGCGTTGCTCGTGGCAATCAGTGTTTTTCGTGCACCCTCGAACCAGCCGACAGCCGGGACAGATCGACAAGAGGTCGCGGACGCACGCCCGCCGGCCGTGGCTCCCGTTGACGCTGACGCCGACGCCGACCCGAACGATGTCGATGTCGAGGTCGACGAGGCCTGGGCCGTCGTTCGCGCGGTGGCAGACGACGTGGTGTGGGATGACGTGACGAACGCCGGTATCAGCGCGCGTCCGGGATCGGCTGATCGAGCGATCCAGACACTGTCGGCAGCCGAACGGACCGAGCTCGCCGCGCTCATCGCTGAGGAGTTGAAACGCTCCGGTGCGTAAGGCAGACATGAGAGTCATGATTCAACGCGCGATCGTCATCAGCATCGTGGCAGTCCTCGCGACCGCGGCCACGGCGCGCGCGGAGCAGGGGAAAGAACCGCCCGCGAAGGGCGGCACCGCGCAGACGGAGGCCGATACCGCTGACGTCTTCAACACGTTGCGTGCGACCAACGAGCTGATCGGTATGCTCGATGCGTACGCCACGATCCAGGCGCAGCAGGCACTGCAGCTGGGCGACGAGCAGTATGGCCGGTTCATTCCGCTGTTGAAGAAACTGCAAGAGACGCGGCGACGGAATCAGCAGGCCCGCAACCGGATGATTGGCGAGTTGAGGCGGCTGGCAGGCCCGAGGGCAGCCGCGCCTGCAGACGAGGGAGTGATCGCCGAAAAGCTGAAGGCGTTACGCGAGCAAGACGAGCGTGCGGCCGCCGAGATCCGCGCCGCCGTCGGGGCGATTGACGAGATTCTCACGCTGCAGCAACAGGCCCGATTCCGCATCTTCGAAGAGCACATCGAAAACCGGAAGCTCGATCTCCTCCTGCGCGCGCGAGCCCGGGCCGGCCGTCAGGGACGCCTGTAGGCCCCCGACCTTTAGGTCGGGCGGCCTCTAAGCCAGCAATGTCGGGCGTGCCACAAACCACGACCACCGTTGTACAATTACCCATGCAATCAGGGCTTCGTCTCGCCGTCGCTGCGACTCTCTGCGCGGCTGCCGTCGCCCCCGCCGTGGGCTGGCAGCGCTTTAGCAAACAGGATGCGGACCGTTTCCAAACCAAGCTCGTCCGCATCGTGGACCTCGGGAACGGCGGCCGCCGCAACGCGAAGGCCGAAACGACCCGTTTGACGGATACCGAAGTCACCTCCTACCTCCGCTACAACGCCAGCGGCCAGGTTCCGGTCGGGATCGTCGAGCCGACGCTCACGGCACTGGGCGACGGTCGTGTCGGCGGCCAGGCGATCGTGGATCTGGATGCGGTGCGCAAGCAGAAGGAACGGGGCTGGATGGATCCGCTGTCGTACCTCACCGGGCGCATGCCGCTCACCGCGAGAGGCAAACTGATCACCCAGGGCGGCGTGGGACGCTTCCAGCTGGAGTCGGCGGAGGTGTCCGGCGTCAGCATCCCCAAGACCGTTCTGCAGGAGCTGCTCTCGTACTACTCCAAAACACCCGAGAATCCGAACGGCATCAACATGGACGACCCATTCGATCTGCCGTCGAAGATTCGCGAGATCCAGGTAGGGAAGGGGGAGGCGGTCGTCGTCCAGTGAATGGACCCGCTTCAGAGTCCACTTCAGTACCTCAAAGGTGTCGGCCCCCGGCGCGCCGCTGACCTGCAGCGCGTCGGCCTGCATACGATCGAAGATCTGCTGTATCGGTTCCCGATCCGCTACGAGGACCGCGGCACATTTCAAACGATCGCCTCGTTGAAGCCCGGCGTCGCCGCATCGGTGATCGGCGAAGTCGTCAGCGCCGGCATCCGCCCCACCCGCAGGCCCCGGTTCAAGATTTTCGAAATGCTCGTGCGCGACAAGTCGGGATCGTTGCGTGCGATCTGGTTCAATCAGCCGTTCTTGAAGGACGTCTTCCGGCCGCATCAGCGTGTCATCCTGTACGGACGGCTGGAACTGACGTCACACGGCCTGCAGCTCCAGAACCCTCAATACGAAATCCTGCCGCAGGAAAGCGACGCGCCTGACGAGAGCGGTGAACCGCCTGAAGACGAAACGCTGCATACCGGCCGCATCATTCCAATCTACGAGAAGACCGGGACCCTCACGACGAAGATGCAGCGAGTGCTCGTGCATCACGCGCTCGCGCAACTCCCGGCGCAACTCCTCGATCCGTTGCCTGACGACGTTCGCCGCCGGGCGCAGCTGATCGACCGTCGAACCGCGCTGTCGGATGTGCACTTTCCTCCCGAGGGCACGAACCTCGAAGACCTGAACCAGTTTCGCTCGCCTGCACAGCGGCGGCTGATCTTCGAGGAGTTCTTCCTGTTTCAACTCGGCCTGGTGCTGAGGAAACGCCGCGCCGAAGCGGAGAAGAAACCTCGCTCGGTGGTAATCACCGACGAGGTCAGGGAGGCTGCTCGCCGGGTGCTGCCGTTCCGCCTCACCGGCGATCAAAAGAAAGTGATTGCCGAGATCGTCGAGGACATGAAGCGCCCGCACCCGATGAACCGCCTGCTGCAGGGTGACGTCGGATCGGGGAAGACGATCGTCGCGTTGATGGCGGCGCTCGTGGCGATGGAGAACAACTTCCAGGTCGCGTTCATGGCGCCGACGGAAATCCTGGCGGAACAGCACTTCATCACCATCCGCCGGCTGCTGGAGTCATCCAGGTTTCGCATGACCTTGCTGACCGGGACGACGCCGGCGAAGAAGCGGCGCGAGCTCCAGGCGGAGCTTGCTGGCGGTTCGATCCACCTCGTGGTCGGCACGCACGCGCTCGTCGAGAATCCCGTCGCGTTTCGCGAGCTCGGCCTCGCGATCATCGATGAACAGCATCGCTTCGGCGTGATGCAGCGGGCCGCCCTTAGAGCCAAGGGCATGCACCCGGACGTTCTCGTGATGACGGCCACGCCGATTCCCAGGACGCTGGCGCTGACGACGTACGGCGATCTCGACGTCTCGGTGATGCGCGAGATGCCGCCAGGCCGTCACCCAATCAAGACGATCGCCAAGCCTGAAGCGCGGCGCGACGAGATCTACGACTTCGTCCGGCAGCAGCTGGATGCGGGCCGGCAGGCCTATGTGATCTACCCGCTCGTCGAGGAGTCCGCCAAGGTCGACCTCCGGGCCGCGACCGAGATGGCGGATCATCTCGCCCAGGACATCTTCCCGGCCTATCGCGTGTCCCTCCTGCACGGGCGGATGACGCAGGAGGCGAAAGACCGCGCGATGCAAGCCTTTGCGCATGGCGAGGTCCAGCTCCTCGTGTCGACGACCGTCGTCGAAGTCGGTGTCGATGTGCCGAATGCGGCGGTGATGGTAGTCGAGCACGCCGAGCGTTTCGGCCTGTCGCAGCTGCATCAGTTGCGCGGCCGCGTCGGACGCGGCGCGCATCAGTCGTACTGCGTGCTGCTCTATCAGGCGCCGCTGACCGATCATGGGCGCGAACGCCTGAAAGCGCTGACCGAAACCACCGACGGCTTCGTGATCGCCGAGCGAGACCTGGCGCTTCGCGGGCCAGGGGACTTCTTCGGCACGCGTCAGTCCGGCATGCCCACGCTCAGGGTCGGCGACCTGCTGAGGGATCACCGGCTGATGGAAGATGCGCGGCGCGAAGCGGTCGCCGCCCTCGACGACGTCCGCGCCTCGGAACCGCTCGTCGCATTTGTTCGATCGAGCTGGGAACAGAGGTTCGGATTGGTGGGAGTGGGGTAGGAATGGGCGATGGGCGATGGGCAAGGGGCGATAGGCAAGGGGCAATGGATGGCAAAAGGGGCAATGGGTAGGGGGCTTCGCGCCATGTTCCGATTTCCATCGCCCATCGCCCATCGCCCATTGCCGATTGGCAAATGCGCGTCATAGCCGGCCACTTGAAAGGGCGCAAGCTGGAAACTCCCGAATGGGAGGGCCTGCGCCCGACGTCCGATCGGCTGCGCGAGACGCTTTTCAACGTGCTGGCACCTGTCATCGAGGGGGCGCGCGTGATCGACGGCTATGCGGGGACGGGGGCGGTCGGCATCGAGGCGTTGAGCCGCGGGGCCGCGCACGTGACGTTCATCGAGCAGGACATGCGCGCCGTGCGGCTGATCGAGACGAACCTGGCGCGCTGCGGTGTGAGGGAGCGCTATGCTATTATCCGCGCGGGGTTTGCGGGCGCAGCGCAACGGCTGGCGGGGGAGCAGGCGAACGTCATCTTTCTCGACCCGCCGTACGGCCCAGCCGCGCTCAGTGATGCGCTCGACAGCGCGTCGGCGCTGGCCTCGCCGGCCACCATCGTCGTTATCGAACATGCCAGGCGCGATGCCGCACCGGACTCGGCCGGCGCGCTGGTTCGCACGCGGGAACTGACGTCAGGCGACAGCGCGCTCGCGTTCTACCGGTGTCGGGCTTAGGCGCGCACGGCGCGCCTGCAAGGGAGCGGCGCGGGGCGTAGGGGTCCCCGCAAGCGCAGCCTTCGCGCCGAAGGCGCTACGGCGAGCCTCGCCGTAGCCTTGGCGGAGGCGGGACCGAGCCGGGGTGTGGGGCGGAGCCCCACGTTAGCAAGGAGCCGCATGAGCGACAAGATCGCAATCTATCCCGGCTCGTTCGATCCGTTGACGAATGGACACGTGGACATCATCCAGCGTGGCTCGGGGTTCTTCGACCGCATCATCATCGCGGTGCTGATCAACCTCGAAAAAGCGCCGCTTTTCACCGTGCCGGAGCGTGTGGCGATCGCGCGGGAAGTGTTTCGCGACTGGTCCAATGTCGAGGTGGACACCTTCGATGGACTGCTCGTCGACTATGCTCGGAGCCGGAAGGCGAGCGTCATCGTGCGCGGGCTGCGTGCCGTTTCGGACTTCGAATTCGAGATGCAGATGGCGCTGATGAACCGGCGGCTGGCGCCGGACGTGGAAACGGTGTTCATGATGCCGGGCGAGCCGTACACTTACGTGAGCTCGCGGCTGGTGAAAGAAGTCGTGGCGCTCGGCGGATCCGTGAACGGGCTGGTGCCCGAAATTGTGGAACGCCGGCTGCGTGAGAAAAAACTGGCGCGAGAAACCCTGAAGGCCTGACATGCTCTCCCCCCGTGCAACCCGGATTGCCGTGTCCCCGACCATGAAGGTGGCCGCGGACGCAATGAAACTCAAAGCGGAAGGCGTCGACGTCGTCGATCTGGGGGCCGGCGAGCCCGATTTCCCGACGCCGGACCACGTCTCGGCCGCTGCACACGCCGCCATCGACGCCCACTTCACCAAGTACACGACGAACTCGGGCACCGACGAGCTGAAGCGCGCCATCGTCGCGCGCTATCGCGAAGACTGTGGCATCGAGTACACGACGGCCGAGACGATCGTCACCGCCGGCGGCAAACAGGCGCTGTTCAACTCGGTGATGGTGCTCTTCGGATCCGGCGACGAAGTGATCACGCACATGCCCGGCTGGCCGACGCTCGTCGAGCAGATCAAGCTCGCCGATGCGACGCCGGTCATCGTACGCACGCATGCCGAGGACGGCTTCCGCCTTCGCGCCGACACGATCCTCGGCGCCGTGACCGCCCGCACGCGCGGCATCATCATCAACTCGCCCAGCAACCCGACCGGCGCGCTAATCAGCGAGGCGGATCTCGAGCAGGTCGCCAAAGAGGCTGCCCGCCGCGGGATCTGGATCCTGCTCGATCTCTGCTACGAGAAACTGATCTACGACCCGACGCCTCACAACCTGCCCGGTGTCCTAGCCCGGACGATGAAGGATCGCACCGTGCTGTGCGGATCGGCTTCGAAGGCCTACGCGATGACCGGCTGGCGTTGTGGCTGGGCGCTGGCACCGGCAGCCGTCGTGAGCGCGTGCAACGCGATTCAGAGCCACTCGACGTCGAACGTTTCGTCGATCACCCAGAAGGCAGCGGTCGCGGCGCTGAACGGGCCGCAGTCGTGCGTGACAGACATGCTGAACGAATACCGCCGCCGGCGCGATCAGCTGACCACGTGGCTGGCCGAGGAACCGCGGCTGCGGCTCGTCAAACCGGCCGGAGCGTTCTACCTGTTTCCGGACGTATCGGACTTTCTCTCGCCCGACGGGGTGCGCACGTCATCCGACCTCGCGGCCGGCTTGCTCAAGGACATGCGCGTGGCGATCACGCCTGGTGAAGCGTTCGACTCGCCAGGCTTCATCCGGATCTCGTACGCCGCGTCGATGGAAGACTTGAAGCGCGGCGCCGAGCGAATCATCCAATACGCGCGCAGCATGGATCCGACCCCTGTAGGCCCGACCTTGAGGTCGGGCGTGCCGGAATGACCCCAGGCGTGCCGGATTAACCCCGAATGTGATTACACCCGGTTTCCCGCAATCCCTTGCCACCGTCGTCGGAGCGGATCATGTCCGCACCGACGACGAATCCCGGATCGCCTATGGGACGGATGCGCTGAAGCGGGGGATGCCGGCCGACGTCGTCGTCTTTCCCGCCAACACTCGCGAAGTCTCCGAGATTGCCCGTCTTTGTAACGCCGAACGGATCCCGATTGTTCCGCGCGGGGCGGGGACGGGTTACACGGGCGGTGCCGTGCCGCTGCACGGCGGCGTCGTGCTCTCGCTCGAGCGCATGAACCGCATCCTCGACATCGACGAGGCCAACCTCGTGGCGGTCGTCGAACCGAACGTGATCACGGGCGATCTTCAGAAGGCTGTCGAGAGCGTCGGGCTGTTCTATCCACCCGATCCTGCGTCGCTGAATCAATCGGTCATCGGTGGAAACGTCGCGGAATGCGCGGGCGGTCCGCGCGCGTTCAAGTACGGCACGACGAAGCAATACGTCCTGGGACTGGAAGCGGTGCTGCCAACCGGGGAGGTGATCGAGACGGGCGGCAAAGTCGTCAAGAACGTCGTCGGCTACGACCTGACCCACCTGCTCGTCGGCTCCGAAGGCACCCTGGCGATCATCACGAAGATCATCCTGCGGCTCATTCCGAAGCCGCCCGTGCAGGCGACGCTCCGCGCGTCGTTCGAGGGAGTCGACGCCGCCGTCGCGGCCGTGTCGGCCATCATCAAGGCGCGGGTCGTACCGGCCGCCCTCGAGCTGATCGATCGCGAGTCACTCGATGCCGTCGCGCGCAACCTCAACGTCCGCTCTCTCGCACCCGAAGGCACCGGAGCCATCCTGCTGATCGAGGTGGACGGCGTCCCTTCCGCCGTCGACGAAGAGGCGATGCGGGTCGAGCGGGCCTGCCGCGAAGCCGGATCGACCGAAGTGCTGCGGGCGCGCGACGAAGCCGAGCGCGCCGAGCTCTGGCGGGTGCGCCGCGAGATCTCCCTTTCGTTGAAGATGGTCGCGCCGCTCAAGTTCAACCACGATGTCGTCGTTCCCAAGGGCAGGATTCCGGAGCTCTTCGCGCTCGTCCATCGCATTCGTGAGGAATTCAGGCTGAGGATTCCACTGTTCGGTCATGCCGGAGACGGGAACATTCACGTCAACATCATGGTGGACCCGCAGGACGCGGCAGAGGTCGCGCGCGCGCACGATGCCGAGCACGTGCTGTTTGCCGGCGTCGTGGCGCTCGAAGGCTCCATAAGCGGCGAGCATGGGATAGGATTCTCGAAAGCGCCGTTCGTGCCGCTCGAGCTGTCGGCTGACGAGATCGCGCTGATGAAACGCGTGAAGCAGGCGTTCGATCCCAACGGGATTCTCAATCCGGGGAAGATTTTTCCGACGTAAGAATCCATGTCAATCCGTCGAAATCCGCGCCCTGTCAGCATCCGCGGCCGGGGATGGTATCCTGCTGTATGCACCGATCTTTGAGAGCGATTCTCATCCTTCCGGCATTCGTGTTCCTGGCGTGCAGTCAGCCCGCCGCGCAGTCGCAGCAGCAGGAAGTTGAGGCGCTACGCAAGGAGATCGAGATCCTCAAGCGCGACCTCGCTGAAGTCCGTGAATTCCTCAAGGTCGTGACGAAAGGTCAGTTCGGCGCCGCCAGAATCGAGGACAAGACCATCGACCTCACCGGCGCGCCCGTCAACGGACAGGCATCCGCGAAGCTGACCCTGGTGGAGATTTCCGATTACCACTGCCCGTTCTGCCGTCGCCACTTCCAGCAGACCCAGCCGCAGATCTACTCGGAGTTCGTGAACACCGGCAAGGTCCGTCACGTCTTCATCCACTACCCGATCGATCAGCTGCATCCCGACGCGTTCAGATCGCACGAAGCGGCCAGCTGCGCGCAGGACCAGGGCAAGTTCTGGGAGCTGCACACCAAGCTCTTCGAGGCGCCGGCCAAGACCACCGATCAGATTGTCGCGATCGCGCAAACTGCGGGACTCGATTCCACCGCGCTCAAGGCGTGCATGGACAGCGGCAAGTACTCGAAGGCCGTGCGCGAGAGCGTTGCGAACATGCAGGAGCTTGGCGCCGACAGCACACCGCTGTTTCTCATCGGCCTGACACCCGCGCCCGGCCAACCGATGAAGATCGTACAGGTCATCAAAGGCGCCTACCCATTCTCCGAATTCAAAACCCGTCTCGAGGGAATGCTGAAGTAGGCCGACCTTTAGGTCGGGCCTACAGGTGTTTTCTTTACGGCACGACCCGCAACCGCCGCGACCCCGGTAGAAACGGCATCGACGCGATTTGTCCGGCGAATCCCGATCCCCATCGGCCCGGGATGGACGTTCCGCAATCCGGGCACGATCCATTGGCGGTGAGGCGGTACGACCGAATGAGGTAGCCGTGGCGCTCGACGAGCAGCACGCGGCAGGTGGGGCAGCGCGTGTTCTCCCAATCGCCGACGCGGCCGGGAAGGTTGCCGGCGTAGACGAAGCGCAGGCCATGGCTCCGTCCGATCTCTACGGCGCGCAACAGCATCTCGGGCGTGGTGTTGTCCGGATCGTTCATCCGGTAGTCCTTGTGGAACGCGGTCACGTGCCACGGGATGTCGGGGGAGACGCTCGCCACGAAGTCGGTCAGCCGATGCAGTTCGTCTTCGGAATCGTTGAAGCCGGGGATAAGCAGCGTGACGAGCTCGAGCCACACGCCCATCGCGTACAGCGTGCGGATGGTGAAGAGAATCGGCTCCAGCCGGCCGCCGAGCTGACGGTAATGACGATCGTCGAAGCTCTTGAGGTCGACCTTGTAGAGGTCCACCCACGGGCGGATGTAGTCGAGCACGCGTGGTGTGCCGTTGCCGTTCGAGACGTAGGC
>Ga0075421_100007904_pt1 | contig 13033 bp, 11 predicted proteins | sample SoiMetdeltSBSDD5_FD_75292 | JGI IMG/M metagenome (GOLD analysis project Ga0075421, IMG submission 75292) | Bulk soil microbial communities from a Populus tree surrounding site in Tennessee, USA - Soil MetaG P. deltoides SBSDD5 | ecosystem: Environmental > Terrestrial > Soil > Tree plantation... | reverse complement strand
ACGGCGCGCGAGTCCTGGATCGGGCACGCGGCGCTCGGCAGCGTGCTCGCCCGTCTTGGCCAGGACAGAGAGGCCGAGGCCCAGCTCACCGCGGCCGCGGACACGCTCGAATCGATCGCCGCGAAGCTCGTGACGCCGGACCTGCGCCGGAGCTTTCTCGCCGCGCAACCGGTGGCCGGCGTCTTTCAGACGCTCGGACGAACGGCGCCTATCCGTCCCGCGGCTCTTTCCGAATGAAGCGCCCCGTCCGCAGCTCCTGCAGCGTCTGGTCGATCTCGGCGCGCGTGTTCATCACGAACGGGCCGTAGCGCGCGATCGGCTCGTGCAGTGGCCGGGCGGCGGCGAGCAGGAAGCGGCCGCCGCTGGGCCCGGCAAACGCCTCCACGACCTCGCCGTCGGCGAAGATCGCGAGCGCCGGCGCGGGCACGGCTGTCCGGGCTTCGCCGAAGCGAACCTCACCGTCGTCGACGTACGCGAAGGCTGTGTGGCCGCGCGGCACCGCCTCGCGAAACGAGGCGCCGGGTGGCAGCACCACGTCGATGAACTTCGGCGCCACCGCAAGGCCCTCGACGGGGCCCACCAGACGACCGGCCTCCGCGTCACCGGCAATGACGCGGATTCGGGCGCCGTCGTCGGTGGGCGTCTCGACGAGCCGGCCGGCCTCGAGGTCGCGATACTTCGGCCGCGACATCTTTTCCCGCGCGGGGAGGTTCAGCCAGAGCTGAAGGCCGCCGATGCCTTCCGGGCGAACCTGCGGCATCTCCTCGTGGAGGATGCCGCTGCCCGCGGTCATCCACTGGATGTCGCCGGCGCCGATGGTGCCGCTGTGCCCGAGCGAATCGGCGTGCCGGATCTGCCCGCGCCGCACGACCGTGACCGTTTCGATCCCGCGGTGCGGATGAAAGGGAAACCCGGCCTCGTAATCGGCGGCGTTGGCCGATTCGAAGTGGTCGAGCAGCAGGAACGGGTCGAGATGATCGAGCGTCCGGGTGCCGATGCTGCGGCGCAGGTTGACCCCCGCGCCTTCCCGGACTGCTTCCGGTTTGATCACCGATGCGATCGCACGTGATGACTGACTCATGATGCATTCCCCCACTGAGCCACGAGCTCGTCCAGTGACCATGCGCCGCCTCCGCCGACGATCGGCGCGACGGCAAGACCGAGCACGAGGGTACCCGCCATGCGGCGCGGCCTCCCATTAACCCTATAATTAGACATCTAACGATTCGATGTAGAATGGTCGGCGAGGGATTCAGGACGGAGGGCAACGTTGGGCACACGCTACAAGGGGCGGCCGGCCGAGGTCCGGGCCCTGAACGCGTTCATCAAGCTGACGCGCGCCACCAGCTCGGTGGCCAGGCGTCTCAGCCGACGGCTGGCGGATGCCGGCGTCACCGCGACGCAGCTCGGGGTGCTGGAGGCGCTCCTGCATCTCGGACCGCTCGGGCAGCGCGCGCTCGGGGAGAAGCTTCTGATGAGCGGCGCGAACATCACCACCGTCGTGGACAACCTCGAGCGCCGCGGTCTCGTGCGCCGGGAGCGTGGCGATGACGATCGCCGCAGCGTCACCGTGAGTCTGACTACTGAGGGGCGCCGGCTCATCTCCACGATCTTTCCGGGGCACGCCGCCGCCATCGCCGAGGCGTTCTCCGTGCTCACCGCCGCCGAGCAGGAGGAGCTGGGGCGGCTCACCAAGAAGCTCGGGCTGGGCCGGCCCGAGTGATCGCGAGTCTGCCGATGCGGTAGACTCTTCCACTCATGAGCGTCCGGACGGGCAAGCAATTCGTCGAGGGCCTGCGCGACGACCGCGAGGTCTGGTACGACGGCCGGCGCGTCGCCGATGTCACGACGTTTCCGCCCTTCGCCACCGCCATCCGGTCGATGGCCATGCTCTACGACCTGCAGCACACCACGGAGCTGCGCGACGTGCTCACCGTCGAGGTGCCCGAGCTCGGGGGCCGCGTCGGGCGGGCGTTCGAGATGCCCCGCACGCGCGAGCAGCTTCGGCTCAAGCGAGAAGCGTACGTCGCGTGGGCCGAGGCGAGCTGCGGGATGCTGGGTCGCAGTCCCGACTTTCTCAACGTGATGCTCACGGCCCTGGCCGCCAAGCGCGGCTTCTTCCTGGAGCTCGGTCCCGAGCGCGCGGAGGCGGTGGTGGCCTACCACCGTCACGTGGCGCACGAGGATCTCTTCCTGACGCACGCCCTCCTCGATCCACAGCTCGACAAGGGCCGGTTGCGCCACCAGCAGCGGGACCCCGGCATTCCGCTGCGCGTGGTGGATCGCACCAGCGAGGGCATCATCGTCAATGGCATCAAGCGCATCGCCACCGCCGCGCCCTACGCCGACGAGATCCTCGTCTGGCCGTTTCCGCCGACGTTCCAGCCCGGTGAGGATCCCTACGCCAACGTCTTCGCGGTGCCCATGGCCACACCCGGTCTCAAGACGATCTGCCGGCCGTCGTTCGCGCACGCGGGCGATCGCCGCGATCACCCGCTGTCGTCGCAGTTCGACGAGATGGATGCGACAGTTGTCTTCGACCACGTGCTCGTTCCGTGGGACCGCGTCTTTCTCCACGAGGACATCGCGCTGCTCAACCGCATGTACCGCGACACGCGGATGCGGGAGCTCACCGCGCACCAGACCAACGCGAGGCTCGAGGTCAAGCTGGGCTTCCTGTACGCGATCATCGTGCGAATGGCCGAGGCCGCCGGGCTTCATACGCGTCCGGAGATCATGGAGCTGCTGGGCGAAGCGGCCGTGCGCGTCGAGGTCATCCGCAGCACCACCCGCTCCGCGGAGGAGCAGGCGCAGTTCGATCCGGACAACGGCGTCCTCTATCCCGACCTCTTCGCCCTCCAGGCCGGCCGCGCGCTCGGGCCCATCTATTACCCCGAGATGCTCGACATGCTGCGACGCCTCGGCGGCGGCGGCCTCGTCCAGCTCCCGGTGTCGATGGCGGAGTTCGACTCGCCGATCGGCGCCGACCTCGAGCGCTCGCTGAGCGGGGCCGGGCTCTCGGGTCGGGACAAGACCAGGCTGTTCAAGCTCGTCTGGGACCTGATCGGCACCGAGTTCGGCGCCCGGCACGAGCTCTACGAGGTCAACTACGCGGGCGAGCGCGGCGCGCTCGTGGCCGGAATCCATCGGGAGTACGGCCGCCGCCCGTACTACCTCGACCACCTCGATCGCTTCATGCGCGGCCTCTGAGCACGGATCGGCCCCGCCGGTCGCCATGCAACTAGCCGCCCGATACATGGCGATCCGCCCATTGCCGAGCGACGCCCGATCGACGAACATCCACGACGATGGGTGACGACGTCAGGCGGCGGGCGCTCGACGATGCGGTCCGTCGGAATGCCGAGAGCGTTCGCCACCTCTTGCTGTCGTGTCAGCTCCTGAATGTCCGGCTCGGCGACCAGATCTCCGACACCGCGATCATCAAGCGGCCGGAGCGCATCGTGTCGTATCGCCTCCAGGAGGTCCACTCGAACTGAGGCGCGGCTAGCCGTCAGCCGTGCGCCCCGGCGGCGAGGGGGCCGCGAAGGACGCGGCCGGGATACGCGCCGGTGTGCTCGCCGTCGCGCAGCACCACCTGGCCGTTCACGATCGAGGCGTCGAAGCCGGTGGCCTTCTGGCGCAGGCGCCGGGCGCCGGCGGGCAGGTCGTTCACCACTTCCGGCATGGCGGGCGCCACGCGGTCGGGATCGAAGACGATCACGTCGGCGGCCAGCCCCTCGCGGAGCAACCCGCGCTCGTGGAGGCCCCAGGCCGATGCGGGCTCGAGGGTCAGCATGCGGACGCCTTCCTCGAGGCTGAGCGCCTGGCGCCGGCGCACCCAGTAGGCGAGCACCTGCGTTTGTAGCGACGAGTCCATGATCTGGGAGACGTGCGCGCCGGAGTCGGAGAACGTCACCACCGAGCGCGGGTGCTTCATCATCTCCAGCACGTCATCGAAGTTCTCGTTGAACAGCGGCTGGACGAAGAACGCCTTGAGGTCGCGCTCCAGCGCCACCTCGATCAGGGCCTCCACGGGGTCGACACCACGCTCGCGGGCGATCTCGGCGATGGTCCGGTGCGGCCCGCACGGATCCTCCATGAGCATCGTCCACTCGTAGTCGGGCTTCCGGGCCTCGGCGCCGACGACGCGGCCGTACTCCGCCTCGGCGGCCGCCTTCACCAGCCGCCGGCGTACCTCGGCGTCGCGCAGCAACGTCCGTTGTTCGTCCAGCGGACGCTGCCGCAGCTCGCGCCACTCGGGGAGGCGATCGAAGGGCAGCCGCGTCTCGAACGAGAGCACGACCGCCAGCGAGCGGCTGTGCACCTGGGCGAACATGCGGCCGCCGGCGCGCGCGGTCTCCTCCAGCATGGCAAAGTACGCGCGCCAGGCGTCCGGCATGAAGCGCGAGCTGAACATGCCCCACGTGACCGGCACGCCGGTCTCCACGGCGAGGTCGCGCAGCCGTGTGAGGTAGTCACGCTGGCGGTCGAGGTCGCGGCCCGTGTCCTCGCCGGCGATCTCGAAGATGCCGGCGCCGAGGTCGCCCATCACTTGCACCAGCTCGCGCACCTCGCGCCAGTCGGCGACGCGGCTGGCCACGGGCCGCCGGTCCGCCGTCTCGTGGTTGCGCGTGCGCGACGTGGTGAACCCCATGGCTCCCGCGGCCAGCGCGTCGGCCAGCTCACGCTTCATCACCGCCAGGTCTTCGGCGGTGGCCGGCTCGGAGAACGCGCGCTCCCCCATGGCGTAGGTGCGGAGGGCCGAGTGGCCCACGTAGCCGGCGTAGTTGATGCCTTTCGGCCAGCGGGCGACGGCGTCGAGGTATTGCGCGTACGTCTCCCACGACCAGTCGATGCCGGCCTCCATGGCCTCGGCCGGAATGTCCTCGGCGCGCTCGAGATTGCGCACGACCAGGTGCTTGGCGTCGGGGCGGCAGGGCGCCAGCGTGAAGCCGCAGTTGCCCATGACGACGCTGGTGACTCCGTGCCAGCACGAGCACGTGCCGAGCGGATCCCACGCCACCTGCGCGTCCATGTGCGTGTGGCCGTCGATGAAGCCGGGCGCGACGACCCGATGGCGCGCGTCCACCTCTTCGCGTCCGCGCGCGTGGATGGTGCCGATGCGCGCGATGCGGTCGCCCCGGATGCCGACGTCGGCGCGGTAGCGCGGGAGCCCGGAGCCATCCACCACGGTGCCGCCGCGGATGACGAGGTCGTAGGTCATGTCAGCCTCCGAGGCCGTAGAGCTCGGCGACGTTGTCGTGGAGCATCAGGTCACGCTCCTCGTCGGTCAGATGCGCGGCGTGCTTGGCCAGCATGGCCTGCGAGTTCGGCCACGTGGAGTCGCTGTGCGGGAAGTCGTTCGCCCACATGAGCCGCCGGACGTTGCAGAGGTCCTTCACCTGGAAGGCCACCCAGTCGTCCTGGAACGTCGTGTAGACGTTCTCGCGGAAGTATTCGCTCGGCAGCCGCGTGATGGCGCTGCCCGTGAGCCAGTAGCGGTGCCGCTCGTACGCGTGGTCCATGCGATACATGAAGTGCGGCACCCAGCCCGCGTCGGCCTCGACGCAGACGAGCTTCAGCTTCGGGTGGCGCTCGAAGACGCCGCCGAAGATGAAGAGGCCGATGATGTCCTGGCAGCCGCGGATGATGGACATGAAGGCGTTGAGCTTGGGCCCGCGCGTCTTGAACGTGTCGCTGCTGCTCGTCAGGATGTGGAACGACAGCGGCAGCTTCAGGTCGACGGCCGCCTCCCAGAACGAGTCGTACATCGCATCGTCGTAGTCGGCGAGGGCGGGGTTCCCCGGCATCATCACGCCCCGCAGTCCGAGCGCCTTGATCCGCTCGAGATCGCGGATCCCGTCGTCGACGGAGCGCATGGCCGTCTGTCCGATGCCGAGCAGCCGGCTCGGATGCGCCGACGCATACTCGCCGATCCACTGGTTGTACGCGGCGAAGCACGCGTGCTTGAAGTCGAAGTCCGGGTGGTTGCACAGCATCATGCCGACGGTGGGGTAGAGGATCTCCGCGGCCACGCCGTCACGATCCTGATCGGCCAGCCGCGCCTCCGGATCCCAGCCGCCGCGATGGAGATCCTCGAAGCGGATCCCGAACACGGTCAGCTCCTCGGCCCGCTTTCCGGCCGCGGCCACGAGGCCCATCGGGATCGGCTTCGAGAGCCCCTCGATGACGAAGAGGTCGCCGCGCTTCGGATCGTGCACGACGTGCGGGGCGCGATCGCGGAACATCGGGTCGATCCGGTCGACGTACGTGTTCGGCGGCTCGGTGATATGGGAGTCAGCGGAGATGATCGGTTTCGCCATGTGAGCTCCTGTCGTGAGTTCCGTCGGCCGCTGCCTCGCCAGCGTGAGTCGACGACCATGCCTGTCGCGTACAGCATTGTCGGGCACGGCCGGAAGACGGTCAAGGTTGCCACCGCCGTGGGCACGCGATTTGCGAAGGCGAAATCGCCATGGGCAACATCTTCGGCCCGGTCGACTGGGGGCGCCTCTTCGGTGTCGACACGCCGCTGCTCGAGATCTTCCTGCGCGGCTCCTTCATGTACCTGGCGGTGTGGGCCCTGCTGCGGTTTACGTTCCGCCGCGACGTCGGGTCCGTCGGTATCCCCGGCCTGCTCGTGATCGTGCTCATTGCGGACGCCGCGCAGAACGCGATGGCGGGCGACTACCACTCCATCACGGACGGGGTCCTCCTCGTGGCCACCATCATTGGCTGGGCCGCCATGCTGGACTGGCTGGCGTGGCGGTTCCCCCGAATCGAGCGCATCATCCATCCGCCGCCGCTGAAGCTCGTCGAGAATTCGAGGGTGCTGCGCCACAACTTGCGGAAGGAGATGATCACACCCGAGGAGCTGCTGGCCCAGCTGCGGCTGCAGGGGATCGAGCGGCTGGACGACGTCAAGGTCGCGCACATGGAGCCCGACGGCCGGATCAGCGTCATCCGGCGCGATGCGAGCGAGCCACGGCAGGCGCCCGACCGCCGGAGCGCGTGACCGGGCGAGCATTTCCGTCAGCGCCGCGGCTCATCCCCGGGGGGAGTCCAGCCGCCGCCGAGCGCCTTGATCAGGCGGATGCTCGCGCTCATCTGGAAGTTGACCGCCTGGGCGAGCGACAGCTGGTTCGCGAGCAGCGTTCGCTCGGCGTCGATGACGAGGAGATAGTCGGTGAGCCCTTGCCTGTACTGCACCTGAGCCAGGCGAAGGTAGTTCCGGGACTCGCCGACGGCGTCGCGCAGGCTCGCCACCTGATCGGCGAACGCGTGAAGATCGGTGAGGGCGTCCTCGACATCGCCGTAGGCGACGAGGACCTGCTCGACGTACGCCGCGACCGTCTGGCGGTAGCGAGCCTTCGTGGCTTCGAGGTTGGCCCGGAGCCGGCCGCCCTGGAAGATCGGAAAGGAAATGCTCGGCGCGATCGATGCGACGCGGCTCTGCCAGTTGAAGAGCATGTCGGCATTGGCGCTCTGGAAGCCGGCCGACGCCGTGAGGGTGAAGCGCGGGTAGAATTCCGCGGTGGCCACCCCGACCTGAGCGTTGGCCGCCACCACGATCTTTTCCGCCTCCGCCACGTCCGGACGTCGCGTGAGCAGCTGCGCCGGCAAGCCGGCTGGTACCTCGGGCGGCGAGACGTCCCGGAGGGGATTCGCCGCCACGCTGAACGACGACGCCGGACGGCCGCACAGGATGGCGAGCGCGTGCTCGGTGTCGGCCCGCGTGCGTTCCGTGTTCGAGAGCTGTGCCTGCGTGGCCTTGAGCTGCGCCTGCGCCTGCGACACGACGCTGGGGCTCACGAGGCCGGTCCGGAGCTGGACCGAGAGGAGCCGGACCTGCTCCTGGTAGGCCATGAGGGTCTCCTTCAGGATCAGGATCTGCTCGTCCAGCGCGCGCAGCGTGTAGTAGTACTGCGCCACGTCGGTCTCGACGGTGAGCCGCACGACCCCGACATCGTCGGCCGTGGCCGCCGCGGTGGCGCGGGCAGACTCGAACGACCGGCGCACACGGCCCCAGATGTCCACCTCGTAGGAGAGGTCGATCGGGATGATCCAGTTGCTGATCTCGACGCCTTGCGCCACCTGCTTGCCCGTGACCGTGCTGTCGCGGGTTCCGGAGTAGCGGGTGCGCGAATAGCGCGGATCGAGGGAGACGGTCGGATAGAGGTAGCTGCCGGCCACGCGCGCGAGGGCGCGCGCTTCGTCCACTCGCGCGACGGCTTGCCGGAGGGTCTGATTCGAATCCTGGGCGCGGGTGACGAGCCGCTCGAGCTCGGGATCGCCGTAGAGGCGCCACCAGTCGGCCGCGATCGGCGTTCCCGCCTCGTCGCCAGGCTGCGACTTGAAGCCGGTCGGCTGCTCGACGGCCGGTCGTACGTAGTTCGGCCCCACCATGCATCCGCCCGCAAAGAGGCTCAGGCCCGACAGCGCCGCAAGGATGGCGCGGTGTCGCACGGCCGCTCAGCCCCCGGCCGCCGCAGGGGCGGCGATGGGATTGACGATCTGACCTTCCCGGAGGGCGACCGTGGGCTGCTTCACGATTGTTTCGTTGCCCTGCAGACCCGACTGCACGTCGATCGCCGTCCCGAGATCGCGGCCCAGCACTACTTGCTGGAAGTGCAGCTTGTTGCCGGCGCCCACGACAACCACGCGAGTGCCCTGGGCATTGAACACGAGCGCGGTAGCGGGGATCCGCCATCGAGTGCCGGAGGGACCGATCTCGAAGGCGACGTAGACGAACATTCCGGGCAGCATTTGATGCGACGAGTTGGGAATGTCGACCTGGGTCAGGAGGGTACGGCTGCCCGGATCCAGCGCGCTCGCCGTGCGCGTCACCGTGGCCTTCACCGGCTGCATGAGCTGGCCTCGCACCATCACCTGGACCGGTAGACCGACCTTCACGTTGGACGCGTAGGCCTGCGGGACGTTGACGAAGACGCGGAGCGTGTCGATCTGGGCGACCTCGAACAGCCCGCTGGCGGCCCCGCTCACGGCGCCCGGCGCCACCGCGATGTTGTTGACGGGACTTCCCGCCGTGATCAGCGCGCCGACGTCGACGTTGCGCTGAATCACCGTGCCCGCGAACGGGGCGACGACGCGCTGAAACGAGGTCAGCTCCAGCACGCGCTGGACGTTGGCCGTGTAGGACAGCACGTTCGCCTCGGCCGCGGCCACGGAGGCCTGGGCGGTGCGGAACGTCGCCACGCTCTGATCGACGGCCTGCTTGGCGACGGCGCCCTCCGCATCGGCGGCCTGGTAACGCGCTAGCGTGGCTCGTGCCAGATCCAGATTGGCGCGCTGCAGCTCCAGGCTCTTCTCGGACTGCTGGAGCTCGGCGCGCGCCTGTCTCAGCTGCTGCTCTACTTCGGGGGAGGCGACCTCCGCCAGGAGCTGACCGGCCGTCACACGGTCGCCGATGTCGACGTGCCGCCGCGCCAGGTACCCGCTGGTGCGCGCATAGATGATCGAGTCCTGGATGGCCTGGGTGGTGGCGGCCAGGGTTAGGTCCGCGATGGATGCCGGCTCGGGCCGGACCACATAGACATTGGGCGGCGCGGTTCGGAGCTGCTCGGCCGCTGTCGCCAGCTCGCGCGAATTGCGCAGGCGTGGCACCACGCCCACCGCGAGGAGGACCGAGAACAGACCGAGGGCGCCGACGCCGATGAGCCTTATCGTTCGCCCGTGCACACGTGGCGGACTCATGAATGATCCTCCGCGTCGAAGTCCGTGGGCGGCTTGCGACGCAGCACGCTGTACGTCACCGGTACGAAGAAGAGCGTGTAGAAGGTCGCGACCATCAGACCGCCGATCACGGCCCGGCCCAGGGGAGCGTTCTGCTCGCCGCCCTCGCCCAGGCCCAGGCTCATGGGCAGCATGCCGATCAGCATCGCGAGCGCGGTCATGAGCACAGGGCGAAGCCGGGTGCGGCCGGCGAGGAGCGCCGCCTGGCGCGCCTCGTGCCCGCCGAGCTCGGGCTGACGCTGCTCGTTGGCGAACGTGATCATGAGGATGCTGTTGGACGTGGCCACCCCGATGGCCATGATGCAGCCCATCAGCGCCGGCACGCTGATCGTCGTGCCTGTGCTGAACAGCGCCCACAGGATGCCGGCCAGGGCGCCGGGAAGCGCCATCAGGATGATGAGCGGATCGAGCCAGGACTGGAAGTTGACGACCATCAGGAAGTAGACGAACAGCACCGCAAAGGCGATGCCGAGCGCCAGCGCGAGGAACGACTGGTTCATGCTCTGGACCTGGCCGCGGACCACGATGGAGCTCGCCCGGGAGAGCTGCGCCTGGAACTTGGCGATGATGGTGTTGATCTCGCTCGCCACGGAACCGAGGTCGCGTCCCTGAACGCCCGCGTACACGTCGAACACGGGCTGCACGTTGTAGTGGTTGAGCGACAGCGGCGTGACCGTGCGACGGAAATCGGCCAGGTTGCCCAGCAGCTGCGGCGTCGCCTGACCGGTGATCGCCACCGGCGTGCGATGCAGGGCATCGAGCGACGCCACGCGATGCTGAGGCGTCTGCACGACCACCTGGTAGCTCACGCCGTTCTTGTAGTTGAGCCAGAAGTTGGTGTTGGTCGCCCCGCTGCCGGTCAACGAGATCAAGAGGCTGTTCGCCACGTCCCGCTGGGTCAGCCCCACCTGCTGTGCGAGCGCCCGATCGGCGTCGATCATGATGCGGGGTGCGTCGAGGATCTGCTGAACGTGTACGTCCACTGCGCCAGGGACACCCCGCAGCTCCGCGGCGATCTGCGTGGCGACCTCGTAGTTCCGGGCCGAGTCGGCCAGAGGGCCGGTGACCTGGATGTCGATCGGCGCCGGCAGGCCGAAGTTCAGGATCTGGCTCACGATGTCCGCCGGCTGGGCGAAGAACTGCAGATCGGGGAACCGCCTCGGAAGCTCGTCACGCAGGCGCTTCAAGTACCCGGCGGTCGGGGCGTGCGGCGTGTTGAGCGAGACCAGAATTTCCCCGTCGGCGGGGCCGACGGTGACGCTGTCGCTGAGGGCCAGGTTGAGCGAGTTGGGGACGCCGATGTTGTCGATGATCGCGGCCAGCTCCGGGGCCGGGATCACCTGGCGAATATAGTCGTCGACCTCCTCGAAGTACCGCTCCGTCTCCTCGATGCGGGTTCCCGCGGGCGCCCTGACGTGCAGGCGCAGCTGTCCGGCATCCACGGTGGGGAAGAAGTCCCGCCCGACGAACGGGTACAGGCACAGCGAAACCGCCGCGAACCCTAGAAAGACGACGATCACCGTTCGCGTGTGGGCCAGCGCCCAGTCCAGGACGCCCTCGTAGGCGGCCGTGAGGCTGCGGAGGCCGTGCTCGAAGCCGTCGGAGATACGCCCGAAGAGCGACCGGCGCTTTGCCGTCTCGTGAGCGGTCTCCCGCCTCTCTCGCGCGCGCACCTCCGGCGCCAAAAGGTACAGCACCATGGTGGGGACGAGCGTGCGCGAGAGGAAATAGCTGGCGAGCATGGCGAACACGACGGACATCGCCAGCGGCGCGAACAGCGCCCCGCCCACGCCGCCGAGGAAGAGGATCGGCACGAAAACGATGCAGATCGACAGCGTGGCCACGAATGCGGGCGTGGCGACCTCGGCGGCGCCATCGAGGATGGCCTGGCGCAGCGGTTTGCCGAGCTCCAGCTGCCGGTGGTTGTTCTCGATCTCGACGGTGGCGTCATCGACGAGGATGCCGACAGCAAGCGCCAGCCCGCCCAGGGTCATCACGTTCAGCGACTGGTTCAGGATCTTGAGCATGATGATCGAGGTGAGGATCGACAGCGGGATCGAGGTGATGACGATCAGCGTGCTCCGCCACGACCCCAGGAACAGCAGGATCATCAGCGCGGTGAGGCTGGCCGCGATGGCGCCCTCGCGCACGACCCCCATGATGGCGGCGCGGACGAACAGGCTCTGATCGAACAGGAAGTCGACCTTCAGGCTCGAGGGGAGGCCGGCCAGGATCGTGGGCATCAGCCGGCGCGCTCCGCTCACCACCGACAGCGTCGACGCGCTGCCGTTGCTGAGAATGGGCAGCAGCACGGAGTGGCGGCCATCGCGGCGCACGAGATTCGTCTGGGGATTGAAGCCGTCGTGGACGAACGCCACGTCGCCCACGGAGAGCAGCGAGCCGTTCAGGTAGCGAACGGGGATCTTGTTCAGATCGTTCAGCACCTCCGGACTGCTGTTGGTGGCGATGTCGTACTCACGCGTCCCGATCTTGGCGGTACCGGCCGGCAGGATGACGTTCTGGGTCAGGATGGCGTTGGTCACGTCCTGCGGTGACAGGCCGCGGGCATAGAGCGCGTCAGGGTCGATGTCGACGTTCACCACGCGGATCTTGCCGCCGTACGGCACCGGGACGGCGGCGCCCGGCACGGTGACGAGCTGGGTGCGGATGAAGTTGTTTCCGAAGTCGTTGAGCTGCTGCTCGGGCAGCACGTCGCTGCTCAAACTGGCCAGCACCACCGGCACGCTGGCCGCGTTGTACTGGATGATGAGAGGCGGAAAGATACCGGGCGGCAGCGCGCGCACGATCTGCTGCGCCTGGGCGTTCACCTGAGCGATGGCCGCCTCGATCGGCACCCCGGGATGGAAATACAGCCGGGTCACCGCCACACCACGCAGCGATACGGACTCGATGTGCTCGATGCCGCTCACGGTGGTGGTGAACGCGCGCTCGCTGATGGTGACGATTCGATCTTGCATCTCGGTCGGCGACAGGCCGGAGTAGTTCCAGATGACGTTGACGACCGGGATGTTGATGGCCGGGAAGATGTCGATCGGCATGGAAACGACCGAGACGATTCCCAGTACGGCGATCAACAGCGCCAGGACGACGAACGTATACGGGCGGCGCAGCGCCAGTCGGACGATCCACATGCGCTAGCTCCGCACCGGGCCGCCCTTGACAAGGGGTGTGCTGTCCATTTCCAGCTCTTTTGAGCGCACGGGCGGCGCAATCGTCGCGAGCTTGGATGCCCGAGGCCGAAGAGCCCGGCACGTGTGTAACC
>Ga0075421_100007903_pt1 | contig 13035 bp, 20 predicted proteins | sample SoiMetdeltSBSDD5_FD_75292 | JGI IMG/M metagenome (GOLD analysis project Ga0075421, IMG submission 75292) | Bulk soil microbial communities from a Populus tree surrounding site in Tennessee, USA - Soil MetaG P. deltoides SBSDD5 | ecosystem: Environmental > Terrestrial > Soil > Tree plantation... | reverse complement strand
TGCACTCCCCGGCTTCAGGTCGATCGCCGGAGCGGCATCGGCCCTGGATAGCAGGTCGGCCACCCATCGCGCTGCCACGATCAGGCTCGCGTCGTCAACAACCTGAACAGCGAGAGGCGCGCCGTTCGGCCCGCTCACCTCCGCCTGCACCTTCGTCACGTCGCCATACTTGGACGGCGACTCCTTCGATGCCATCTTCAGCTCGGTCTCGACGATGACCCGGCAGTCCGCCGCCGTGATCTTCCCGGCACGCAGATCGTTCAGGGCCTCGTCGATCTTGTCGCTGCGCGCATCGGCCCTGGCCTCGCGGGCTTTCTCGTAGGCCTCGGCGAACTCGGGGATGGTGCGGCGCCATCGGCTGACCTGACTTGGTGTCGGCATTCCGGCTGGGACGCATATCTCCGAGACCGGAATGCCCGCGGCAATGGCGTCGGTGATGCGCTCGCCCAGTTCAGCGGAGTACACGACCGCCTCCTTGCGTTCCAGGCGCTTCATGGCGGCGGCTTGGTAGCATTGCCGGCAAGTCGTACGCCTGGCATCAAACTCGAGGATGCCCTTCGTCTCGTTGCAGCGCTTGCAGGTGCGGGTGGGAGGCGCGTCGGTCATGCGGCCCCCAAAGGGTTGGAGGCCACGTAAGGCGTCAGGCGGACGGAGCGCCCGCCAGCAGCCTGTAGGTGGTCGAGACACCCAGGTTCAGGCGACGGGCGATCTCCGGCGCACCATGGCCGTTTGCCTTGAGCTGGCGTGCCTCTGCCTCGATCTTGTCGGTCACAACCCGTGGCCGACCGAACTTCTTGCCCTTGGCCCTGGCAGCCGCAATGCCGTCCTTGCGCTTCTCGTCCATGATGTCGCGTTCCAGCTGCGCGACGGCAGCCAGTACGGTCAGCAGGAAGTCGGCATACTTGCCATCGCTGTTCAGCTCCTGCTGGTCGAGGAACCGAACCGTGACGCCCTTCTTCTTGAGGTCCTTCACCGTGGTGAGCAGATGGCCAGCATTGCGAGCGATGCGATCGGCCCGCGTCACCAGCAAGGTGTCGCCCTCGCGGAGATAGGCCAGGCACTCCTTCAGCACGGGACGGTCGTCCTTTGCGCCGCTCGCCTTCTCCTCGAAGACGCGGTCGACCCTCAGCGACTCCACCTTGGCGCGCTGGGTGTCCATGTTCTGGTCCTTCGCCGAGACGCGAAGGTAGGCGACGGTCTGTCCCTTGGCGGCCATAGTGCCCTCTCTCAGTCTCCAAACCTTTTGAGAGTCTGTTTAGAGACGACTTCTGAGAGAGGCAAGCGCCAACTTCAGCAAGTACGCTTTTTGGGAGTGACGTTGCGCGAGAGAACATCACCGCTGGCCCTCCACCGGCCCATGCTCGGCGAGCCACTGCGCCGCGGTGATGCGCCCGCCCTTGCCCCTGGAGTCCGAGTACCTGAATGACGCCGGCAATCCGACCGAGGCTCTCCACGCCCGCCACTCGGCCTTGCGCATCTCTGAGATAACCTTGCGCCCGCTTGGTGTAGTCGGACCTCGCGACATGCCACCGTGAAGCGGACATCTGGACTTCCCAGGCACCGGCCACCGCCGGCACGCACGCTTTCTCGTCGCAGCCCAGGCGCCGCAATATGACCCTCCGTGTGGAGAACGCCAGTCCTTCGGCTTCGGATGGCGTGCGCGATTGGGCCGATTTACGTGTGCATTGGGCGCGTCTGGAGCGTCGTTGCTCATGCTTGTTACGCTTCCCCGGTCGCAGGCAGCGAATGTCCGGTGGCGTTGGAGACGCGATGCACGTGCACGTAGACCTCACCGTCGCTGTCGTAGCCAATGTCAGCGACGTCCCCGTTGGCGTGTGCCAGGGTTCGGTTGCTGGCTGGCTCTCTGGTCAGGAACTCTGCCGCTGCCAGCTTGGCGATGTCCCTGTCGTTGCCGAAGATGAGCTGGCGGAGTTGGTCCTTGATGAGGAGGCGGGTGCGCTCTCGGTTGACCTGGCTGAGGGTCTCCTCGACCATCCGCTCGGCCATCACCCTGGCATGCGCTTGCTGTCGGTCCAGCAGAATGTCGGCCATTTCGGGGGAGATGGGCCGGACCACGGTGTTGATCTCATCCGGGGGGAGGCGGAGGAGGGCCTGTGCCAGCGTATGAGCGCCGGGGTTGGCGTTGCTGCGGCTCACGCTGCCCTCCCAGTTGCGCGGCGTTGGCGCATGAGGTCGCGTTGGTAGGCTCTGCGCCTCTCCGCGTTCCGGTACCTGTAGGTTGAGCTGGCTCGATTGCGGCCGGGTGCCCTCTCGTCGTTAGCCACATCCACGTTAGCCAGATTGCTGTTAGCCACATCGGACTTGGCCGATGGTCTGTGTGGATTGATGCTCGTCCAGGCGGCCGAACCGAACCTGCAGTTGCGCTCGTGCGTGGTCTTGTCGACCAGCGCCGTTGAGGCTCCGCATCGCGTGCACCAGAGGATCGCGCCGTTGGGGCTCATGCGGCCTCCTCGGCTTCGGGCGCTAGCCTGACCTTGATCATCGTGCGCAATCGAGACGCCGTGGCCTGCAGGTCCCGGTACAGGCGCTTCACCTTCCTCACTTCCTCCTCGGCCTGATCGAGGCGGGCGGAGAGGTCGGCGATCTGGGTGTCGAGTTCGTCGAGGGTGTGTTTCATGGCCTGTCCATTGCTCATTAGGCCGGCACTTTCCCGACGTCCTGCACCACGATGGTGCCGTTGATGGAGACGGCGATCTGCGGCGTGGTCGTTCGGATGTGGAGGGGCTGCGACAGCGTCAGGATGAGGCGCTCCTCACGGCTCATGGGCCGGTATTGGAAGCGGCCTCTGAAATCGAAGGACCCGGCGTAGACGGAAACCGCAGATGCTGTGCTGACCGGCGTCGAGGACGGGCCAGTCGCGCCGAAGAAGGCGGTGCTGGCGCCACTCCACCCCTTGACGTTTCTCGGCAGAATGGCTGCCCCAGTTGATAGCCCGGTCGACCCCCTCAGGAACTGCAGCGCGATTGCGGACCCGCTCGCGAACTGGGTGCTCGCCACGGTCAGGTCGATGCCCAGGATCTCCAGCCTGCCGCTGCTCTGCGCCGTGAGGCCGCACAGGTCCCAGGTGTTCCCGGTGCTCAGCGCTGCCGCGACAATGGGGACGTTGAAGACCTGGCCGCCACTGGCGTTCATCGCGCCTGCCCCCTTCGTGCTGGCTTCACCCGCTTGCTGCCCTTCTGCCGCAAGCGTTCGGAGACCGACATGTGCTGGTCACTCTTGATGACCTTGCCGTTCTTGATGCGGTAACCAGGAATGGCGATGGCGCGCGTCATTTGCTCGTCACCGCACCTTTGCGCGGCGAGCGGCGCGAGCGGCGTCCTTTTCGGCCTGCTCCGCCTCCCTCGCCTCGCGAGCCTTGGCTGCTGCGGCGAACTCGTCTTCGGACGGCTGCCGCATGTTGAGCGCCTTCAAGTAGTCTGCGAGCTTGGTAGTGGCCTCCTCCTCGGTCTCGAGGTTGGCGACGATCGGCTCCCCGTCCAAACCGATGACCCTCCACTTAGTGACCTCGGTGAAGTCGACGCGCACCGCGGGCTTGCCGTTCGCAAGGATCGGAACGGGCGAGGGCGCGAAGGCGAGGACACCCACTTCGGGGCCAAAGCCCGGCGCGGGCTGGGGCCAAGGGGCCATCCGGATGCCGCCGACCACCTTGCCCACAACGGTGAGCTGCATATCGAACGAGTGGTCGTGGGCGACAATCCGGATCACATCGTGCAGCTGGAATTTCTTCGTGGCGTGATGGGCCCAATATGCGGGGCTGAGACAGTCCTCAAGGGTGTGCCCAGGTGGCAAATGGACGAGCCACGAATTGAATTGTTGGCCCGCAGCGTTCGGAAAGGGCATCGCGCTGGCGGGTAGCTTTTTCGGGACGATCAGTTTGAGTTCGGCCACGGTGTCGTTCCTTTCACGTTCCAGAGGCGTAGATTCGGTCGAGGTACTGAGCGCCGGTCATGCCGGCTTTGAATTCGCGATACTCGAAGACCTCCGGGTTCTTAGCCTTGAGCGCCAAGAGCCGCTTGATGTCAGCCGCTGTGTCCGCCTTGTTCTGCGCCTCTGTTTTGCGCGGACGGCCGGTGACGCGGGCCTCCATCTCGGCGAGGATCACTTGCTTACGCATGTCGGCTGTCAGCCGCGTCCCTTTCCAGGGCTGAAAGTATTTGTCCCTGTCCGTCTGCAGGAGGGTGTTGATCTCGCGTAGCTCGGCACGCAGCGCCTGCTCTTCGTCGGGGTCGCGTTCGGTCGTCATGCCAAGGCCGCCGTCTGTAGATGAGACACCTCCGCCTTCGAGCAGAAGCTCGATGAAGCCGGAAGCGTAGATCAGCAGCCGGCCGTCGTCCGTGCGGGCGGTCATCAGCGCCTTCCGGAGCTTCGCGTCGAGGCCGCCGATCTTGGCGTCGAGCACGTCCTTGCGGTCTCCGAAGTCGTCGCCCCACAGATCGGCCAGTTCTGCGATGGCCCGCTTTCTGGCTGCCTTGTCGGCAGCTGCGCGCTTGGTAACCTCGCCGTCGATGACGCCTTGGAACCAGCTGTAAATGTCGTTGGCAGCGTCAAGCTCGATGCCATGATCGACGACTTTCTCCTTGAAGCCGCCGACAAGGCGCTCGCCGAACTCGGTCAGAGGCCGGCCGCCCGTGTCGATTTCAAAGTCGTCGGCCGTGGTCAGAACCGTAGTCTTGTCCTTCTTCGCCTCGCCTTCCGCGCGGTGGTCGAAGAAGGTGTCGCCGCCGTCGGTAGTGTCGCCGGAGATTTCGTCGACATCGACGACCACCGGTGTCGGGGCCTTGCTCGGGGCAGGCTGGAGCGCCTTGGATGTCATTTCGTCTCCTCGATGTCGGCGAGCACGTCGTCGACGCAGCTGTTGACTGCGGCCATCTGGGCGTTCGTCTTGGCACCACGCCTGTCGGGATGGAGGCGCTTCGCGAGATCGCGGCGGGCAGCCTTTAACTCGCTGGCCGACAGGCTGAGGCCGGTGAGCCGCTCGCGCACGATCCCGCGCATGGCGTCGGACGGCATCGCCGTCAGTAGGCCCAGGTCGCCGATGGCGGCACTCATCCTGCGGGCGGCAGTCAGATCACGAGCGGTTTGGAGATCCTCAGGGGTGCTCATGGCGCTGCAGCCTCCACCTGAGTGGAGCGGGCCTTTTGGGGCGCTAGGCGGATGCGGGAGCGTGCGAAGGTGTCGAGGGCCTCTGGCGTGTGCAAAGCACGCCTGCCGTCGTAGACGGTGCCCGGGCCGCGACCTTGGCAGCACAGACGGGCCAAGGTGTTCGCGGTGTACTGCAAGCCCCACACCTCGAACAAGTAGGCGCTCGCCTGAGGCCTTCTCAGGAATTGCGGGAAGCGACGTAGCTCGGGCATGTGTGCATGTGCCGGTGTTGTGGAGTAATTACCGGCCACACACTACGCCGCTTCGGCGCTCTGGACACGGACCAATTCAGGTCGGAGCGGCCCATTTGAGATCAGAGCGGCTCACGTGGAGACACGCCAAAGCGTTCTGAGGTTCGCCAGCTCCCGCTTCCAGGTGGCGTTACCCGGTAGACGGGTAACGGGACAGCCCTGACGCTTGAGCCAGTCGATCGTCATGTCGCGCACCTCGAAGTCCTGAAGCCATGGTTTGAGCATTCCCGCGTCGGCGAGGGCCATTACTGACCAGACGCACTTGTGCCCCTGGCGCGCCGGTTCGGTGGAGGCGATGGTCGAGCGGAGTGCTCCGTTGGTGACCGGTCCAGTCGATGATGGGGTAAGGGTGGGGTATGTCATCGCAGCGTTTCCTTATGGTGGGCAAATGCCGGGAACGCTGGCGAACAGGGTGGATCTTGTTCCTCTTCTAGCAGGCTCAAGATGCAGCCGGCGAGCGCATCTCGCTCCCGGCGGAGCCTCTCGCGCTCCTGGCGCTTCTCCTTCATGACCGCGGCCGGGATGACGATGGCGCTCATCTGATCCGCTCGGTGCCGTGGCCGTGATTTCGCACCTGGCGAACGTCGGGACGCCATGCCGGCCGTCCATGCCGACGGGCCGCGATGCGTTCTCGTTCCTGAGCCGCCTGCTCGGCGCGTTGGGCTGCGAGATGGTCGGTATGACAAGGGGCGCATCGACCCCCGACCACGGCGTCGTTCGCGTTGCAAGCGCGGCACATGGTGATCATGCCGCCCTCCCATCGAAACGCGGTGTCGGGTACTCCCGAACCATGAGATCCTCTGGGATCGGCCTCAGGTTCGCCATCTGCTTCATGAAAAAGGCAACGCCTGCACCCGCGCATTCGTCGCGCAACGCCCTTGCCCACGCCGGTTCCATCCACCTGGGCACGTGTCCTGGCTGGGCGCTCTCCCCGCCGCAGATGATCCAGTCAGGTTTGGCGTCACCGAGCGCCAGGGGGCCAAGTGCCGGCTCGTACGAGATGAACCGCACCGCAGCCGGCGTGGCGGCAAGGATAGGCCAGCGCCGATTGAAGTATGCCTGATCCTCTGCGGTCACCCCAAGCCAAACATGAGGCCATCCACCATTCCAATCCGCCGGAAGCATGCGTCGCATGTTCTCGGGACGCTTACTCAACAGCAGCCAATCGAACTGTGGCGTTGAGCGTATCAGCTCCCAGAGATCATCACGCGCACCATCCGGTGCCTTGTTGTCGAAGACATCGGCGAGTTCGGAGCAGAAGACCTTTGCACGCCCGCCGCGCTCCTGGTCCTCACTGGGCCACCTCGGCACCGCCTTCCACGACGATGCCGATGTGCGCTTGCGGGTTCCGTGCGGACCCCATTCGACCATCTTGTAGCGGTTAGCCCACGCCTCGGCGTAGCAAGCATCGCAGCCGGGTGAGACGTGCTGACACCCGATCCACGGAGCGAAGCTGTGGGTTGTCCACTCGATGGCGGAGTTCTTGCCCATCAGTTCGTCCCCTACGTTGAAAGCATGGTGCTGCTGAATGTCACCTGGCCTTTGAGCGCCGTGTAGGCGAGGCGACTGCCCTGCACCATCTCGCTCTCGCCACCCATGGCGAGCGCCCATCTGAGGGTGTTTGCATATTGGGAGTTGTTCACGGATAGCGAATAGTTCCAGCATCCGCTTGTGCTGTCCTCAGTGCAGCGCGCACAGATGCGCGCGATGAGCTCTACGTTGGGGGTGTGCATCGGTCGCGAGCCTCAAAATGGAATCGTGTCGTCGTCGAACGCCTGGCTCGTAGCGGCAGGCTTCGGCTTGCTCGGCTGCTCGGTGACTTCACGGGCGGCAATGGAGAAGAACTTCTTCCCGTCCTTCTCGCGCACCCACGCCGCGAGGCGGTACTCGGTGCCGTGTATGCTCAGTTTGCCCGTGAATTCTGGTTGGCTCGGTTTCTCGCGCCGGTCGTTGCGAGCCAAGAAGCCTTTGCCTACGTCGTCGGGATAGTCAGTCATCGGGAATGCTTCCTTCGTTTTGCCCGGGTCGAAACCCGGCGGTTTCTGGAAACTCAAGGAACGCTGGTAACGCAACGCTTGAAGCTGCTGGTGCTTGGCACAGAGCCAAGTGGGGATGCGGACGTTCACAAACTCGCCCGGCTCGGGTGGTGAACCCCACTCCACACCGGGGGCTGCGCGCGGCAGCCAAAACGGCCGGTCGTCCTCGCCGAGGCAAACCTGGACGCCACGGGTGCTGACATCGAGAATGGTGACCTCGACGATCACGCCGCACGCCTCTCCATCAGAGCCGCGTACACCTCGTCGGCGCTTAGGCCGGAGGATGCCGTCTTGGGGCTTGCCGGCGGCGCGATCCGATACGCAGCAAGGCGCGCCTTGCTCTCGACACGCTGCGCCCGGCGGTAGCTGGCATAGGCCATGGCCAGGGCGGTGCCGGTATAGCGCTGGTCTTTGAACTTCGACTCCCACGCTCGCCACCAGATCGCCTCGGCTACCGGCGCGGAGAAGGTAGGCTCGAGCGCCCTCATAGCAGCAGCCAGCGCCTCATCGGCAGCCGTGCGGTCGGCGATGGCCTGCTCGAGGCGGGCCTGGGCGAGGGCGGCGGGGGCGGTCACGGCGCGGCCGTCCTCGACGGCTCGACCACAAGCCGGCCGGGCGATACGGCTCGATCCCATTGCATCGTGAGGTGGACAACGTCCACGTCGTTCCGGATGAGGCCGTGCGTCTGCAGCAAAATCAATCGCAGCCTTGCCGATGTTGTCCAGATCCCGTGGCCGCTCAGGCAGACCCGCGCGCAACACGATCCGGACCGGCGATGACACCGGCTTGGGACGTTGCGCGTGTAGCTCCCACCCAGCTTCTGCGATCCAGTCCTCATAGGCAGCCGACCGGTACACCTGCCCTTTCTTGTTGTATCGCCACAGTCTGTTGACTGACGGCGGGATCACCACGCTTAGCGTCGTGGACTCCGGCGCCGGCTCTGCCTTTGCCTTTGATTTGCGTCGCGTGGCGCGCGGCGGCTCAGTGCTCGTGGTGGTCATGGTCATGTGTCGTCTCTTCGATGAGTGTCCCGGTGTCCCAGGAGATCGCGACTGCTCGCTGCGGATAGCGGAGGTAGAACGCTTCGAAAGCTTCGAAGCTTCGTTGTTGTTGTTTTTCAATGCTTTATCTCCGAAGGATTGCCGAAGCTTCGAAGGATCTCGTTTTCGGAACCTTCGGAGCCTTCGTCGTAGGGGTCGTCGTCCTCGCCAGCCTCGCGCTCTGGCGTGGCGAGCTCAGTCAATCCTTCGGGTCCGGGAGATCCTTCGGCCAATCCTTCGGGAACAAGCTCCGGAAAAATCTCGCGATTTTCTTCTTCCGAAGCTTCCGAAGCTTTCGAAGCTTCTTGCCGGACCTGCTCAGGGCCATTCTTGATGAGGAAGAGTGCGCGCCGGCTCGTCGCATCATTTCCAGCGGGCGTGATGGTGATGCCCACGGAACGAAGAGCTCCGGCGAGACGCTTCAGCTTTGCCGTCAGCCCCCTCGGCATTTGAGGCCACGCTGGGGACCGCATCACAGTGTCCCCTGCGATGCGGCCGAGAGCCGCAAGCAGGTCGGTCAGATCAATCGTGAGCTCTTCGCGGCCCTCCAAATGCTTGCGCAACGCTACTGCGACAGGGTCCGACTCCAGAACTATCTTGTTCGCCTCCTTGCGGTTCTCCGCGTAGACGCGCATGTGCGTGTCGCGCTGCCAAAGCCTCCCCTCGCAGGCTGCTATCCAGATCGCATAGTCCGCCATGCGCGGCAGGTGATCGAGCTTGGTCGTGGGGAGGTGCTTCAGCCCATGCGCGAGCGCATCCAGGATTGTGCCGAAGATGCCCGGCGCCGCCGCATTGAACGCTCTCCAAAGAGAGGCTTCGGTGCGGCGTTTGGTGTCGGAGATTGGCTTCAGGGAAATAAGAATAGTGCGGTCGGCGAGGTCGCCTCGCGTGGCCACATCGTCGATGCCATTCAGGAGGATCGGCCGCGTCGCCTCGAAAATCTGCTCCTCGTCGTTGCTGTAGAGGCCACGCGTCGAAAATCCGCCGCCTGTCGAAAGGCTGCATAGCGCGTCCGACATTTCTCCCGTGATGCCTGACAGATTGTCGACCCCGACCACATGAGCGTTGTGCGCGGCTACGGCCAAGTCGCGCTTGTCCTTCGGCATTGACCGCACTGGAGCTTTGAACGGGTCCACCAAGCCGCGAAGAATGCGGCAAGCGGTGCTCTTCCCCGTTCCCTGCTCGCCTGCAAAAGCGCCAACCGGATAGGGCCCACGTCCGCGGAGAGCCGCGAGCACCCATGACACTGCCAGGACGAAGTCGGCGGCCGTCGTTGTGTTCAAATGCTTGGCCAGCTCCTTGATGGAGCCACCGCGCACCGGGATCGGAAGTGGCAACGCCCCGTTGCTGCGCCGAAACCGGCAGGGCGATTCCGCCGCAGTGATGATGCGCCAGCCTCCCGATGACACCTCCACCATCCGCCAGTCGCGGTCGCCCAGGTCGATGTAGATGTTCCCGTCGTGCTCGGCGCAGCGCAGATAGACTGGCATTTCTTCGCCGTCGAACAGTGCCTTGGCCTCAAGCACGCCGAGTGCAGTTTCCATGGCCTCGCCGCTGGGCGCGCCATCGGTCGCGCGGTAGTAGACCTGCCGCACCCAGAGTTTGAAGTTGCTGCTCCGAATCGCCCACGTCTCGGTGCGGTTGGAGACTGAAATGTCCGCAAACCCGATGCCGTCTGGCGCATGGTAAAGCTTGACGCCCTCATCGAGGACCGCGTCGATCAGCTTCTGCGCCTGCGTGCCGCCGGAAGACTTGTCGGAAGTTTTTTGACCGCGGTTGTCGGTGGCCGTATCGGCAGAGTCCTTCTTCTCCTTCCGGGCGTCGTAACCCAACCACTTGGCAATCGCCTTGGCGCGCTTCTCGCCGAAGGTCTCCGACAACGCCGGGAGCCCGAAGGAGTTGGAACCGACCGCGTAGGCCTCGGCCGCGTTGCGGGCCGTACGCGCATGGTCGGACGCGTGGGGGCCCCCGACGTATGCCATGACTGCGCTGACGAACAGATCGACGCGCGGCGCATTCCATCCCGCCCGGGCCAGGAACCCTCCGATCACCTGCGCCGGGCGATGTCCGCCCTCGGTCGGCCAAGCGCGGGCGATAAGACATGCAGCCGCCACCTCGCTGCACGCCTTGATGAGCTCCGCACCATCAACCTCTGCCGGATCACCTGCGAAGTTGGGCTCAAACTCGATGGGCTCGCCGCTCTCGTGAACGGAGCCGGGGAAGATGGTCTGGGCAGCTTTGCCACCGCCGCCGACTCGCAGTTCGAGCATCGGCTTGCCGGGGCGCTCGGGGTCTTCCCAATCCTGCACCGCCTTCCGGATCGTCTCGCCCGCGTTGCTCTTGTAGATGCGGTGGGCCATCCGTGTGGATAACCGACCGAACGCGCATCTCGTCTCGGGGAGGAAGTAGCCGCCGACGGCCAGTGCCTCGGCGCAGTCGAGGTCCACGTCGTTCAGCTTTGGGCCGAGCAACACACCAACATTGTGCTTGCCGTCGCCGTTGAAGCGCGAACGAACCACCCCCGCGTCAGTGGTAGCTCGGCTCGGCCAACCTTTCTTCTTCGAACCCTTCGTGCCGACGGGCCAATCGATCACCGGCCAGCCGCGGCCCACGCAAATTCTCACCTTGGCCTGCGGTAGCAAGGAGCTCGCCGGGGTCGCCTTAATGCTCGTCCAAAGCATGGCAGATCTCGGGTCCTGGTATAACCCACTACGGCTGTCGGAGGATCATCTCCGGAAGGGGAGGCACTGGTTGTCCGATCGGGACGCTTTCGATCAGCTCGTGGTGAACGTCGTCACGATGCTGAGTGCACTGCATCCTCACAGGTTGCGTTTGGGGGACCTTCAAGAAACATACGGCCCGGGGACCCGCGCCGCACAGGGAGTGATCCGCGAGGTCCGCTGCCGCGATAGGGAGGGCCGCCGCCGCGATAGGAACGTGATCCGCGACATGCTGGGACCGCAAATTCGCCTCAGCTCGGCGGGCAGGGTCGATTTCTCGTCACGCCCCGTCGGCAAGGCGCGAGCGGAAGGCCTAGCCGATGCCATCCTCAGATTGATCAACTCTAGTTCTCAGCAACCGTCCAAGGACAAGATCGCCACGATCATCCTTGAGTACATGAATCTGCCGCAGCCGAAGGGAGACGCAGACAATGGGTAGGGGAACCCTCCGCCGCCGCGGCAAGGCGAGCTGGGAGCTGAAGTTCGACCTCGGCACGGACTCCGCCACCGGCAAGCGGCGCACGCGCTACGTCACGGTGAAGGGGCGACGCCAGGACGCTCAGAAGGAGCTGACGCGGCTCCTGTCGCAGTCCGACGCCGGCACGCTCGTCGAGTCCAGCAAGGTGACGGTCGCCGAGTACATGAGGGCGTGGTTGGGCCCTCCGCCCAAGCCGGACGAACTGCCCACGCCGCGCGCTGACAAGCTAAGTCCGAAGACGCTGGAGAGGTACAGGGAACTCTCCGAATTGTACGTCTACCCCCACCTGGGCGCCATCGTCATGCAGAAGCTGAGGCCCGACAAGGTGCGGACATGGCACAAGACGCTGCTCGAATCCGGCGGGAGAAGGGCCGCCCGCTGGGGAGTCGCAGCGTGGGCCACGCCCACCGGGTTCTGCACCGGGCGCTGGAGCGTGCCGTCGAGGAGGAAACGCTCTCCCGCAACGTTGCCTCAGTGATCGGCCCGCCTGCGGTCAATGGAAAGGAAGTCGAGATCCTGAAGGCAGATGAGATCGCGACCGTCCTTGAGAGGCTTGCAGGCCACGCCCTCTATCCAGTTGTCGCGGTCGACCTGGCAACCGGATTGCGCCGTGGTGAGCTGCTGGCACTGCCCTGGAGTAACGTCAATCTCGACGCCGCCAGCCTGCGCGTCGAACTCTCCTTGGAAGAGACAAAGGCTGGCCTACGCCTAAAGGAGCCGAAAACGGCCCACGGGAAGCGCACAATCTCCCTGCCGCCGAACGCGGTCACAGCGCTGCGAGAGCACAAGGTCAAGCAACTCGAACTGCGGATGCAGTTGGGGCTCGGCAAGCCCGCCGACGACGCCCTGGTGTTCTGCCAACCCGACGGCTCGCCGATCATCCCAAGCTGGCTCAGCTACACATGGCGCAACACCTGCCTCAGCCTGAAGCTGCCGAAGGTGACGTTCCATGCGCTCCGGCACACGCATGCCTCGGCCCTCATCGACGCTGGCGTCGATGTCGTGAAGATCAGCCACCGGCTGGGCCACAGCAGCCCGGTCGTGACGCTGCGCATCTACGCCCACCTCTTCAGCACGGACGACAGCGCGGCGGCGGCAGCCATCGAAGCCGCGATGAGAACACCGGTGCAACGATGATGATGGGTGATCGCCACCTTCCGGTGGCAATCCGGTGGCAATTCTCGCAATGTTCCACTTGCACTCAGGAGGAAAACCTTGGAAAAACAGCGCGGGGCCACGTGGCGGAGTGGTTACGCAACGGTCTGCAAAACCGTGTACCCCGGTTCAATTCCGGGCGTGGCCTCCAGCACTTAGCCCTGCCAGCACCCCGATGCCATCGCCCGAGCG
>Ga0075421_100007902_pt1 | contig 13035 bp, 10 predicted proteins | sample SoiMetdeltSBSDD5_FD_75292 | JGI IMG/M metagenome (GOLD analysis project Ga0075421, IMG submission 75292) | Bulk soil microbial communities from a Populus tree surrounding site in Tennessee, USA - Soil MetaG P. deltoides SBSDD5 | ecosystem: Environmental > Terrestrial > Soil > Tree plantation... | reverse complement strand
ACGGCCGACCGCACGGCGGGCCAGCCTCGTCGCCCCGCGCAGCGGCGCCTCGCCGGCGACCCGCTCGATCGCCTTGCCCAGCCGCAGCCCGCCGCGCGCCGCCGCCTCGACCCGGTCCCAGCGCCGCGCCACGCCGAGCGCGACCCGTTCATCGCGGTCCGTGCGGCGGAGGGCGCGCAGCTGCTTGACCAACTTGCCGGTGTCGATGCCCACCGGGCAGGCGAGCTGGCAGGTCCCGTCGGCGGCGCAGGTCTCGAGCGCGTCGTACTCGTACTCCTCCAGCAGCGCCCGCTGCACGGCCGATCCCTGCGGCTGTCTCGCCATCTCCCGGCGCAGGACGATCCGCTGGCGGGGCGTCGTCGTCAGGTTGCGGCTGGGGCAGACCGGCTCGCAGAAGCCACACTCGACGCAGGCGTTCGCGACCTCCTCGATCTCGGGCGTCGAGTGCAGGTCATGCAGGTGGACCTCCGGATCGCGGTTGAGGACGACGCCGGGCGAGAGGACGCCCTCGGGGTCGGCGAGCCGCTTCATGCGCCACATCAGCTCCGTCGCCTTCTTCCCCCACTCGCGCTCGACGTAGGGCGCCATGTTGACGCCGGTGCCGTGCTCCGCCTTCAGCGAGCCGTCGTACTTGTCGAGGATCAGCTCGACGACGCCCCCCATGAAGGACTCGTAGCGCTCGAGGTCCTCGGCCTTGGCGAAGTCCGGCGTCAGCATGAAGTGCAGGTTTCCCGCGGAGGCGTGGCCGGCGACGCCGGGCAGGAAGCCGTGCTCGGTGAGCAGGGCCTGAAGGTCGCGCGCGCACTCGGCGATCCGCGCCGGGGGCACGCAGACGTCCTCGACGATCAGCGCCGTGCCGGGCAGCTTCAGCTTCCCGAGCAGGCCATGCATCCCCTCGCGCACCCGCCAGCTCATCTCGATCCGGTCGAGCTCGCGGGTGTAGTCGGCGGGGCTGACCAGCGAATCCGACGGGACCTGCTCCAGCGCCGCGGCCTCCAGCGCGTCCAGCTCCTCCGGCGTCTCGGCACCGAACTCGACCAGCAGAGCGGCCGACTCCGGCGGCAGCTCCTTCCAGGCCTCCGGAGTGCCGGGGATGTTGTGCGCGGCGGCGATCAGCGCCGGCGCGACCATCAGCTCCACCGCAGTCGCCCCGCAGCCGACCAGGCCGGGCACCGCCTCGACCGCCGCCTCCAGCCCGGCGAAGTGAAGCCATGAGACGGTCGTCATCCGGGGCAGCGGCACCGTGTCGAAGACGACCTCGGAGATGAAGGCGAGAGTGCCCTCGGAGCCGACCAGCAGGCGGCGGAAGATCTCCAGCGGCTCGTCCGCGTCGAGGAAGGCGCAGAGGCGGTAGCCGGTGGTGTTCTTGATCTCGAACTTGTGCCGGATCCGCTCGCAGAGCTCCGGGTCGGCGCGGATCTCGTCGCGGATCTCGGCCAGCCCGCGGGCCAGGTCCGGCTCGGCGTCGGCGAAGCGCTCGGCGGCGCCCGGCGCCCCGCTGTCGATCGCGGTGCCTGAGGGCAGCACGAAGCTGACCTCGCGCACGGTCGAATAGGAATCCGCGGTCACGCCGCAGCGCATCCCGCCCGAGTTGTTGGCGACGACGCCGCCGACCGTGGCGATGTCCGTGCTCGCCGGGTCGGGGCCGAGCTTGCGCCCGAGCGGCGCCAGGAAGCGGTTCGCGTGGCCGAGCACGGTTCCCGGCCCGATTCGCGCGGTTCTCCCATCGTCCTGCGCCGCGATGCCCGTGAAGTGGCGGCGCACGTCGACCAGGATGCCGTCGGTCTGGCCCTGGCCGTTGAGGCTGGTCCCTCCGGCCCTCAGGGTGACCGGCAGCCCGGCGCGCCTGCCGAAGGCGAGGACCTTCGAGACGTCCTCGGCGTCCCTCGCCATCACCACGGCCCGGGGGAAGCGGCGGTAGGGACTCGCGTCGGAGGCGTAGCGGACGATGTCCGAGGCGCGGCTCAGGACCCGGTCGGCGCCGAGCAGCGCCTCCAGCTCCCCGCGCAGCGGCTGCGGCGTGCCGCCCGCGACCCACTCCGGCGCCCGGTCGGCCGCCGGATGCGAGGCGGGCGCGATCTCGGCGAGCGCGGTGGGCATCGGCTCAGAAGAGCGCCATGCCGGGCTCGACCGCGACCTCGATCAGCTCCGGGCGCGAGGAGGTGAGCGCGCCCTCGAGCGACGTGCGCAGATCGTCGAGGCCCTCGGCCCGGTGCGAGGAGACGCCGTAGCCGGCGGCGATCGCGGCGCAGTCGAGCGCCGGCAGGTCGAGGCCCGGGGCGCCCTCCACCTGCTCGGCGTCGGCGAACCATTTGAGAATCGCGTACTCCTCGTTGCGCAGCACGAGGAAGGTCACCGGCACCTCGTAGGCGACCGCGGTCCAGAGCCCGGTGATCGCGTACTGCGCGGAGCCCTCGCCGAGCACGCAGACGACCGGGCGGTCGGGCTGGGCGATCTGCACGCCGATCGCCGCCGCGAGCCCGAAGCCGAGGCCGCCCCCGGCTCCGAAGTAGTAGCTGCCCGGCCGCGAGAGGCGGAACTGGTTGCGCAGCGCCATCGTGCTCGAGGGGGACTCGAGCACGACGATGCCGTCCTCCGGGAAGAGCTCGGCGAGCGTTCCGTGCACGGTCGAGGGGCTGAGCGGATCGGACTCCGGCGGGTACTCGGGCGGCGGCACCGCCTCCGGCGGCTCGCGGTCTGACTCCGGCACCGCGGCGAGCAGGGCCTCGAGGGTGAGGCCGACGTCGGCCACGATCGCGTCCCCCATCGGCGCCCGCGCCGCCTCGTCGGGGTCGGCCGTGATCGCGACCAGCTGCGCCCCCTCGGGCAGCAGCGGGCCGGGGATGTGCGGGTAGTAGGGGAAGACCGAGCTGCCCGCGACGAGGATCAGGTCATGGCCCTCCAGCACCTGGGCGACCGGCCCGATCGCGGGCGGGAGGGTGCCGCGGAAGTTGGGGTGCCCCTCGGGGAAGCCGAGCCGCCCGCCGCCCGGCGCGGGCGAGGCCCAGACCGGCAGGCGCTGGCGCTCAGCGAGCGCGATCGCGGTGTCCCAGGCGCCGCTGGCGTCGACGTCGGGGCCGGCGACGAGGACCGGGCTGGAGGCCGCGGAAAGCCGCTGCGCGAGCGCCTCGACCAGGTCGGGAGCCGCGACCGCCCGGCCGCTGACCCGGCGCGAGATCACGTGCTCGACCTCCTCGGCGGGCGCCTCCACGGTCCAGTCGTCCATCGGCAGCGAGAGGAAGACGGGCCCCCGGGGCGGCAGCGAGGCGAGGTGGATGCCCCGTGCCAGCGCGTGTGGGACGTCCTCGGCGCGGGGCGGCTCGTAGGACCACTTGACAAGCGGATGCGGCATCCGGATCGCGTCGCGGTTGGTCAGGTTCGCCTGCAGGGTCATCTGCGCGCGCACCTGCTGCCCGGCGGTGACGAGCAGCGGGCTCTTGTTCGCCTGCGCGTTGAAGATCGCCCCCATCCCGTTGCCGACGCCCGGCGCGGTGTGCAGGTTGACGTGCGTGGTGTGGCCGCTCGCCTGCGCGTAGCCGTCGGCCATGCCCACGGCGACCGCCTCCTGCAGCCCGAGCACATAGCGGAAGTCGCCCGGGAAGTCGGCCAGCATCGGCAGCTCGGTCGAGCCCGGGTTGCCGAAGATCGTCGTCATTCCGTGCTCGCGGAAGAGGTCGAATGCTGCTTCGCGCACGGTCGCCATCGGGCACGCAGCCTATGGCAGTGAAGCTGCGGCCCTCAAGGTGGCGTCGTGCGGGCCGATATGGCGGGAGTCTTGGCTCAGCGGATCCACACCACCCAAGGGGGGAGGTGTCGCGCCGCACTGCTCGCGGTCGCCGCGCTTTCCCTGCTCATGGCCGTGCCCTGCTTCGCCGCCTCGGCCTCCGGCCCGGGGGCCACCCGGATCGTCCATCGCGCCGGCCGGATCGTGCAGATTCCGGCCTCAATCCCGCACCAGGCGGGCGACATGGTCGATTCCCGCATCGTTCCCGACCTGCGCTGGATCGATGCGCACTTCCCGATCTACATCTCGGACGGGTATTCGGGCCCGCTCCCGGGCAGCGGCCGCCACGTCGGCTGCGACGGCTGCCACACGAAGGGGTCCGACCACCATTACGGGCTGGCGGTGGACATCGTGCCCACCTCCTTCAGCAGCAGCTGCGATGCGAGCTGGCGGCCGATTACCCGCCTCGCGCGCTGGGCGGAGCCGCGCCAGAATCGCCCGGTCCACCCCTTCCGCTGGGTCGGCTACGACGGCGACGCGGGCCACGGCTGCGGCAACCACCTGCACCTCTCCTGGAACCACGGCCCGGCGCCCGAGTACACGGTGGTCCCCTGGGTCGAGGTCTTCACGGCGGGCACGACCCAGTACCCCGCCCGCCAGGAGCCGCCGAAGCCGCCGCCGGGCCCGGTCGGTGGCGTCACCGCTGACCCGCAGCCGCCGACCGGCGGCATCTCGCCCCGCGACTGACCGTCCCTAGGATTGGCGGCCGATGCGCAGGCCGCTCACAGCCCTCCTGCTGATCGCGCTCGCCGGTCTCGCGGCCTGCGGCTCCGAGGACCCGAGCACGCCGGCCGCCTGCCTGCAGGGGCCTGGCGCCTACCGCGCAGCGCTTGGGAAGGCTCCCGGCCACGCCGAGCTGGGCGGGGACACCCCGATCAGCGATTGCCTGGTCCAGAATCAGAGCGCCGGTGAGCTGGCCACGGCCGGGGCGGCGCTGGTGCGGGTGGCAACCGGGCTGAACGCCGAGGCGCGCGCCCACCCGGCGGGAAGGGCGCCCTATGAGCTCGGGTACCTGGTCGGTGCCCTGCGGCGGGGCGCCGAGGACACCGCCGGCGTCCACGCAGAGCTCCTGCGCAGGGTCGAGTCCGCAGCCCGGTTCAGCCCGGCGGGGAAGCCCCCGCCCGCCTCCTTCCGGGCGGCCTTCGGGAGCGGGCTCCGAGCCGGGCTCGAGGGCGGTTGAGCGGGCGCACGACTAGGCTCCGGACAGATCCCGAACTTCGATGGAGGCCAGCTTGACCGAGCAGCTCTGGGGCAGCGAGACTACGAAGGCGGTGAAGAACTTCCCGGTCTCCGGTGAGCGGATCCCGGTGCCGGTCGTGCGCTGGCTCGGGCGGATCAAGGCCGCGGCGGCGCGGGTCAACGCGGAGCTGGGCGAGCTCGACTCCGGGGTGGCGGAGCGGCTCGCGGCCGCCGGCGACGCGGTCGGCCGCGGCGAGCACGACGACCAGTTCCCGATCGACGTCTTCCAGACCGGCTCGGGCACCTCCTCGAACATGAACGCGAATGAGGTGATCGCAGAGCTGGCCGGGGACGGCGCCCACCCCAACGACCACGCCAACCTGGGCCAGTCCTCGAACGACGTCTTCCCCAGCGCCGTACACCTGGCGGCGCTCGATGAGGTGACCCGGGAGCTGCTACCGGCGATGAACTCCCTTGCCTCCGCGCTCGAAGCCAAGGCCGAGGAGTTCGCCGACGTCGTCAAGGCCGGGCGCACCCACCTGATGGACGCCGTGCCGGTGACCCTGGGGCAGGAGTTCGGCGGCTACGCGGCGCAGGTGAGGCTCGGGATCGAGCGGATCGAGGCGACGCTCGTGCACGTCGGGCAGATCCCGCTCGGGGGTACCGCCACAGGCACCGGCCTCAACACCCACCCTGAGTTCGCCGCGGGGGTGCGGCGAAAGCTCGCCGAGGACACCGGCCTCGAGATCTCGCCCCCGCTCGACCCCTTCGAGGCGCAGGCGAACCGCGACGCGCTGGTCGAGCTCTCCGGTGCGCTCAAGGTCTACGCCGTCTCCCTCAACAAGATCGCCAACGACCTCGCGCTGATGGGCTCCGGACCGCGCGCCGGCCTCGCCGAGCTGCGCCTGCCGGAGCTGCAGAAGGGCTCTTCGATCATGCCCGGCAAGGTCAACCCGGTGATCTGCGAGGTCGTGATCCAGGTCGCCGCGCAGGTGATCGGAAACGACGCCGCGATCACCGTCGCGGGCAGCCAGGGGCAGTTCGAGCTCAACGTGCGGGTGCCGCTGATCGCCCGCAACCTGCTCGACTCGATCAAGCTGCTCGCGGCCGCCTCCCGGCTGCTGGACGAGAAGTGCGTGCGCGGAATCGAGGCGAACACCGAGATGACGGACCGCAACGCCGAGGCGACGCTGGCGACCGCGACCGCGCTCAACCCCCACATCGGCTACGACAAGGGTGCGGAGATCGTCAAGGAGGCGGCCAGCTCCGGCCGCCCGCTCCGTGAGGTGGCAGAGGAGATGGGCGTGGACCCGGAGATCCTCGAGCAGGCGCTGGACCACCGCAGCATGGCGCGCCCGCACGAGGGCCGCTGAAACGCTGAATAACCTGCGGCGGCTCGCCGCCTTTCCTGCCTGTTTCGGGGCTTAAAGCCCCTCACCTCACCCCTGCAGCGTTACGAAGCGCTCCTCGGTCAGCTCCTGCACCGCGAAGGCCGGGCCCTCGCGGGTGTTGCCGGAGTCCTTGACGCCGCCGTAGGGCTGCTGGTCGGCCCGGAAGGTCGGGACCTCGTTGATCAGCACGCCGCCGAACTCGAGCGTGTTGCCCGCCTCGAGGCCGCGGCCCATGTCCCGGGTGAAGACGCCGGCCTGCAGGCCATAGCGGGAGTCGTTGGCAAGGCGGAGCGCCTCGCCGAAATCGGAGTAGCGCTCCACCGTGGCGACCGGCCCGAAGATCTCCTCGCGCCAGACCTTGGCCCGATGCGGAGGGTTGGCGATCACGGTGGGCGCCAGGCAGCGCCCCTCGTCCACCAGCTCGCCGCCGGTCAGCAGCTCGGCTCCCGCCGCAACCGCCTCGTCGATCCATTCCTTGACGCGGTCGCGGTCCTTGGGCGAGATCAGCGGGCCGACGTCGGTCTCCTCGTCCAGCGGGTCCCCGACCTTCAGCCCGCTGACCTTCTTCACGAAGGCCTCGGTGAAGCGGTCGGCGACGTCCTCGTGCAGGAGGATGCGCTGGATCGAGATGCAGCTCTGGCCCGCGTGGCTGAAGGCGTGCAGCTTCGCCTTGTCAGCCGCCTGCTCCCAGTCGCCGTCCGCGTGCACGATCAGCGGGGCGTTGGAGCCGAGCTCGAGGTTGACCTTCTTGTGGGGCACGCGGCTGCGGATGTCCCAGCCGACCGCCGAGGACCCGGTGAAGGTGATCGCCCGCGTGTGCTCGTTCTCGACGATCGCGTTGCCGACCTCGGACCCGGGCCCGGGGATCACGTTGAGCCAGCCGTCGGGCACCCCGGCCTCGGCCAGCACCTCGGCCAGCTTCAGCGCCGAGATCGGCGTCTGGCCGGCCGGCTTCAGCACCACCGCGTTGCCGGCGGCAAGCGCGGGCCCGAGCTTGTGGGCGACCAGGTTGAGCGGGAAGTTGAAGGGGCTGATCGCTCCGACGACGCCGTATGGGACGCGCAGCATCACGCCGAGCTTGCCGGCCCCGGCCGCGGTGGCCTCCATCGGCACGGTGCCTCCGGTCAGCTTGCGCGCCTCGACCGCGGAGAAGGTGAGCGTGTCGGCGCAGCGCGCGGCCTCGATCTTCGCCGTCTTCAGCGGCTTGCCGGCCTCGGCGGCGATCGCCAGGGCGAGGTCGTCGCCCCGCTCGCGGACCAGCTGCGCGGCGCGATCGAGGACCTCGGCGCGCTCGTACTGGGGAAACTCGCCGGCCTTGAAAGCGGCGTGCGCCGCCTCGGCGGCGCGATCGACCAGCGCGGCGTCGCCCTGCGCGACCCGGCCCACCACGGTGCCGTCGTAGGGGCTCTCCACCTCGGCCCAGTCGCCGGTCTCGATCCACTCGCCGGCAACCAGAAGCTTGTGATCCACCGCCTGAACCGTCTCCGTTGCCACCGGGACCTCCTCTCGTTTCCTCTGCATCCAGCCTAGAGCAAGGAACCTTGCGTTCCGGGCCACGGCAAGGTTCGTTTCCCCGGCAGGCCGCTACCTTGAAACCCAGAAGGGGGAGGCTGGGATGCGAGGGCGCCAAGGACATCTGCTGCTCGCGATCGCGCTCGCCGCCGCGGCGGCGGCGCTTGCGACCCCCGCCGCGGCGAAGGTCACCTGGGTGGTCGAGGGGCGCGGCTTCGGTCACGGCGTGGGGATGAGCCAGTACGGGGCCTACGGCTACGCGAAGGCCGGCAAGGGCTACCGGCAGATCCTCGGCCATTACTACCAGGGGACGACGATCGGCAAGCTCGACAAGCTCCGGGTCGTGCGGGTCCTGCTGGCGATCGACGCCGGCGACGTCGCCTTCACCCGGGCGACCAGCGCCTGCGGGCGGTCCCTGGACCCGGGCGGCCGATACGAGGCGCACCGCCGCGGCGGGGCGGTGATCCTGCGCACGGCCGGCGGCAAGCCGCTGGTCAGCTGCGGCGCAAAGCTGCGCGCCGCCGGCAAGGGCAGGGTGCGGATCGCCGGCCAGGGCCCCTATCGCGGCGCGCTCGAGGTGGTGCCGACGAACAGCAACGCCGCGGCGCTCAACGTGATCAACGCGCTCAGCGTCAACCAGTACGTGAAGGGCGTCGTCCCGAACGAGATGCCGGCCTCCTGGCCGCGGGCGGCGCTGCGCGCGCAGGCGGTCGCCGCCCGCTCCTACGCGCTCACCTCCCAGGTCGACGGCAACGGCTTCGACCTCTACGACACCACCTCGAGCCAGGTCTACGAGGGGGCGGGCTCGGAGGTCGCAAGCACCAACCAGGCGGCGACCGACACCAACGGCGAGGTGGTCACCTACCAGGGCAAGATCGCCCAGACCTTCTTCATGGCCAGCTCGGGCGGGCGCACAGAGAGCGTCGAGAACAGCTTCTACGGCGCGCCGGTGCCCTACCTGAGGAGCGTGCGCGACCCCTACGACTACTACTCGCCGCTGCACAAATGGACGCTGCGGCTCTCCGCCGCGCAGATGAACTCGCGCCTCGCCTCCTACCTCGACGGGCGGCTGCGCCGGATCGTGGTGACGAAGCGCGGCGATTCTCCGCGGATCGTCTGGGCGCGGCTCTACGGGACCGGCGGGGTGACCAAGATCCGCGGCGACTCGCTGGAGTACGCGCTCGGCGGCTATGACCGCTGGATGCACTTCAAGAAGGTCGTCACCGGAAGGGCCGCGCGCCCGGCCGCCGCGTCATCCGGGACGGCTGCGCCGGAGATCGGGCTGGCGCCGCGGCGTCTGGCGCGCTAGCCGCCCGCCCGCGGTGGCACCACGAGCGCCGCGAAGACCGCGCGGTGGTCCGAGCCCGGCAGGTCCTCGACCGAGTAGTCCGAGATGCCGAGGCGTTCGTCGGCGAGCACGTGGTCGATCGTCACCGGCGGCGGGAACAGCCGCCCGACCGGCCAGGTGAAGGTGAGGCCGTCTCCCTTCGCGTCGGCCGCGTCGCGGTAGCCGCGGTCGATCACCTCGCGCAGCTCGGCATGGTCGAGGGTGGCGTTGAAGTCCCCGGCGAGAATCCAGGGCGGGCCCTCGCCGGCGGAGGGGAGGCTCTCCAGCGCGTGCTTCCAGTCGTCGACATGCTCGTGGGTCGGCGGGAACGGATGGACCGAGACCAAGCGGACGGTCCGGCCGCCGAGGCGGAACGCGGCGCGGGGCAAGCGGAAGGCCGTGGTCGGGTCCGTCCGCAGCCGCCGCAGCGGCAGACGCGAGTAGATGCCGCCGCCGGGTGCGCCCTCGTGCGGGGAGAGCACCGCGTGGGGCAGCAGCCGCCGCAGGCCGGCGCGGCTCAGCGCTTTGTTGATTTCCGGGGTCAGCTCCTCGACGCTGAGCAGGTCCACCCGCAGGCTTCGCACCAGGGCGACGAGGCGAACGGGATCCGCCGTGCCGCGATGGACGTTGGCGGCGAGCACCCGCAGCCGGGCGCCGCCGGCCGGGCCCGAGTCCCCCGGGAGCGCGCGTGGCAGGACCACGGCGAAGAGGCAGGCCGCGGCGACCCCGGCGAGTGCCGCCGCCGCCCACTCGCGCAGCCCCGCGCAGACCGCGCAGGCGGCGAGCGCACCGAGGGCGGCGAATGGCGTGTAGGCGACCAGCGGTACCAGCAGGTCCCCGCGCTCCAGCCCGAAGAGGCGCATCAGCGCCCAGAGGGCGAAGGGTGCTGCGAGGACCCAGGCCAGCGCCGAGCGGCGCCGCACTACCCGTCCGGGTACGGCTGCAGCGGGATGCCGTGGTCGGTCTCACGCATGCCGAACTCATACGCGGCGCCGCCCTCGAGCGAGAGGGTGCGCGGGGTGGCGCCGTCCGGCTCGACCGTCAGCTCGAGGTCGGCGATCGAGCAGTTCACCGTGTTGTGCTCGGGCCCGGCCGGGTCCGCGTAGACCCAGGCGACGAAGTCCTTCCTGGGCGCGGAGACGCGGCCCCGCACCGTCAGGCCCTTGCCGGGGAGGACGAAGTCGCAGCCGGTCGGCGACTCCTCGATCCGGGCCGAGCGGATCGCGCCGAGGCCGCCGAGGCGGTGCCGCTCGCCGTCGAGGACCAGCATCCCGGAGGGGATCCAGCGGGTGGTCCAGCGCCCGACCCTGACCCGTGCCGCGCCGGCGTCGAACCAGGTGTCCCCCGCTCCCTCGAAGCCGGTCCCCTCGAGCCAGACCCAGCGCTCGGCGTGCTCGGTCCCCCAGTTGTGCCCGACCATCCCCGGCCACCCCTCGATCTCGATCTCGTCCCCGTCGATCCGCAGGACGCCCTCGTAGCGGGCGTTCGGGTAGGGGGCGACGAACTTGGTGCGCGGGAGCGGCGCTTCGTAGAGCCAGTCCGCGGGCAGGTAGCGGCACGGCTCGTCGTCGCCGCTGAAGCGAAGGCTCCAGGACGCGCTCAACGCCTCGGACTCCAGCGATCCCTCCGCGAGCCCGGGGCGGATCTCCGCTCCGGCGACCCGGATCCAGCCCCCGCCGGGAACCGAGAGCTCGGACGCGGGAACGGTCACCTTGGTCGCCCGCGGCGCGTCCGCCTCTGAGTCGAAGAGCGTGAACCAGATCGAGCCGGTGGGGGGCGCGCCGGGACGCTTGTGCACGGTGTGGCGGATCCAGAGCGCCCGCCCGCCCCCCGGGCTGCAGGTCTTGATGTAGAAGCTCTCGTAGTGCCCCGCCTTCGCGGCGACCTTGGGAAACCGCGGTCCCTGGTCCACGGCGTGACCCTAGCTTGCTAGGTCCTTATGTTGATCACATCGCCGTCAGCGACCCGGTAGTCCCGGCCCTCGACGCGGAGCAGCCCCAGGTCGCGGGCCGCGTTGTAGCCGCCGGACTCGACAAGGTCGGACCAGCCGATCACCTCGGCCTTGACGAAGGCCTCCTGGATCTCCGTGTGCACGCGCCCGGCCGCGTCCCAGGCGCTGGCGCCCCGGGGGAGCGGACGGGCCATCGCCTCCCTGTCCCGATCGGCCGTGAAGAAGGTGATCAGGTCGAGCAGCTCGTAGGAGGCGCGCACGAGGCGTTCCAGTCCGGACCCCTCGACCCCGTAGGACTCCCGCATCTCCGCCGCCTCCGCCGCGTCAAGCTCGGCCAGCTCGCCCTCGATCCTGGCGCTGACCGCAACGACCCCGGCGCCGGTCTCAGCGGCATGCGCCAGCAGCGGCCCGGGGATCTCGTCCTCGCCCTCGTCGACGTTGGCCACGTACAGCGCCGGCTTCGAGGTCAGCGCGGCGAGCAGGCGCGGCGCCTCCGCGGCGGCCGGCGGCACCGGCACCGACCGCACCGGCCTTCCCGCGGCCAGGGCGTCCCGGACCTGCTGCAGCCAGGCGTGCTCTGCGGTCGCGGCGGGGTCCCCTGAGCGGGCCTGCTTCGCCACCCGCTCGAGCCTGCGTTCCGCCTGCTCGAAGTCCGCGAGCAGCAGCTCCGTCTCGATCGTCTCGACGTCGCGCAGCGGGTCGATGCTGCCGTCCGGGTGGGGCACGCCGCTTCGCTCGTGAACGCGGATGACGTGGCAGATCGCGTCCGTCTCCCGGATCGAGGAGAGGAAGCGGTTGCCGAGACCCTCTCCCTCCGACGCGCCCTTGACCAGCCCGGCGATGTCGTGAAACGCGATCGTCGCCGGCACCAGCTCCGAGCTCCCGACCGTCTCGCCGATCCGGCTCAGGCGCTCGTCCGGGACCGGGGCGATCGCGACGTTGGGCTCGATCGTGGTGAACGGATAGTCGCCGGTCTGCGCTCCGCCCCGGGTGAGTGCGTTGAAGAGCGTGGACTTGCCGGCGTTCGGCAGCCCGACTATGCCGATCCTCAAGGCAGGTTCCGGTCGGGCGCGGCGGCCTGGGCGCTGGAGGCGGGCGGCTCGTCCAGGCCCGGGATGAGCCGGCCGAGGATCGCGCCCAGCAGGGCGCCGGCGAGGACGTCGGAGGGGTAGTGCATGCCGAGGTAGGGCCGGCCGACCGCGATCGCGGTGGCGAGCGCGTGCAGCGGCGCGCTGGCCCGCGGCTCGACGCGCCCCAGCGCCGCGGCGGCGGCGAATGAGGAGGTCGCGTGGGCGGAGGGGAATGAGAGCTTGCTGGGCGCCCGCGCCAGCGGCGGATGCTCGGTGATCACCGGGCGCTCGCGGCCGATCGACCGCTTCACGGCGTAGTTGGCCACGATCGCGGCGGGAGCGGCGCCCGCGGCCGCCAGCCAGCGCAGGCGGCGGCGCTCGTCCCCGGCGGCGGCGCCCAGGCCGATCGCCATCCAGACGGCCCCGTACTCGCCGGCGAGCCCGAGCGCCTTCATCGCCGCCTCGGTGACCGGCCCGTGAGCGCGGGTACGCAGGAATCGCAGCACGGCCTGGTCGGCGGCGCCGAGGATCGCCGCCGGCCCCGCGGCGCGCGCGAGCAGCACCTGGCGGCGGCTGTGCTTCTGCCTGCGGAGGCGCCTCAGCATCCGCGGCAGGATAGGGGTCGGTCGCTCACCGCCCCTCGCGCGCTGACGGGACGATCAGGGCGAAAGCCGCCGGTTCGGCCGAGAAGCGCGCGGAGCGTGCGTCGACGATCTCGCCGTCGACGTTGAACGGGATGCCGGAAGGGGCGGCGATCCGCGCCTCGCGGCAGCGGCGGGCGCTCACCTCGCTCTGCTCGCCGATTCGCCCGCTGCGCAGCC
>Ga0075421_100007900_pt1 | contig 13036 bp, 12 predicted proteins | sample SoiMetdeltSBSDD5_FD_75292 | JGI IMG/M metagenome (GOLD analysis project Ga0075421, IMG submission 75292) | Bulk soil microbial communities from a Populus tree surrounding site in Tennessee, USA - Soil MetaG P. deltoides SBSDD5 | ecosystem: Environmental > Terrestrial > Soil > Tree plantation... | reverse complement strand
CGACCCGCCAAATCCGATGATGTTGCTCAGGTACTCGAGCGACTGGTCGTACCTGTGATTCGCGAGCACGGAGACGGGAAGAGTTGCGCCGCTATGCGTGACCAGCGCGCCGCCAAGGTGTTCGATCGTCACGGCGCGGCCGGTGCGGTCCGCGATCAGGTAGTGGAGTCCTCTGCTGCCAGTGGCGACGCGGATCGCGGAGGCATTTGCGACGGCCTGGTCGATGTCGGCGGAAAGATCGAGCTGATATTGAATCCAGTCCAGCACTCCCGCCGACGGCCGGCTGTCGACCGCGGGATATTCGGTTTCCTCGAGATCCATCAGCGCCACGACCAATCCGGCCTCGTTCATCCCGCCGGTCGGGAAGTCGCGCCCGTACTGGTTGAAGGTGATCGACGCATACGTGGAAATCCAGGTCGCGGGTCGCTGCGTGAGGGACTCGCGCGACACCGATCGCTTGTTGACCATGATCATGCCGTTGCGAACGTCCCAGTCGTAATTCGCACCGAACACCACCCGGCCGTCCACGGTCATACAGAACGTGGTGCACGGATAGACATCGACGGCGACGAAGGCCAGAAGGAACATCATTGCCCATCGCCGATTCATGTTCGCCAAATGTAGTCCCGCCGTGATCGGCGAACCCCGAACGAATCAGTGAACTGTGCCGAGCGCGTTGACGTTGCGCAATGGCGTAGGCATGCTCGGGGGCGCGCGGCGGCGATTGATCGCGGCCAAGGCGGGGCGAAGCGGACGGCGTGACACGGCGCGCCGTATCGAGGAGATCATCCGGCAGCAGGCGCACCGATCCCGCTGATCGTCGATTCCGGACCGCTCCTCCCTTGATCACGGACCCGGCGCACCACTTCTCAGACCCTCACGCGAACCCCTTCATCCCCGTATAGAGATCCAGCCGCTTCTGTTTGAGCTTGCCGGGCTTGTACTTCTTCAGCCACTTGTCGTCCTCGTCGAGGAAGAGGCTCGCCTCCACGTCGCCGGTGCCGGTCGCGGAAGTGGTCTGGTGCACGGCGCGGAAGTAGTAGTGGTTGAAAAGACGGTTGAACTCCGTGAAGTAGATGTCCGCCACGCGCTGGTCGCCGCGGATGATGAGCATGTTCTCATCGTTCTCGTTCGTCGAGGCCACGCTGAAGTTTGCCGATCCAGTGACGACGATCGGATCCTTGCCGAGGGGGTCGCGGAGCAGGAACTTCGAGTGGATGTACGACACGTGCTGATTGAGCTCGAGCTTGCGCGCGTTCGTCTCACGCGCCCATTGATAGATAGGCTCGTTCAAGAATGAACCGAATGCCTGATAGACATTGTTCGTCGCATCGAGCGCAACAAACGGATCTTTGGCGTTCGCCTTCGCCTCATCCTTCTTCTCGAGCAAAAGGAAAACGATCTGACTGTCGGACGTGTGCTCGACCAGCTTCGTCTTGAAGTCTTTGTTCACACCGAATGCGAGAGTGATGAAGCCGGACGTCTCGGCGGAGTCGATGAGGTCGAAGTAGAGGTTGAGGATGGTCTTCCCGGTCCGCGGACTGAACACCGGTGTGACGCCCGGCGCGATGTCTTCGATCGATGCCGGCACCTCGTTGATCGCCTCCACCGCGGCCCTGAGCGCGGCGTTCTTCGCGCGTACCGAGGCGCTTTCGTCGCCATCGCTCGCCCCAGGGTCTTCGCTCAGCAACGTCCAGTACGCGAGGAACCGATCCGCTACGTCCGCGTTGCGCAGCCAGTGCCCGACGTTCGTCTGCCCGTGAATGCCTCCATCGGAGAGATTCGTGGAGCCGGTCCACGTTTCCTTCGGAACCTGTTGCTTCCCTTTCAGGAGCACCATGAACTTGTTGTGCTGGATCGCGGTCGTTCGCGCCTCGCGGCGGATGATGTTCTCCATCGGGATCTTCGCCCGCTTGATGAACGCCAGGTTTGTCCTCCCGCGGGAAACTCGCATGGAGGCCCTTCTTGTCGACCGCGCCGTTGTTCTTCGCGTCGATGACGATCTTCACATCGACGCCGCGGTCGATCGCCGCCTTCAGCGCGTCGAGCGCGGGCGCGTAGCGGAACTCGTAGAAGCAGCAGCGCAGCGCGTCGCCCTTCTTCGATGTGTCGATGAAGCGAAGCATCGCGTCGTCGAGGTCGCGGCTGAGCCATCGCCGCGCTTTCGCGGCCTTGTCCGGGGGCAGCTGATCGGGTTTCTTGTTCTCGAACTCGCGTCGGTACGCTTGGCTGCTCGCGACGCCGCGATTGAAGTAGACATCGCTTTCGAGGTCGCTGAAGAGCGGCTCGGTGTCGATCCCGATCTCGATCGGATTCAGCGGAATGAGTGCGCCCGGCTTTCCCTTCATCGGAATGAACGCGTAGCTGTAATGCGCGCCAGGCTGCGCGGTGAAGTCATCCCATACGAAACTCTGGACGGGATGGTCCCTGGTCGTCACGCGGGTCGACTCGTTCGGGTCGGGGATCAGCGATTTGAAGACCTTGAACCCCGCGATGGTCTTGGTCTGACCCTTCGGGTCCGTACGTTCGACGGCGAACCCGAGGAGACCCTTCCGCGCCGCCGCGGTCGCGCCGATGCCGAAGGACACGGTGTTGATGCCCGACACTGCGAACACCTGGAACCCTCCCGACTTCGCTGATTTGAAGCGCATTGATCTCTCCCTCAACTATTGGAGGGGCCGTTCCGCGCAATTCCCTACCCTCGAGCTCGTCCCCTCCTCGAATCTCCGCGAAACCTCACGACATCTCGTGAGTCCCGCCGCCCGCCCATCAGCGTCAAAACGCCCATAACACCCATCGCCACAACCACTTGACCGAAATCCCCACCGTGGCGCCGCGCTTGCGCTAGTGGCGCGGCGATGAACATCGATAGACATGCAGTGAAGTTACTCGTCGAGCGGGGCGGAGCGATCGTCTGGTCCATCGATACCTCGATGCGCCTCACGTCTCTGCGCGGGCAGGACGACCTCACGGAATGCCTTGGGACCCTCCATCGTAAAGCGCTGGGCGGAGAGTCGTCGGAGATCGAACTGGTCGCGGCCGGGCACACCTACACGGTGCGCATCGATCCTCTGCGCGAGCCCGGAGGTGCCATCGTCGGCTGCGTCGGCGTTGCGCAGGACGTCACGGCGGAGCGCGTCGACGCGATCACGCAGTTGCCGAACCGGCGGCAGATGCACCAGCACCTCGCCGACGCCGTCGCACACGCTCTGCATCTCGAAGAAGACCTCGGCGTCCTGCTCGTCGACGTCGACGCCTTCCGCATCGTCAACGCCGCGGCCGGACAGGCAGCCGGCGACGCGCTTCTCAACGCCGTCGCGCAGCGGATCGCGACCTGCGCCGGAGGACATCTCCTCAGCCGCACCGGCGACAACGAATTCACGGTGATCGTCGCCGGCGATGACGCCGACGGCATCGCAGCCACCATTCACTCCGCATTTCAGTTTCCGTTCGACGTCGACGATCGTGAGCTCCACGTCACCGCGAGCATCGGCATCGCGACGCTCCTCCACGACGGGGAAACCGCCGAGGTTCTGCTCCGAGCCGCGTCGGCCGCTTTGCGGCGCGCGAAAGAACGCGGCGGAAATCAGCGCCAGCACGCGTCCACCGCGTGGACGCAGGCCGAGTTCGAGCGGTTGCATGTCGAGCGCCGGCTGCGCCGCGCCATCACTGACGGCGAGCTTTCCCTCGCCTATCAGCCGCAGGTGCGTCTCCACGACGGCGCGATCATCGGCCTCGAAGCGCTTCTGCGCTGGAACCGCGACGGACAGATCATCCCGGCCGGCGCGTTCATCGGCGCGGTCGAGCAAAGCGCGGTGATCATCGCCGTCGGCGACTGGGTCATCGGCGAGACCTGCCGCCAGATCGCGAAATGGCGCCGCGCCGGCGTCACCGTCCCGCGCATCGCGATCAACATCGGCGCGCGACACTTCCAGCAGCCGCGGCTCGTGACCACGATCCGCCGTCTGCTCGAGCTGTATGACGTCGAGGCGTCGGCCATCGAGCTGGAGATCACCGAGACCGCGGCGATGCAGGACGCGGAGTCCACGGTGCGGACCATCGACGCTCTGCGCGCCCTCGGACTGGCCATCACCATCGACGACTTCGGCACCGGCTACTCGTCGCTCGCGTATTTGAAGCGCTTCGCCATCACCGGACTGAAGATCGACCGCAGCTTCGTCTCCGACGTCCCGTCGTCGCGATCCGCGAGCGCGATCGTCAACGCCATTCTGGCCACCGCGCATGCGCTCGATCTGCGCGTCGTCGCCGAAGGAGTCGAGACCCAGGACCAGGCGACGTTTCTCGCCGCATCGCATTGCGATCAAGCCCAGGGCTACCTGTATGCCCATCCCATCCACGCTGAAGACATCCCCGCATATCTGCACACACAGAAAAGGAGTGAGTGATGCCCCGTAAGAAGATCCTGCTCGTCGACGACTCGAGCACCATCGTGATGATGGAGAAGTTCATTCTCCGCAACGATCCGTACGACCTCATCGTCGCTACGGATGGCGAGGAAGCGGTCCGCAAAACGATCGCGCAACAACCCGACCTGATCCTGCTCGACGTGGTCATGCCGCGCATGGGCGGGTTCGAGGCCTGCCGCCTGATCCGCGAGAACGCGGCCACGAGCGCCATCCCCATCATCATGGTCACGACGCGCGGCGAAGCGATCAACGTCGAGACCGGGTGGGTGACCGGCTGCACCGACTACGTGACCAAGCCGATCAACGCCATCGAGCTGCTGACCAAAGTCCGCAGCCTCCTTGGCGACGCCGTTCAGGCGGTGGCGAAATGAGCGGCGGCCGGTCGTACATCTCGAAGGCTCGCGAAGAACAGCAGCAGTACGTCAACTCCCTGCTGCACGAGAACGAGAAGCTGCGCGCCATCGCGGCCATGCTCGAGAGCGACGTGCTGCGGGCGGAAGAACAGCATCGCGCCGCGACGGCCGAGCTGCAACGGCTGCTCGACCGTTTCGAAGAGATCGCCTGCGAGAACAAGCGCTTCGCCGACGAGCACCAGCACATCGAGCAGCAGAGCAGCAACCTCGCGAACCTCTATGTCGCCTCGTATCAGCTTCACACGAGCGTCGAGCGCGAAGGCGTCCTCACCGCGATTCAGGAAATCGTCATCAACCTGATCGGCTCCGAGCAACTCGCCATCTACGAGCGCAACGGCGACGCCGAGTTTCGTCTCGCGGCGTCGTTCGGTCTCGACCGCGACCGGATCACGGCCTTCGTCGCCGGCGAATACGCGGTCGAGAAACTGGGAGAGGGCCACATCTTCAGCGATCCCGACGATCGGGAGACGCTCACCGCGTGCGTTCCGCTGCAGGTCGCGGATCGGGTCATCGGCGCGATCCTCGTGTTCCGCCTTCTCGAGCACAAACCAGCGCTACAGCCGGTCGATCACGAGCTGTTCGAGCTGCTTTCGGTTCACGCCTCGACCGCTCTTTATTGCGCGTCGCTGCACGCGACCGCGACGGTGGAGGGATGAGCAGCCGGGTGTTCATGGCCGTCGAGGAAGCGCCGGAGAGCGTTTACCTGCATCCGGGCCAGCTCGTCACGGCCTCGCACGCGATGCTCGTCTCGACGGTTCTCGGATCGTGCGTCTCGGTCTGTTTGTGGGATCCGATCGCGCGCGTCGGCGGCATGAACCACTTTCTCCTGCCGTCGGGAACGAACGACGCCCGCTACGGAAACGCCGCGATGGAGATGTTGATCGACGCGATGACCGGCCGCGGCGCGTTCATCGCGCGAATGGTGGCCAAAGTGTTCGGCGGCGCGTGCGTGATCGAGCGATCGCCGGCCACACCCACCGCAATCGGCACGCGAAACGTGCAGATCGCGCGGCAGTTACTCGCGACGAGCTCCATCCCCATCCGCGCCGAACAGGTGGGCGGCCGCCGCGCACGCAAGCTCCTCTTCCACACCGGCAGCGGCGCGGCGTACGTGAAGGAAATCTGAGAAGACCATGCTCGACGAAACTTCGATGGCCGCCCTCCTGGAAGTGTTCCTCGCCGAGTCGGAGGAAGGACTGGAGTCCGCGGAAGAAGCGTTGCTCGTGCTCGAGCGCAACCCGGACGACGAGGAGGCGCTCGCGCTCGTGTTCCGCGCGGTGCACACGATCAAGGGCAACGCCGGAGTCTTCGACTTCCACGGCATGGCCGCGGTTGCGCACGCGATGGAAGACCTCCTCGATCGCATTCGCGCCAGGCACACAGCGGCCTCGCAAGTCGTGGTGAGCACGCTGCTCGAAGCAGTCGACGTGCTGCGCGGTCTTCTCCTCGAACAGGACCGCACTCGCGAGCCGGGCCTGCGCGAACAGCGATTGATCGCACGTCTTGCGACCGGAGCCCGCGATGAGAACAGAAGGGATCGCGCCGGCCTCTCCGCACAGCGCATGACGCACACGCTGCGCATCGACGTCGCCCGTCTCGATCGTCTGGTCGACCTGACCGGCGAGATCGGCGTGGCCCGCGGGCGGATCGGACAGATGCTCGAAGACTCGGATGTGCCGAGGGAGGTCGTGCTCGAGGCGGAGCGCGATGCGGACCTGCTTTACCTCGAGATGCAGGAACTGGTGATGAAGCTGCGGATGGTGCCGGTCGGTCCGAGCTTCCGCCAGCTCCAGCGAGTCGTGCGCGACGCCGCGCAATCGCTCGGCAAAGAAGCCGAGCTGACCATCGAAGGCGGCGACGTCGAAGTCGACATGACCATCATCGAGCATCTGCGCGATCCACTCATCCACATGATCCGCAACAGCATCGGACACGGAATCGAAGACCCGGATCAGCGGCGCGCGGCGGGCAAGCCCACCGCCGGCAAACTCCTGCTGCGAAGCGTTCACGACTCCGGCTCGATCGTCATCGAGCTGTCGGACGACGGCGCTGGGATCGACCGCAAGCGGATCGCGCAACGCGCAGCGCAGCGCGGTCTGATCGCCGAAGGAGCGAGTCTCTCCGAGAAAGAGACTCTCGATCTCATCTTTCATCCCGGATTCTCGACCGCTGACGAAGTGACCGACCTGTCCGGGCGCGGCGTCGGTCTCGACGTCGTGCGCCGGAACATCGACGCCATCCACGGCTCGGTGACGGTCGAGAGCCGGCAGGCCGAGGGAACCACTTTCCGTCTGCGGCTTCCGCTCACGCTGGCCATCGTCGAAGGGCTTCGCGTCGGCGTCGCGGGAGAGTCGTTCATCCTGCCGATGGCCGGCGTGGTCGAGGCGCTGCGGTTCCCGCAGGAGGCCGACGCCGACGCGGCCACCGGCGTGCTCACGCATCGCGGCGAGAGCGTTCCGTATCTTCGCCTCCGCCACCGATTCCCCGGCGCGTTGGACGCGAAGCGCGGAAACACGCGCGAGAACGTGGTGATCGTTCGCTACGCACGCGGCCACGCCGGAGTGGTCGTCGATGAGCTCCACGGCGAATGCCAGAGCGTCGTCAAGCCACTCCCGCGGCCGCTCCGCGGCATCGCCGGCCTTTCCGGTTCCGCGATCCTCCCCAACGGCGGGATCGCTTTCATCGTCGACGTCCCCGCGCTCCTTCAGGTCGAGGTCGACCGCGGACGCGCTCACTCACGCCCCTCGAGACGCAGCAATCAGCAGTAATCAGGAGAAAGCATGTTTCGCAAACTGAAGTTCGTTCACCGAGTCCTCATGATGCCGGCCATCGCCGGGCTTGCGCTGGTGCTGATCCTCGGCACGACCGTATTCGCCGTGGCGCGCACCGAATCGTTCAGCACGACGATCGAGGTCGGCTACTTCCCCGCCACGGAGATGCATCACGAGCTGCACGAGATTCTCACTTCGATGCAGCGGACGTTGCAGGACTCCGCGGCCGCGCACGATCTCGCGGGACTGCAGGAAGCCGACGCGTTGCGCGACCGCTTCCTGGCGCGCCTCGAGAAAGAGCGTCGCAATCCGGCGGTCGAAGCGGCTGAGATCGAGCGGCTGCGCGGTCTGCTCAACGCCTACTACGGCCTCGGCCGCGGCATGACCCTGCGCCTGATCAACGGCGAGACCGGCGTCAGCTTCGCCGAGTCGCTCGACGAGATGCGGCGCCGGCACAACGAGCTGTCGGCGGCACTCAACGCGACCCGCGCGGCGGGAAAGCAGAATATTCAAAAGGCATTCAGCGACGTGCGCGAGCTGCACAGCGCCACCCAATGGCTGGTAGTCGGCATCAGCCTGACCTGCCTGCTGCTGTTGGCGTTCATCTCGGTGATGCTCATTCGCAGCTTGACTCGGCCGCTGCATCAGGCCGTGGAAGTGGCGAACCAACTCGCCGCGGGGAACCTCGACGCGAAGATCGACAACACGCGCAACGACGAGATCGGAAGGCTGCTCGAGGCCATGAGCCGGATGGTCGCCTATTTCCAGGAGATGGCCCGCGCCGCTGAGAAGATCTCCAGTGGCGACATCAGCGCAACCGTCGCTCCCCGCTCCGACAACGACATCCTCGGCCGCTCGTTCCGCGACATGGTCGCGTATCTCCAGGAGATGGCTGCCATCGCCGACTCGATCGCCGCGGGCGATCTGACCTCGACGATCAAGCCGAAGTCGAATGACGACACGCTCGCCCTCGCGCTCAGCAAGATGACGCGCAACCTCGCGCAGATGATCGGCGACATCCGCGCGGGCGTGGCCACGCTGTCCACCGCTTCGACGCAGGTCTCAGCGACGGCGCAGAGTCTCTCGCGTGGCACGAGCAGTCAGAGCGCGTCAGTGGAGCAGGCCACGGCCAGCCTCGAGCAGATGACTTCTTCGATCACGCAGAACGCGGCGAACAGCCAGGAGATGCGCGACATGGCCATCCAGGGCGCGCGCGACGCGGAGCTCAGTGGCAAGGCCGTCGGCGAGACGAAGGAAGCGATGGAGGCCATCGCCGAGAAAATCACGATCGTCGAAGACATCGCGTATCAGACCAACCTCCTCGCGCTGAACGCGGCCATCGAAGCCGCGCGCGCCGGTGAGCACGGCCGCGGCTTCGCAGTCGTCGCCAGCGAAGTGCGGAAGCTCGCCGAGCGGAGTCAGAGCGCGGCGAAGGAGATCGGCGGGCTGGCCGGATCGAGCGTTCGCATCGCCGAACGTTCCGCCGCATCGCTCACGCAGTTGGTTCCCTCCATTCACAAGACCGCGGAACTGGTGCAGGAGGTCTCCGCCGCGTCGAACGAACAGTCGACCGGCGTGGCCCAGATCAACCAGGCCATGAGTCTCCTCGACCAGATCACGCAGCAGAACGCGTCGGCCGCGGAAGAGCTCTCGGCAACCGCCGAAGAGCTGGCCGGACAGGCCAAGACGCTGCGGCAGCGGATGGAGATCTTCACTCTCGCCACGTCCCGGACCGCGGACGACCGCCGCCGCGCGCTGCAGCGCCATGAAGACATCGACGACGAGCCCGCGCTCGCGACGATGGCTTCGTACGGCCCGACCGCGGAGCACTCGCACTTCGATTTCGAGAGGTTCTGATGGCTGACAACGGCTCCACCGAACAGTTGCTCACGTTTCTGATCGGCCGTGACGAATATGGGATCTCGATCCTGCGCGTGCGCGAGATCGCGGAGTATCGGCCGTTGACGCCGGTGCCGATGCGCCCCGTGTGGATGCGCGGCGTGATGAATCTGCGCGGCACGGTCGTGCCGGTCGTCGATCTCGCGGCGAAGCTCGGATTGGGGACGACCGCGATCTCGCGCTTCACCTGCCTGATCATCGTCGACCTCGACGTCGACGGAGAGCGAACCGTCGTCGCGGTGATGGTCGATGCGGTGCGCCGCGTCGTCGATGTGTCGAGCCAGGAGATTCAGGAGGCTCCTCCGTTCGGCCTGGGACTCGACATCGTTCCGGGCCTGGTGCGCGTCGACGGAGAGCTGATCGTTCTGCTCGATCTCATCGCCATCGTTACGGAGCGGGAGTTGACCGGTGCAGCCGATGTGCTCCCCGCGCTTCGCGCCGAGATGACCGAAAACATCGAGCCGGCCGATGCACGCATCTGAGCTCGTCCCACTCTCGGACCGCGAGTTCCGCGGATTCCGCGACATGATCTATCGCGAGACCGGCATTCACATCGCGGAGCACAAACGCGAGCTGCTCACGGCGAGGCTGTCGCGCCGCATCCGCTCGCTGGGCATGCACCGCTTCGGCGACTACCTGGCGCTCGTCGAGCGCGAGTCGCCGGAATGCACCGAGATGCTCGACCGCGTGGTGACGAACGAAACGCGATTCTTTCGCGAGCCGCGGCAGTTCGAGTTCCTGGAGAGATCGGTGGTCCCGCGCTGGCGCGCCGAAGCCGCGGAGGGTGTGCGCCCGAAACGGGTGCGCGTGTGGAGTGCCGGCTGCTCGACCGGACAGGAACCGTACTCGATCGCGATGACGCTGCTCGCTCATCTCGAAGGCTGGGACATCGAGATCCTGGCCAGCGACATCTCCGGACGCGCGCTGCGTCAGGCGATGGCTGGCCTATGGCCGGTCGACAAAGCCTCGGAGATTCCCGAGCACTGCCTCTCTTTCATGCTGAAGGGCGTGCGAACGCAGAGCGGAAAGATGCTCGCCGACGACCGCTTGCGCAACGTCATCCGCTTCCAGCGCATCAACCTGCACGAAGAGCTTCCGGAGGTCGGCATGTTCGATCTCGTCTTCTGCCGGAACGTGCTCATTTACTTCGATGTCGCCTCGCGGACGAAGGCCGTCCATCGGCTGCTCAACCGTCTCGTTCCCGCGGGCTATCTCTTTCTCGGCCATTCGGAAAGCCTGCTCAGCTCCGGACTGCGCCTCCGACCGGTCTCTCCTTCCGTCTACGCGCGAGCCTCACGATGAATCCTCTTCACGTCCTAGTCGTCGACGACTCCGCAGTCGTGCGCCAGGCCATGACCGCGCTCCTCGGCGACGAGATGACGGTGACTACCGCCGCCGATCCGTTCATCGCCATGATGAAGATGGAGTCGATGCGGCCGGACGTGATCGTCCTCGATCTGGAGATGCCACGCATGGACGGACTCACGTTCCTGCGTCGGATCATGGACGAGTCGCCGATTCCCGTGGTCGTCTGTTCCAGCCTCACCTCCACATCGAGCGAGCTGACCATGCGTGCGCTGCAGCTCGGAGCCGTGGACGTGGTGGCGAAGCCGAAGGTGCGAGTGGGCGAATCGCCGAGCGACTCTGCGATCGCGCTCCTCGAAACGATTCGCGGTGCGGCGCAGGCGAAGGTCGGACGGGTCACGCGTGGTCGCAGTGTTTCGCGTCCCGCACAACCAAAGTCCCGCGATCTCGCGCGCGACGACGCGCACGTTCCTCGTCAGATCGTCGTCGTCGGCGCATCGACCGGCGGCACCGAGGTTCTGCGTCAGTTTCTGGATGCGATGCCCGCGGACGCGCCGCCGATCGTGATCGTGCAGCACATGCCGGAGCGTTTCACCGCCGCCTTCGCACGACGTCTCAACGAGACTTCGGCGATGGACGTCCGCGAGGCTGCCGCCGGCGACGTGCTTCGCTCCGGACTCGCATTGATCGCGCCCGGCGACCGACACATCACGCTGATCCGCCAGGGCGCGAATACGTTGTCGGTTTCGCTGCACGACACCGCGCTGGTGAATCGTCATCGGCCGAGTGTCGACGTGCTCTTCTCTTCCGCGGCGAGAACGCTGGGCAACATGGGCATCGGCGTATTGATGACCGGCATGGGCCGCGACGGCGCGCGCGGACTGCTGGAAATGCGAACGGCCGGAGCGCGCACCATCGTGCAGGACGAAGCCACGAGCGTCGTCTTCGGGATGCCGAAGGCAGCCATCGAGTTGGGCGCGGCGATGCACGTGGTTGGGGGGGCGGCTATCGCCGCGACGGTGTTGGACGGGTGCGGAAACTAAATTAGCCACCGCCTTTTTCGGAGGGTCGAACGGCTGAAGCTATGACCTTTGCGATGGCAGATGCGTTCTCGCCCTCTAGGCGCGCACGCTCAATTTCGACCGTTGTCTGACCCTTGTCTAGAACGTGGTTTCGCTCGGTCTGCGAAAGCGATTTGACTACGTCCGCGTGACTTGCACCGCCCAAGTCGCCTGCGGCGTGCAACGCGATGGCTTTAGCTTCAACGTTCGTCATCTCATTCTGAAAATATTTGATCTCGGACAGCGTCGTTTTGTAGAGTCTAAGAAAAAAGAATGCGAACAGCTCCACAAAAATGACAAGAGAAAGTCGGGGAATGAAATGCATGACGAAGCTGGGAACGTCTACTGTCGAGGGTGCCTGCAGAACTACGAAGTATCCTAAGAGGGCTAGGCCGGCGACCGTCGTGACGATGCCTATCACGAGGTTCAAGTTGCCGCGCCGACCAAGCGCGCTGACCTCCGCACTCAGACGTTGCAATGTTCGCGCAAACTCCTTCTCGAATTCGCGATTTCGTGCTTCTCTACGATAGTCGGTCTCAAGTTCTTTGCGAAAAGACTCAACAACTGCTTTCGCGACTTGTGCTTCAACCTTGGATTGAAGATCGGTGAGGATTCGTTCCCGTTCATGCGCCGGTAAAAGCTCCTGAACGAGGCGTTGCGATGGCGGCGTGGTTTGTGTGGCGGTAGTCAGTTCTTCGATTTGATGCTCGAGGGCGAAGACCTTGTCGCTAAGGTATCCAGAAAGCTCACGTTCACGTCCGTATGGCTCGGAGAACGGACTTCCCTGCAAATATCGAAGCAACAGGCTGACCACGGCGGCGACAAGAAAGGTGGCTCCGACAAAGGAAAGGTAGGTCAGGGTGGTCTTGAACCGATCCGCAAGTGACGCGGGCACCACATACTGCAACACGATAAGCGGCAAAGCAGCCACGCTGGACATGAGCGCGACGCGATTGAAAAGCAGCCGTCGGCGATACGCCGAATAACTCATTTCGTTCAGCCACGGATCGTCTCGAATGAAGTCTTGCATACACTAAAGGAGTGACGACGGCGGCAAATCCCCTACCTCGGCGTAGCCGAAACCAAGAAAGTCCGGCGGTGAGCTACACTTCCGCCATCCCGAAACCAAACACGAAGGCGCCTCCGGGATCTTTGACTCT
>Ga0075421_100007899_pt1 | contig 13037 bp, 8 predicted proteins | sample SoiMetdeltSBSDD5_FD_75292 | JGI IMG/M metagenome (GOLD analysis project Ga0075421, IMG submission 75292) | Bulk soil microbial communities from a Populus tree surrounding site in Tennessee, USA - Soil MetaG P. deltoides SBSDD5 | ecosystem: Environmental > Terrestrial > Soil > Tree plantation... | reverse complement strand
TCGGCCCTTTCTCAAGCCATGAAGGTGCTGCCGGAACGCTACCAGAAGGTCGTTCTGCTTTACTACAGCAACGAAATGACGATGAAGGAAATCGGCGGCGAACTCGGCATCAACGAAAGCCGCGTTTCACAAATCCACAAGTCCGCCCTCGAGAAGATGGCGATCGCTCTCGAACAAAGCGGTATCAAATCCGCCGCTGCCTTCGCGGAATGACCGGCCGGCCGCGATGGCGCGGCCGCCGCGGTTCCACCGCGCCGCTATTCAATCGAAACACTGTACGGCATCAGCCTCAGATAGGCGCCGTTTTGCATCACGCGCCAATCCAGCCCCGGTGTCAATTCACGCAGCATCCTGGCGGCGCGCGCCTGCAACCAGGCATCCGGACCATCCGTGAGCGTTTCCACCGGCGTACTGAAGATCTGCTCGAATACGCTCTTCTTCAGCGGGTACGTGATCAACTGCACCGAATCGCCCTCGGCGATCTTGGCGCGCTGCTTGACCAGGCCGATGGCCGTCTCCAGGCCACCCATCTGATCGACTAACCCGTTCTGCTTAGCGGCCGCTCCCATCCAGACCCTGCCACCGGCATACGGTTCCACTTCGTCCACCTTCTTTTTCCGGCCCGTGGCCACGCGTTGCAAAAAAGTGCGGTAAATCGCCTGTACGCCTTCGTGCAGCTTGGCGCGGCCGGCTTCGGTCAGGGGCCGTGACGATGTGTCGATAGCGGCATTCTTGCCGCGCTGGATGATCTCAACATTGATCCCCAGCTTCTCGTAGAGCTTCTGCAGATTCACCTTCCCAAAAATCACCCCGATCGATCCGGTAATTGTGTTCGGATAGGCGAGCACAGGATCGCCGCTCATCGCGATGTAGTATCCACCAGACGCCGCGACGTCAGACATCGAGATCACGAGCGGCTTTTTACCGCTCAGCCGCTTTACTTCGTGCAGGATTTCATCGCTGGCAATCGCGTCGCCGCCCGGCGAATCGACGCGCAGGATGACGCCGCGAACGCGGTTATCTTCCGAGACATCGCGCAGCAGTTTGGTGAAGGTCGTGGAATAGATCGCCTGGGTTTCGTCGAAACCACCCGGCGAAACACCCCGAAGGATCGCACCTTCGCCCGAGATCACCGCGATGCGGTTTTTCCCGTCCAACCCTACGCTGGAGGCTGGAATCCTCATGTAGTCGCGATAGGAGAGTTTGGTCAGGCTGTCTTGTTTCAGGCGGTTCTTGAGTTGATCCAAATACTCGTTCTCATACATGAGACCGTCAACCAAGCCCGCGGAAACGGCCTTCGGGCCGAGCAAGGGAGCATCGTCCACCAGTTGCCGCACCTCTTCGACCTTCTTCTTTCGTCCCTCGGCAACGGTCGCCAGGAAACTGTTGTGCACCTGGTCGAGAATTGCTCCGATGGTGGCCTTCGTTTCGGGAGAAGGGGCAGATTTGCTATACGGATCGAGGGCATCCTTGTGCGGTCCGACGTTCTCCACTTCCACTTGAACTCCGAGGTTGTCCAGGCCCTGCTTGTAATACATCAATTCGGCGCGCAAACCGCGAATGAAGAGCACGTCCTCGCTCGTCATGTAGATCTTGTCCGCGGCGGTGGCGAGGTAATACTCGCGCGATCCCGGATTACGCAAATAGCAATAAACGGGCTTGCCCGACTTCCGGAAGCGTAGCAGCGCCTGCCGGATCTCATCCAACTTGGCCCACCCCGCCTCTAATCCGGCGGGTTCGAAGGCGACCGCCACAATACGCTTGTCCACGGCGGCTTTGCGCAAAAGGTCCCACACGTCGAGAACAGTTACCGGCGACTTGGTCTGGAAGAGTGGGATCGGAATCTCCGGTTGTGAGACTTCGAGCACAGGGCCCTGGAGTTTGAGCATAAGCGTCGATCCGCCGCTGATATCCGGCTTCCGCTCGCCCAAACGCATCATCGCGAATCCGGCGATGACAACAGCCAGCCCGGCCAGGAGGAACCCGGCCAACAGACCAATCAGGAATTTTTTCATTTCTTAGCCACCAGCTAAAATCTTGTCCACACGCTTGCTCACGTCGGCCAGGTAGACCTTGTCGCCGCCCGACAATTCGACCGTCGCTGAACCTTTGTAGCCAATCTCGTTGAGGGCGGCGTGGATCGCGGCCCAATCGATCTCGCCGTCGCCCAGATTCACGAACTCGGCTTCCCGCTTGCGGGTTTCGCGGTTCTGCTGGAACTTGAAGTCCTTCAAGTGCAGTTTCACGATGCGCTTGCCGAGCGTTCGAATCCAGTCCTGCGGATAACCCCACAGCACGACGTTACCGACATCGAAGTACGCCTTCACCCACGGGCTCTTGAATTCGTCGACGTAACGGGCGAACTCGAGCGGACTCAGCAGGAACTTATTCCATACTTCTTCCACGGCGATGACGACCTTGTATTCGGCGGCCAATGGAATCAATTCGCGAATTCTCGCCTGAGAGCGCTTGTAGGCGTCTTCATAACTGGTTTGTGGATTGACGACCGCGGGAACCAGAAGAACGGTGTCGGCGCCCCACAGCTTGGCGTTGCCCAAACTGGTTCGCATGGCCTTCATGCTGCGCGCCACCACTTCGGGGTCGCCTGAGGAGAGGGGGAACTGCCAGTGGTCCCCATTCATAACCGAATGAATGCGAAGCTTCGCTTGGTCCGCGGCTTTCTTGATGGACTCGGCCTCGGCGGGATCGTTGATTTGCGGACACTCCATCTCCTCGAAGCCCACCTCGCGTGCGAGTTGGAAGCGTTCAAGCAGCGGCAGCTGCTTGGGCAGCATGCTGTAGAGAACCGCCTTTTTAATGGGCAACACGGCGGCCTGGGCCGGATGCAGCCCTGCATACAAGCCTGAAGCCGCCGCGGCAGTAAGAAACGATCGCCTGTTCATAGCTTTCCTGTTGCCGATTGTATCGCGCCCATTCGGACGTGTAACCAGCGCAGGAGAGAACAGGAGCGAATTAAGCCAGATTCGGGATCTTGATGATCTTTTTCTGGATGGCGTACTGAACCAGTTGCGCCTTGTTGTGGATGTCCAGCTTGCGCATCAGATTGAACTTGTGCGCTTCCACCGTTTTGACACTGAGGTTCAGATCGCAGGCGATCTCTTTGACCGAGTTTCCCTCGGCGAGCATCTTGAGCACTTCGCGCTCGCGGCCGGTGAGCGTGGCAAAGCGTGGCATGCGGTTGGCCGACTTGATGCGCGAGCGGAAATCGTCCACAAGCTGCGACAACATGCGCGGGCTAAGATAGCTGCCACCCCGGAACGCGTCGCGGATGGCCGAGACCAGTTGATTGGAGGGGCTGTCCTTCAGGACATAGCCGCTGGCGCCCACTTCCATGCCCTCGACCAGGTAATCCTCGTCGTCGTACATGGTGAGGAAGAGCACCTTCGTCTCGGGACGGTTCTTCTTGATTTGACGCGTGGCTTCGAAACTGCTCAAGCCGGGCATCCCAATGTCCATCAGAATGACATCCGGACGAGCTTCATTGGCGCGATCCACGGCGTCGCCGCCATTGGAGGCCTCACCCACGACCTCCATGTCCGCCTCGGCCGATATTAGGGTACGGATCCCTTGTCTAAACAATGTATGGTCATCAGCCAGCAAGATTCGGATTTTGGCCATGGTTCAAAGTCTCCTTCACTACCGCGGTCTGGCCGCGCCGTCTGCTCCCAGGTGGATCACCCGAAAGGCTGCGTTCATCTGCCAGCCGAAGTTATCGTTCCTACCGTTCCGGCGATCACTCGCCGTGAAAATTCCACTTGCCTGCGCGAACTCGTCAGCAGGGCATCCTCCGGGATGGGCAACTCCACCTTGATCCGGGTCCCTGACTTCACTCCCGCGCCATTGCCGCGGGATTGGCTCCCTGATTTGCCTTTCGTACGCTTCACTCTCTTTCGCGAGTGAATGTCACACGTTCCACCGAGCAGTGCAACGCGCTCGCGGATGCCGGCCAAACCGAACGAACCGGTTTTCTGCTGCGCCTCTTGAAGGTCAAAGCCGATGCCATCATCTTCCACAACAAGACGCAGTATTCCATCGGCGGTCCGCAGCGAAAGGTTTACGGTTTGACACTGAGAATGCTTGGCAATGTTATGGAAGCACTCCTGCAGAAGCCTGTAGAGGATTACCTCGGTCTGCTTCGGCAGCGGGTCCATCTTGCCCATTTGCAACTTGATACGCCAGGGATGCATCTCGCGATAGCGGTTGGTGAGCTGGCGGATCGCGGCCGCAAGCCCTAGTTGTTCTAAGACGGCGGGCGAGAGCGCGGCAATAAGCCGGCGGATTTCGAGAATCGTCTTTTCGGTCATCTCGCGAGCCTCGGCGAGTTTCCCTTTGCACTCATGCATGGAGTCGGGAAGTTCGCTCTCGATCATCTCCATTTGCAGGCGGATACACAGCAAATCCTGGCCGGTTTGGTCGTGCAACTCGCGGCTGATGCGCCGGCGCTCGACCTCTTCTACATGCATCATCCGCTCGGCGAGAAGCCGGATCTGACGTTCCCGTTCAGCGAGGTCGACCACAAGTTGCGCCTTTTCGACCGCCCGGAGACAACGTTCCGCGGCCGCCGTCAGGAGTTCGAGTTCACGCGGAAGCCACTCATAAGGCTTGGAAAACCCGAATTGGATGATCCCGGCCAGCCGTTCACCGGAAATCAGCGGGATAGACCAGCAACTGCGGAAGCGGTTCACCCAGCCTGGATCCATCAGGGCCGCCTGATGGCCGCCCGTATCATTCCTGGCGAGTCCAAAACACAATGGTTCGCGTAGAAGTTGCACGCGCCCATTTAGAGGATGGGAATCAGGGCTTGCGCCGAACATCGCGCCACCACTCGCCGACTCCCAATCGAGAGTCGCGCGGCGCTGCATCACACCTGTACGCGGATCGGCCAAATACCAGTGGGCGGCATTGGCGCGGCTGAATCTGGCGAGAATCGACAAAAACCGGTCGAGCAGATTGTCGAGGCCCTCGGCCTCCAACTCCGCCCAGAACATTTCGTAGAAGGCCTGAGTTTCTTCCTCACGCACCTGGTAGTAGGAGTTGTTCAATGCGAGCATGACGTAGAACTGCAATTGCTCGCGCACCCAGTGGAAATTTTCGAATTCCTCGGGGATTCTCCGCTTGAGAAGGGGCGTGAGCAGGGTGTCATACTCACGCAAGGCAAGCACAATGTCGCCTGGAGAGAGGTTAAGCTTGGCTAGTCGACGGCCGTGATACTCCACCTGTTCCAGGAATTGCGAGGGTCCGCCTCCACTAGCCAGCACGCGGGCCGCGGCTCCAGCCGTCAGATAAACGAGCGCTCCTCGCTGCCTGGGTTCGAATCCAAGTTCTTCCAAACGCTTGAGGAAACGAACTTCCAGGCGACCGCTTTCCGGCTGTAACAGCTCGGCCAGGCGCTCGAGGAATGTTAACAACTGCTCGCTTAGAGTTCCGGCGGCCTCGGCGAGCACGGTTGGAGACTTCTTACCAGACACTAACCTTACTATCGGGGCCAGTGCGGGTACTCTTTAGCAGAAGTATCGGTGAATTGGTACCTGAGGCTTTCGGATTAATCCTTAGCCATCCTCGGACGGAGGGTTTTCATGATCAGGTGGGCATCGGCTATGATCCTTCGGCCTTCCTGAGCCCAGCCATCGGATAGAAATATCAATCCAATCCTCCGCCATTGCCGTAAACAGTGCAAGCGACACGGATGGGAATCCGGTTGGAGCCCCATCCTATGCCGGGTGTGGCCTCCGATCCGCGCCCGGCACGCTCGAAGAGTCAGACTGAGTGTTTTGTCAACAGAAAGAGCAATTGCTTTCGCAATACCGCCTGGCGGCGGAGCGATACTCGGCGTCCGTATCCGACCTTCAACTCGCGCGAGGTTCGACTCTAAAGGACGAATACGACAAACTCAAACGCGCTTCGGATACAACACGCCTGGAAGTTGAACGGGTGCGGCTCTCACTTGAAGCGCATAGCGCTGAGCATGGATGTTGAGGTTTAGGTCGCCGGGCGTCGGATCGGCTGGGGAAGCTCTGATTAGTCCTTACCCATCCTCGTACGGAGTATCTTCACGATCTCATCCTGTTGATTCGCTTCGGCCGCGGCGGTTGGGGTTTGTCCTTGAGCGTTGGTGAGGTTGGGATCGGCGCCTTTTTCCAGGAGAAGTTGTACCACGCCTGTCCTACCCCAGGCGGCTGCGACGTGGAGGGGAGTGGAGCCGGAGGCGGTCTCTGTTGCCTGGAGTTCGGCTCCAGAGGCGAGCAGCAGTTCGATCATACCGATGTTGCCGCCGAGGGCTGCGTCATGGAGCGGGGTCGCGCCCTGCTTGCTTCGCGACTTGACGCTGGCGCCGCGAGCCAGCAGGAGACGGGCAAGTTCGATGTGTCCTTTCAGGGCGGCGTCGTGAAGAAGCGTCGATCCGGCCGGGGTGGCGGAGTTGGGGTCGGCGCCGTGATCGAGCAGGAGCGTGGCGACGTCGGTGTAGCCGCGAAGGACCGCGCCGGCCAGAATCCGGGCGGCTTCGGGTCCCGGTTTGACGCCTGCATTCATCAAGGCAGCCGCGCTCTTCACCTGCCGCATGCGGAAGGCCAGGGCGAGCGCGGTTTCGCCGTCCCCGTTTCGCAGCGAGGGATCGGCACCCCTTGCCATGAGCAGACGCACGGTATCGGCGTGGCCTTTGCCCGCGGCCTCGTGTAAGGGCGTGGACTGGGTGGACGGCGTGCGGACATTGGGCTTGGCCCCGCGCCGCAACAACACTTCGATCACTTCGGACTGACCTTTCCATGCTGCCTCGGCGAGCGGCGTGGCGCCGGCGGCATCGGGGAGGTCGACCTCGACGCCCATATCGAGAAGCAGCGTTACGATGCCGGTGAAGCCACGATTGGCGGCCAGGTGGAGCGGGGTCGCTCCGGCCGCCGATGCCAGCCGAGGGTTGGCGCCGCGCTTCAGGAGCAGGCTCACCAGTTCCTCGTGATTCGTGATTACGGCATAGTGCAGCGGTGCGGAGCCGCCTTCGCGGTGGCGAGCGTTGGGGTCGGCCTTGGCGTCGAGGAGCACAGCGGCCATGGCGACATCACCGGCCCACGCAGCGTCATGCAATGCAGTGCCGCCGAGCGAATCGCGCTGGTTGGGGTTGGCGCCGCGCTGAAGCAACTGGCGCACAGTGGTAACGTCGGCCGAGCGGACGGCGGTGGCCAGGTCGGATTGGTCCGGTTGCTGCGCGAGCGCCGTGAGGAAGCTTACGCCCGAAACAAAGACGATGAAGAATCTATCGCGCGTGGCCTTGGCCATAAAGGATGACGCCCGGCCTCGCGTTGGTGTGCCGGCCACGTTCCAGCACGAGCTTGCCGTTGACGATGAGGAATTCGACGCCCTCGGCATATTGATGCGGCTTCTCGTAAGTGGCGTGGTCGATGATGGTCTCCGCGTTGAAGATGGTGACATCGGCGGCGAGGCCAGGGCGCAGCATGCCACGGTCCCACAGGCTGAGCTTGACGGCGTTAGCCGAGGTCATCTTACGAATTGCCTCTTCGAGGCTGATCACGCGCTCGTCTCGCACATAGCGGCCTAGAATGCGGGGGAAGGTGCCGTAGTAGCGTGGATGCGGATTGCCGCGGGCAAGCGGTCCTTCCGTCGCCACGGCGGTGCCATCGGAACCAATACTCACGAACGGTTGCGCGAGGGCGTAACGCATGTCTTGCTCAGAGTGGTGGAAGTAAACGGTCGGTACGGAGCCCCTGTTGTCGAGGAGCACGCGGAACAGGACGTCCACATCGTTCGCCTTCGGGTTCGCTTTCTGCATCTCCGGCAGTAGGGCAGCGATCACCTGATTCATTCGCTTGCCTTCGAACTGCTTGTAGGCGGGGCCGGAGAGGTTGACCAGCAGCATGCCTTCCCACGAACCGGTGGCTGTGTAGTGGTTGTACCAGTCGGTACCCGGAATGCCTTCGCGAATCTCCTTCTGCAAACGGCCGTGGATCGAGGCGTCGCCTAGCCGCTTCAGCATGGCGTCGCGGCCGCCTTCGTGCGCCCAGGGGGGAATGATGCTCGACAAATTGTTCTGGCCGGCACGGTATGGATAGACATTGGCCGTTACCTGCTGGCCCTGATTACGCGCATTCTGAATGCTGGCGACGAGTTCCGGCATCTTGCCCCATAGCTTATGCTCGGCAATCTTCAGGTGGATGATGTCGACGGGAACGCCGGCACGCTTGCCGATATCGAGCGACTCGGCCACGGCATTAAAGACGCCATGGCCTTCGGTGCGCATGTGAGTCGAATAGATGCCGCCGAAGGGCGCGGCCTGCTTGCACATTTCGACCATCGAGTTGGTGTCGATCCAGTTTCCCGGAGGTCCGCTGAGCGAACTGGCGACGCCGAGCGCGCCATCCGTCATCGCCTCGCGCACGAGGGCCCGCATGCGCTCCAACTCATCGCCTTCGGGAGGGGCAGGTTTGGAGCCGCGCACATGCTCCCAGATTTGCGAGGAGCCAACATAGGTGCCGATGTTGGTGGAAATACCCTTTGCCATCAGCGCCGCAAAGTAATCGCGCAGCCGTGGAAACTCCTTCGACGGTGCCGCCGAGCCGCCTTCGCCGAAGATCATCGACGTGACGCCCTGGCGCACCATGCTCTGGGCATTGCCGTCGGTGAGCAGCGTGTTGTCGGAGTGATTGTGGATATCGATGAAGCCGGGTGCGACGACCAGGCCCGCGGCTTCGATGACGCGCGCGGCTGTCTTGTCCTTCAGATCGCCTATGGCGGCGATTTTACCCGCGCGAACGCCGACGTCGGCGCGGAACCAGGGATTGCCGGTGCCGTCGACGACTTTGCCGCCTTTAATCAGCAGGTCGAAATCCTGGGCGCGCGCGGAAGGGATGGAGAATGTAGCGCAAGCAAAAAGGCCCGCCACCAAGGCGAGCCTCCTCACTAGATCTAAATGACGGTGGGGAGCGGGCTTATGGCCGTTTCTCAGCAGGTACATAGTCGCGAATCTCCTCGCCCAGATAGACCTGCCTCGGACGGGCAATCTTCTGGTCGTTGTCATTGAGCATCTCCTCCCACTGGGCGAGCCAGCCAACGGTGCGGGCGATGGTGAACAGCACCGTAAACATTTCGGTGGGGAAGCCCATGGCCTCATAGATGATGCCGGAATAGAAATCGACGTTCGGATAGAGCTTGCGCTTGACGAAGTATTCATCCTCGAGCGCGATTCGCTCGAGCTCCACGGCAACCTCGATCAGCGGATTGCGGCCGGTGATATCGAAGACCTCGTCGGCACTCCTCTTTACGATTCGCGCGCGGGGGTCGTAGTTTTTGTAGACGCGGTGGCCAAAGCCCATCAGCCTTCCATGGCCCGCCTTAACGCCCTCGATAAACTTGGGGATGTTGTCTTTCGTGCCGATCTCACGAAGCATATTGAGCACGGCTTCGTTCGCGCCGCCATGCAGCGGGCCATAGAGCGCCGCGGCAGCGCCCGACAAGGAAGCGTAAGGGTCGGTTTGCGCGCTGCCAACCATGCGCATAGTGGAAGTGGAACAGTTCTGCTCGTGATCGGCGTGGAGGATGAAAAGCACGTCGAGGGCGCGTTCGAGAACCTGATGCGGGCGATGCCTTGTCTCGCCCTTTGTGAACATCATGTTGAGGAAGTTGCCGGTGTAGCTCAGCTTACTATCGGGCCCGACGTAGGGGAGCCCGGCGTTGTGCCGATAGGCGTATGCGGCCAAAGTGGGAACCTTGGCGATGAGGTTGCGGATGTGAATCTGACGTTCTTCGCGGTCGAGTATTTTCTTCGAAGAAGGATGAAACGTGCCCAGAGCCGCGATGGCGGACTGCACCATGCCCATCGGGTGCGCGTCATGGCGGAAGCTCGACATGAAAGCTTTGAAGTTCTCATGTACCGCCATGTCGCCGACGATTTCGTTTTCCCAACCGTGCAGCGTCTTTCGAGACGGCAACTCACCATTGAGAATCAACCAACTGGTTTCCAAATGAGTCGAATGCTCCGCCAACTGCTCGATGGGATAGCCGCGATAGCGCAAAATCCCCTTGTCGCCATCGATATAAGTGATGCGGCTGCGGCATGACCCGGTGTTCATATAGCCGGGATCGTAGGTAATCAGGCCGAAGTCTTCGTTGTCTGTCTTCATCTGGCGAAGATCGATGGCGCGGATCGTCTCGTGTTCAATGGCAAGTTCAAACCTTTTGCCGGTCCGGTTGTCTGTAATTGTGAGCGTGTCGCTGGGCATGAAGCTTCCTCAGGGGGAGACCGTGGCAAACCGCCAGGCCGAAATCCATCTTATCTTGAACGGCTGTCCTTACTGCTTGACAGCAGGGAGTTTGGCTGGGGGGCCGGCGGAAGGAGACTCTCGTAACAGCGCCTCGATCTCGGTTATGAGCGGAGTGGCGTCTCCGGTGAAGTAAGCTTCCGTCGCCGTCGCATATTCATAGTTGCTGCGGATGGTGCCGCGCTGGTCGACCACGAAAAAGTGGGGCAGGGCGATCCGCGGATTCTGTGGCGTCAACTTCATATAAGACGCAGCCACCTGGCCGCAGTCGAATAGAACGGGATTCTTCACCTTATACGTATTGATGAAGTTGACGACGGCGGGCTGGGAATCGGGCGGCGTATTGACGATCGTAATTACTTCGACCCTGTCGCCGAACTGGGTGCGGAGCTTTTCAACGATCGAAGTGAAGCCCTGACAAACCGGACAATCGGTACGGATGAACTCGACTAAGACGACCTTGCCGCGATAATCGGCCAGATCGTGTTGGTTGTAGTTGATGTCCATCAGCGAAAAGCCGGGTGCACGGCGATTGGATAAATTGACGGCACCAAGCAGAGTGGCGACACCGAGCACACTCACGGCGGCGAGACGAAACAGCTGCATAAGACCAGACTAACACGCAAAAATGAGCCGCCCGTGTAAACGGAATGAGAGACTTGCTCTATTTTTCACACGCTCTTCCGAGGGGTTTACCGCATGTCCGCGCCGATGCTGATCCCGTTCCTGACACTTACGTTGGGGATCGTTGCGTCGCGCGGCCTGGTGATGCAAAAGGGCGAGGCGGCGGTGGCATTGACGTTGAGCCTGCTGCTGGTGCTGGCGGCACGGCGCTGGGCGCCGAGGATCATGCGGGTGGCCGTGGGTAGCGTGTTCCTGTGGCTGGGCGCATCAGTGGAAATCGGCAACCGTAACCTGCCGCCTCCGCGAATCGATGCCGGGCCGAGGGAAACGGTGGTCACCGAGGGCTGCGTTGTGGAATCGCCGGCGTGGTCGGAGGATCGTGCGCAGTTCATGCTGGAGTTGGCGCCGCGAGCCCGCGCGCGCATGAACCTCTACCTCCGAAAAGGCGAGGCGCCGCCGGATTTGCAGTACGGCCAGAAGGTCGAGGTGGACGCGCGGTTCCGCACGCCGCGCAACTTTGAAAACCCCGGCGCGTTCGACTATGCAGGCTACCTTGCCCGGCGCGACGTATTCTGGCTTGGGTCGGTCACGGGCTCCGCGGGGGTGCGCGCGTTGCCCGGTGTCTGCGGGTCAACATGGCGTGCGTGGATCGCCGGCCTACGCACGCGGGCGTTGAACGCGCTGGATCGACGATTCGGCGTGGATCCTTACGTGAATGGTGTATTGCGCGCAGCGTTGCTCGGAGACGGCTCGCGACTGGATCCAGTATGGAGCGAGGAGTTCCGGCGCACTTCGACGTATCACGTACTCGTGGTTTCCGGTTTGCACATCACCACGCTGAGCGCCGTGATTCTGCTGTTGTTCCGCCTCTTCCCCGGAAAACCATTGATGCGATTCTTTGTCACGTCGGTCCTGGTGTGGCTGTATTCGTTGCTGTGCGGCGGCGAGGCGCCGGTCATCCGCGCGGCTGGCGGCACGACGATCTTCCTACTGGGCGGCGTCTTCCACCGCCAGGCCAATCTGGTGAACCTGCTTGCGCTCACGGGTTTCGTTTTCCTGTGTGCCGATCCGCAACAACTGTTCGAGGCCAGCTTCCAACTGTCGTTTCTCGCGGTGGGCATTCTGGGGATCGTCGCAGGTCCGCTGACGCATTTGAAGCTGAGGCCATACCGCGCGGCGTTCGCTCTGCTGAAGACCCGGCAAGTGGATTTCCACTGGCCGGCGGCGGTCGCGGAGTTGTTCGTGGAGATCAAGTTAGCTGCGCGTTTCGTCGAACTGCGCTACGGCGTGGGGCGCGAGCGCGTGCTCGCCGCTGTCTCGCTGGTGGGGAAGACCGTCGCAATTCTGGCCGAGCTAACGCTGGTGAGCACGTTGATGCAAGCGGCGCTCACCGTACCAATGATCCTGTTCTTCCATCGCGCGCCCGTATCGGGCTTTCTGGCGAATCTCGTCGTGACTCCATTGATGACATGGGCGGTCCCAACGGGAACTCTAGCGCTGCTGACTGGCTTCACGCCGCTGGTAAAGGCGACGGAATTTCTCGTCCACCTTTCTCACTCGTTGGCAAGTTGGATGTCGGCCTGGGATCCGGCCTATCGCATTCCCGATGCGCCCATGTGGTTGGTGCTGTCGGCGGCCGCCGCGTTGGCATGGATGGCGGTGGAACTGCAGCGGCGGCGAGGCGGCATCTGGCAGCTGCCGGCGCTGCTCGCGGCGTCGTTGCTAGTGGTGATCCTCGTCCACCCGTTCGAGCCACAAACACATGCGGGCACGTTGGAACTGACAGCCGTGGATGTGTCACAGGGCGACAGCTTGCTTCTGGTGGCGCCGGGTGGCGAGACGATGCTGATCGATGGAGGAGGGCTGCCCAGGATTAACGGGAAGGCGCCGCGCTTGGATATTGGGGAAGGGGTCGTGTCCCCGTATTTATGGTCGCGCGGGTTTCGCCGTGTCGACATCGTGGCGCTGACGCACGCCGATCAGGATCACATCGGTGGGCTGGGAGCCGTCCTCCGCAACTTCGCGCCGCGCGAACTCTGGGTAACGTCGATACCCGATCATGCCTCCATGCAACAGTTGCTGGCGATCGCGCGCGAAGTGGGCGTGCGGGTTGTACGTAAACGC
>Ga0075421_100007898_pt1 | contig 13038 bp, 14 predicted proteins | sample SoiMetdeltSBSDD5_FD_75292 | JGI IMG/M metagenome (GOLD analysis project Ga0075421, IMG submission 75292) | Bulk soil microbial communities from a Populus tree surrounding site in Tennessee, USA - Soil MetaG P. deltoides SBSDD5 | ecosystem: Environmental > Terrestrial > Soil > Tree plantation... | reverse complement strand
CGAGCTTGGCGCACACGCCAGCGGCGCGCGCCGGGGCGCCGCTTCCCCGTCCGCGACATCGCCGCCCGAGGGCGCGCTTACGGCTTCGGCGTGGCGCTCTCCACCGGGAGCGGATTCGTCGGGCTCGCGGTCGGCGAGAAGCGATAGCCGGTGGACCCGAGATCCTGGTCCGGCCCCGTGACGTAGCCGACGCCCGCGCCATGACCGGTCCCGGTGGCGATGCTGCCCCCCGTTCCCATGGCGCTATCGGTGCCGGTGGCCCCATGACGGTGCCGGTCGCCATGCGGCCGGCAACCATCACAAGGACGATCTTCCTCGCGCATCTCCTTTGGCTGGCTGACGTTCACTGGGGCGCGAGTGCCCCATCGCGCACCGAAGAGGCGGGTCGAAGCACGCGAATTACCTGCGATCGCGCCTGGCACAGTGCCCGCATTGTACTGCAATGCCGTACGTGACGACGGCAGGAGGCGCATTGTGCGACAGCGCGAGCGAGATGTCCGGACGTGCGGCGTCAACACACTGAGCCAGGTGCTCGGCGAGGCCCTCGTCGAGGCACTGCGCAACTCTTCCGCCGGCGCATTCGTGACCGACGTGGCCGGCCGCATCGTGTTGTGGAACGTCGCCGCGGGATCCATTCTCGGCTACAGCGAGGACGAGGCGCTCGGACGACCGCTCCCCGCCGTGCTCCATGCCGACTCGTCGAACGGCCACCACGCGTCCGCGCCGCCGCCGGCGGCCAGCGCGAAGGCGACGCCGGGCTTCGACATGTTCGCGCGCGCCAAGGCCGGCGTCGGCGTCTGGATCAGCGTATCCATGCTCACGGTCCTCGACCGTCGCACCGGAAGCTCGATGGTCGTCCATCTGTTTCGCGACGTCACGTCGCACCGCGAGCATCTCACGGTCGCTCCGAACGGGACGGAGACGGCCGGAACGGCCCCGCTCACCCGCCGCGAGTGCGAGGTGCTGCGCTTGATGGGCGATGGGCTCAATACCGCGGCCATGGCGCGCCGACTCCATCTGAGTCGCGCGACGATTCGCAATCACGTGCAGAATATCCTCCTGAAGCTCGGCGTGCACAGCCGCCTCGAGGCCGTCGCGCTGGGCCGGCGGCGCCGCCTGCTCTAGACGTCAGCGAAAAGAGGAGACCACGTGAGGGCTCGCGCGATCGTGTCCGGGGTGGTGCTGTGGCTCGTCGTCGGTGTCGGATCCGCCAGTGGTCAGCAGCCAGCCCCGGGGCCGTTCGCGCCCGACTGGGCGATGCTCGCCGGTTGGAACGTCTACGCGGAGAAGGGCTGCGGGCGCTGTCACGCGGTGCGCGGGATCGGCGGCCTCGGCGGGCCGGACCTGGCGCGCATGCAAGGCGTGACGACGTTCTTCGACGTCGGCGCCGCGATGTGGAACCACCTGCCCAAGATGGGCGAGCGCATGAAGGCGGCCGGCGTCGAGCGCCCGCGTCTGACCGCGCCCGACGTCTCCAACCTGATCGCCTTCATCTACACCGCGCGGTACTTCGACGAGCCCGGCGATTCCAAGCGGGGTGAAGCGCTCTTCGCGGCGAAGACGTGCGAGACGTGCCATCGCGTCGGCACCCGCGGCGGGCTGATCGGCCCCGCGCTCGACCCGTGGAAGCGCGCCAACTCGCCGGTCCTCATGGCCGCCGCCATGTGGAACCACGCTCCGCGCATGGCCGAAGGCTTCAAGGCCATCGAGAAGGACCGGCCGACCGTGACCGGCCGCGAGCTTCTCGACATCATCGCGTACGTCGGTGCGGCGGCCGAGCCGACGCCGGGTGACACGCAACAGGTCGTGCCGGGCACGCCGGACCGCGGTCGCGCGCTCTTCGCAGAAAAGCAATGTGCCTCGTGTCACGCCGTCGGCGGCAAGGGCCCGCGCGTGGGGCCTGATCTGGGACGCGCCGGCCATCACATCAGCCTCAGCGAGTTCGCGGCGCGGATGTGGAACCATGCGCCGGCCATGGTCGCGAAGATGCGTGAGCGGAAGATCGAGGTGCCACAGCTCACCGGCCAGCAGATGGCCGACATCCTCGCCTACCTCTTCACCACGCGCTACTTCGAGCGACCCGGCAGCGCTCGGCGCGGCGAAGCGCTCATGCAGAGCAAAGGCTGTCTCGGCTGCCATGCGATCGCCGGCAAGGGCGGAAAGGTCGGCGGCGACTTCGCGCGCTCGACGCTCGTCGGCTCGCCCGCACGCCTCATCGCCGGCATGTGGAACCACAGTCAGCTGATGGAGGCGCAGGCGACCGCGCGAGGCGTGGCCTGGCCCGTGCTCACCGGCTCCGAGCTTGGCGACCTCGCCGCCTACCTCGGCACGCTGTCGCGCCCGCGGTAATCCCAGGTAGTGCATTCGCTCTATAGCCGCTGCGGCCGCCGACCGCGTACGCTGCGTCCGGCGAGGGGCGTGCTCCCCGGGAGGCGCGATGCGCGCAAGGACGATGATCGCGGCGACGTCGCTGGTGTGCGCCGGTCTGGCCACGGCTCCGGCGACCGGCACGGCGCAGCCGCTCTTCAGCGTGGGACAGGACCCGATCGCCGGCGCGCGCGTGTTCGCGGACAAAGGCTGCGCGGGCTGTCACGCCGTGGATGGCCGCGGCGGCGGTGTGGGCCCGGACCTCTCGCGCACGCCGCGGCCGCGAACGTTCTACGACCTCGCCGCGGCGCTCTGGAACCACGCGCCGCAGATGGCGGGCGCGATGAAGCGCGGCGGCGTGGCGCGACCGCAGCTCAGCGCCCGCGAGACGGGCGATGTCGCGGCGTATCTCTTCACACTCGACTACTTCGATCCCGCGGGCAACGCCGACGAAGGGCGTCGCGTGTTCGCCGCCAAGCGCTGCATCGTGTGTCATCGCGTCGGTGACAGCGGTGGCAGCATCGGACCGCGGCTCGACAGCCTCAAGCCGTATGGCTCGCCCATCGCCCTCGCCGCCGCAATGTGGAATCACGGCCCCGCCATGACGGCGGCGATGGCCGCGCAGGGCATCGAACGGCCCACGTTCGACCGGACCGAGATGCTGGACGTCATCGCGTTCATCAATCACGCGTCGCCGACGCTGCCCACCGGGCCGCTCTATGTCCTGCCGGGGCGGAGTGCCGAGGGCGCCAGGGCCTTCACCGAGCAGCGTTGCGTGCAATGCCACGCGCCGTCGGCGGCCGGCGCGGGCGCAATCGACCTCACCGAGCGACAAGCCAACAAGAGCCTCGTCGAGTTCACCAGCACCATGTGGAACAAGGCTCCGGCAATGACGGAGGCGATGCGAACGCGTGGCATCGAGGTCCCGCGTCTGTCGCCGCAGACGATGGCCGACATCGTCGCGTACCTGTACTCCGTCCGTTACTTCGCGGACGCGGGCGATCCGCGCAACGGCGTGATCGTCGCGCAGCAAAAAGGCTGCTTCTCCTGTCACGGCCTCTATGGCGAGCGCGGCAAGCCGGCTGGCGACCTGGCCGCGGCCAAGGGTCTGGGAACGCCCGCGGGGACGCTCGCCGCGCTGTGGAACCATTCCTTCGTGGCGGCGCGGCCGGCGCGCGGCGCGCCCGCGACATCGCCGTTCACCGCCCGCGAGATGGCCGACCTGGTCGCCTACCTCCGCTCGCTGACGCGCGCGCGGTCGTGACGATGCGCGCGGCGCCGGTCGTGGTCATGGTGGTCGCGGCGCTGCTGTGCGCGACGACGGCCGCGAAGGCACAGCCGCTGTTCGGTCCGACCCAGGACCCCCTCGCCGGCTCGCGGCTCTTCGGCACCAAAGGCTGCGCGCAATGCCACGCCATCAAGGGTATCGGCGGCCGCGTCGGCCCCGACCTCGGCCGCATCGACCGCCCGCACTCGTTCTTCGACCTGGCGGCCTCGATGTGGAATCACGCGCCGCGGATGGCGGACCGCATGCGCCAGCTGGGGATCGCACGCCCGACGCTCGAGGGCCGCGAGAGCGGCGACCTCATCGCGTTCCTGTTCACCGTCGACTACTTCGAGCGACCGGGCAGCGCCGAGGCGGGCGGTCGGCTGTTCCGCGAGAAGCGCTGCATCGTCTGCCATCAGGCGGGCGGCGTGGGCGGCGTCATCGGCCCGCACCTCGATGCGATCGGCGCCCGGGCGACCCCGATCTCGCTGGCGACCGCGATGTGGAACCACGGCCCGCAGATGGCCGAGGCGATGCGGGTCCGGGGCATCGCGCGACCGACGTTCAAGCCCGGCGAGCTGCGCGACCTCATGGCGTACGTGGGCGCGACGCCGTCGTCGAGCGAGCCGCTCTACGCCGTGCCCGGCGACCGCGACGAGGGCCGTCGCCTCTTCGCGGAAAAGCAATGCGTGCAGTGCCACGGCAGCACGGCGCGCGGGGCGGCGGGTCCCGACCTCACCGGCAACCGCCTGCTCGCGAGCACGGTCGACTTCGCCGCCGCGATGTGGAACAAGGCCCCCGGCATGACGGCCGCCATGAAGTCGCGCGGCATCGCGATGGTCCACCTCGAGCCGCGGGAGATGGCCGACATCCTCGCCTATCTGTACGCGCTCCGCTACGTCGGTCCCGGCGGCGATCCGCGCCGCGGCGTGCTGGTGGTGGCGGAGAAGGGATGTCTCGGCTGCCATGCGCTCGGCGCCGAGCGCGGCAAGCCGGCCAGCGATCTCACGCGCTCGAAGCGACTGGACACGCCGGCCTCGATTCTCGGCGCCCTCTGGAATCACGCCTTCCTCGAGAGGCCGGCGTCCACGCCGGCGCGCTGGGCGCCCATGACCGGCGAGCAGCTCGCGGATTTGATGGTATATCTCCAGTCACTCCGAATCGCCCGGTGACAATGCGCGCGACCACGTGCACGCTCGCCATCCTCGTGTTTGCGCTGCTCGCCGGCGCCGCGGCCGCGCAAGCGCCACCGGCGCCCACCGAGAGCTGCCAGGCCTGTCATCTCGAAGTCGGCGACGACCGCCTGGAGAAACCGGTGAAGGCGTATGCCGGCGACATCCATCGTGCGAAGGGCTTCGGCTGCGTGGCCTGTCACGGCGGCGACGGCAAGGAGGCCGGCATGGAGGCGATGGATCCCGCCAAGGGCTACATCGGCACACCGGCGCGCAACCAGGTGGCGCAGGTGTGCGGCCGCTGCCATGCCGACGCCCGCTTCATGAAGCAGTACAATCCCTCACTGCGCGTGGATCAGCTCACCGAGTACGCGGCGTCGGCGCACGGACGCAAGCTGCGCGAGACGAACGACCCGAAAGTGGCAACCTGCGTCAGCTGCCATCCGGCGCACTCGATCCGTCCGCCCTCGGACCCCGCCTCGAGCGTGCACGCGCTGCGCGTCGCCGACACGTGCGGACGGTGCCACGGAGATGCCGCGTACATGGCGGGCCGCAAGATTCCGACCGACCAGGTCCAGCGGTATCGGCAGAGCGTGCACTGGCACGCGATGTCGAAGAAGGGCGACCTCTCGGCGCCGACGTGCAACGACTGCCACGGCAACCACGGCGCCGCCCCGCCCGGGGTGAACTGGGTGGGCAACGTCTGCGGGCAGTGTCACACCGTGATGGCCGACCTCTTCGCCAAGAGCGTGCACGCCAAGGCCTTCGCCCAGCTGGGCGCGCCCGGCTGCGCGACGTGCCACGACAATCACGAGATCAAGCCGGCCGGCATCGAGATGGTCGGCCTTGGCTCCGGCGCCGTGTGCGCCAACTGCCACGCCGGCGACGATCCCGGCGGCAAAGCGGCCACCGCCATGCGCCAGGCCCTCGACGGGCTCCGCGCCGAGCAGGCGCGTGCGTCGGAGACGCTCGAACGTGCCGAGCGCGCCGGCATGGAGGTGAGCCAGGCCCGGTTCGAGCTCGCGGGCGCCGGGGAAGCGCTCGTGAAGGCGCGCGTCGCCGTGCATGGCGCCAGCGTCGCGGCCGTCCAGAAGGAAGCGGAGTCGGGGCTCGCGATCACGGCCAAAGCGTACGCGCGCGGCGTCCGAGCGCTGGAGGACCTGCGCTTTCGCCGGGGCGGGCTCGCAGTATCCCTCGTCATCATCCTGCTGCTCATCGCCGCGCTCGTGCTGAAGATCCGCGAGCTCGACCGGGCTCGCCGCGTGGCACGGCTTTCGGAGGAAACGTGATGCACGACCTCGCCGTCGACGACGGCACGCGCCGCCGATTCGTCAACTGGCTCCTGTCGACGAGCGCCGTCGCGTTCGTCCTCTCGGCGCTCTATCCCGTCAGCCGCTACCTCGTGCCGCCGCCCGCCACCGAATCCGCGGCCGCGTCGGTGACCCTCCCCATCAAGCCGGACGACGTCAGGCCGAACACCGGGCAGATCTTCAAGTTCGGCAGCCGCCCCGGCATCCTGGTCCGCACCGGCGGCGGCGAGCTGCGCGCGTTCTCCGCAGTGTGCACGCATCTCAACTGCACCGTGCAGTACCGTCCGGACCTGGCCGAGATCTGGTGCGCCTGCCACAACGGCCACTTCGACCTGAACGGCCAGAACGTGAGCGGGCCGCCGCCGCGCCCGCTCGAGCGGTACGTCGTCAACGTCCGCGGCGCGCAGGTCGTCGTCAGCAAGGGCACGTGATGGGACGCGGTCGGCTGTGGACGTGGATGGACGAGCGGGTCGGCCTGGCCGATCTGGAGAAGCTCGCGCACAAGAAGCAGGTGCCGATCCACCGGCATCGCGTCTGGTATTACTTCGGCGGCATGACGCTGTTCCTGTTCGCCATCCAGGTCGTCACCGGCATCCTGCTCCTGCTGTACTACCGGCCGAGCGCCGAAGAAGCCTACGAGTCGGTGCAGTTCCTGATGGCCGAGGTGCAGTTCGGCTGGTTGATCCGCTCGCTGCACGCATGGTCCGCGAACCTCATGATCCTGGCGCTCTTCGTTCACATGTTCAGCGTCCTGCTGCTCGCGGCGTACCGGCGGCCGCGCGAGATGACCTGGGTGTCCGGCGTCGCGCTCTTCGGCCTGGCACTCGCCTTCGGCTTCACCGGCTACCTGCTGCCCTGGAACGAGCTCGCGTATTTTGCGACCAAAGTCGGCACCGAGATCACGGGCGCGGTTCCCGTCGTCGGCCACTTCGCGCTGCGCCTCCTGCGCGGTGGCGAGGAGGTCACCGGCGCCACGCTGACCCGGTTCTACGGCATCCACGTGGCCGTGCTGCCCGCCATCGCCACGCTGTTGCTCGGCATGCATCTCTATCTGGTCCAGAAGCACGGGATGAGCGTGCCGCCAAGCGTGGCGCGCGCCGGCGGGCCGTCGCGCACGATGCCGTTCGTGCCGGACTTCCTGCTCCGCGACATCGTCGGCTGGCTCTCGGCCCTCGCGGTGCTCGCCGCGCTGGCCGCGTTCTTCCCGGCCGAGCTCGGCAAGAAGGCCGATCCCTTCGCGGCGGCCCCGGTCGGCATCAAACCGGAGTGGTACTTCATGTTCACCTTCCAGACGCTCAAATACCTGCCCGCGAAGATCCTGGGCATCGACGGCGAGGTGGTCGGCATCGTCGCGTTCGGGGTGGCGGGGCTGTTTGTCCTCGCCATTCCCTTCCTCGACCGGCGCGCGGCGCGGGGGGAATCGAACCGGTTGTTTACGGCGATCGGCGTCGGCATCATCGTCTACATCGTCGTCCTGACATATCTCGGATACACCGCGAGCCCGACGAAGTGATCGGGACTCGCCGACTTCAACGACGAGGAGAAGACCCGTGATGGCTCATCGCCCGCTCGCCCTCATCGCAACGCTCCTGATCGTCGGCACCGCGCTCGCCGTGCCGTCCACCGCCCAGGTCCGGATTCCGCCCGACTTCCAGTTCGAGCGCGGTAAAGACAGCCCGGGCGCCGTCACCTTCAGCCACGAAAACCATCGGGCGAAGGTCGAGAAGTGCCAGGGGTGCCACGTGAAGGTCTTCAAGATGAAAAAGGGCACGACCGGTCCGCTCACGATGGCGAAGATGAAGGCCGGCGAGCAGTGCGGCGCCTGCCACAACGGCAAGACGGAGATAGGCGGCGTCGTTCCCGTATCCGTCGCTGACGAGACGAAGTGCGACACCTGCCACAAAAAATGATCTGCACGGCCGCCGCGCTCAGCGCGGCGGTCGCCTGGAGCACCGGGCTCGGCGCGCAGCCGGCCGGGGACGCCGAGCGCGGCCGGCAGCTGTTCGAAACGAAGCAGTGTGCGCGCTGTCACGCGGCCCGCGAAGCGCGCGGCGTGGGGCCGCCGCTCGAGACGCTGCGCCGGGCGCAGGGCGCCTACGAGCTGGCCGGACGTCTGTGGAATCACGCGCCGGCGATGATGACGGTCTTCACCACCGAAGGGATGCGGTGGCCCGACGTCTCCGCGGCGGAGATGGCCGATCTCATGGCCTATCTCGGCGCCGACGCCGCGCGCGATCCGGAGCCCGACGCGCCGAAGGGGCAGCGGCTGCTCGTGAGCAAGAACTGCCTGAAGTGCCACAGCTGGCGTGGCGAGGGCGCGCGCGTGGCGGGCGACCTCGCGCACCATCATGACAACTACGCGCCGGCGGCGCGCTGGGCGGCGACGACGTGGACCCACGCGCCGCGCATCGCGGCCAAGGCGCTCGAGCGCGGGATTCCCTATCCGCGCTTCAACGACGACGAGATGGCACACCTCGTCGCCTTTCTCCGAACGGGCTCCCGCGCTCGATGACCGAGCGTCGCCATTCGCGTCGCCGCGGCTGGGCGCTGACGCTGGCTGCCGCGGTCCTCTTCTCGGAGCTCGGCGCTCAGGCGCAGGTCCCGCCGGACTTCACGATGCCCCAGGCCGACACCAGCCCGGGTCCCGTCGTCTTCAGCCACGGCCGGCACCTGCCGCGCGTCGAGAAGTGCTCGCGCTGCCACATGCGCGGCTTCAAGCTGCAGCGCGGCGCCTCGCCGCCGGTGACGCTGGCCGCCAAGCAGGAGGGCAAGCTGTGTGGAGCCTGCCATGACGGCCGCACGCGCATGGGTGGGGCCACCGTCTTCCCGGTCGACGAGTGCGACCGCTGCCACAAGCCGTGACACGCAGGCGGCTGACACTTGCGGCGCTCATCGCCGGCGGCGTGCTGCTCGTGGGCGCCATCGCCGTGGCCGGCGCGTTCAAGGCGACATCGACCCACCAGTTCTGCAGCTCCTGTCACATCATGCAGCCATACGTGCAGGCCTGGACGGCATCGAGTCATCGCGGCGTCGAGTGCGTGCAATGCCACTTCCCGCCGACGTTCAAGGATGCGCTGTGGGTGAAGTTCCAGGCCTCGACCCAGCTCGTCAAGTGGGCGACCGAGACGTATAGCTCCAAGCCATTTGCCGACGTGCGGGACGCGAGCTGCCTGCGCTCGGGGTGCCACGCGACCGCCGCGCTCGACGCCCGCGCGCCGCTGACCTTCAAGCGCGTCACCGGGTTCGCGCACTCGATCCATCTCGACGCCGGACGCACGGGCATGGCGCTGCGCTGTACGAGCTGTCATGCGCAGACCGTCGTCGACCGGCACTTCGAGGTCACCGAATCGACGTGCTTCGCCTGCCACTTCAAAGGCAGCCGCAGCACGCGTGCGCTGACGCCGCGCGGCGGCTGTCCCGCGTGTCACGGCGCGCCGCTGCGCGATCTCCGCGTGGGCGCGGCGACGTTCAACCACCGCGAGCTCGTGCAGCGCGGGGCGCCGTGCCAGAGCTGTCACATCAACGTCGTCGAGGGAGTCGGCGACGCGCCCGCGGACCGCTGCCTCGGCTGCCACAACGAGGCGGACAAGCTCGCCGTCGCCGCCAACGTCCCGGCCGTCCATCGCGTGCACGTGACAGAGCGATCGATCGAGTGCACGCGCTGCCACTCCGCGATCCGGCACCGCTTGCCCCCGCTCCCCGAGGTCGCGGCGTTGCTGCGCCGCCCGTGAGGCGAACGGCGCTTCTTCTGCTGAGCGCCGTCACCGCGGCCTCGGCGGTGGCGGCATGGGCACAGGCGCCGCTGTCAGCGCCGGCGTCGCGGGCGCCGCACGCCGCGCCGGAGCTCGATTGCGCCGCGTGCCACAAGTCGAGCCACGTCGCCGTCCTCGGCGTCTACGCGGGCGCCGCCGGGCGAGGCGCGCCGCCCTCGCCGGCGCGCATGTTCGAGCTCCGCGTGCAGTGCGTCGCCTGCCACACGGCGCCCGCGAGCGTCGACGCGGCCGGCGCTGCGCTCGGCGAGACGTATCGCGCGAACGACACCGCCTGCGCGACCTGCCACGGCAAACGCTACGATGGACTCATCGAGCGGTGGCGCACGACATTTGCGGCCATGCGCGAGACGCTGGCGACCAAGCTCCGGGGCGCGCGGGCCGCCCTTGGCGAGACGGCGGCGCATCCGGGGCACGGACGGGCCCGTTCACTCGTGGCCGATGCCGACTTCAACGTCCGGCTCGTCTCGATCGGCAACGGCGCCCACAACCCGTTCTATGCGGCAAACCTGCTGCGTCGCGCCAATGGCTGGCTCGACGATGCCGTTGCGCTCGTCGGCAAGCCGGCGGCGAAGACCGCCGATGCGCTGATGCGCGGCGGCTACTGCGCCACGCTGTGCCACGAGCCGGCCGGTGTCAAGACTCCCGCCATGGCGCGCTTCGCCGGGAAACCGTTCCCACACGCCCGGCACGTCGCGGAGCTCGGCGCGACGTGCACGACCTGTCACTCGGCCGACGCCCACAAGGCGATGGCGGCGACCGCATCGACGTGCAGCGCCTGCCACCACCGCGCCGGTAACGAGCGGTGCGAGACGTGTCACCGGGATCAGACCGCGTTCTACCGCGGAACGGCGCGCAGTGCGCTGGCACCGATCCGGCCGAACGTGATGGCAGAGGCGGTCGCCTGCACGGGGTGTCATGATTTCTCGCGTCCGCCGTCGCGCGCCTCGCTGGCCACGGCGTGCACCGGCTGCCACGAGCGTACGTATCTGCCGCTCCTCACCGAGTGGACGATGGGGTTCGGCCGGGACCTGTCTCAGGCCGCCGAAGCGGTGCGCGCCGCGGAGGCGGTGATGACACGGATGCCGGCGGGGGACCGATCCCTTGTCAACGCGCGCGAGATCCTGAAGGAAGCGCGCGAAGCCCTGGCGCTCGTGCGCGCCGGGGGCGTGGCACACAACCCGGCGGCCGCCGACGCTCTGCTCCAGGCCGTGCGGGATCGCACCGGCCGCGTCCAGGCGGGGGTCGGCCGCCGCTGACCCGCGCAGCCCTCGGCAGGCGCGGTCCATCGTCCGTCGCCGAGCGATGATCATGCGACCGAGGAAGGCGGCGGCGCCTCGGTCAGCTTCATGCTGCCGATGTCCCGCGCCAAGGCGGACGCGTGCTGACGGGGCCGTGCCGCAAAATGAGGCAAACGGCTCATGCATATCGTCGGCGGCATTCCCTATACTTCGACCCGCTAACCGGACGGGGTTCGCGCGTCTCGCGCAGGGAGCGCCGCATGGTCCGATCACGTCGCTGGTGGGTGTGCAGCGCCGGCAGCCTCTTCGTCGCCGTCATTCTTCTCTCGTGTTCACCCTCTGCACGGTCGCCGATCACACCTGCGGTCACCACCTCGGCGCCGAAGGCGGAAGACTACGTGGGCGCCGAGACCTGCAAGTCCTGTCATGAGGAGTCGTACGCGAAGTTCTCGCACACGAAGATGGGCCGGCTCTTCCTCAACCACCCGCGCGACGCCCGGGAGAAGAACGCCTGCGAGAGCTGCCACGGGCCTGGCCGGGCGCACGTCGAGGCGGGTGGAGGCAAGGGTGTCGGAGGCCTGATCACCTTCGCGAAGAACGACCACACGCCGGTCCAGCAACGGAACCAGGTCTGTCTCGACTGTCACGGGCGGGGCAACCGCCTGTTCTGGAACGGCAGCGCGCACGACTCGCGCGACGTCGCGTGCACCAGCTGCCACAAGATAATGACGGACGTAACGCCTCGTGCGCAGCTCGCGAAGGCGACCGAGATGGACACCTGCGGCACGTGCCACCAGCGTCAACGCGCCCAGCAGTACCGCTCGTCGCACATGCCGGTGCGTGAGGGCAAGATGACGTGCACCTCGTGCCACAACCCCCACGGCACCATCAGTCAGGCACTGCTCAAGGAGCCGTCGATCAACGATTCCTGCTTCACCTGCCACGCGGAGAAGCGTGGACCGTTCCTCTGGGAGCACGCCCCAGTGACCGAGAGCTGCGTCAATTGCCACGATCCGCACGGCACCAACCACGAGCGAATGCTCAAGGCGCCGAAGCCGAGGCTGTGTCAGCAATGCCACGTCGAGACCCGGCACCCTACCCGACCGTACGGCCGGGAGAGCGGCTCGAATCTCAAGTACGTGATGGGGCGCGCGTGCGTGAATTGCCACGTGAACATCCACGGGTCCAATCACCCGTCGGGCTTCGCCTTCACCCGCTAGCGAGGAGCAAGCCATGCGCCGAACGCGAGCGGCCGGGTCGATCGCAGCGGTCCTCCTCGTCGTCGTCGGGTCGCTGGTGTGCGCGCGGCCGGCGGGCGCCCAGTTCAAGCTCGGCGGGGTGAACATGGAAGGCGAGGCGGAGGCCGGGTACCGCGGGTACATCGAACGCCCCTCACCGAGTCGCCGGGCAAAGTTCGAGGAATATCGCGACCTGTCGCCGGGCCCCTTCCTCGAAAACTTGCACCTGCGGTTTTTCACGGATGACCAGGCGTACTTCGGCTCCTTCGGCGGCTTCAACTGGGGGTACGACGACCAGGAGTTCTCGCTCGGCGCCGGCAGGCTGGGCCTCTGGGAGTTCGGCTTCGAGTGGGATCAGATTCCGCATACCCTGTCGACCACGGCGAGAACCCGCGCCGTCGAGGTCAGCCGCGGTGAATGGCGGCTCCCGGCGCGCCCGGACGCGACCGCGCTGTCCTCGGCGGAGGGCGCTCTCTACAATGCCGCACCCGAGCGCGACATCAGCGTGCGCTGGGACACCGCGCGCATGTTCTTCCGCCTGACGCCCACACCCGACCTCGAGCTCCGTGCCGACTACACCCGCATCAACAAGGACGGCGATCGCCCCTTCGGCGTGGCCATGGGCAGCCCTGGCGGCGACTTCATCGAGGTGCTGGAGCCGATCGAGCACACG
>Ga0075421_100007896_pt1 | contig 13039 bp, 6 predicted proteins | sample SoiMetdeltSBSDD5_FD_75292 | JGI IMG/M metagenome (GOLD analysis project Ga0075421, IMG submission 75292) | Bulk soil microbial communities from a Populus tree surrounding site in Tennessee, USA - Soil MetaG P. deltoides SBSDD5 | ecosystem: Environmental > Terrestrial > Soil > Tree plantation... | reverse complement strand
GTCGTCGAGCGGCCAGGCGAACTGGGCGAAGAGCCCGGCGCCCGGCTGCTGCACGAGGTCCGGCACGCGCAAGGTCGTCCGGGCGTGGCCCGCGTCGTCCAGCGTCAGCTCCACGGCCAGCAGGGAGCCGGCCGCATCCGCGAGCAGCCAGCCGTCGGCTTCGGGCGACTCACGCAGCGCCGGCCCGGTGGCCAGCACGAGCTGGCCGGCAAGGCCGGGCGGCCCGGTCACGTCGACCACGACCGAGCGGCGCATGAAGCGGCTCTCCGTCACCAGCACGGTGGGCCGGTCGCCCGCCTCGGCCTCCGCTCGGCTGCCCGGATCCGCGTCGAGCACGGTGCCGCTCGTCCCCGTGAGCAGCAGCGTCGCGCCGTCGCGCAGCACGGCCGAGGGCAGCTCGCAGGCCAGCGCGTGCGCCGTCGCGCCGAACAAGCGCAGCGGGACCTCGATCGCGGCGTCGATCAGGTACAGCTCGGCCGGGCCGTCCACGGCCACCGCGGCGTCGTCCGCCGCGCCGATGCTCACCGACTGCAGCACCACGGTGCCGGATCCCTCGATCACCAGGCCGCCGGCGAGGCGCAGCGTGCGGCCCGCGGCGCCGACCAGCGTGACGCGCTCGCCGGGGGCGAGACCCGCGATGCGCAGCGGTCCCACGATCAGGGACTCGCCCTCGGCCGCGCCCATGAGCACCGCCGGGCGCGAGATGGTCAGCCCGGCGTGCAGTCCGGGCTCGAGCACGACGAGCGCGTCGCGCGGCGCGGCGTCGAGCGCGGCCTGCTCGTCCGAGCCGCCCGTGGACGGCTGCAGCCGGCTGGCCGCGGAGAGCCAGCGCTGCTCGACGCCCGGCAGCTCCGGCGGCGACGGCGGCGCGTGCGGCAGCTCGACCGCCGCCGCCAGCCCGGCGAAGGCCGCCAGCGCGGCCGCCTCCGGCCAGCCGGCGCGCGCCACGGGGCCGCGCCGCCGCAGCCAGCCGTAGGCCGCCGCCACCAGCAGCGCGAAGCCGCCGATGACCAGCCCGCGCGGCACGCTCTGCGGCGCGTAGCGCAGCGTCAGCTCGTGATGCCCCGCCGGGAGGGGCAGCGACAGCAGGTTCCGGTCGGGCGCGAGCGGCGCGAGCGGCGCGCCCACCCCGCCCTCCGCGCGCCAGCCGGGGAAGTGGTTCTGGTTCACGACCAGCGTGTCGGACTCCGGGACGTCCGCCTGCACCGTGATGACATTGGGCGTGAGCCGGGCCTGCACCGCGCCGCGCCCCGACAGGAGGTAGACCTCGCCTCGATAGTCGGCGTCGCCCACCACCGCCACGGCGTCGGGCGAGGGGATGTCCGACATGCCCAGCGGGTTGCCCACGTTGGCGCGCACCGACTCGAAGCACTCGCCGCCCCATTGCTGCGGGCGGCGCACGGCGGGGAGCTGGCGGAAGGGCCCCTCGACGAGGCCCGGCGTGGGCTCGACGGTGAAGGCGTGGCGCGCGATGGGGACGTTCACCACGAGCATGGGCACGAGCAGCGCAGCGAGCGCGGCGCCCGCCGCCGCGCGCCGCGCGCCGGGGCTCGCCGACGGCCACAGAGCCCGCACGCGCGATGCCACGGCGTCCCAGCCGAAGCCGCACAGCACGGCCAGCGAGAAGGTCGCGAAGACCATGAGCCGTTCGCTGGCGCGCATGGAGCCGAAGAGCGGCAACTCGTGCAGCACGGCCCAGGCGGACAGCCACGGCCACGGCCCGAGCGCGAGCCACACGCAGGCGGCGAGCAGCAGCAACCAGCGTGCGCCGCGCCGCCCCGCGAGCGCGCCCGCGGCGGCCAGCAGCAGCGCGAGCGGCCCGACGTACGCGCCGACGTAGCTCCAGTACACGCCCGTCTCGTCCGTCACCACCACCGGCCCGCGAGGCTGCGACAGGTCGGGCAGCGCGGGGCTGGCCCAGGCACGCGCGACGAGGCCGGGCGTCACGAAGCCGTCCTCGCCCTGGTGCCAGCGCGGATATTGCTCGTACACCTCGAACAGCGGCACGAGGCGCGGCGCCGCGAGCGCAACCGTGGCGAGCAGCGCCGCCGCCAGCACGAGCAGCGGCCGCGCGCTCCGGCGCGCCACGGCGTCGATGAGCGCCACCAGGCCGAGGATCACGGGCAGGAAGGCGAAGGGATAGAGGCCGCCGCAGAACAGCACCAGCGACAGCAGCACGGCGAGGCGCAGCGCGGAGCGCAGGTCGTCGGGCGCACGCAGCGTGCACAGCACCAGCCACGGCAGCAGCGCCAGCGCGCACAACCAGTTGGGCAGGCCGGCCGCGAGGTAGAGGGGAAAGACGCTGCTCCCGAAGAGCACCAGCGCCGGCACGACGCGCGCGACGCCCCGCAGGCCGAGATGCCCGGCGAGCGCCCACATGCCGAGCGCGCCCACGACGAAGATGGGCACGAGCAGCAGCTTGTACGCCGCGAGCGTGCCGGTCAGCAGCGCCAGCAGCGTGAAGGGCGAGAGCAGCATGGCCTCCGGCTGTGCGAAGAGCGGCTGGCCGCCGTGCTTCCAGGGCGCCCAGAGTGGGAACTGGTGCCAGTGCTGCAGGCTGCCCACCTCGGCCTCGGTCTGGCCGAGGTAGTAGTTCCAGTCGTTGGCGCCGAGCAGGTGCCAGCCGCGGAAGGCAGCGGCGCACTGGACGAAGGCGAGGGCGAGCAGCAGGCCGACGACGGCGAACAGCTCGCGGCGGGGCGTCCCGTGCGTCGGGCTGGTGGGCACGACGGCCAGCGTCGCGCACCGCCGCGGCCCAGACAAGCGAATGCCACGTCCGGGCCACGCGCCGGGCGCCCTGCCCCGTGGCATGATGCCCGCCATTCGCCGCGCCGCCGGCTCTCCTTGCTTCACGGCGGCCCCAGGGAGTTCGTCATGTCCCGCAAGCACCTCGTCCCGCTGGCCCTCCTCGCCCTGCTCGCCGCGCCGGCCCTCGCCGGCGACGACGGGGACAGCAAGCCCAAGGTCGTCAAGCTGATCATCAACGACAACGTGGCCGAGGACCCTCCGCCGCTGAACCCGCTGGGCCCGCAGCCGAAGAACTTCCGGGTCAAGCTGGAGCAGCTGCGCACGCTGGCGCGCGACCCGGCGGTGGCCGGCGTGCGGCTGGAGATCAAGGGCGCGCCCGACTTCGCGCACGCCATCGACCTGCTCGAGGAACTGCGCGGAGTGAAGGCCGCGGGCAAGAAGATCGTCTGCTACGCCGAGGACCTCGACCAGCGCGGGCTGGTCTTCGCCTCGCTGGCCGACCTGCTGGTGGTGCCGCCGTCGGGCCTCATCGGCCTCGAGGGCCTGCAGGCCGAGGTCATGTACCTGGCCGACATGTTCGAAAAGGTCGACGTGAACTTCGAGGTGCTGCACGTGGGCGAGTACAAGACCGCCTACGAGGACCTGGCACGCAACAGCATGAGCGCCGAGCAGCGCGAGGTCATCGGCCTGCTGCTGGACGAGTGGTACGGGCAGATGCTCGATGCCATCGCGCAGAACCGCGGCCTGCAGCGCGCCCAGGTTGAGGCGCTGTTCGAGGAGGTGCTGGTCGCGCCGCCCGACGCCGTGGCGGCGGGCCTGATCGACGCGGCCGTCTTCCAGGACGAGTTCGACCAGCGCGTCGAGGCGCTGTTCGGCGGCGAGGTGGAGCTGGACGAGAACTACGGCGACACGAGCGCCGAGGATCTCGAGAAGATGTTCGACAACCCCTTCGCGGCCTTCTCGCTCATCGGCAAGCTGCTGAACCCGCCCGAGCGCGAGGCGCCGCGGCAGCCGCACGTGGCCGTGGTCTACGCCACCGGCCCGATCACCAGCGGCAAGAGCCAGGCCGGCTGGAACGGCCAGGTCACCACCATGGGCAGCGAGACGCTGGTCGAGGCGCTGGACACCGCGCGCGACGACGACAACTGCAAGGCCGTGGTTCTGCGCGTCAACAGCCCGGGCGGCTCGGCGCTGGCCAGCGACATGATCTGGCGCGCCATCCAGCGCTGCCGCGAGAAGAAGCCGGTCATCGCCAGCATGGGCTGGGTGGCCGGCTCGGGCGGCTACTGGATCTCCATGGGCTGCGACGCCATCGTCGCGCAGCCTTCCACGATCACCGGCTCCATCGGCGTGGTCTCCATGCTGCCCAACGTCTCCTCCGCGCTGAAGGACCTGGGCGTGAACGTCGAGGTGGTCGCGAAGGGCCCGCACGGCGACCAGCTCTCGCTCATGAAGCACGGCCCGACGCCGCTCCTGCGCGAGGTCATCACGCGCATGATGAACGACGTCTACGCGCAGTTCCTCACCAAGGTGTCGCAGGGCCGCAAGCTGGACCGCGCGCGCGTGGCCGAGCTGGCCCGCGGCCGCGTGTGGACCGGGCGGCAGGCCGTGGACCTGGGCCTCGTGGACGAGCTCGGTGGCCTGCGCGACTCGATCGCCCTGGCCTGCGTCATGGGTGGCGGCCTCGATCCGGCCACCACGCCCCTCGCCGAGTACCCCGAGGCGCCCAACTTCATGGACGCGCTCAAGGAGTCGTTCGAGAACATGTCGTCGGTGGACGGGCGGCTGGCGCTGCTGCTCTCCCACGTGGCGTCGATGCCCGTGCTGGGCCGCGCGGCGGACGTGGTGCGCGCCATGATGCAGGATGACGACGCGATCAACGGCGCGCGGGTGCAGGCGCTGATGCCGTTCGCGATCGAGGTGCGCTGAGCGGCGTCCCGGCAGCGAGGGGCGGTACCGCGCACAGATTCGCTGCCGGCGTCTCCGTGCGACGCCGCTGCGCGGCGCCGCACGGTCCCCGGGCTGCATCGTGTGCGCGGAATCGCCCCTCGCTGCCGGGACGCCGCGCGCGTTACTGGAAGGTCGTGGGTGGATTCATGCGAGATGCTGCGTGGCTGCTCCTGGCGATGTGCGTGGGCTGCACGTCGGATGATGCGATGACATCCAAGGACCCAGGCGTGCCGCAGCCGCGCGACCTCGTGGTCCTCGTGCACGGCATGGGCCGTACGCGGCTCTCGATGCTGCCGCTCGAGAAGGTGCTGGAGCGCGAGGGCTACGACGTCCTGAACTGGGGCTACCCGAGCACGCAGGGCGGCGTGGCCGAGCTGGGCGCGAGCCTGGCCGCCGCCGTCAGCGAGCGGCCGCGGCGGGCCGGCACCCACGTGCACTTCGTGGGCCACAGCCTCGGCAACATCCTGGTGCGCTGGGTGCTGGCGAACGAGCGGCCAGCGGACATGGGGCGGGTGGTCATGCTCGCGCCGCCCAACCAGGGAGCCCGGGCTGCGGCCGCCGCCGCGCCGTGGGTGGGCTGGCTGCTCGATCCGATGGCCGACCTGGTGCCCGGGGGCGCGGGCGCCGCGCTGCCGCTGCCGGAGGACGTGCAGGTCGGCGTCATCGCCGGCGAGTACGACGGCAAGGTCTCGGTCGAGGAGAGCCACCTCGACGGCGAGACGGCCCACGCGACCGTCCCGGCCGTGCACAGCTTCCTCATGCTGCGCGGGGACGTGCAGCGGCTCATGCTGGCCTTCCTGCGCCAGGGGCGGTTCGAAGCCGACTGAGGCGGCTCAATCTTCCCGCGCCGCCGGCCGATAGCGGCGCCCATGGGCACACCCCTTTCGCCACGCGTCCTTCTCCCCATCTTCATCCTGGCCCTGGTCACGGGCTGCACGAGCAGCAAGCAGGCCGGCTGGCGCGCGTGGAACCGGGGCGACGAAGCGGCCGCGCTCGGGGCCTGGCAGCCGCTGGCCGAGGCCGGGGACGCCGACGCGCAGTACCTGGTGGGCCTGGTGCACGACGAGGGACGCGCCGTCCCCGAAGACGACCGCCTGGCAGCCGAGTGGTATGTGCGCGCGGCGGAGCAGGGCAGCGCGCCGGCTGCCAACAACCTCGGCCTGCTGTGCCTGCAGGACCACGGCGTGACGTGCTCGCCGGCCGACGCCGCGCGCTGGTTCCGTGCCGCCGCCGACCTGGGCTTCGCGGCGGCCCAACTCAACCTCGCCCTCATGATGCTCGCCGGTCAGGTGCCGGGTGCGGACGCCACAGAGGCCGTCGAGCTGCTGCGCATTGCCGCCGGTCAGGGCGACCCGCAGGCGCAGGGCCTGCTCGCCACGACCTACGCGCAGGGCGTGGGCGTGGCGCGCGACGACGACCTGGCGCTGCGCTGGCTCCGCAAGGCGGCGCACGCCGGACTCGCCTCCGCGCAGCACGAGCTGGGCCTCGTGTACCGCGACGGCCGCGGCGTCGAGCAGGACAAGGACACGGCCCGCACCTGGCTGCAGCGCGCCGCCGACCAGGGCGATACGAGGTCCCTGTTCCTGCTGGGCTGGGATGACCTGCAGGAGGCGCAGGGCGCCGACCGGGTCGTCGCGGCGCGCGCCATCGAGCGCGCGGCCGAGCTGGGGCTGGCGGTCGCGCAGCTCCAGATGGGGCTCATGCACCTCCGCGGCGATGCCGTGCCGCAGGACGACGCGCGCGCCGCGCACTGGCTGCAGCTCGGCGCCCAGCAGGGCGCTGCGCCGGCGCAGCGCGACCTGGCTCTCCTGCACATCCGCGGCCGCGGCGTCCCGCAGGACGACGTCGCCGCCTTCGCGTGGTTGCGCCTGGCCAGCGAGCAGGGCGACGCCGTGGCCGGGGAACGACTCGAGCTCCTCTCGCGCCGCATGGCTCCCGACGCCATCGCCACCGCCGAGGCCCGCGCCGACGCATGGCACGACCGGGAATCGACGAGCCCCGCAATGCTCACGCTCGCGCCGCGCTGAGCGCCGCGTTCGCGCCACGCTCGCCGCAGCGCGGCACGGGGTTCCCTGGCGGCGGCCTTCTCCGAGGCCTGCGCTCCCGGCCCCACGGACAGACGTCACGGTTTCCGGATTCCCGCACTTCCACACGCTGATCGGGGCGCAAGGGTCTACCGCGCTTCCCGACGGTCCGGGGCTCGGTGGGAGGAACCCAAGAGCTCGGTGGAGACCGTGGGACGGTGTCGTCGCCGTGCGCCGCTGCCGACGGCGCCCGCCGCGTGGCCCGTCTCCGGCTGCTTCCTCGTCGCGCGGCTCCGGAGGCATCTCGAGATGAAGCACTCCCTGCCGTTCCTGCTCGTGACCGTGTTGTTCGGATCGCTCACCACCGTGTCATCGAGCGCCTGCCCGCCGGTGCTACCGACGGTCACGGTCCTCACGCTTCCGGTGAACCAGTTCCTGGCGGGCAACTGCTGGTGCTGGTCGACCATCCAGGGCGACTTGCAGGCGACGTTCGAGGCGACGCCGCAGTCGGGTGGCTGGAAGGTGCTCACGACCTTCAAGCCAATGGGGCTGTACGCCACCGGAACATGGAACGGCCCGATCAAGGGCAAGGCGACGAGTACGACGACGCTGGCCACCGGGACGAGCACCCCGATCGTCGTCTCGAAGTTGAACCTGGCCTCGGCCGGGCAGCTGCTCGTGACGTGCACCCTGACCGTCGACTCGCAGGGAATCGTGTCCGTCCAGGCCTATGGGCTGGTGTGGGTCAAGGCGCCCGGTTCGGGCTTTCCGCCCGACCCTGCCTGAGCTGCAGCCGGCGCGGGCCGACCCGACGCTCGGTGGAACCGCCCGTCCTGCACTCAGCGTGAGATGATGGCCGGGCAAGGCGAGCCACCTTGCCCGGCCGTCGGGACGCCGTGGATGGACGGCCAGAGTTCGAGGCGCCGCCGGACGCGGATCCATGAACGAGCGCAGCAAGACGCCCGAGGGGCCCGAGGACCCGAGCGAGGTGGCGCTGCGCGAGTATGCCGAGCAGCTCGCCGACGGCAGCGCGCCAGAGCCGGAGGCGTTCCTCGCATCGCACGCCGAGATCGCCGAACGGATCCGCGAGAGGATCCTCCACCTGCGCGTCGCCCACGATGCCCTGGGGCAGTTCGTCGGGTCGATGTCGGCGCCGGCCGCGCACGGTCCGGAGCCGGCGGAGGCTCATGCAGCTCCTTCGGCCGAGGCCGCAGCGCACGGCTCGCCTCGTCCGGGAGGACAGATCGCGGCGCAGGACGAGGGAACGACGTACGTCGGTCGGACCCTCGGTGGCTATCACATCCTGCGCGAGATCGGCCGGGGCGGGATGGGCGTCGTCTACTTGGCCGAAGAGCCCGCACTGCGGCGCATGGTCGCGGTCAAGGTGCTGCCGTCCCAGCTCACGCTGGTTCCCGGGGCGATCGCGCGCTTCGAACGGGAGGCCTCGACCGCCGCGCGGCTGCGCCACCCCGGGATCGTCGAGATCTACGCGGTCGGCGAGGAGGCGGGCACGCACTTCTTCGCGATGGAGTACATCGAGGGGATCCCGCTCGACAAGCTGGTCGCCCGCATGCAGGGGGAGGCGCCCGGCCCACCCGAAGGCGCCAGGCTCGCCGAGGCCGTGTCCGTCTCGATGCACGGGACGGAGGCAGCGCCCGAAGAAGGCGTGCAGGCGCCGCGCGCGACCTCCGCGACCTGGAGCAAGGCCTACGTCGAGTCCGTCTGCCGACAGGTGGCGGGGATCGCCGACGCGCTCGAGCACGCGCACAAGGCCGGCGTGATCCACCGTGACGTGAAGCCCTCGAACATCCTCGTGCGGGACGACGGCACGGCCGTGCTGACCGATTTCGGCCTGGCGCGGGAGGAGGGCCTGCCCTCGATGACGCAGTCGGGCCTGTTCGCGGGCACGCCCTACTATGTCTCGCCCGAGCAGGCCATGTCGCGGCGCATCCGGGTGGATCACCGCACGGACATCTTCTCGCTCGGTGTGACCCTCTACGAGCTGATCACCCTGCGGCGGCCCTTCGAAGGCCGATCCAGCCAGGAGGTCCTCGCGCGCATCGTCGGCAAGGAGCCGCCCAATCCGCAGAAGCTCAATCCACGGCTCGCTCCCGACCTCGTGACCATCGTGCTCAAGGCCATCGAGAAGGATCCCGAGCGCCGGTACGCGACGGCCGGGGCCATGGCCGAGGACATCCGCGCCTTCCTCGAGTACCGCCCGATCGCGGCGCGTCGCACGTCGGTCGCGCACCGGCTGCGGCGCTGGCTGCGGCGCGAGCCGCTGAAGGCGGCCTTCGCCGGCGTGCTGCTGCTCGGGATCCCGGTGATCGCGGCTCTGGGAGGCTACGTGCTCGCCCGGCGGCCCGAGATCGCCGCGGCGCGGCAGGCGGCGCGGCTGGCGCGGGTCGAGCTGGCCCTGGAGCAGGGCTACCTCGAGATGGCCGAGGGCAACCCCGACCGCTCCGTCTCGGCCTTCGAGCGGGCGCTCGCGGAGGAACCGATGAGTCCCGAGGCCATCGGCGGGCTCGCGCTCGCGCACGTGAGGGCCGGGGAAGCCGCGACCGCTCTGGCCTTCCTGGATGGCCATGCCGCGGCGGCGGCCCGGTACCCCGAGCTCGAGCGGGTGCGGGCGATGGCGCTGCGGGCAGGTCTGCGCGGGGACGAGGCGGCGGATCTCGATCGGCGTCTCGGCGAGCCGGTCAGCGCACTCGGCTTCTTTCTCGAAGGGTCACAGGCGACGCTGCGGGCGGAGGGCGGCTCTCCGGAAGCGTTCGCACCCGCCGTGGACCTGTTGTCGCGGGCGGTGATCCTGTCAGCGAACGCGCGGGCGCTCTACCACTTCGAGCTCGCGCATGCGGCCGGGCATGCCCGGGACGTCGTGACCGCGCGTCGGTGCGCGGAAGCCCTGGAGGCTCTCTGGCCGGACTCGGCGCGCTCCGGAATCTGGCGCGGCCTCGCCCTCGCGAGGGTCGGGGACCACGAGAGCTCGGTCGCCGGGTACCGCCGTGCCCTCGAGCTCGACCCGGAAGACTCCCTCACGCACTGCAACCTGGGCGTCGAACTCGGCGCGGGTGGCGATGTCGCGGGCTCGATCGCGGAATTCCGCCGCGCCATCGAGCTCGACCCGAAGTACGTCGAGCCGCACAACTTCCTCGGCGACGCGCTGAGCAAGCTGGGCGAGTGGCCAGGGGCGATAGACGAATTCCGCAGCGCCGCCGCGCTCGACGAGCACGACGCCCGAACTCACTGCAACCTGTCCAATGCGTTCCGCACGGTGGGCGATGTCCAGGGGGCGATCGCTGAGGCGAGTCGTGCCATCGAGCTCGACCCGAAGTATGCGCTGGCGCGCCAGAATCTGGGCAACGCTCTCTTCGATTCGGGAGACCTGCAACGTGCGATCGCCGAGTACCGCTGCGGCCTGGAGCTCGATCCGAAGCTCGCCCACCTGCACTACTGCCTCGGGACGGTGCTGCGCGCGGCGGGTGACTACCGGGGAGCGGCCGCCGAACTCCGCCGGGAGATCGATCTCGACCCGCTGTACCCCCCGGCGCACGTGAACCTGGGCCTGACGCTCAAGAACTCCGGAGACCTCCCGGGAGCGATCGGCGAATATCGCCTGGCTCTCGAGATCGACCCGCTCAACGCCGACGCCCACAACAACCTCAGCCTCTCGCTCGCCGAGAGCGGCGATCGTGCCGGCGCCCGCGCGAGCTTCGAGCAGTGGACGCGCGTCCTTCCGGACGATCCCGAGGCATGGAACGGCCTGGCCTGGTTCCTGGTGGATCCGGAGGCACCGCACGAGGCGGGAGACGTGGCGACGGGGATGCAGGCCGCGCAGCGTGCCGTGGACCTGTCAAAGGTGCCCGATCCGGTCATTCTCGACACGCTCGCCGAAGCCACGTTCCAGTCCGGTGACGCGACGCGGGCCGTGGCCATCGAAGAGCAGGCTCTCGACGTGCTCGAGCACTCGAAGAACCCCGAGGAGCGTGTCCGGTCGGCGCTGCTGGCTTCCCTCGCCCGCTTCCGCGCTGCCGCGAGCGCGTCGAGGCCCGCAACGACTTCCGACCGCTAGTCGAGCCCGCCCCGGGCACCGGCGCTCTCCGGCGTACGCCCGGAGCGGCGGGACGACTTCGCCGGGAGACGTCACGGCCTCCGGATTCCCGCACTTCTGGATCGGGCACGTGATGGCCGGTCGCGGACCGCACGGGCTCGCACTCTTCGAGATCCGGGAACTCCCTACAGGAAAGGCAAGCAGCCATGCAACTTCGACAGTCATTGCTCGCGCTGATCTCGGCGCCCGTTCTGGCGCTGTCCGGGACTCCGTCAGGCGGCGTGCCCGCCCCGTTCAACGAACAGGGCCTCAGCACGCTGGTTTCCAGCGCTCCTGAAACCTACGCGGACGAGGGACACGTGTCGGGTCTCGGTCCGTTCACGGGCACCGCCACCGTGTATGTCACCGGACCGGGAATGATCCTGGTCGTTCATGAGTGGAACTTCGCCGCGGGCTCGCTCACGCTCGAGGCAACGAGCACAGCCGCGGATCCCGTGGGCCTTGGCACGTTCACGATCACCGGCGGAACGGGCGCCTTCGCAGCGGCGACGGGAAGCGGCGATACGTTCGCCGAGGCCGTGGGACCCGGCGAGGTCCGGACCAAGTACAAGGGGCAGATCACGTATTGAGGAGCGACCACCAGTCCCTGCCCGATCCATTCGCTCGCCTGCCTTCCGGCGGAGGTCGCCATGTCACATCAGTCATTGCCACTGCTCGCGTCGTGCCTGTGCGTCGCCATGGCGGGTGCGGACGCTTCATCCCAGTTCGTGCCGCAGGCCGCGGGGCAAGTCCCGCATGTGCCGGTTGCGGACGATTCCGGGCTCCAGGAGTCCGCGCCGACCGTCTTCGTCGGCCGCGTGCTCGGGCCGGACGGTGCGCCCGCGTCGGGCGCGGTGGTCGTGACCAGCGCCGGAGGGCAGGTCGTGACCGATGCGCAGGGCTCCTTCTGCCTGGAGGTGGACGTGTCGGCCGCGGCGCAGAGCGTCCGCGTGACGGCCGTCACGGGTTCGGGAACGGGGAGCCTGGCCGGAAGCGCGCAGGTCGGCGGGCTGGCTCGGTGGGGAACGACCTCGGCGGGGACTCTCGTCCTCGCGCAGGCATCCGATTGCCTGCCGAGCTGGCTGCCGACGTTCGGGCAATCGCCGGGTGTCGGCGATTCGAGTTCCACGATCCACGACTTCGCGGTCTTCGACGACGGCAGCGGCGCAGCCCTCTTCGTGGGCGGCGACTTCAAGTCCGCGGGCGGCGTGTCGGCAAACCACGTCGCGAAGTGGAACGGCACGAGCTGGTCGGCCGTGGGCGGCGGAGTGAACAGTCCCGTGCATGCCCTGACGGTCTTCGACGACGGCACCGGTCCGGCCCTCTACGCGGGTGGCGTCTTCACGACGGCGGGCGGCGTGTCGGCGAATCGGATGGCCAAGTGGGACGGAGCACTCTGGTCGGCGCTGGGCAACGGTATGAACGACGAGGTCCGCGTGCTTGCGGTCTACGACGACGGCGGCGGCCCGGCGCTCTTTGCGGGCGGCTACTTCACGACTGCGGGCATCGTGGGAGCGAAGCACGTCGCGAAGTGGAATGGCTCGGCCTGGTCGACTCTCGGCACCGGGACGAACGCCATCGTCTTCGCCCTCGCGGTCCACGACGACGGCGGCGGCCCGGCGCTCTTCGCGGGCGGCTCGTTCACGACCGCAGGCGGCGCGACCGCGGCCCATGTCGCGACGTGGGACGGCACGGGGTGGTCGCCAGTGGGTGGCGGGATGAACAGCGACGTCAGCGACCTCACGGTGTTCGATGGCGGCGGCGGCCCAGCGCTTTACGCGGACGGATTCTTCACGATCGCGGGTGGCGTCGCGGCGAACCATGTCGCCAAGTGGGATGGCTCGACCTGGTCGGCGCTGGGCAGCGGGCTGGACGGTTTCCCCAGTGCCCTGGCGGTCTTCGATGACGGCAGCGGTCCGGCGCTCTACGCAGGTGGCACGTTCACGACGGCGGGCGGCATGCCGGCGAATTCCATCGCCAAGTGGGACGGCGCGACCTGGTCCGCGCTGGGCAGCGGGACAATCGGTCCCTTCGGCGTGAATGTCCTGGCGACCTTCGACGACGGCGGCGGCCCGGCGCTCTACGTGGGAGGTCTCTTCATGACGGTGGGCGACCTGGCAGCGAGCCATGCCGTGAGTTGGAACGGCTCGGACTGGTCGGCGCTGGGTGACGGGATGGACGGCGACGTGAACGCCCTCGCGGTGTTCGACGACGGCAGCGGGCCGGC
>Ga0075421_100007893_pt1 | contig 13046 bp, 9 predicted proteins | sample SoiMetdeltSBSDD5_FD_75292 | JGI IMG/M metagenome (GOLD analysis project Ga0075421, IMG submission 75292) | Bulk soil microbial communities from a Populus tree surrounding site in Tennessee, USA - Soil MetaG P. deltoides SBSDD5 | ecosystem: Environmental > Terrestrial > Soil > Tree plantation... | reverse complement strand
GGTAATTCCGGTGACATGAAACCAGTCGGCGCCGGCAAAAGCACTCTTCCAATCGATGCGACCCTTGCACGCCAGAGCGATGGAGCTTCCCTGCCTGTCATAGACGACCTTCGACGGCCGTTGATTCGCGCCCGGTTCCAGGAAGTAAATCCCCATTCGCCCAGGGCCGCGCACAATGCGCGACGTGTCGACACCATGCTTGCGCAAATCCGCAATGGCTGCATCGGCGATCGGGTTTTGCTCCGGTAGAACAGTGACAAATGAGACGGGCAGTCCGAAGCCTGCCAGAGATACTGCGACGTTGGCTTCTCCTCCACCAAACGTCGCCTCGAGCCGCGGCGTTTGGAACAAACGCTCCGAGCCCGGGGCCGACAGCCGCAACATGATTTCGCCGAAGGTAATCGTCGTTTTCGTCATGCTTTTTTTACTTGCTCCGGGCCTCATTGATTTTTGCGAGAAACTGTCGAGCGATTTGAGTGATGCTGCCGTAATCTCCCGTTTTTGCGCCGGCTGTCAGGTTGCTGCCGACTCCCAGCGCAACACAGCCGGCCCGAATCCATTCAGCTGCATTGTCTAGCGTTACGCCTCCGGTGGGCATCAACGGAGCGTACGGCAGAGGTCCGCGGATCGCTTTCACGAATGCCGGTCCGAGAGTTTCGCCGGGAAAGACTTTCACGATATCCGCTCCTTCTTCCAGAGCACGGACGATCTCAGTGCCGGAGCCTGCGCCCGGCATATAAGGAACCTGGTAACGGCGGCACAACTGCGCGGTTCGCGCATCGAGAGACGGGCCGACAACGAACTGCGCGCCCGCCAGGATCGCGATGCGTGCGGTTGCCTCGTCGAGAACGGTTCCAGCTCCAATCAACAAACCGTCGCCTGAAAAACGCTTGGCCACCGCGGCAATGACTTCATGCGCATTCGGAACCGTGAATGTGATTTCGATCGCACCAACACCGCCTTCTCTGCAGGCGCTCGCAATGTTCTCGGCGACACTGGCCGATTCCGCCCGTACCACAGCAACGAGACCTGCTTTCGTGATCCTCGAAAGTGCTTCCCATTTTTGCATGACGCCCCTTTTACCTGTTAGACAGGTTACTGTATACCATGGGCCCGCATTTTCGCAGGTGGAAAATCGACCTGACGACGTTCCACGGCGCATTCCTCCTGTTTACCTGTTAGATAGGTTAGTGTATTATCCGTCATTCTCCAGACAGAAGACGCACTCAATCGGGGTCTGAATACATGAATCGACGAACATATTTAAAAGGCAACATCTGTTAGCGATGCGAGTCCTCCGTATAACCATTTTCTTGGCGTGCGCGAGCCTCGGCGTCTCTTACTGGTTTCGCCCTGTCGGGCTCACGCTCGTTCCACTCGCCGCTCAACAACAAAAGCTAACACGTTCTGGCGTCGATAGCATGATGCAGGAACTCTCCAACTGGGGACGTTGGGGAAAAGAAGATCAGACGGGAGCGGTGCGTCTTATTACGCCCGCCGTCCGGAAAGCTGCCGCAGCTCTGGTGAAGGATGGTGTCGCCGTCTCTCTAAGCCGGCGCCTCGATATGCAAAAGGCAATCGACAACGAATCGCCTTTCGCCCTGACACCGATGCGAGATGGCGACTTCGCGATGGACGAATATAAGATCGCCTACCACGGATTCGCCCACACCCACATGGATTCGCTGGCCCACATGTCCGTTGGCGGTAAGTCTTATAACGGCTTTCCTCCTCCGGCTGCGGGAAAGAGTATCGACCGGCTGGCGATCGAGAATTACAAGGAAGGGATCTTCACTCGCGGCGTGCTTATCGATCTGCCGCGTTTGAAAGGTGTCCCATATTTAGAGCCGGGAACAGCAATCTATCCGGCAGACCTCGATGCCTGGGAAAAGATGTCTGGCATCCGCGTCGGCGCGGGTGACGCAGTACTAATTCGAACCGGCCGCTGGGCGCGACGCGCCGACAAGGGGCCTTGGGCCGCGCAGGAAAAAATGGCCGGGCTTCACGCCAGTTCGGCGCGCTGGCTCAAACAACGCGATGTCGCCGTCTTCGCCAGCGAAGGTCCAGGCGATGTATTGCCGTCGGGTATTGACGGAGTGCCGTGGCCGCTGCATCAACTTCTATTGATCGCGATGGGTGTCCCAATGTTGGACAACTGCGATTTCGAGGAACTGTTGCGCGCCGCCACAGCGCGCAACCGATGGACGTTCTTGTTCAGTGTCGCGCCGCTGCGCGCGGAAAGTGCGACTGGTGGCCCCGTGAATCCGATCGCAACGTTTTAGGAGGGTCAAGTGCTGGTTGGGGAAAAAGAATCCGCGGTAAGCCCGGTAAGGTTCGAGGCGCCGCATCCCGGCTCTCCGGAAATGCCGCGGTGGGAAACCGCCGAGCTGATCGATGCCCCCCGTTTCACGTGGAAGAACTGGTTCGCGATGCTAGGGCCTGGGCTCGTAGCGGGTGGAGCGGCGATCGGCGGCGGCGAGTGGCTGCTGGGCCCGCGAGTCACCGCGGTTTACGGCGGCAGCCTGCTGTGGCTTACAACCCTGAGTGTTCTGGGACAGGTTATCTACAACATTGAGATCAGCCGCTACACACTGTATACCGGCGAGCCGATCTTTACCGGTAAATTCCGTATCCTGCCGGGGCCGAGATTTTGGGTTCTGGCCTATCTGTTCCTGGACTTCGGGTCCGTATTTCCTTACCTCGCGGCCAATGCCGCAACGCCGGTCGCGACATTGTTGAAGGGCGGCGTCGTGCCGAACCCCGCGGTCGATAGCGGGGACTTCTGGTTGATGAAGATTCTGGCCTACGTCATTTTCTTGCTGGCGTTGGTTCCGCTGTTGTTTGGCGGCAAGATTTACAACTCGCTGCGGGCCGTGATGACCTTCAAGATTGTGGTCGTGTTCGGATTCCTTCTGTTCCTGGCCTTCTTCTTCTCTCAGCCGGCGACCTGGATCGACATTGGGACGGGCTTTTTCAAATTCGGAACCGTCCCGATTCAGGCAGCGGCGGGAGCTCCGCTCGCGCGCGGTGCCAATGTCGAGAATGTGTTTGTTTCACTTCTCGAAGGGCGAGGCCTACCGCCGATCGATTTCAGCCTGATCGCGTTCATCGCTGCACTGGCGGCCGTCGCCGGTTCCGGTGGGCTTACAAATACCCCGATCAGCAACTACACGAGAGATCAGGGCTGGGGGATGGGCCACTACGTAGGCGCCATACCGAGCGTGTTCGGCGGCCACGGCCTGAGTCTTTCGCATGTCGGTTCTGTGTTTGAAGTTAATGCGACGTCCTTGCCACGCTGGCGCCGATGGTACAGACATGTGGTGAGAGATCAGATGGTCGTCTGGATGCCGGCGTGTTTCATCGGTCTGGCCCTGCCGGCAATGCTTTCCGTGCAGTTCCTGCCGTTTGGCACACAGAGCGACGATTGGACAACGTCGGTAATGACAGCGGTTGGCGTTCGAGACAAGGTGACGCTGGCTTCGGGCGCCATGCTCGGAAACTTCTGCTGGTTCATGACCATCTTCTGCGGATTTCTCGTTCTCGCACCGACCGTGTCCAGCACGGCCGACGGCATTATCCGACGCTGGGTAGACGTTTTCTGGACCAGCAGCCCGCGCATGCGCCGCATGGAAAAGGTAGCCATCAAGTCGGTCTATTTCAAGGTGCTGCTGGGCTATGCGCTCTTCGGCTTGATTATGCTTTCGCTCACCCCCGGCACGCTGATCACGTACGCCACGATGTTTTACAACATCGCGCTGGGTGTTAGTTGCTGGCACACACTGGCGATCAATCTGACCTTGCTGCCGGCGGAGTTGCGCCCAGGCTGGCTGGTTCGAGTTGGCTTAACGCTGTCGGGTGTGTTTTTCTTCAGTCTCGGAGTGATCGTTGTCATCCAAAGGCTAGGTCTCATCAGTTAGTCGCAGTATTCGGTCATTATTGTCTCCGATTCCGGCACGCAAGCAGGGAAAATGAGGAACGCCGGCGACTCCCCATCCGACATCTACGAGAGCAATGAGCGTGTCGCGAACAACTCTGCAGATAGGGCTGATCGGCGCCGGTTGGATCGGCTCGACAATCGCCCAGGCTATCGACTGCGGGAAAGTCAAAGCGCGGTTGGTGGCAGTATCGGACGTGAATCCCGAAAGCGCCTACAGGCTTGTCGAAACGTTGCAATTCAAGCCCACGATTATCGGCATCGCGGAGCTGATCGACATTGCAGACCTCGTGATCGAAGCGGCGGGGCCGGCGTCGCTCGCGTCGATTGTACCCGCGCGCGATGGGTGTCCCAATGTTGGACAACTGCGATTTCGAGGAACTCTTGCGCGCCGCCACGGCGCGCAACCGCTGGACGTTCTTGTTCACTGTTGATCCGCTGCGCGCCGAAAGTGCGACGGGCGGGCCGGTTAATCCGGTAGCGATTTTCTAGGAGGGCCGCGTGCTAATTGGGGAAAACAATCCGCGGTCAAGACCGCCGAATACGAATCTACTTTAAGCCGAGGCGCATTGATCGTCCTGGTCATGCTGCTCCTCGGTGAAACGACTATCAACTACATCGACCGGCAGGTACTCTCCGTTCTGGCACCACGATACGCGGCGAGTTTCAGCTGACGAATTTCCAATACGCCGCGATCCTGAACGCGTTCCTTGCGGTGTACGCCGTTGCCTATTCTTTCGCCGGTTGCGTTCTGGACCGATTGGGGATCGGCCGTGGGCTCTCAATCGTCGTCGCGTGGTGGTCAATTGCCGGAATGCTGACAGCACTGGCTCGCGGCCCCTGGACTCTCGGGGCATTTCGAGGACTTCTGGCCGTCGGTGAAGCCGGCGCGTGGCCGGCATTTTGCCAAAGCCGCCGCAACGTGGGTGCCGGCAAAAGCACGAACACTCATGATCGGCACTTGCAACAGTGGCTCCAGTTTAGGCGCCATGATCGCGCCAACTCTGGTCGCAGCTATTACGCTACGCTGGGGTTGGCGTGCATCGTTTGTTGTTACCGGTGCGATTGGCTTCATTTGGGTCGTGGCGTTTCAAGTGTTCAGGTGGGCGAACCCGAAGATGGAACTCGCGGATCGGGCGCAGGCGGCCGCGAGCGCCAGCGTCTCCTGGAAAGAATTGCTTCGCTACCGACAGACGTGGGCGGTGTTTTTCTGCCGCTTCCTTGCGGATCCTCTCTGGTACTTTTTCGTCTTCTGGATTCCGGAATTCCTCACCCGCGAAAGAGGTCTGAATCTCCTCGCCGGAATCGCCCTTGTCGCCTGGATTCCATTCCTGGTTGCCGATGACTCCAACTTCGGTGGCGGCTACTTGTCGCTACGTCTGCAGCAAGCGGGATGGAGCGTCAATAGAACACGGAAGACGATGATGGTTCTAGCGGTCGTGTTTTCTCCGATGGCGATACTGGCGGTCATGCGCAGTTCATTGTTCTGGACCATCACCATGATTTCCATCTCAATCTTCTTCTGGATATTCTGGTCCATCTCGGTGCACTCGTTGCCCGGCGACTACTTCCCTTCCAGGGCTGTAGCTTCCGTCTACGGCATCGCGGGAACCGGCTCGACTATCGGATCAATGATCAGCACCTGGGCCGTTGGCGCAGTCCTCGACGCGACGCACAACTACACGATTGTGTTTGTCGGGCTCAGCATGCTCATGCCCGTCGCGTTGCTCGTGGGCTTCTCGCTGATGAAGCGCGTCGAACCAATCTCCGGTTTTGAGCGCAATAACCAAAGCTATAGTCACAACGATCCCCGGCCCGATAACGGCCGGGGATAATCACCTCTCAACCTGCTTCGATCAGCCGCGAACACCGACGGTCCCTCCGCCACCGGAGTCTCCGCCTCCACCGGCACCCAACCAACTGTAGATGCTTCCAACGACGTATCGGAATGTCGACATTCCTCCAACAACCTGCGCCAGCTCGCGGTCATCCAGTTGTTCGTTGGGCGGTGCGGGCGAATCGAGAATGGACACCACATCCTGCCGGCTGAAAACGAAACCGGACTCCTGACCGACAGCGACAAAGGCATCAATCCGCTGTTCTTTTGTGCCACCGTTAGACATCAAGCTTTCACGCAGCCTGTTGTCGCCCGCCAAATGATCCATGAACTTTTCCGCTAACTGAATACTCATGATCGTGCTCCTTTCTTCCTCACTCGCTAAGGCGGAAAAGGAGCAGAAACCTGCTCATCACGTGCCAGATTTTTGAAAGTTTTCTGACTGCCGGTCAGTTCCACTCTCCCTGGAGTTGGAAAGCAGCCCAGTAGTAAGGTGACTGTCGGGATTTCTTGTTCATCTGCAGAATTTGGGCCTGACGGAGGGCTGCCGAGGGACCCAGTTTGTGTTGAAGAAGTTGGCTGTAGAACTCCTTCATGAGTTCAGCCGTTGCCTCGTCGTCCACTTTCCACAGGCTGGCCAGAACACGCGGCGTCCCAGAATACATAAAACCTCTGACCATGCCGACGAGCCCTTCACCCTTAACATCTTTGCCTAGCGCTGTGTCGCAAGCGCTCAACACAACGAGTTCGGCAGTGAGATTGAGGTTGTAGATATCCCGCAGTCGAAGAAAGCCGTTCTCTGGCTTGCCGTCCTTGTTGATGAGGGACAGAATCAGCCCCGACATTTCAGGATGGTCATCGTTCGAGAGACCATGCGTAGCGAAATGAACAATTCGATAGCGACCCAACTCCTGGCTCATGGCAGTTGCGCGACTCGCATTAAAGTCGAAAGCTCCCATTTTGTTTTCCCCAGGAACCATAGCAAGTATCGTTTCCGCTTCTTGACGGGTTCCCGGGAGCCGCGGAATATTCAAGCTGTCGCCGCTGCGGACGGTAAGTTTGATCGGGTACACGGGCTTCGCGGGGTTTGCACTCTTAGAGGATCGATTAACAACTCGGGAATCGTTCGGCTCGAATACTGGGTCCGCCAAAACTGCCAGAGTTCGATCCGGACTCCGTCTAGCGGATGTCTCCTTCCGAAGTAATGCCAAGGTGGACAGCGACGGAAGATTGACGACCTCGTGTTTAACAATGAGCGGAACTGTTGAATTCGGATCGTTCGGAACAGGAAGCGCTGCGAAGGGTAGATATTGCAGTGAACCCTCTGCAACGATTGCCAGCCGACGACCTTGAAGCTGGCCGGCAACCGGCCCCAATAAGATTTGACTAAGTTCTGCGGCTTCGCGCCAGTACTGCGCTTCCGCGGATCGAACCCGTCTAATGTAATCGGCTGAGTTCTCGGATGGCCAAGCGATGCGGGCAACCATGAGCTCACGAAGGCGTCGGACTTTGCTGTCGATCACCGACCGCTTCGGCAGCACGTGATCGGTGAAGCTTTCACGAGTTATCGCCCACAAGTAGCTGTTTTCGTCTCCTATCGAGTATTCAAGAACTATCGTGTCGTCGAGCAACTGCTTCTGAATTTCCGGAAGCGTCAATGGTTGTGGCTGTACAAGTGATGCATAGCGTGGATTCTTCAAACGAATCTGGGCTTCAACCTGCTCAAACTCAGCGGCTAGGCGTCGGACTTCATCACGCAAAGTAGCGTTCTCTTTCTTCTCGGGATTCTGACTGAGTAACGCTGCGTATTGCGCTTCGCGCGAATCGAGTAATAGCCGCAGCGTCTTTTCACGCTCTGCCAAGCCTGGGTCAGCTTCCTCAGAGATAGCCGCCCTCTCCGCGCCGATATTGTCCAGCAATGTGCGGGCGCGGGATCTCTCGCTGATTTCGAAGGCGCGAACATTAAAAGCATTTTTCGGATCCTGTTCATGCAGGCGCATTAGAAAGTCGATTTTGAGGTCGTATTGATCTCGTACCGAGGCAAAGTAAGAAGTTCGCAGACCGTAGCTAGCTACGCTCGAACGTAGTCTCTCGATGATTGAAATGGCTGCCTCCGAGTGCTCCAGTCCTTCTTGCAGCCTTCCGAGACTTCGCAGAGTATGCGCAATACGGTAAAGCGATGCCAACTCGCCAAAAGTGTCCGCTGTTGAGCGGTTCAGGGTCAGCGCCTCGTTGTAAGACTTCAGCGCTTGTTCAAATTCGCCGCGCGTTTCTTGGACATGGCCGATGCTGGAAAGCGTATAAGCCTCTTGCCACCGGTCCGAAGCAGAACGGTTGAGTTCGAGTGCTTTTGTGAGGTTGCTAAAAGCTTTTTCCGTATCTCCTAATATTTGGTAAGCCAGTCCAATATTTCGCAATGTATAAGCCTCGATCCTCTTCACGGAGAGCCTTCGATCCACATCGAGAGCTTCCATAAAGTATTTGAGAGCTTCTGGCAGATTACCTAAAGAGACCAACGTCTCGCCGATCGCGCGGCGCGTAATTGCGGCAGATTTCGGGTTACTCACTTGAACAAATTTGGCTAGAGCTTGCTTGTAGAATTCCAAAGCGGCGGCTTCGTCTCCGAGGCTCTGATGGACGAAACCAGTCGCATTGAGCAAGGGCCCCTCGGAGGCAGCGTCTCCAGATCCGGAGACCAATGAGCGGGCCTCATCTAAAAAGGTCAGCGCCTGCTGCTTCTCTCCGACAATGGAAGACACGTTCCCAAGAGACGTCAGACATTCTACTTGTCCACGTTTGTCGCCGATTAGACGGAATAGTTCCAACGATCTTTGATGATAGGTTACTGCGGCGTCAGCCTGACCGAGGCCGCTATACGAATGCCCCAAGCTAATGAGGACGCGCGCTTGACCGTGCCAATCGTGTAACGACTGCCATTGAATCAGCGTCTTGTCGTAATAATCGATCGCACCTTTTAGATCACCTAAGAAATACTGAACCTTACCCATGCAATATTGGGATTTGGCAATCGAGCGGCTTTCGCCACTCGATTCACTAACTCGCAGGGCCGCCGAACAGTGGGCAGACGCATTGGTACTATCCCCGGTTTTCAAATAAGCGAGTCCCAAGTTGGTCATTGCATCCACTCGGGCTTCAGGTTTGCCTAGCTCTTCGGCAATGGCGAGTGCACTCGTTAGATAGCGGATTGCGTTCGGGGATCGTCCCACATCACTGGTCAATATTCCGAGAGCGACGAGCGTAGCCGCTTCTTCGCTACGGTTGCCGACCGCCCTCCAGTACCGCAAAGCTTCTTCGTACTTTTTCTCCGCCGCGCCGGCGTTACCTGAACGATATGACTTGAGACTCGCCACAGCCTCCGCGGCTGCCCGATCCGCAGCGACGCTGCTACGCGCATTGCCGCTGCCCAGGTTTGGTGTTGACAATTGGAGGGTGAAGGAAACCGGGGCGCCTTGCGCGTCGCATGAAATCAATGTAAGCGCGTACACCCCGGTTGCTTCCGCGATCTCGGAGATTCGAATGCGGCCGTTATGCCAGCATGAGAGCTCACGTTGGATCTTTCCATCGGGTCGGTAAAGAACCGCTGAAACTTCGCTTACCATCTCCTCCACAGAAACGACAAAAAACTGCCCAGCGGTAAACTTCATCTGGTAGGAGACTTTGCCAGCGGGAGCCAGCCGGCCCGAGATTGCGTCTGTCGATTGAAGCGTCGCTGAGGATTGCAAAAGCGCCGCTTCCTCCGGACGAGGCTGTTCCCTCTGGTATGCCTGGATGGCAGAGCCAAATACAACCGCACAACAAAGTGCTACCCAATAACGCATTGGAGACCGCGCCACTCCTTACTTCACGGCTTCCCAGGACGAGCGAGTATGGCACGACGCCATTCGGCTGAAAGATTCTGCATATGCGGAAGCTTGGCTGTGATGTTCGCTGCCAAGGCCCCCTTCTCGTCATCGGGGAGGCCCGCCTTCTCATCATCCGGCAGACCGGCCCTGGTGTTCGCAGAAAGAGTCGCCTTTTCGTCGTCAGGAAGGCCTGCCCTGATCCCGTAGATCCCAGACCTGCGGTCGAAATCGCTCTTGATGTCCGGACCGATCGCTCCTTTCTCCCTTACCGGTTTTAGAGTCGCGTCGAGATACCTAGCCAGAAACTGGTCCCAGTTATTGTTTTCTGCAAATCTGAGCTTCGTAGGCTCTTGTTTCGCGTAACGATCGATATCAAACGTGCCGTCCCAATCTCTTATTCTCGCCCACGGAAAGAAGACGGATACACCGTGGGAATGCTGATACGCAGGGCCAGCCCAGCCAGAGAATACCACCAGACGATTTTCGTCGATCTTTGACTCGTCATTGGGAATTGTGCCGTCGATGATCCTTTTTAATTCATCACAGGAACTTTTTATGTCGTCCGCATTCTCAATGCCCGCCAAATTCTTATACAGGATGTCGCAAAAATCCCAGAGATCGGTGTACTGTTCCCACTTATAGGTTTGAGCTTTCCAGTGCGCTAATACTATCGCGTTGAGAATAGCTGGCGTTTCCAACCCCGTGCGCATAGCACCAGCGAGTGTACTGACCGTTTTCTTAAAACCGTCGACCTTATCGGGCGTCAGATCCAAAACCGATTGATCGACGGACGTATCAACCACATACGCATAGTCGGAGTAGTATTCGATGTAGGTTTTCAGCAATTCCTCAGCGAGCTCGCGCGGCTTCCCGAGCCAATTGGTTTTCTTCATTAAGTCCAGCACGGCACCGTAATTCCAGCCGGTCGCAGGATCAAACCCTTCATTGGCGACCATGTAATGAACGAAGGGAGCAACTTCGCAAGCAACCTCCGCCATACTCATCAAGCAGCTATCAAGGCCGAGAATGTCGAACTTGTCAAACTTATCAACATCTTTCTGCACCGCCTTCAGCATGTCCGCCATTCCAGGAACAGTCATATGGTCCATGGGCCTTTCATTTGCGAGGAAATCCCCAATCGCTCCCGTCCCGTGACCGGACAGAACAAGCATGTAATGCTGCGCCCGATGTTTCTTGATCGTGCGACATATGAAGGGTGTCACGATGTCACGTTGCACAAGATCGGTCGCCTTTAGCTGTTCTGACCTGGTTGTTTGGTTCTTTAGCAGATGTTGCTTGTCCCCGAGATCAAAATCCAGCCCGTTTGGCGACGAAATCTTTGGAGCATCCGCGTCGGTCGACAACGTAAACTGACGGAATCTGCCGTTGGCATTGAACAGAACGACGACATCAACGTTCTTAATCGGCCCGACGCGGAACATCTCCTTAACTGCGAAAAGCATCTCCTCGCGTAGGTTATTGTTGCCAGCGAAATACATTATGACTGTCCAGTCTTTCATGTTCTCTCTCCGTTCTGTGTCCGATATGGGCTAACCGCACGCCGTAAAGCGAGTGACTCCGGACTCATTTTTAGTCCAAGCTTCATTTGTCGGGTGTTTACGAGGAAATCGCAGCCAGTATAGGCACGAAAATTCCCGAATTCCATTTTTCGCGCTACGTGAAAGCTGCGCCCCTGATCGGGATGACGTGACAGACCGAAACATTTCATGCTGTCCGCAAGTCGAAAGTGGGGGTAGCTTCACTGAAACGTGAGAGGACCGGGCTCTTGTCGTACTGGAAGGGGGCGATGCCGGTCCTCTTTCCACGCGAAGGATAAGGACTGATTATTGCTTTCCGAATCCGGCATCCGCAGGGAAAATGAGGAACGACGGCGATTCCCTCGCCCGCCTCTACGAAAACAATGAGTGGGTACCAAGCAACTCGACAGATAGGACTGATCGGCACTGGTTGGATCGGCTCGACAATCGCCCAGGCTATCGACTGCGGGAAAGTCCAAGCGCGATTGGTGGCCGTGTCGGACGTAAATCCCGAAAGCGCCTACCAGCTTGTCGAAACGTTGCAATTCAAGCCCACGATTGTCGGCATCGCGGAGCTGATCGACATTGCAGAACTCGTGATCGAAGCGGCGGGGCCGGCGTCGCTCGCGTCAATTGTACCCGCGTGCATTTCCAGGAAAAGAGACCTCGTCGTTTTGAGTGTCGGCGGATTGGCCGCACGGCCGGAGTGGCTTGAGGCCGCCCAGAAGTCCGGAACCAAAATCTATTGTCCATCCGGAGCAGTTGCCGGTCTCGATGCGGTGAAGGCGGCACGCGTGGGAAGGATCGATTCGATTACTATTACCACACGAAAGGCACCGCGCAGCTTCGCCGGCAGCCCATTTGTCAATCAAAGCGGAATCGATCTGGATGCCATCCGCTCCCCGCAAGTCTTGTTCAGCGGCACGGCGACAGAGGCCTGCAAACTCTTCCCGGCAAACGTGAACGTTGCAGCGAGTTTGAGTTTGGCCGGCCTCGGCCTGGCACACACGAAAGCGACCGTAATCGCCGATCCATCGGCGGACAGAAACATCCACGAGATTGAAGTAATCGGCGAGTTTGGACGGCTGCGAACACTCGTGGAAAACGTACCGTCTGAGAACGCGCGTACGTCAAAGCTCGCGGCTTTCTCCGCCATCGCATTGCTGCAGGAATTGACCGGTTCACTACGAGTTGGCACCTGATACGGCCTGTTCCTCTTCCTCGACCACAAACGGGACATTGGTCTGAGGGTTGAGGACGATGGCGCGCAATTCGTTCTGCGTCAACTGACCGTATGGCGTAACCTCAAGACGCTTGCCATCGATCCGGACCAGCAGAAAATGGCCCTCCGTGTTTCCGCCCCATGCCTGGCACAGTTCGGCAGCAATGTTGTTTTTCGAAGGGGCATCCGTTCGAAATTTGCCGCCCCCTCCAGTCAGGAAATGATGCTGACCGCCATCTCGTGCGTATTGAAAGTTATGTTCATGGCCACTGAATGAAACGCGAATTTCCGGATGAGCTTTGAAGAATTTGCGCAGGCTCTGTGATCCCGGATGCCGCGGACCTGCGCAAAACGCTGGATGATGCGAGTATGCAATTCGCCACAAGGGTGCGGAATCTGCAAACACTCGCTCTAGAAACGGAGCGTTCTCCGGAAGATCGAAACAACGTTTCCCGGAATCGTCCTTTGAGGTGTCGAGACAAATGAACTCGACGTCACGGCCGAAGGAAAAACGATAGAACAAGCCGTGTGCCAACGTGGACTCGTGCGGTTCACGCAACCGGGCGAATTGTGTTCGCAGATAGAAGTTGTCGTAGATCTGATCCCGGTCGATGCTTTCTTCATTCTCGCCGGCGTCGTGATTGCCGACAGT
>Ga0075421_100007891_pt1 | contig 13046 bp, 10 predicted proteins | sample SoiMetdeltSBSDD5_FD_75292 | JGI IMG/M metagenome (GOLD analysis project Ga0075421, IMG submission 75292) | Bulk soil microbial communities from a Populus tree surrounding site in Tennessee, USA - Soil MetaG P. deltoides SBSDD5 | ecosystem: Environmental > Terrestrial > Soil > Tree plantation... | reverse complement strand
TTCTCGTACTTCGTCCGCCGTCCGGTAAGCTATCCATGCAACCGCCATCGGAAGAGTCCAAAATACTTCCTTCATGGGGTCGAAGTCTCCCGGTTTTGGCCGGCATTCAAAGGGTTTGAGATTTAACCGCGCAGCCTCTGCTTCCGCCTCGGCAGGGTCATCTTGCCGTAGCGGACCTTCTCGATGAGGTCGTCACGTGGCGAATCGATCACGCGGATCCTTCTGCATTTGAAGGTTGATCTAGCAATCGATAGCACGTGATAGCTATTTGCGCAGTGGGATTACTTTCACGTCGCGTAGCGCGGGTTCCCCCATCGCCGCGGCAATTGTGCTGCCAATGGCGTTCGAGGCTCGGCGGAGTGGATCCGTGTCTAGATGCGCGTACCGGGCTGTAGTGGTGGCATTGGCATGGCCCAAAAGCTTTCCCACGATTGGAAGGCCCATTCCCCCGCCAGCTCCAAAACTGGCAAATGAGTGCCGAAGATCATGGAGTCGAAGCCCTTTTAATCCGGCTTGCCTCGTAACCATTGTCCAAGGACGCTTCAAGTCAGAACGGGGCATTTCGGAGTCATCTCCCGGTATGACATAGCTGCCAACGCGTGGAAGTCTAGCGAGCACAACAAGTGCAGGCGCATTTAGGACGATATTTTTGCGTCCAGTCTTGCTGTCGCCGAGGAAGAGGAGGCCGCGCTCCAAATCAACTTCCTCCCACTTTAGATGCAAGATCTCCCGGAGACGGCATCCCGAAAAAAGCAAGAGTCTGAGCGCCGCCGCCGCATAAGGATCAATGACAGAGCGTCGAGCTTTCTTCGGAATGTGTTTTGCGGTCGGCTTAGTCTCATCAATTTGCCAAGGGATGCCATCTGTTTCAGCAAGTCTTAGCGCCGTACCCAGCTTTTCAAGCTCTCCGCTGGAAAGAAAACGCCCCCTTCCTTTTTCCGGAAATTTCTCGATCCCGCGCGCTGGGTTGACCGTCTCCGGAACCAAGCCACGCTTTCCGCCGAAGGCATACATGCTGCCAACCACAGACAAGATACGGTTTGCCTGATATGGCGTTCTCTTCCATTTGAGATGTAATCGGGAAATATCTGTACGCCGCACCTTGTCTGCCTTCACCGACCCCATCTCAGGCCTAACGATTCGGTTCAGGACGTCACGATAGTGGCCCTGAGTACCGAGTTTCCGTTTCGCTTCAACATGATCAGAAAGAAATACATCAATCAGGTCAGCAACAGTAAGAGTCTTGCGTTCGATCGATTTGGATGCTGCCGGGTCAGCCCCACCTGCTGCGGCACCAATCACCTTCTTTGCCTGAATGCGTGCTTCTTCAGGTGTGAGCTTGGCAACCGATGCGATAGTAAGCTTGCGTAGTGGCGCTTTTCGTCCTGATCCAGCCCGATAGACCGCGATATAGCTCTTCGCCCCACTGGGCCGGACGCGCACACCAAAGCCAGGTAAATCAGCATCCCACGCGACATAGTCCTTGTCGGTTGTCTTCAGACTGTCGACGACCCTCTTTGTAATTCGCAAATGGCGCATCTACTGCTCCGGAGATTTTTGGTATCGGGTAACACCGGGGTAACACGAGTCAGGCAATTCCCGGCAATTATCGGAAACCCCGTTATCACAAAATTCGAGGCATTACTAGTAAGTTATGCGACATTCGACAACTCGGAGGCGCCCTCAGAAAACTTATTTCCTAAGACTACGAATCTGGGGGTCAGGAGTTCGAATCTTCTCCGGCGCACCAAAAAATCAGTCACTTAAGAAAAAAGACTTCCGAATCATTTGGTTTTCGGAAGTCAAATGCACACCTCCCGAAGCCAGTAGAACTCGCCTGGAAGTAAGGAGGTTTCTTAACTGCGCTTCTTCACCTTTCCCTGCTTCGCCTGCACAATGATCTGCCAGATCATGCACGGTGAGGGGTCTGTAGTGCGAGCGCTTGTTCCACTTCGGGAAAGGTCACGCAGCCGGTCTGATATTCTGATTTACGCGAAAAAGGTTGGCCGGGTCGTATTTCTTCTTCAGTACCGTGAGGCGCTCGTAATTATTGCCATAGCTCGCCTTCACACGTGCCTCGCCTTCATCATCCATCATGAAGTTGATATAGCTGCCACCCGGATTGAACTTGTGAACCGCTTCCCAATAGGCCCTACCCCACCGGATCAACGGTCCTGCCTTTTGAGGATTGGGATCAATACCTGCGATAACCATCGACCAAGTGGCGTCCCTGGCGCTCCACGCGGTTTCGTCTTTGTTGACCCGCTGAACAGCGCCGTCGATTGGATAGAGATGCATCAGTGACAGTTCGCTCGGCGCGTTTGCTGCCTGTTGAATATGAGTATCGATCGCCTCATCGGGCAGCGAGTTTACAAAGTCGCCCTTCCAATACCACTGCAAGCCTTTTGGAAAGAACGGATCAAAAAGGGTCTGCATCGCAGGGAAGGGCATGAAGCTCATCCAATTGAAGATTGGTGGCGGGAGCACGCTTAGGAGCGGCGCCAGGGCTTTTTCCCCGTCTTCGGGCGACCCATTATAGGAAGAGATCACGGCACATGCCCGATTGCCCCAATGGTCATGAGGGAATGGATCCATCGAAGGGACCGTCTTAAGACCCACAAACGAGCCGAGCTCCTCCGGCGCGGTCGGGAGAAAATCGCGATAGGCTCGCATGATCGCTCGGGCATGCTTCGCTTCCCAGAAGATCGGCCCGGCATAGACCATGCTTACTTTATGAGCTTGGAACAGAAAGCTGGTGACCACGCCGAAATTGCCGCCGCCACCGCGCAGCGCCCAAAACAGATCGGAATTCTGCCTTTTGCTGGCCGTTACAAAACTTCCATCTGCTAACACGACGTCAGCCTCGAGAAGGTTGTCGATTGTCAGTCCATATTTTCGCGTGAGATAGCCGGTTCCCCCACCCAGCGTCAGGCCGGCAACACCCGTTGTCGACACAATCCCAAACGGGACGGCAAGCCCGAACGCATGCGTGGCATGGTCAACATCGCCTGATGTACAACCGGGTGCAACTCGGACTGTGCGGGCGACCGGGTCAACACGGATGCCCTTCATATTTGAAAGGTCGATCACCAAACCATCGTCGCAGGTCCCCAGTCCCGGACCATTGTGCCCCCCACCGCGAATGGCGGTAAGGATGTTGTTGTCTCGGCCAAAGTTTACCGCTGCGATCACATCAGCAGTGTCGGCGCAGCGCGCGATCATTAGAGGTCGCTTGTCGATCATGCCATTGTAGACTTTGCGGGTTTCATCGTAATCGGGATGGTCACGTCCGATCAGCGCGCCACGAAGACTTTCGCCAAACTTGGCCATTGCTTCATCGCGCATAATTTCCTCCCAAAATGTGTGTGAACAGGATTCACTACCCATAGATGATATGGCCTCGGCGTCATATACTTTGCCGTCTCCCATTAATGTCCAATCGTCCGCCATATGCCCAATGCCGTTTGATTGGTCAGACGTATAGAGTTATTCTTCCTCTTGGCGCTAAATGGCGTTTCTAGGCTCTGAGAGGGTGAGCAGGTGGACGTCTTATCTGACGTACTGCGCGCGGTACGGCTGACCGGCGCAGTCTTTTTCGACAATGAGGCGCATTCCCCTTGGGTGGCGTCGTCACCCAATTCGGCGGCCATTACCACCGTCATGCCAGGGGCCGAGCACGTAATTTCATTTCATTCACTTCTTGCAGGTGAATGTTGGGCCGAAATCCCTGATGATCCGACACCTCCGGTGCACCTGCGCGCCGGCGATATCGTCATTTTTCCGATGGGCGATCCCAATGTTTTGTGTTCCTCGCCAGGTATGCGTGGGGAGATCAACTTCTCGATTTATAATCGCCCAACCGATCGCGCGTTGCCAGTTCCCTATGTGTTGAACCAGGGCGCCGGCGGCCACGAGACTTGCCATTTTGTATGTGGATATTTCGGCTGTGATGCGCGTCCCTTCAATCCACTGCTCGATGCCCTTCCGCGCATGTTTGTCGCGCAAGTATCTCCCGCCAGCCAGAATTGGTTGTCAAATCTGATCCGCGTGGCTACCGAGGAGAGTGAACATGGAAGCGCCGGCGGCGAGACTATGTTGGCGAAACTAGCTGAATTGATCTTCGTCGAAGTCGTGCGGAAGCATATTGATGGTCTGCCGCAGGATGCGCGCGGGTGGTTCTCCGCGTTGAGGGATCGCCATATCGGTTTGGCAATGCGCCTGATCCATGCACGACCCGCCGAGCCTTGGACCATCGAGGGATTGGCCAGAGAGGTCGGGTTGTCTCGATCGGCCTTCGCAGAACGATTCACTGACTATGTTCATGTCGCGCCGATGCACTATCTCGCACGCTGGCGCATGCAGCTGGCTGCCCGCATCCTCGAAAAGCAAGGTGTCAGCGTATCCCAGGCAGCGGCTGAAGTCGGTTATGAGTCCGACGCCGCCTTTAACCGCTCTTTCAAGAAGTATTTAGGCGTTTCTCCCGGGGCATGGCGCCGTAGTTGTCTCTCCGAGGTCGGAAACGAAAGACTGGCTCGAGCCAAGCATTAGTAGCCTAGCTGATCGTCTATGAGTGGGAAACATTAGCGAGGTAAGGGTAGCTCAATCTGGTAGCCCTGCCTTGCGCAAACCATCGAGAAGCTGTGTGCTGTGGGCGGCCTTCTTATAAGGTTCTTTGGTCACAAAAATGCGGGTCGAGAATAGCGGACTGTGCACGCGAGTTCGGTTAGCATATTCGTGTGCTTGGTCAAGGTTGCCGATATCCGCGTAGCATGCCGCTAAATAAGCGCAGGTATCGAGCGGCATGGTTGGGGAGGCCTCAAAAGCGCCGATTGCCTCCTGGAAGCGCTGAGCAATGTAGTGCGCCCGGCCGAGTTGAGGCCAATACCAAGCCGGACCGAAATAGGGATCGACTTGTTTTGCTCGCTGCAACCAACCGAGTGCCTCATTGGACCTTCCCAAATAGGCCAGTAGCCCTCCCATGTCGGCAATGTGTTCTGGATCACTAGGGTTCATCTCGGTGGCCCGGCGATGATATCTTTCTGCCAAATCGAATGAACGACGCAAAAGATGAATTTGGCCGAGCATGAACTGGCAATAACTCTCGTTTTGATCGAGCTCCACTGCCCTTTTCGCCAGTTGAAAAGCGCGCTCAAGCGCGGCATTTGAGCTGCCCATTTCTGCGCTCCACCGATGGGCAAGCATCAGGGCGAGCAGTGCGTGGGCTAAGCCGTATTGGGAATCCAGCTCAATAGCGCTCTCGTATAGACGCTGCGCCTCCGCATCGGCCTGCGTGTCGCCCCATGGCAGAGCCTTGCCTCGGAGCACCAAGTCGTATGCAGCAACGCTGCGCGGCGGGTTTCGCCTGGCAACTTCGACCCTAGCTGCCTGAACTCGGCCCGCCAGGGTACCAACGATGGTCTGTACCACATCATCCTGTACGGCGAATAGTTCCGCTGCCTGGCGATCATAGCGTTCTGCCCAGAGATGATTTCCGGTGATACCGTCGATAAGCTGTGCCGTAACACGAATTCGGTCTCCAATTCGGCGGACGCTTCCTTCAACCAAATATCGAACACCGAGCTCACGACTGACCTGCTTAACATCGATTCCTTTGTCACGATAATGGAACGACGAATTGTGTGACTGAACCGATAACTGATGCCAGCGGGCAAGTTCGGTAATGATGTCCTCGGTAATCCCGTCGCTAAAATACGCCTGCTCGGCGTCACCGCTCATATTCTGGAAGGGCAGTACCGCAAGTGAGGGCTTATCAAGCAGCGGTGGTCGCGTCGGGCGCGCCTGTCCTTCCGTGAGAACGCAGTACACACCAATGGAGCCGGGGATGTTGTGAACCCGCTGCTCGCCGAGGTCGGTGTAGCCAAACGGGAGTTTGCCCCTGACCTGATCATAAACGCTGCGCCCGATATAAACCTCGCCGGGTTCGGCAAGCTTCTCAAGGCGGGCAGCAATGTTGACACCGTCACCATAGATCGTGCCGCCCTCAACAATGACATCGCCGAGATTTACGCCGATACGGAAGACCATGCGCTGCTCTTCGGGAAGGGGGGCATTCCTCACCGCAAGACTTTGTTGGAGTTCCACGGCGCACTGTACCGCTTCGACCGCACTTGCGAACTCGATCAGCAAACTGTCTCCGGCAGAACCCACAATTTGGCCGTTGAACTGTGCTACCTTCGGTTCTATCAGCTCGGCCCGCAATTGCTTGAGACGTTCCAGAGTACCTGTCTCGTCAGCAGCCATTAGCCGTGAATAGCCAGCCACGTCGGCGGCCAGGATCGCTGCGAGCCTGCGCTGTTGCCGCTGCAAAAGCCAACTTCCTCCTGCCGCAGCATTGTAGCAAAAGAGCTAGTTTTAGCGAACTTCTAGTCGGGCGGCATACGTCCGTTTTTGGCACCAGGGCGACACGTCGCAGGGTGCACGGCCAGCCGCAAGGCGGCCGAAACGGGTCAGGTCTGTCCAACTCTAGGCAGCACCGAAAAAGCCGCTGGCGCTCCTGATGGCTGCACAAAGAAACGATTTTGGTTGTATGTGGGAATCGTCACAGACGAAAAATCCAGAGCATGCTCAGCTCCAAGATCAGGAGCGACTTGCCGACCATGACCAACCCTCAGATAGACAGAAAAGAACCACAGTTGGTGCCGGATATGACTTTCCTATTGGAAATACTCGCCACTTTGCTGGTTCTAACAATTTCCTCGGGCGGAATTGTTTTTGCACTTCTTTGAAATTTAAGCAGGCGCCGCAATAGACGGCGGAGATCCGGAGGCAAACTTCCGCACATCGGGGTGAAGCAGACTCGCGTCCGACACGTCCCTAGGACCGCTTTTGACCCAGAGCGGACATGCCGGTTGGCGCGTCGGTCTCCTAAGTCGCCAACCTATGTGCCAGCGAGATTCCTCAGGTGATACGGATACGGCGCATCACCTGGCCATTGCTTTCCCAGTAGGTGTGCTTCTTGGTGATCCAAGGATCATCCATCGCGGGTTGGATGTGTCCCGATGTATCAATAGCGCGCGAAGTGACGGTGTGTTCTCCTGGAGAAGGCTTTGCCCAATCCAGGGACCAGATCTTCCAGGCAAACTCCGCCTCCTCGCCGTGATCGATGGTCGCCTGTTGCCATGGCCCATCGTCGATCTTCACTTCCACCTTGTCGATCGGAGCTCCCCAGGCTGCACCGACAATCTGGTAGCCCGAGTCATTCCGCGTCACCTTAGCAGGTGCGGATTTTAACAGAGCTCGACCGACAGATGTCTCGGCCCAGACCGTTTCACCGTTGTGCTCTTCTTCGCGGATGGTGACATAGTCACGCGCCATCAGCTTGCTCATGAACCGAGTGTCGCGGACCTCAATGCGCTTCAGCCACTTGACGTTGGCAATGCCGTACCATCCCGGCGCGATAAGCCGCAGCGGGGCACCATTCGCCGCCGGCAACGCCGCTCCATTCATCTCGTAGCAGAGAATATTGTTGGGATTCATCGCATCGGCGAGCGACATGCTGCGGGCGAAGTTCTGATGCATCTTCACATTCCGGTTATCATCGTGGAGTTCGATATCGCCCACGTCGGCACCCCAAAAGACCACTTCAATACCGTTCTCCAATACCCCCGCGTCCTTAAGGACGGCGGCGAGCGGTGTGCCGGCCCACGCAGCGTTGCCGATGCCGCCGGTGAAAAATGGAAAGCCGTGATTTCCGGAGCACTCCACGGTGAAGACGACTTCCTGCCGCGGCCGCGCCTTGATGTCGGCGAGCGTCAGGCTCATGGGCTTCTTCACCAAGCCGTCGATTTCCAGTTTCCATGTGTTCGGGTCAATGGTCGGCCGATCGAAATGCGCAATGGAGAAAAATTTATCATTTGGGGTCACCCATGAATTGAGATCCTCCCAGATGAGCTGGGTCTGAATCACTTGCGGTACAGGATTGGGCGCCGGTTGATCCTCCCATGGAATCACGACTTCGCCGGGCCGGGTGGGAAAAGCCTTCGCAAAGCGCGAGGACTGGAGAATCGCCAGTGAGGCAAGCGCCGCACTGCCGGTGATGATGAATTCTCTGCGTGGAAGATTGAACATCGCGAAATTACCTCCCTTTGTGGATAGCGAATGCTTCCTTATTTCAAGGGCACACGGCCGACTCTCAATAAACACAACCAATGTTGGCAGATGCCACAAAAAGATTCCGCGCCTGAGTTGTCCAACTGTCAAATCAACTAATCAATAGCCTTCATAGGGGGCCCCACCATTCCTTTCCGAATTCGGTAGATTCATTCCGGGCAACGACCCTGCTTTGTCTACCGCTACTTTGGGAAACTGAGGTATCACAGATATCGCCTCACACGCTTGCAGTATTCCTCGTAGTCGTGACCAAATTTTTTGCCGAGATATTGTTCCTCGGGCAACACAGCCATGAAATGGACGACCAACAAGGCGCAGGGTGCCAATAGTGAAATCCACAAATTCCCGAGCAACAATCCCAGTCCGAACTGCACGCCGGTGACTCCTACATACATGGGATTGCGCGTGAGGCGATATGGGCCGCGCAAGACAAGCTTCGGACTTGGTTTCCAGGGCTTCGGGTCCTGCCCTGTGCGTCTAAATTCCAAAACCGCAGCGACCATCAGGACTAAGCCTGCAATAAGAATCACAATGCCAGTGATCTTAATCCAAAAATTCACCGGGAACGGTATTGGCCCCATAAAATACTGGAGAGTAACTCCCAGCAAAGTTAGGCCGAGAAAAACCAACGGTGGAGGAAACGATACGTTCGCGCCGCGTTCGTTAGAGGATGTTTGGGTCATAAGGCCAAAGTAATCTCTCTATTTCAACGTTGCTTTGTCAGAATCTGGGAATCGCAAAGCTCCCGCTTCAACGACCACGGGAGATGATCGTTTGCAGCGTTCTAAGCAGACCGCCGATGCTTGCGCAAGCGGATCGTGGTTGTTTCAACCAGCCCTGTGCAAGGCAGGACTGCCGATAGCTCAGGACTTCGAGCGTCCTTCCGCATCAATAATAAAGAGGTTGTCAGGGATCTCATTGGGATTAGGCATGCCCGGTGGGAAGTGCTCCGCCAACAAATCGCTACATCGCCTAATGCCATGGATCAGGGCTTCTGCCTGCTGTTTCCTGCGGAGCATTGGCAACATTTCGTCGATGATTGACTGCCAGGCAGAATCCTTCACCTTTAGGGCAATCGCCGTGTCGGCTACGATTTCGCAATAGCGTTCTCTTAAGGATACGAAGATCAATACACCGGTACGTCCACCTGTGGCGTGAGTATTGATGACCAGAAACTGGGTTGCTGCGTAGCGATGGGCATATTTCCGCATCAGCCGCTTCGGGGTCAGTGCGTAGCGAATTGGAGGAGCGCTCAGTATTATTGAAAAGACAATGAAAGACGCCAGTTGAATAAAAAACAACCAAGGCAGTGGCACCGTCGCCCAGGGGAAAAGAGGCGCGAAGAGAGGTAAGGCAAGCGGCGCGGCTAAAGCGATACCGGCAGCGACATGAAGCGGGACGTGAATGTAGTCGTCGCTCTGTGTTGCGACCACCACCACGATCTCGCCGCTCGTTTTCCGCTCTGCCTCTCTAATAGTGGAAACGACTCGTTCTCGGTCTGAAGCATCGATGTTCAGCACCATTTCACCAACTCCCCGACGCTCCGCCACCACCGGAGCTTCCTCCTCCGCCCCTGAATCCCCCGCCAGAACTACCCCCGGACCATCCTCCACTCGACCAGCCACCCCGATTGGATCCATTTCTGCCATAAGGCAGCACGATATTTCGTCCCCCTCGCGAGACATTGGCGATGATGATGAACACAATGACGATGAGAAAGATGAGCGGAAGTAGTTCCTCAAGGGACGGTGCCGACTGGCTTCGAGCGCGATCGACAATGATTTGGCTTTGGCCCCCTAAAGCCCGGGCTATATCATCCACCCCTGCAGTGATACCGCCTGCGTAATCCCCCGCTTTAAAGCGCGGTACAATAGCATTCTCGATGATGATCCTGGAGATGGCATCCGTAAGTTCTGGCTCCACCCCATAGCCAACCTCAATCGACACCTTACGTTCCTGCGGTGCCACTAAGAGCAAAACACCATCATCACGCTGCTTGTCGCCAAGCGCCCAGTGCCGGAACAGGCGATTGCCATAGTCGCGGATGTCATAGCCTTCGAGCCCGGGTACGGTGGCAACAACGACCTGGTGCCCACTGCTGGCTTGATAGTCGCGCAGCTTTCGATCCAGCACTTCCCTCGCATCGCTGCTCAAGATTTGAGCGGCATCGACAACAGGCCCCACCAGCACCGGAAAGCGAAGTTGGCCTAGCCCTGAAGTAGCTGAGCAGATGGCAAATAGCGCCAAGACAATGGCGCGAAGCCCCAGCATCAATTGCCTGTATTCGTGTCCGGTGCAGGTACACCCTGCTGCGTGTTGTCGAATTGGACCTTTGGAGGAACTTTCACACTGTCATCGACAGTAAAGGTCTGAGCCACCTTAGCCTCGGGATAGAGCAAAGAGGCCCACCAGCGCCCAGGGATTGTTCGTAGTTCGGTGTTATAAACCTGCACGGCATCGATATAATCGCGGCGAGCAATTGCAATGCGATTTTCGGTGCCTTCAAGCTGTGATTGAAGCGCAAGGAAGTTTTGGTTTGACTTGAGGTCAGGGTAATTCTCGACGATCGCCAGCAGGCGTCCCAGAGCACCTGAAAGTTGCGCCTGGTTCTGCTGAAACTGCCGAAACGCTTCGGGATTATTTACGATATCCGGCGGAATTTGCATTTGCGTGGCTTTTGCCCGCGCTTCGACCACCTCAGTCAGCACATTTCTCTCCTGAGCTGCATAACCCTTAACCGTCTCGACGAGATTTGGAATGAGATCGGCGCGGCGCTGATACTGACTGAGAACCTCACCCCACTTGGCCTTCATTCCTTCTTCATAGGTAGGAATATTGTTGATGCCGCAGCCAACAAGCAAAACAGCGATAGCAGCGAGTACGACATAACGTGTGAAAGTCATTTGGGAATACAAGTTGGAGGAAGTGAACAAACGTAAACGGGTGCCCCCGAGTAAGTATATCCAGATTTGTTTGGCGTCAACCAGAGTGCGGTATCGGCTTCTGCGTGCGAACGCCTTTGGTTCTTGTGCATAGTTCTTGGGACGGCCATTAAGACCGGGTACCCAGCCAGAGGCGCTGCCTCTCGGGGTGATTGGAACCACTGGCAAACACTTTTCTCAGCGATAACCTGCACTCATTTGGAGAACCACCATGATCTATGCCGAATACATCGAGCATGACAGATATCTTCCAATCCCGATCTTTGAACATCTGGGGCGACAGAATAGCTGGGTTTCCGATATTGACTTGAAGATCGCCAATCTGGGCCGAGCGGAGCGGATTGCGCCCGAGCCGAGCGTAATCTGTTTATGGCGCCATCCTGGCATGACTCGTATGGACGAATGGGAAGCTTCATTTCGTACTGAGACAGCTCGCCGCGATCCCGCCTTCCAAGCAACCCGGATGGCAATTCACTTCAAGCGAGGCGGTCTCTACGATGAGCTTATTGGGGGCGAACCACTCGGAGACGGATTGCATTATATTGAATTTTTTGAAGCCAAAGCAGAGGTTAGCGATGATCAGCTGTGCGACAACTTCCGAACGCGAGCGAAGCGCTACCCGAATGGTGTCTTAAAATTCGTATTGCGTCGCGTAGGCCTGCTGGCCCCTGATCCCGGCAGCATGGCGATCTGGACGTTCGCTGGCTATGCCGCCGCCGAACCCATAATCCGCGAACAACATGGGAAAAATCCACTGCGGCCAGTTCAAGCGGGTCTTTATTTTAATTTCGAAAATGCGCTGATCTGAAAGTGCATTGATCTACTCAGCCGCTATCGCTTGATTGGTATAGAGGTGCGCACGGGGCTCGATCAAGCGTCTCCCACCGCGCTGCCTGGCACGTTTTTGGCCTTCGCGCAGCTCTTTACGAATCTCAATTTTGTAAAGGTCGTAGTCACATTGCATGGTGTGCCTGGGGGTTTTCACGACGTGACCGATAAAACGTCTCTCGTCATAAGCGATTGAAGCCTCCATCTCTTCGATTGTCGGTGGCACGTAGTTACCGACCATAAGCTGGGCGAGCCACTTCGCCTGGAGCTCGGCGAAGTTTACAAGAGTTGGAAGCGGTTGTGCCAATCCTACGAAAAAAAGGTTGTCGATACCTGGTTTGATTGCACGCTTGAAGAGCGGTAGCTTGTTACCAGGGGCTGAAAGGAAACCCGGGTCGAAAAACGGAAAGCTGATCTTGTATCCCGTAGCATAGATGATCACATCTGCGTCGGCGGCACTGCCATCGGTGAAACGTACTTGCTTTCCCTGCAGCTGCTCAATGTTTGGTTTGGGGATAATATCTCCATTGCCAATCCGAGTGAGAAAAATGCCTGAGACCGTAGGATGAGTCTCAAGCAGTCGATGATCTGGCTTGGGCAGTCCGTAGCTCTCCATCTTGCCGACATTCATCCAAACTATAAATGCGAGAATACGTCGCTGCAGGGCCAATGGAAGCCAACGCACTGTCTTTCCCTTATCGATCGGCACTCCAAAGGCAAAAAGCGGCATCACATGTGCGCCTCGCCGCGTGGAAATGTAAACGCGCTCGGCTATACCGCGCTGACCCAAGTCGGAACTGATATCGACGCCGCTATTGCCGATCCCGACGACAATGACTTTCTTGCCGCGCATATCTATAGGCTCGAAAGGATCGATATAGTCGTGGGAATGGATCTGGATTCCGTCGAAACTGCCCGGAAAGGGCGGTTCTGGCCAGCGCGGATCCCAGTGATGGCCGTTGCAGACGAACAGCGCATCGTAGTGCCGAATCTCACCATTTGATAGGCGAACACGCCAGACGCCATCAGGCAGTTGCTCAGCCGTTTTTACCTCGGTTTCGAAGGTGATGAGCCGCCGCAGCCCAAAATAGTCGCAATAATCCGACATATATTTGGCCACATGGGTGTGATGAGGATAGTGCGGAA
>Ga0075421_100007890_pt1 | contig 13047 bp, 12 predicted proteins | sample SoiMetdeltSBSDD5_FD_75292 | JGI IMG/M metagenome (GOLD analysis project Ga0075421, IMG submission 75292) | Bulk soil microbial communities from a Populus tree surrounding site in Tennessee, USA - Soil MetaG P. deltoides SBSDD5 | ecosystem: Environmental > Terrestrial > Soil > Tree plantation... | reverse complement strand
GGGTACCGGCGGGGCGACTGGGAGGCCAATCCGCGACCACATCTGCTGGTCACGGGCATGCGCGGCTACACCGACACCGGCGTCATCGGCTCCCCGTCGCTCGCCTCGGCTGACAAGGGACGAGCGATCCTGGACAGCCTCACACGGTCCTTCAAAGACCACCTCGCCCTGCTTTCGTAGGATGCCAACGCGTCGTGACACTACCGATGTGGATGCGACGCGGGTGTCCCGCATCGGCAAGCCCTTGCTTGGTTTGCTCGTTAGAAGTTCCTCTACCACTTCAAGGCCGGCCCTGCGGGCGGCCGCCTGCGGCGGCCGTCCTCGGCCGCCGACCCCAGGTGCCAGGGCCGCCCGCATCGGCCGGCTCCAGGCCGAACGGCCTCGCTGCGGCCGCCCGGGCACACGTCGACCAGTCAACGCCCCACCGGTGAGGATCGACCTCGCGCTTCACGCGCCGCGTCTTGGAAACCTGCACCAAGACCCGGACCGGTCGATTCCGCTGGCAGGTCGGAAATAGCACACGGCCCGTCCAGTGTCGAGGGGCCGAAAAAGTTCGTCCAGCCATACAGACAGGGATGACAGCGCATTCAGTGAACTTTTTCGTCTTATCCCTCGACACCAGCCGTTCCGCGTGCTGGGTATCCACCGCTAGGCCCCGGTGGGGCCATGCCCTTCGGGCACCGCCCAGCCAGCAGAGAACTCCGTTGGCGGCAAGGTTGAGCCCCAACCCTTCTGTGGCACCAGGACGCTTCCCTGGTCACGGCGTCGAGGTCGACTCGCTCAGACCGGTGAGACGGCAGAGCACGGTGAAGCCGTCGGGGGTGCCGGGCCAGTGACGGCGGACCGCTGCCAGCCCGGCGCGCCGCACCACCGAGCGGAGCACCGCGGTGACGATGATGGCGTCGTCGGCGTAGCCCAACACGGGGATGAAGTCGGGCACCAGGTCCAGGGGGAAGGCCAGATACGCCAGCAGCAGCACGAGCCGCACGCGCACGCCGCGGGGCAGGCCGGGATCGGCGGCAAGGCGGCGCACCAGCCGCAGCACGTCGGGGAGCAGGCGCAGCGCCTCGTGCAACAGCCCGCCGCGGGGCCGGACGATGGCCAGGGTGACGACCAAGGCTAGCCAGGTGACGGCCAGGGCGGCGGTGATGCCGATCAGCAGGTCCCACCACCACGAGCCGGTCATGGCCGCCGCCTTGCAGCTGGGGTTGCCAGGTTGGCACCGGGCTCGGGTGCTTCGCTGGCCAGGGCGGCCTGCTCGAAGGCGGCCAGGTCAGCGGCGGCGGCCTGGACCGCCGCGTGCGCGGTTGGCCCGTTGGGGGCGGCGAAGTAGTCACGGGCGCCGATCTTGGCCAGCCAGGCGTGGAAGCGCTCCAGGTCGGCCTCGGATTCCTCGACCTCGGCGTAGGTGACCCGGCCACGGGCGCGTTCGAGATCGAGTTCCTGGCGGAAGGCGGGCAGGCGTTCCAGGACTTCGGCGTACTCGGCGTCGCGGGCGGCGTTGAACTCGTCGATGACCTGCTGTTGTTCGGCCGGGTCGGGGAAGATGACCCGCAAGCTCCGGGCGGAGCCGCCGTGCTGGCGCACCCGGTCCAGCAGCCGGCGGACCTGCCGGGTGGTCTCCTCCCGCTCGGGCAGCAGACAGACCGACTGCTGGAGGTACAGAGCGCCCAACGAGCGCAGCTTGCGCCACACCTGGACCCGGAGCGTGCCGGCCGCCCCGGCGGTGGACACGCTGATCAGCAGCCAGGCTCGATCGTCGGTATGGCTTGTCATGCTTCTATGTTACCAACGTAACAATTGAATGCAACACTGGTCCCTGCGGGAGGACTGAAGCTGGAGGTAGGCATCGCTTCACCGGTCTACCTGCGGCCGGACGTGCGACGATGCGCCGCATGCCGCATCGACCACCGCTCCTCCCAGGAGGTGACCGTGGAAGTCCCGGTTCAGTACTTCCAGTCGGTGATCGCGCTTGAGACGGCCGTCACCGGCGTCCTGCTGTTCCAGATCCGATTCTTCGCCACCAACAAGGACGCACCCAAGGACACGCCGCAACAGTCGGAGGTCGATCCGAGGTTGCGAGTGCTGCTCCTGATCGTGCTCACCGCGACGATCTTCGGCTCGCTGGAAGCCATCCGCGAAGGCTGGGGACGATGGAGCGCGGTCCTGGTCACACTCGGGCTCGCGGTCTCGGTGCTGCCTATCCTGCTGCGCGTGCTCCCCCCGCTGCAACGCGACGCGCAAACCCAGCAGCGTCATCCGCACTACTGGATCACCGTGCTCGGTCTCATCCTGTACGCGGTGATCGTCGTGGTGATCGTCGCCCACCCGTGAGCCGGAACCTCAGGAGCGCCAACCCGTCAATCACGCCCGCCACGGACCTAGGATGTTCCGGTTCCGGCCGAACAGCATGGTTAATAGGTGCCTACTGAGCTGGACGTTCGACCCTCTCACCGTTCCGCCTACGTTCCGTCCTGGACCTAGGATCAAGTCGCACGGAGCAGCCTGAGCGGACCCATCAGGGCAGGTGAACTCGGCACGGCATCATGTCCTGACGAGCGGTTGTCTCTTCACACGGCAGAGGCCGTTGGGGCGCCACAACACCTCAGCGGTGCGCTGCCTGGCGCTCGGCGACCAGGTCCTCCATGACCTCGGCTTGGCGCTCCAGCCAGGCCAGCCCCGGCTCCTGGTACATGCGGGCCACCTCCTCGCCCGCGGCCAGGCGCTGACGCATGACGGCGATGAGCTGGCGGTTGGCAGCTGCCTTCTGCTCCAGGGCCCAGGTTGGTAGCAGGTCGAGTCCGGCGCGCATCTGGGCTCGGGTCATGACCGGGTACGGGCCGGTGCCGTGGCCGCGGGCGGCCTGGCAGTCGGCGCACATCAGCACCGTGAACAGCCCCTCCACCTTGGAGAACGGTCCGGCGGTGGAGCCGCAGAAGGAGCAGCGATCAGCCACCGGTCTCCCCGCTCGAACTGATGTTCGCCAGATGCTATGCAGCTCGCGGCCAGCTGTCAGCAATCTGTCAGCAGCGATCCCATGCGCGGCCTCACGTCGCACGGCGGTGCCCGATTCTGTAACGCTCCTGAGCAGGGCTGACGTGGTGCCATGCAGAGCGGCGAGGGAGCTCACGAAGGGGTGCGCATGGCCTGACACGGAAGGGGCCGGAGGTTCAACTCCTCCCGCGCCCACTGCACCCACCTTGACCAGCGCTTTTTCTGGCTCCAGGGGTCCTCGCTCCCCCACCTCTGCTGAACCGTAGCGATGAGTGGGCCCGCACGGCGGTGGGAGAGCGTTTAACCATACTCAGGTTGGCGGACGTGGCTCGTCGGCCGGCACGTGGTAAAGAAGCGAGCCGGCCTCGCCCGGCGCGGCGCCCTCGACGGGCAGGAACAGAGTCGCCATGACCCCGCTGCGGCCGGAGGGGTCGTGCAGGCTGGTGGCGGTGGGGTTGGCGAACGCCGTGCTGCCGCCATGGGTGACGACGTCCAGCCGCTGCGCGGTCCCGGCCGACCGTTCATACAGGTACACTCGCCAGCTCCCGAAGTCGCCCTCGCGGCCCTGAGCCTCAATGAAGTCGTAGTCCTTGCCCATATAGCGCAGGTGGTCGCGGTCGCCGATGTTGCCGCCGACCCGCTCACCGGCCGCCGCGGCCGCGCGCTCCACCGCGGTGTCCAGCTCCGGGTCGGTCGACGTGGTCCAGTGCGAGAAGCCGGTCAGCGTGCCCCGGGCCTGCCGGTCGACTCGGCAGCGGCGGTGGAAGTGGAACCCCAGCTCGATGGTCGAGGCGTCCACGTCGGGGGCGAAGACCATCCGGCGGATACTGGGGGTGCCCTCATTACAGGCGCTCAGCGTCCGGGCGGCCAGGAACTGTCGCGCTGGATGGCCCTCCAGCAGCGCCTCCAGGGTCGCCCAGTAGCGGATCCGGAGCCGGCCGCCATGGCCGTCATCAAACTCGGCCGCCGTCACTAGCCCGCCGTCTGGGGCGACGGCGATCGTCGGCTGGGTGGCCGGCTCGTCCACCACCGCGCGGTGCGCCCACGTCACGAGATCGGTAGAGGAGGCGAGGTGGCACACCCGGCCGCTGTGGTAGACGGCCAGATAGCCGCCGGCCGGGCCCTGGATCACCTTGGCCGTGTCCATCCGGTTGCCAGCCGAGTCCTTGGCGTCGTAGCGGAACGCGGTCGCGGCGCGCACGTCGCCCAGCAGCGCGGGCAGCGACGTGATCGGGCTACCCATTTTCCTGCACGACGCCGTCCTCTCCTCGGCGATCCTGGAGTTCACCCGCATCCTGTGCTTGTAGGGATCTGGGACTCCCGACCGAGCCGAGACGCCCCTCGCGAATCGGCGAGCGAACCCTTGACCGCCCAGGACCCGGTAACTTGTACCAGGGCCGGCTTGACTAGAGACCAGGGAGCTGGGCGGTGATGCCCTTGGCCTGCTCCAGGATCGGGTTGAGGTCCTCTGCCTCGATCAGCTCGTGGGTCTCCAGATGCTCGAAGGCCCCGGTACTGCTCACCGCCAGGCTGGTCGCGGCCGCCGCCCGGGCATCGGGAAGGTCCACGATGACGAACCCGTCGTACTGGCCGAACATCAGGTAGTAGGCCTCCAGCTTGCCCCCCGCGGACTCCACCGCCTTGGATACGACCACCACCCGGTCGCTTGGTTGCTCCATGGCCCGGGCGATGGCCTCGGCCTTGAGGGTGAAGAACACCGCATACTTCGACATCGCCGCCACTCCTCCGCCAACGGGCACTTGGGATTCCTGCATCGCCCGCTCGTTGGAGGCTATGCGCGCACCACTCGACCGACAAGCGTCGAGGCCTGCCAGGCGCGTCCGCGAGTGAGCCTTCGCCTTGCTGTTACGCTGTTGGTGAGATGGTGAAGTTCCCGCTGCGCGCGGTGCTGTCGACCGGAGCGTATGGCCGATCGCCGCACCCCTTGCGCGCGTGGCGGAGCTGCTCCGCGTCGAGCTGGCCGATGTGACCGAAGCGGGTTGCCCTGGGAGACGCCCACAGCATGATCCGCCCCGCCGCGGGGGTCACGGGCTGTCGAGCAGGACCGGATCGGCAAGGGCCGACCTGGCCTCGTCGAGCAGGATCCGCTCGGCCCGGCGGTAGGTGGCGTCGGCCTTGGCCGGGGTGTCGCCGACGGCGGTCAGGCCGACCCGGCCGTGCTCGCTCAGGCAGCTGATCATGTGGAAGACGACGCCGGTCTGGCGGGCCTGGTCGAAGTGGAGGCCGTGGCGGGCGACGATGTCGAACAAGTCGTCGTGGCGCAGGCCGCGCAGCAGCGGGTCCTCGAGGTGGTCGGTGGCGACCAGGTGCTTCTCGCGGCCGTCGGGGGTGACGAACAGGGCGGTCGCCGGGTCGTAGCGGCCGTCGGTGAGGAACTGGAGGGTCAGGAACGGGTGGGTGGTGCCGCCCCTGCGGAGGTTGAGCTCGATCGCGTACGGGGTCCAGGAGCCGGCGGTGTCGCGGACGACCACGAAGTCGATGGCGAACCGGCCGAGCACGCCCTCGCGGGCCAGGCGGCGGCCGATGGTGGCGGCGTCGGCGCTGATCGCCCTGGCGTAGGCGAAGTCGGCCGGGAAGCGGCAGCCGAGGTAGCTCTGGCCGCTGGGGCCGCCGAGGAGCTGGTCGTGGGTCGAGAGCAGCTCGACCTCACCGAGGGGCGTGACCCGCAGCTGCACACTGGGACTGCGGAGCTCGACCCCGGAGATCAGCTCCTCGACGATGCCGCCCCGCTCGGCCAGCTTGGCCACGTACCCGTCGAACGGCATCTCGGGGAGCTCGAAGCGCATGGCCCGGGCCCGCTCGCGCAGCGCCTCCGGCTCCCCCGCCGAGCCCGGCGGGGGCAGCCCGCCCAGGTCGACCAGGGCGTTGCCGCCGCCGGAGACGCCCTCGTTGAGCTTGACCAGGGCCTGGCCGGCCCCAGGGCTGGCCGCCCGCAGCCGGGCCAGGGCGTCCACCACCTCCTCCAGGCTGTGCAGGTCCTCGAAGCCGGCCGGGTGGCGCACCCCCTCCTCGGCGAAGATCCGGCGGCAGCCGCTCTTGGTGCCGAGTGGGAACAGCCGCGGGTCGGCGCCGTACATGGGGATCCCGAGGGCCAGGGCCAGGTCCCGCTCCAGCGGGGTGGTGTTGTAGGGCACCAGGTGGGAGCGGCGCCGGTCGGGAATCAGCGAACGGATCTGCTCGACCACCCGGGGCCGCTCCAGGAGCTTCTCGGTGAGCGGCCGCGGCGACCCGTCCTGGACCGCGACGAGGGACAGCCGAGCCCGGGCGTGGCTGGGGATGATGCCGGGCAGCAGGGCCAGGTAGTACTCGACGATCTGGGGGGCGATCGGGGTGGAGGTCACGTACACCATCCGCAGCCGCGGCTGGCGCAGCAGGAGCAGCAGGAACAGGAACCGTTCCTCGTAGGCCTGGGTGAGCGACCCGCTGCTCTGGTTGACCCGGTCGACGGTCACCGACGGGACCACCACCACCGACTCGCCCTCGTGGTTGAGGCGCATGGCCCGCCAGACCTCGGGCATCCGGGTCTGGAGCTGGGCGAACCTCCGCTCGCGCTCGCCCGGGTCCAGTTCGGCCAGGGTCGGCGGTCGGGTGGCGGTCACGAGCTGATCCGGGCCGCGTCCAGCCCGACCACGTTGAAGGTGGCCACCGGACGGGAGAAGCCGCGCAGGGTCAGCTCCCCCACCGGCTCGCTGGTCACGAACTCCTCCACCGAGGCGTGGACTCGGGGGCTGAGCAGGATCTGCCAGGGGCGGGCCTCGGCGCACAGCCGGGCGGCCAGGTTGGTGCAGGTGCCGATGGCGGTGTAGTCGGAGCGGCCTTCGAAGCCGACCCGGCCGAGGGTGGCGTAGCCCTGGGCGACGCCGACCCCGAGGGCCAGGTCGTAGCCGTGGCGGGCCCAGCCCTGGGCCAGGCCCTGGATCCGGTTGCGCATGGCCACCGCCATCCGGACCGCCCGCAGGGGCGCGTCCTCACAGGGCAGCGGGTCGTTGAAGAACACCATCAGCCCGTCGCCGGTGAACCGCTCCAGGGTGCCCTCGAACCGGGTGACCAGGTCGCCGAGAGCCTGGTAGTAGTCGTCCAGCACCCCCATCACATCCTCCGGCTCGGCGGTCTCGGCGAAGGCGGTGAAGGCGCGGAGGTCGCAGAAGACCACCGTGATGTCGCGCCGATGGCTGTCCAGGAACGACTCGTCTCCGGAGGAGACGACCAGGTCGGCCAGCTGGGGCGAGAGGAACCGGCGCAGCCGGCCCATCCGCTCCAGCTGCTCCACCTGCTCCTGGACCCGCTGCTTGAGGGTGCGGTTCCACTCGGCCAGCTCGGCCGTCTGCCCCTCGATGGTGTCGTGGTAGCGCTTGATGCGCAGCAGCGACCGCACCCTGGCCAGCAGCTCGGCCTTGTCGAAGGGCTTGGCCACGAAGTCGTCGGCGCCGGCCTCGATGGCCAGGAGCCGCTCCTGGTCGCCGCTGGCGGTGATCATGACCACGGGCAGGAAGGCGGTGGCCGGGTCCTGGCGCAGACGGCGGCAGACCTCGTAGCCGTCCATCTCCGGCATGACGATGTCGAGCAGGATCAGGTCGGGGCGGCGCTCGGCGACCAGCGCCAGCGCCTCCGGGCCGGACCCGGCGCCCAGCACCCGATAGCCTCGGGGGCTGAGCACGGCGTCGAGCAGGCGGACGTTGGCCGGCAGGTCGTCGACGGCGAGGACGAGGGGCTCATCGGTCATCGGGCAGCTCCGCGGCGGTGAGGAACGCGCGCACCTGGTCGGGCAGCGTGCGCACGCTGATGGGCTTCTCCAGGTAGCCGTCGAAGCCGGCCCGCAGGACCCGCTCGCGGTCGTCCTTCATGGCCAGGGCGGTGACGGCGACGACGGGGATGGCGGCGGTCGGCGGGCTGCCCCGCAGCTGCCGGAACGCCTCCATCCCATCGATGCCGGGCAGCTGGAGGTCGAGCAGGACCAGGTCCGGCGGGCTGGCGCTGGCCAGGGCGAGGCCGTCCTCGGCGGTGCGGGCCTCGGCCGTCCGGAACCCGCTGAACTGGAGCACGTCCCGGACCAGCTTCAGGTTCCGCTCGTTGTCCTCGATGATCAGGATCAGCTGGTCGGCCATGTCGCCTCCGGTCCGCAGCGGGCGAGGGCGTCCAGGACCCCCTCGCGTGACACCGGCTTGACCAGGTACGCGGCCGCGCCAAGGGCCAGCCCGTGGCCGCGCTCGTCGAGGATCGACACGACCACCACCGGGATGGCCGCCGTCGCCGGGTCGGCCTTCAACGACTCGAGGACCTGCCAGCCGTCCATCCCGGGAAGCAGGATGTCCAGCACCACGATGGCCGGGTGGAGAGCCCTGACCAGCTCGACCCCGCGCTGGCCGTCGCGGGCGCCGACCACCCGCAGCCCGGCCGCCTCCAGGTACACGCTGAGCAGGTCGATGGAGCGGCGGTCGTCGTCGATCACGACCACGGTGCGCTCCCCGTCGGCCCGGCCGGGGAGGTCGGCGGCGGCCGGGGCCGGGGTCCCGGCCGGGATGGCGAACCCGAAGGTGCTGCCCTCGCCGAGCTCGCTCTCGACCCAGATCCGGCCGCCGTGGAGCTCGACGATCCGCTTGGACAGGGTCAGCCCGAGCCCGGTGCCCTCGGTGGTCGACGCCCGGCGGCCGCCCTGCTGGAAGGACTCGAAGATCCGCTCGCGGTCCTCGGCCGCCACCCCGGTCCCGGTGTCGGCCACCGTCACCAGCACCTCGGGGCCCTCGGTGCGGGCCCGGACCTCGACCCGGCCGCCGTCGGGGGTGAACTTCACCGCGTTGGACAGCAGGTTGACGATCACCTGCTTGATCCGCAGCTCGTCGGCGCGCACCGGCCCGACGTCGGGAGCCACCTCGAGGCCGAGCCGGATGCCGTGCCGGGCGGCGCGCTCGCGCACCAGGGCGAGGCCGTGGCCCAGAGCTTCCTGGAGGGAGAACTCGGACGGCTCCAGGGTCATCTGACCGGCCTCGACCTTGGACAGGTCGAGGATCTCGTTCAGCAGCTCCAGCAGGTGCTTGCCGGAGCTCCAGATGTCGTGGAGGTAGTCCTCCTGGCGGTCGTTGAGATCGCCGAACATCCGTTCCAGCAGCACCTCGGAGAACCCGATGACGGCGTTGAGCGGGGTCCGCAGCTCGTGCGACATGCTGGCCAGGAACTCCGACTTGTGCCGGCTGGCCACCTCCACCTCGGCCGACCGGGCCTTGAGGGCGTTGACCAGGTCGACGCTGCGGATGGCGATCGCCGCCTGGGTGGCGAAGGTAGTCAGCAGCTCGGTGGCCCGCTCGCTGAACGGGTCGACCTGGGTCCGCCAGACGATCAGGACGCCGACGACCTCGCCGTCGAGCAGCATGGGGACGCCCATGGTGGTCCGGAAGCCGCCGTGGCGCTGGATGTCGAGCCTGCCGTACTCGGGGTCGGCGAGGACGTCGGCGATCTGCTGGGGCTGGCGCTCCAGCCCGACCCGGCCTGCAAGGGTGCTCCGGTCCTGGGCCAGCGGGTGCTGGTCGAGGTAGGCGCGGTCCTCCTCGGTGAGGGCGCCGGACGCGATCGCCAGCCGGTACGCGTCGCCCTCGAGTAGGAAGATCAGGGCGATGTCGGCCCGGCAGAGGTGGCGGGCGCTGTCGACGACGGTCTCCAGCACGGCGTCGAGGTCCGAGGTGGCGCGGCCGAGGACGGCCAGTACCCCGCTCGTCGCCGCCTGCTGCTCCCGGGCCTCGCTGAGGTCGCGCCGGAGGCGCTCGACCTCCTCGCGCAGCCCCCCCGAGGCCCCAACGCCCTCCACCACCTCGACTCCCTCGAGGACATCCCCTTCAGTCAGGACCAATCCACCAAAGGCACCAACGTAGTGTCCTCCCGCCGAACTCCGAATACAACGAAGTTCGGCGGAGGCTGGCACGGGCGGCCGCCGCCCTGCCCGAGTTCGGGGGCGCCGCGGGTCGCCGGCCCGGTCAGGCCTCCGTGGCCCTGGGGGTGGAGACGGGGTACACGGTCACCTCGACCCGGTGGACGGTGTTGTTGGCGTAGCCGCCGGTGTTCCAGAGGTGCCCGACCTGCGGCGGCCTGCTCGCCGCCGACAAGCCTTCGCTCCTGGCGCCTGACGAGCGGCTCACACCGTGGATGATCCACGATCTACCAAGGATCGCCTGCATTGTTGAATACCGCGAAGCAGAGTTGACCGACGAGGAGCGCCAGATGAGGTATCACCTAAAGAAGGAGCAGTGCTCAGCCATCGGTCTCCGCTCGAACTGATGCTCCCCCAGGGCTCCGGCGTTCTGTGAGTCTGTCTGGTTCGTGGCGTAGTGGCGAATAGTGGAGTGCAGGCACGAACGCCCAGGATCATGCGGTTCTCACTGCCTCATGACCCGGACGGACACCCGTGCCTGCCGACCGATCATCCCCGATCTCAGCCGCGCTCACCCAACTTGCCCACAGCGATCTCCGCCAACTCCAAGACGCCGAAGCCCCGCATCTGCTGGCCTACCTGGCCGCCGTCCCCGACCCCAGGGCTGCCCGTGGCCGCCGCCACCCGCTGGCCGCCATCCTGGGCCTGGCGGCCGCCGCGGTGCTGGCAGGTGCCCGGTCGATCGCCGCGATCGCCGAGTGGGCCACCGACGCGCCCCAGGAGGTCCGCGCCGCGCTCGGCGCCCGCCGCCACGTCCCCGGCCACCGCAGCGTCCCGGCCGAGGCCACCATCCGCCGAACCCTTGCGCGGCTGGACGCCGACGCCCTGGCCGGCGTGATAGGCGCCTGGCTGGCCGACCGGGAGCGTCGGGATCGTGCGGCCAGTCGGCGGCGGGCCGTCGCCGTCGACGGCAAGACCCTGCGCGGCGCCCGAGGAGCAGGCGCAAGCGGCTGCCCGGTGCACCTGCTGGCGGCGATGGACCACCAACGCCGCACGGTGCTGGCCCAACGCCAGGTCGGCGGTGCGCCCGAGGAGGTCCCCGCCTTCGCCCTGCTGCTTGAGCCCCTGGACCTTGGAGGGGTGGTGGTCACCGCCGACGCGCTGCAGACCCACCCCCAGGCCGCGGAGTTCCTGGTCACCAGCAAGCAGGCGCACTACCTGTTCACGGTCAAGGCCAACCAGCCGACCCTGCTGGACCGCTGCGCGGCCATCCCCTGGCACGACGTGCCCGTGGGCGACCGCACCCGCGACCGCGGCCACGGCCGGGTCGAGCTGCGCACCCTCAAGGTGGTCTCGGTGCAAGGGTTGGGGTTCCCGCACGCCGCCCAGGTCCTCCAGGTCACCCGCAAGACCCGCGACCTGCATGCCAATCGGTGGCGGACGGTGACCGTCTACGCGATCACCAGCCTGCCCTTCGAGTTGGCCCGCCCCGCCCGCCTGGCCGACCTGCTGCGCGGGCACTGGGCCATCGAGGCGCTGCACCACGTCCGCGACGCCACCTTCGCCGAGGACGACTCGCAGGTCCGCACCGGCGCCGCGCCAGGCGTCATGGCGGCCTTGCGCAACCTGGCGATCGGGGTGCTGTACCGGGCGGGGCCAGTCAACGTCGCCGCCGCGCTGCGCCGCCACGCCCGCGACCCACGCCGGCCCTTGGCCACCCTCGGGATCAGCCTCGGATGAAACCAACATCACGACAGAACGACTGGGCCTGGGGGGTGGAGCTGACCAGCCTACTTGCGGCCTTCGGATCCACTTGGCCGACCCCGGCGCGCTAGTCGACGTGCTGCTGTTGTGGGCCTGGGTCGTGAGGCTGGCAGTACGTGGTCCATGGCACCGAGGCGGTGTGACCGATAACACCGATCATCACCTTTACGACCGGTTGCGGAGGTGCCAGGATCGAGCGTCTAGAGACGCGACCAGCGGGATGCATGGCGCGATGGCGGAAATCCCGAGGAATCGACGACGCTGGGTCCTCCCCGCGGCGCTGGTGGTCGCCGGGGTCCTCATGATGGTCCTCGGGACGTCGCGGCAGGGGGACTCCGCCTCCGCGGTCTGGCTGCAGCTCGGGTCGGCCCTGGCCCTGTTCGGGCCGCTGTATGGGGCCCAGCGGAGGCTGGAGCGGGGATCACCGAGCAAGTCCCCGGCTCTTCGTTGTGCGGCATCGACGAGCAGGTGAGTGAGGGAGGGGCCGATGCAGGAGCAACAGAGCGAGACCCACGGGCTGAACGGTCGATCCGACCCGGTGGGCCCGTTCGGGAACCCGGACGGTTCCAGGGCATCGATCGAGCGGGTGCTCCACGACTTCGTCGACTTCCGCGGCGACCCCGCCTTTGGCGCACTGGCCACGCGTGCGGACGACGCCACCAGCCGGGTGATCGTCGGCCGACTCGGCGCCGGCAAGACCGTGTACCTGCGCCGCCTGCGCAGCTTCCAGGCCCGCCAGGAGTCGGTCTACGCCGACCAGCCCCAGCAGGATCCTCCCTCGACTGAGACCATCGTCAAGGCGTGCCAGTGGTTCCCGGAACAGTTCCTCACCGAGAAGTGGATGCAGATCTGGAAGCGGGCGGTCCTGAACTCCCTGGCCACTCACATCCTGGCCCACCCTGACCTCAGGCACTACGTCTCGCAGGAGCAGGCGAAGTCGATCCGGTACGAGTACGGGTTTCTGCTCGGCGAGTTCCGCCGGCCGAGGTCGATCTATGCCGAGCTGACCGACATCGTTAACGGCCGGCTCAGCGGCCGCCAGCTGACGGCCTACCTGGACGACCCGGCCTGGGAGGACCTGGAGGATGTCCTGGCCGAGATCCTGCGGACCTGCCCGCCGATCTTCTTCTACCTCGATGGGGTGGACGAGGAGTTCAGCCACGCCCCGATGTACTGGCTGCGCTGCCAGAAGGGCCTCTTCTACCAGGTCATGCGCTTCCTCAGGGACCCCAGGCTGGGCGGGCGCCTGCACATCGTGATCTCGATCCGCGACATCGTGATGTCGTCGGTGTACCGGTCCGAGCATGCGCCGAGGTACCAGGACGAACCGCACATCCGGGTGCTCGGCTGGACCCGGAAGTCGATCGAGTACCTGCTGGTTGAGAAGCTCCAGCGGCTCGACCCGTCGT
>Ga0075421_100007888_pt1 | contig 13050 bp, 12 predicted proteins | sample SoiMetdeltSBSDD5_FD_75292 | JGI IMG/M metagenome (GOLD analysis project Ga0075421, IMG submission 75292) | Bulk soil microbial communities from a Populus tree surrounding site in Tennessee, USA - Soil MetaG P. deltoides SBSDD5 | ecosystem: Environmental > Terrestrial > Soil > Tree plantation... | reverse complement strand
CCACGCTCAGGTTGACCGTGTACTTCGGTGGCGCCATGGCATCCTCGCTCGCGGAAGATGCTACATGCCATCTGCATGCGGGATGCCACTACTATCACATTCACCGTGACTGAGTACTAGCTGGCTCCTCACGACGATTCCCTGGGGCACGTTCATGTATTTCACCACCCTGGGCTGCGTGCACGCCTTCGTGTACTTCGTCGAAGCGAAGGAACGGGAGGCGCAGACCGCCCGCCTCGCGGCACAGGTGGCCGAGGCACGGCTGGGCGCGCTCAGGATGCAGCTGCATCCGCACTTCCTGTTCAACAGCCTCAACGCGATCACGGTGCTCGTTCCCGACCGGGATACGGTCGCCGCCGGGCGCATGCTCGACCTTCTGAGCGACGTGCTGCGTCAGGTGCTCCGCAGCGACCAGGCGCACGAGGTGTCGCTGGCGGACGAGCTGCGGTTCCTCGAGCGCTATCTCGCCATCGAGCAGGTGCGTTTTTCCGACCGCCTCGCGGTGCGCTTCGATATCGATGACGCGCTGCTGGACGCCGCAGTGCCGGAGTTTCTGCTGCAGCCGCTCGTCGAGAACGCACTTCGTCACGGGATCGCCCACCGGGCGGACGCTGGCACGGTCGAGGTGTCGGCACGGCGAGACGAGGACACGCTCATCCTGTCCGTGATCGATAACGGCCCGGGCCCTAACGCCGCTCGGCACGACGACGGCGGCAACGGCCTCGGCCTCGCGAACATGCGGGAGCGCCTAACGACTCTGTACGGCTTGAGAGCGCAGCTCGACCTCCGCGCGCGCCCGGGGCCGGGCGGCGGTACGATCGCGACGGTAACTATTCCATATCGCCGATTGACGAGCGGCCAAGCCGACGTCGGCGGCGCCGTTCCCAGTTCCCGATTCCCCGTTCCCGGTTCCCAGGTCGGCAACACGTGATCCGAGCCCTGATAGTCGACGACGAGCCGCTCGCTCGACGCGGAATCCGGCAGCTCCTCGAGCCTAACGACGACGTCGAGATCGTGGGCGAGTGTCGCAACGGACGCGAGGCGCTCGCCGCGCTCGACACGCTTGCTCCGGACCTCGTGTTCCTCGACGTGCAGATGCCGGAGCTCGATGGGTTCGAAGTGATGCGCGCGCGAGGCGCAGCGCGCATGCCGTACGTGATCTTCGTGACGGCCTACGACGAGTTCGCGGTGCAGGCGTTCGAGACGCACGCGCTGGACTACCTCGTGAAGCCCGTGAACGAGGCGCGCTTTGCGGCCGCGCTGGACCGGGCCCGTGAGCGCATGCGGTTCGCCGAGGCCCTCGAGCTGACGCGCCGCATCGGAGACCTGCTCGCGGTGCACGACCGTCGCGGAGACGCCCGCGGGGGAGGTGACGACGCGGTAGCCAGGAGCTCAACGCTCTTGCCCGCACGGCGCCTCATCGTGCCGACCGCCACGGGGGAGCTCGTGCTCGATGTCGACGAGATCGACTGGATTCAGGCCGAGGACTACTACGCCGCCGTGCATGCGCGGGGGCGACGGCATCTCATCCGCGAGTCGCTCGCCTCGCTCGAACAGCGGCTCGACCCTGACCGATTCGTCCGGGTGCACCGGTCGGCGATCGTTAGGCTCGACCGCGTACGCGAGGTCCGGTCGGCCGCGTCCGGCGAGTCGGTGCTGATCCTGCGTGACGGAACACGCGTCCCGATCAGCCGTCGGCGCCGCGAACAGGTGACGGAGTTGATCCATCGCCTGACGCGATAGTTGAAGTGTTGTCATCCCGAGCCGCCAGGCTGGCTGTCATCCCGAGCCGCCAGGCCGGCTGTCATCCCGAGCCGCCAGGCCGGCTGTCATCCCGAGCCGCCAGGCGAGGGATCGCGATTCTCCCGGTAGAGGGATAGGCCCCTCTCTCGGGACGAGCGCGATCCCTCGCTTCCGCTCGGGATGACAACTCGCCCCCGGCTGCAGCAGAACGTCCGTTCGCCATCGGGCAGCACCGCTCCCTGAGTTGCGGTTGCGGGCTCAATCCGCGTGGTTCATCAGTCGGAAATCCAACCCACCGACCGAGGACCGAGGATGAGCACCGTCGTCACCCCGACCGGCGCACGCACGCCCGTCGGTCCGTACACACTGCCCGACGCCGCTCCGCGTTCATCGACCAGGCCCGCCGCGGCGGGCAGCTCGCGCATCGCCTCCATCGACATCATCCGCGGCGCGGTGATGGTGCTCATGGCGATCGACCACGTTCGCGTGTTCTCCGGCGTTCCCGCCGGCGGACCAACGCCCGCTGTGTTCTTCACGCGGTGGGTGACGCACTTCTGCGCGCCGGCGTTTGTCTTCCTCGCCGGCACGTCGGCGTTCCTCTACGGCGAGAAGGTCAGGGATCGCGGCACGCTCGCTCGCTTTCTGCTGACGCGCGGCGCGTGGCTCGTCCTGCTCGAGCTCACAGTGCTTCGCCTCGCGTGGACGTTCAACTTCGACTACGCGCACTATGCGCTGGCGGGCGTCATCTGGATGATCGGGTGGTGCATGATCCTCATGGCGGCGCTGGTATACCTGCCGCTCCCCGCGATCGGCGGCATCGGGGTGGGGATCATCGCGCTTCACAATGTCACCGACCTGTACGCATCCGAGCTCGGCCGCGCGGCGAGCGCCAGCAGCCTGGCCTGGCTGTGGCAGATTCTCTACTTCGGCGGAAACATCGCGCTGTCGTCGCGCGGGGAAGACGGCCCGCAGCTCGCCGTCCTGTACTCGATCATCCCGTGGATCGGCGTCATGGCGGCCGGTTACGCCTTCGGTCGGGTGATGCGTCTCGACGCCGCGAGACGCCGCCGCGCCTGTCTCGCGTTAGGCGGCGGCGCCGTCGCGGCATTTCTCGTCCTTCGCGGATTCAACCTGTACGGCGACCCGCGGCCGTGGGGTGATGCAGCGCGTCGGGCGCCGGCGCTGCTCCAGTTCCTCGGAACCAACAAGTACCCGGCCTCGCTGCTGTTCCTTCTGATGACCCTCGGTCCCACGATCCTGCTCGTTCCGCTGCTCGAGCGCTCACGCGGCTCGTTCGGCCGCATCCTGGCAGTTTTCGGCCGAGTACCGTTCTTCTACTACGCGCTCCACATCCCGCTCATCCATTTGATCTTCGTGGCGCTTTCGATCGCACGCTTCGGAGCGATCATCCCGTGGATGACGACGAATCATCCGATGTTCGTGCCACCTCCGCCGCTCGGCTACACCTACAGTCTGCCCGCGCTCTATGCGATCACGGCGCTGGTCGTAACGCTGCTGTATTTCCCCTGTCGCTGGTTCGCGGCACTCAAGGCTCGTCGCGCGGACCGCTGGCTGAGCTACCTCTGAGCACCAAGGTTGCCCTTGCCCTGGGCGAACGTGTGAGGTGATTAGTTCAAGGAGGTCGGGGGCGCGCCGGGTACGCATCGTGCCGGCGTGTGCCCGATCAGGTGCAGCGGACATCACCAGTTCGTCCAGTCGCGGAGGCGCAATGGCTCACAGCCACGGCCACTCGCACGGGCATGAGTACGAGCCCGATCACGAGCACGATGAGGAGCACGATGAGCTTCAGCACTGCATCGAGGAGTGTCTGAATTGCCACGCCGTGTGCACCATGACCGTCCAGTTCTGTCTCACCGAAGGCGGTGAGCACGCGGACGTGAACCTGATAGGCGTGCTGCTCGATTGTGCCGAGCTGTGTCAGGTGAGCGCGAACTTCATGTTGCGCGGCTCTCCGCACCACGTGGTGACATGTGCCGGGTGCGCCGAGCTCTGCCGGGCCTGCGAAGAAGCCTGCCGTGCCATCTCTGGGGACGAGCGCTTGGTGCACTGCGCTGAGATCTGCGCGGCCTGCGCCGACTCGTGCGAGCGGATGGCCAGCGGAGGCTCCGAGGAAGAGGCGGACGAGGACGAAGAGGCGTAGCCAACTTCGGCGTCGCGGCGACCGGTGCAGACATTGCTACTCTGCGCCGGAATGAATGAGCAGGTAAAGACGGCCACCGAGCAAACCCGCGAGCTCACGGACGAGGAAGTCCGCGAGCGAGTTATCCAGCTCGCCTTCGGCGGCGATCGTGAGCGATTCGACATGTTCGTCAGCGCGCTCCGCGAGGCGCTGCCGGCGGATGTCACCGTCGTGCTTCGCGGAAGCGCGGTCATTGGCGTCAGGTGGGAAGACGGCGCGCCGTTCGACGCCGATGGGCCCGGCACGAGCGACATCGACCTCACGCTCGTGGGCGGGGACATGCTCAAGCTGTGGAGCGACGACGCGTTCTATATCCCAAAGTTCCATACGGCTCCGCTGAACGACGAAACGCCGAACCACTGTCCGTCACTCGTGCCACTGCGTCGCGCGTTATGCAGGATCGCCGGTCGCGCGGTCAATCTTCAGGCGACGTCGAGCTTTCTGCAGTACGCGCGCGACGTGCTGATGGACCAGCCGTTTTTCACGCTGATCGAAGGGACGAAGGACGACGCAGATCAGCCTGAGCCGGCGAACGGCGCGCGCTCGTGAGCGCCTCTCGCCTTCGCCTCATCAGTTACAACATTCGATACGGCGGAACCGGACGCGAAGCACAACTCGCGTCCACGATTCGCGTGTGCGAGCCGGATGTCGTGATGCTGCAGGAGGCGACGGATCCAGGCGTCGTGGCCCGTGTGGCCGAGAAGGCCGGGTTTCCACACTGGGGCTCGCGACCGGGACATTCGACGGGTTTTCTGAGCCGAATTCCGGTCGCGCACCACGCGTGGCACCATGCGCGCGGTGCCAAGCACGCGTTCCTCGAACTCGTGCTGGACGATCAGCTACCGCGCATCTACGGGCTGCACCTCAGTGCCTGGTTCTCGAAGTGGAGCGAACGCCGGCGCGAACGCGAGATTCGCATGTTGCTCGAGGGCATCCGGGAGTATCAGCACGGCTTTCACATCATCGCCGGCGACTTCAACGCGATGGCGCCGGGGGAGCGGCTCCACGTCGCGGAAATGCCGCGATGGATTCGGGCGATGGTCTGGGTGAGCGGCCGCGACATCGCACGGGACACGATTCAGGTGATGCTCACCGCGAACTACGCCGACGTCTGGCGGAAGCTCAACCCGACGGGCGACGGTTACACCTTCCCGACGTGGGGGCCGCACGTTAGGCTGGACTACATCTTCACGCCTGAACGCTACGCCTCACGCGTCACGGAGTGCGTGGTCGTGAAGGACGGGCCTGACGCGGGAAGCGCGTCCGACCACTACCCGCTCTTCGCAGCCATCGATAGCGAACCGTGAACACGTCAGCCGGAGCAAGCGGGTCCGGATCGTCAGAACCTCCTGCTGAATCCCCTCGCCCATTGCAGCGGGCGCCTGGCCGACTCGAAGCCATCTGGTTGAAGCGGGCGCACCGCGGACCTATGGACGCTCGGCAATCGGCGACGCTGGTGGAAGGAAGAGGCGTTGAGGGCAGCGTCGGTCGCAGCAGCCGCCGGCAGGTCACACTTATCGAGCGGGAAGTGTGGGACGCGCTCATGCGTGAGACCGCGAGCGATGCGCCGTACTCGACTCGTCGCGCCAATCTGATGGTCAGCGGGATCTCCCTGGCCGGTTCGCGAAAGCGCGTGCTGCGAATCGGCGGCACTCGCCTCGAGATCGCTGGCGAGACGAAGCCGTGCGAGCGCATGGAGGAGGCGGTGCCCGGACTGCGCGCGGCGATGTACGACAACTGGCGCGGTGGCGCCTTCGCGAAGGTGTTGACGGGCGGCGAAATCCGCGTCGGCGATGCCGTCGAGTGGGACGACAGCGAGAGCCCGGAGCCGCACGCCGATGCCAACCTGGAACTGGGGCTCGGCTGATCACAGCCCAGGAGCGGCTCGCGACGTTGGAACAGCGGCCCGGCCCTGCTGGGCTGGCGCGGCGCTACGACCGGCTGCACGATCCATCGGCTCGTCAATTCGTCCCGCCCGGCTTCCACCCGTCGACCGAGTCGATCGATGCAATCCTTTCTCAAGGACATCACCTACGCGTGGCGCACGCTGCGCTCGAGCCCCGCGTTCTCGCTCACGGCCATCATCACGCTCGCGTTAGGCATCGGTGCCAGCACGGCCATCTTCAGCGTTGTCAATGCCGTGCTCCTTCGCCCGCTGCCGTACGGCGACGCAGAACGCCTCACACTCATCTGGGGCGACATGGTGAAGCGGAACGTGAACGACTTCCCATTCCCTCCCGGCGACCTTCCGGACGTGCGCCAACAGGGCACGCTATTCGAGGAGATCGCCGGCGTGTCGACCTTTCGCCAGCCGCTGGTCGGTGACGGCGGCGAGCCCGAGCAAGTGAACGTCGCCGGCGTCACCGAAAACGTCTTTACCGTCCTGCGTGCCCGCATCCTGCTCGGCCGCAATTTCAACGAGGCCGACGCCACGCCGCTCCCGCAGCCGCCGCAGGCAGCTCCTGGTGCGCCGCCACCGCCGCCGGCCGTCGGCCCCGATGGGCAGCCGCCGATCGTCGCGAGCTGGATTCTGAGCTACGCCTTCTGGCAGCGCCGCTACGGGGGCGACCGCAACGTCATCGGCAAGATCGTGGACACCGGGAACGGCCGAGCCGAAATCATCGGGGTGTTGGCGCCCGAGTTCGAGCTGCTCTTCCCGCCGAGCACCGACGTCGAGCGCAATCCGGAGATCTACACGGCCCTCAGGATCAACTACGCAACGGCCTCGCGAACGAACGTGTTTCTCCGGCTCGTGGGACGACTCAAGCCTGGCGTGACGCTGCCGCAGGCGCAGCAGCAGCTCGACAATACTGCCGCGGACCTCCGCCGGCGGTTCCCGATCAAGGAAGCGGCGGGACTGCGCATCCGCGCCGAGTGGATGCGTGACGACCTGGTAGCCCACGTGCGTCCGGCGATCATCGCGCTCATGGGCGCCGTGAGCTTCGTGCTCCTCATCGCCTGCGCGAACGTCGCCAACCTGATGCTCGTGCGCGCGGCGGCGCGCGAACGGGAGCTCGCCGTGCGATCGGCGTTAGGCGGGACGCGGTGGGGCCTCATCCGGCAGATGCTGACCGAGAGCATGCTCGTCGCCACGCTTGGCGCGCTCGTTGGCTTCGGTCTGGCGGAGGCCGGGATCAAACTGCTCCTCGTGCTCGCCCCGGAAAATCTGCCGCGAATGGACTCGGTGTCGGCCGATCCGATCGTGCTCGTGTTCACCGTCGTCGCCGGGATCGTGTCCGCGGCGGCGTTCGGCATCCTGCCGGCCCTGCGTGCGTCGCGTCCTGACCTCGCCGACATTCTTCGTTCGACCGGCCGAACCGGCGGCCTCGCGCGCGGGCGCAGAATCCGCAACGCGGTGGTGACGGCCGAGGTGGCGCTCTCGTTCGTGCTCCTGATCGGGTGCGGCCTCATGCTGCGAAGCTTCATCGCGCTGCAGCACGTGGACCCCGGCTATGATCCGCGAGGCTTGCTCACCTTTTTCGCCGTGAGTGGTCGGCCCGGAGGCCCGGACGTGCAGGCCGGGATCGTCCGTCAACTGGAGGAACGTCTGCGGTCGGTGCCCGGCGTGACCGGAGTGACGGCCGCGAACCCGTTGCCGCTGGACGGCGGAATCGTGAACGCGCGCTGGGGCACCGAAGCGGCGGTCACGGACGCGAGCAAGTTCCAGCAGGCCAACGTGCACATCGTGCTGCCAGGCTATTTCAAGGTGATGCGGTCGAAATTCATCGAAGGCCGCGACTTCACGGAGGCCGACAACAACCCTAACGCGGTCCTGGCGATCATCGACCGCAACTTCGCGGCGAAGGCGTTTCCCGGTCAGTCCGCGGTAGGCAAGCGGCTCTACGTGCGCGTTCGATCGAACGAGCCCGAGTGGTTCGAGGTGATTGGCGTGGTGGACCGGGAGCGGCACGAGACGCTGTCCGCAGATAGCCGGGAGGCGATGTTCCTGACGGATGGTCTCTTCGGCCATGGCGCCGTCGCGCGGTGGGTAGTGCGCACGAACCGCGATCCGAACGTGCTCGTGCCGGCGATTCGTGCGGCGGTCAGGGAGGTCGATCGCCAGCTGCCGGTGGCGGAGGTGCAACCGATGACGGCGTTCGTGAATCGGGCGATGGCGTCGACGCGGTTCGCGCTGGCGCTGATCGCGACGTTCGCCGCGATCGCGGTGATGCTCGCGGCGGTGGGTCTCTACGGCGTGCTGTCGACAGTCGTCAGGCAGCGAACGGCGGAGATCGGGGTGCGGATGGCGTTCGGCGCGAACACGTCGAGCATCTTCCAGCTCGTGATCGGCCAGGGCCTCCGCCTGAGCGCCGTCGGCATCGCGTTAGGCGTCGCCGGCGCACTGGCGCTGACACGCGGCATGAAGACCATGCTCGTCGGCGTCAGACCCACGGATCCTCTGACGTTCATTGCCATCGCCATGCTGTTCATGGTGGTGGCGGCGGTTTCATCGTGGATCCCGGCACGAAGGGCGGCCGGGCTGGACCCTAACGTGGCACTTCGGGAGGAGTAACCGGTAACCTCTCAGTCTTCGGCTCCCACCGCCTGAACCTGCGCCGCGACTCCGCCCATGATGGCGACGCCGGTGATCCGAACGATCGGGGCGTCCCTCGGGGCGCCGGCTTCGTCGACTCTGTCCTCGAAGCCGCCCATGATCGCGACGCCGTCGGTCTCGAGACGCACGCCCGGCGGGACGCGCACATCGAGGCCACCCATGAAGATGAAGGCGCGGATTTCCGTCACGCCCGGGGGGAGCTCCGCCTCTCGCAGGTCGAGCTGGACGCCGCCCATGATCGCGACCACCCGCAGGCGTCGTGGTATCCTCCACAGGCCGCGACGCACGATGCCCGACATGATCGCCACGAGGCGCTCGCGAAGTTTCGGCGCGGGAGCGTTCGGCTCGGAGACGGCCGGCAGCGGCGCGCCGGTCGCGAGCGCCGGAAGTCCATCGAGCAGCGCATCGACTTCTTGCGGTGTTGTCGCCGCATAGACGCCGGCCATCCGCGTCTCGAGGTCGTCGAGGGAGATGTTGTCGCGGGCGAAGTGCTCGCTGAGCGCTTCGATGACGCGCTCCCGGACCTGCTCGATGGGTCGAGTCGGTAGTTGGCGTGGATCGCTCACGAATGAAGACTGAGCCCTCTCGACGGCGGAGGGTAGGGGATGAGTCGAGACGCGTGGGCCGAGCCGTACGCCCCTGCGGGGCGCAGGGCTTGCGCAACGATTAGGATGAGTGAGAACCCGACCATCCGCCATTCGACGCGACCCAAATGACCAGCCCGTCGCCAGGCAGCTCCGTTCCGCTCGCACTCGATGTGCGACAGCAACTCGAGGCCCTGAGGCGCGGCCTGCTTCGCGTGCACAAGGCGCTGCTCGACGACGCCCGCATTCGATACGAGCGTGAACAGGGTCGGATCGAGGGCAGCGGCGCCCTCCTCCGCCTCGTGCTCAACGACCCCTGGTTCGCGTGGCTGCATCCGCTGTCGGGGCTCGTGGTGCAGATCGACGAGCTGCTCGCATCGGACGAAGCGACGGTCGCGGACGGCGAGACGCTCCTCAACCAGGCGCGTGCGCTCCTCAAGCCCGACGCGAATGGGGAGGGCTTTCAGAGGCGATACCACCGCGCGATTCAGGATGTGCCGGATGTGCTGATTGCGCATGTGGCGGTGGGGAAGCACCTGCTTTGAGCCGTCGCCAAACTGTCCTCAGTGAACGAGCCGACTGAAACGCTGAAAACTCACTACTGCTGACTCAGACATCTCGAGATGTACGGCCAGCGAGTGAGCCCCGTGTTTCGCAAGGCATCGCCGGACGTGGCCAAGGTCGGGGACGGGAGCCCTTAAAGAGTTCAGAGCCGGCAGTTCTGAGTCATTCAGTTATGAGCTTCGGGGTGAGCCTCGCCTATTGCGTTGCGATTATACTGTTCTATATAATCGCCCATGCCCGACATGCGACGACCCTGGTTCTACATCCTGCTCTCACTCGCCCAGCGCGACCGCCACGGCTCGGGAATCGTACGCGACGTCCTCGACCTCACCAGCGGAGAGCTGCGTCTCTGGCCCGTCACGCTCTACGGCTCCCTGGATGAGCTCCGCGAAAACGGCTGGATCCGCGAGGTCGGAGCGGCGCCCGTGGCGGACGAGGACCGGGGACATCGACGCTGGTTCCGCATAACGCCGCAGGGCCGCCGCGCACTCGTGGCCGAGATGGAGCGCATGCAGTCGATCGTCACGGTCGCCCAGCGAAGACTCGCCGGGCTCGGAGACCCATCCTGATGCAGCCGCACGCACCACGGCGCTCGCTCTCCGCGCGCGTCTTTCACCTGCTCCTCCGCGTCCTTCCGGAGGACGTGCGCGAGGGCAACGGCGCCGAGATCGAAGCGCTGTTCGCCGATCAGGCAGCGGACGCACACGCGCGTGGACCGCTCTATCACGCGGCGTTCGTGGCCGGCGCGGCGTGGGACCTCGTGCGTCGGGCACCGTACGAACACTGGAGGCGGCGCGGCCGTCATCGCAACGAGGATTCCCCAATGCGCTCCTTTCTCGCCGACCTGCGCTTCGCGGTCAGGTCGTTCGGCCGACAGCCGGGCGCAACCGCGCTCATCGTGCTCACGCTCACGCTGGGCATCGCCGCGAATACCGCCGTGTTCGCGATCGTGGATGGACTGTTTCTTCGTCCATTCCCCTTCCCCGAGCCGGGGCGCCTCGTCTACCTGAACGAGCGCGCACCATCGTGGAATCTCGAGTTCACGGGGATCAACTACCCGGACTTCCACACGTGGCGGGAGCGGGCAAGCACGTTCGAGAGCATGGCGCTGTGGGGTGAGGCCAGTGTCAACCTCGCCGACGCCTCCGGCGCAGAGCGCGTCAACGGCCTCGCCGTCACCTGGGATTTCGCCAAGACGTTAGGCATCCGTCCCGTCCTCGGCCGCACGTTCACTAAGGAGGAGGACGGCGCGACGCCGTCGCGCGTGGTGATGATCGGGTATGGATTGTGGCAGACGCGTTTCGCCGGATCGCGCGACGTTGTCGGCCAGCCACTCCGGATCAACAGTCGCCCATACACGATCGTCGGTGTCCTCCCGCGCGAAGCAGAGTTTCCGGGCAACACGCAGTTCTGGCTGCCGCTCAACGGCGACCCGAACCAGAAGGGAGAGAACTACGGTTACGACGGGATCGGCCGCCTGAAGCGCGGCGTCACGATCGAGCAGGCGCGCGCGGACCTCATGCGGGCTCACGCGCCGATCTGGGTGGCGAGGGACTCGGCGCACGTCGTGAGTCCGCGGCTCGATGGCCTGCGCGACCAGTTCGTGAGCAACTTCCGCGCGACGGGTAACGTGCTCGGCGCCGGCGCGCTGCTCGTTCTGCTGATCGCGTGCGCGAACGTCGCCGGAGCGATGCTGGCGCGCTCCATCTTCCGGGGGCGGGAGATCGCCATTCGGCAGGCGTTAGGCGCGAGCGCCAGGCGAGTCGGCCGGCAGCTGATCACGGAGAGCCTCGCGCTCGCCGCCGTGGCGGGTGCCGGCGGGACCCTCCTCGGACGCTGGCTGCTGCATCTGCTCCTCACGTTCGGCCCCGACCAGATCCCGCCGTGGGTGCAGCTGCAGTTCGGCGTTCGGACGATCGTGTTCGCCGTGCTGGTGATCGCCGCGACGGCACTGGTGTTCGGCCTCGCGCCAGCGCTGCAGGTGCAGCGCGCCGACGTCACGGCGCAGCTCGTGTCCGGGGGCGCAGGAACGCGGGCGAGCGTCGGCATTCCGCAACGTCGTATGCTCGACGCCCTCGTCGTGGCCGAGATCGCGCTCGCGCTCGTGTTGCTCGCCGGCAGTGGCCTGCTCGTTCGCGCGTACACCTCGTTGCGGAACACCGATCCAGGATTTCGTCCCGAAGGCGTGTTGACGTTCCGCCTCTCGCTCCCGCAGGCGAAATATCCGTCGGCGCTCGCACAGCGGCAGTTCTATTCGACCGTGGTGGATCGTCTTGCCGCGACGCCCGGCGTGCAGAGCGCTGGCGTCATCACCTGCCTGCCGTTCGGCTGTCACTGGGGAATGTTTCTGCGTGCGGAAGGAGCGGCGCCGCCATCGCGTAATGCCTCCAACCCGGTCGTGCTCACTCGGTACGCGTCGGCGCGCTACTTCGAGACGATGGGCATCCGACTCGTGCGGGGACGGTTCTTCACCGACACGGAAGGCGGCCCAACAGGTCCGCACCCGGTGGTGATCAACGAGCAGCTCGCGAAGCAGCTGTGGCCGAACGTGGCCGACCCGGTCGGCAAGCGCATGATCTGGAATGGCGACACGACGAGCACCGATTGGCTGACGGTCGTGGGCGTGGTTCGCGACGTGAGGCACTACGGCCTCGTGAAACCGATGATCGGCGGGCTGTATCGGTCGGCATTCGAAGCCGACACCGTACAGCCGCTCGCGTCGCTGGGGATCGCCGTGCGCTCAGCGAGTGGCGAGGCGGCGGTGGCCGGCGCGGCCAGGGCGATCGTGAAGGCACTCGACCCGGAGCTCCCGCTCATCGAGGTGCGTAGCGCGCAGGCCGCGCTGGACCGGTCCATCGCTGACCGCCGGACGATCGCGTTCGTGTTCGCGGCCTTCGCCGGCATTGCGCTGGCTTTGGCGTTAGGTGGGATCTATGCGGTCCTGTCGTACGTCGTCGGTCGGCGGCGACAGGAGATCGGCATTCGCATGGCGCTGGGCGCTCGAAAGGGACAGGTGGTGGGCCTCGTGGTCCGCCAGGGGCTTCGCCTGGTCGCCGTGGGCGTGCTGATCGGCCTCCCGATCTCGCTCGTGGCGCTGCGCGAGCTCTCGAGTCTCCTGGTCGGCCTCAGCGCGCGGGATCCGGTCACGTACTCGGTCGCGATCCTGCTCCTGGCGGCGACCGCGGCGGTCTCGGCGCTGATCCCGGCCCGTCGTGCGGCCGGGGTGGACCCGAAGACCGCGTTAGGCGAGGGATAGGCGGCTGGCGACTGGCGACTGGCGACTGGCGACGAAGTTGTGTCATCCCGAGCCGGCAGGCGAGGGATCTTCATCGTCCCGATAGAGACCTCTCTATCGGGCACCTGAGGATCCCTCGCTGCGCTCGGGATGACAACCAGGCTGCGCT